>NODE-81-length-32262-cov-9.15823_pt1 | contig 32262 bp, 22 predicted proteins | sample MGYA00139097_ERZ477577 | MGnify/ENA metagenome assembly ERZ477577
AGATAATCATTCAAAATACTATATTTAAAGTTTATGATGGCTCAACCCAAGTTATTCTTACAGCCATAATTAATGGTCTTATTTTATTACCCTTTGTACTTTTATTTACCCCTTCTGGCTATCTAGCCGATCGTTTCAACAAACCCAAAATAATGCGTTGGTCAGCACTCCTTGCCGTCGGATTAACACTCTTAATAACACTTTCATATTATCTAGGCTGGTTCGAGTTCGCATTTGCAATGACATTTATGTTGGCTGTACAAAGCGCTTTTTATTCGCCTGCAAAATATGGCTATATTCGTGAAATTGCAGGAAAAAACAATTTAACATCTGCAAATGGCTTCGTTCAATCGGTCACAATTATCGCAATATTATTAGGCATGTTTATATTTTCGATATTGTTTGAAACAATACTTGCAGATCAAAACTATCAATCTGAAATAGACATTATCAAGCTGATTGCCCCACTAGGTTGGGTATTAGTAGCAGGGTCACTGGTAGAGCTGTATTTTTCTAGTCGCCTACCTTCATTAATCACTCCAGTCCTCAAGGATGCATTCGATTGGAAGCAATACCGAACAGGTCGAGCACTTTCATCTAACCTAAAACTACTACGTGCTGATGCCGTTATTTGGTTATCAATTGTCGGGTTATCGGTATTCTGGGGAGTATCTCAAGTAGTACTTGCAGCCTTCCCAGCTTTTGCCAAAGAAACTTTATTTATCGACAGCACCATTGTTATTCAAGGTTTACTTGCTTGCTCAGGCATAGGCATAGTTGCAGGATCATTGCTTGCAGGAAAAATTTCTAACCACTACATTGAGTCAGGTCTAATCCCTCTGGGTGCAGTCGGCATGGTGGGGGCACTCTTTCTACTTCCTCAAATTTCATCCGCGCTATGGCTATCTCTTGATATTCTTGCTTTTGGATTTTTTGGTGGCCTGTTTATTGTTCCACTCAACTCACTTATCCAATTTCATGCCCGTGCCCCACAATTAGGTACTGTTTTAGCTGGTAATAACTGGGTTCAAAATGTTGTCATGCTGAGCTTTTTGGCAATAACAGTCGCTTTTTCGCTCGCAGACTTTTCAAGCAAACTACTACTTGAACTACTGACGATTGTAACTGCTGTAGGTGCTTTCTACACTGTTTGGAAACTACCTCAGTCCTTAGTTCGCTATGCATTAAGGCTACTCTTCTCAGGTAAATATCGCATTAGTGTACAAGGGTTCGAACATATCCCATCACAAGGTGCGGTGTTGATGTTGGGCAATCATATAAGTTGGTTGGATTGGGCGATGATTCAAATAGCTAGCCCCCGCCCAGTTCACTTTGTTATGGATAAAACCATTTATCAAAAGTGGTACCTAAAATGGATTTTAGACTTATTTGGTGTCATCCCTATCGCTAATAGCAGTAGTAAAGGTGCATTGCAGACTATTAATAAGCATTTACTACAAGGAGAAGTTGTTTGTCTTTTCCCTGAAGGATCAATTAGCCGTAACGGTCAATTAGATGAGTTCAAAAAAGGCTTTGAGCGTTGTGTAGATAATGTCGATGGCATCATTCTTCCCTTTTATTTACGAGGCCTATGGGGAAGTCGTTTCTCACGTTCAAGCAGCAAGCTGCAGTCACTACGCCAAAGTAGATTACGTAGAGATGTTATCGTTGCATTTGGTGAAGTAATGCCGATAACTAAGAAAGCAAACGATGTAAAAAGCGCAATTTTCGAGCTATCAATTAGTACTTGGCAAAGTCATACACAAGAGTTACCAACATTAGGTCATGCATGGATAAGCCGCGCTAAAGAAAATAGCAATACAACTTGTTTGACTGATATTCAAAGCAATATAAGTCTATCTCGACGTAAAACATTGGTAGCTACCTTACTATTTTCACGCCGCTTTAAAAAGATATCCCCAGAACAAAATATTGGCTTACTGCTACCTACTAGCAGTGCAGGTATTATCGCCAATATGGCGGCTTTTATTAGTGGTAAAACGGTTATAAACCTAAACTTTACCTCTAATGTGAACGCCTTATTGTCTGCGATTGATAAGTCTGAAATACAGACCATTTATACGTCTAAACAGTTCATCACCAAATTAAAAGCAAAAGGTGTCGATCTTGCCAGCCTATTCGACAAGACTAAACCTGTGTATCTGGAAGATCTCAAGCAAGAGATATCAAAATCAGAACAAATATTAACCCTAATTATGAGTTATTTATTACCTGCATCTTGGTTAATTTCACTATTCGGTCATTGTGTAAAAATCACCGATCCCGCAGCTATTCTATTTTCAAGTGGTAGCGAAGGTGAACCTAAAGGCGTAGTGCTTTCCCATCAGAATATAATGGGTAATATTAAGCAAGTTTCTGACGTGCTAGATAGCGAAGAACAAGATGTTATCGTTTCGAGTCTACCTTTATTCCATGCATTTGGATTAACAGTAACAGCTTTAATGCCCTTAATTGAAGGCGTGCCCGCTATTTGCCACCCTGATCCTACTGATGTACTTAATATCGCTAAAGGGATCCACCAGCATAATGGAACACTATTTTTTGGCACATCCACCTTTCTGAGACTATTTAATAAAAATCGTCGCGTTCACCCACTGATGCTGCAATCTTTAAGAATAGTCGTTGCGGGTGCTGAACGTTTAAACCCTGAGATTCGCGATAGCTTTAACCTTAAATTCGGCAAAACCATCTACGAAGGCTACGGCACAACAGAAACAACCCCTGTCGCGAGCGTTAACTTAATGGACCGAATGGCTAGTGATGACTGGCATATTCAGGTAGGAAATAAGCCTGGGACAGTAGGACTCCCTTTACCTGGTAGCAGTGTCCGAATCATCGATCCAGAAACACTAGAAACCTTAAAGACAGGAGAAAATGGATTAATATTGATCGGTGGAACCCAAGTAATGCAAGGTTATCTAAATGATCCAGTTAAAACAGCCGAAGTTATCTGCGAGCTGGATGGTCATCGTTGGTATAAAACGGGTGATAAAGGTCACGTTGATAAAGATGGTTTCTTAGTGATTGTTGACCGCTATTCTCGGTTTGCAAAAATTGGCGGAGAAATGATCAGCCTTGGCGCCATTGAAGCAAGCATCAATAAAAACTTGCCAGATGATGTTGAAATATTAACAACCACTATTGATGATGATAAAAAAGGTGAAAAAGTAGTATTGCTTTACACTAATACTATTGATGAATCGACACTAAAATCCTGCATAGATACAGCGCAACTGAACGCCTTAATGGTCCCTAGCCTGCTTATAGCCGTCGAAGCAGTTCCAAAGCTAGGTAGTGGCAAAAGTGACTTCAGCACAGCCAAGTCTATCGCTGCAAATTACCGCCAAGCTTAAGCACTAATATGACTAGTAACCGCTGTGTTATCGCTAAGGAATATGTGATTCTTCTTCATGGTTTAGCAAGAAGTCGTATTTCCATGTTATTAGTGGAACGTACCTTAAAAAAGGCCGGCTATACTACGATTAATATCAGCTACCCTTCAACAAAATACCCTATTGCCAAGCTAGCACTTGAAACGATTACAAATACATTAGCGAGGTGTACTGACGCAACCAAAATTCACTTTGTAACTCATTCTATGGGAGGCATTTTGCTTCGCTATTACCTCACTCAATATATAATTCCCAATTTAGGACGCACTGTGATGCTCGGACCGCCAAATAATGGCTCTGAACTAGTTGATAACTTAAATTCATTGCCAGGCTTTAAATTAATTAATGGTCCCGCAAGTTTAGAATTAAGTACTGACAAAGGCAGCACCGTCAATCAACTTGGCCCCGTGAAATTTGAACTTGGTGTGATAGCCGGTACTCACAGCTTAAATCCTATTTATTCCCTGTTTATGCCTCACCCTCACGACGGAAAAGTATCGGTAGAGAGTACTAAAGTAACGGGGATGTCAGCACATATATCACTCCCCGTAAGCCATAGCTTTATGATGAATAATAAAGACGTGAGACAGCAGATTATTCACTTTTTAGATAAGGGTTCATTCAGCGAGCAATCCACATAAAAAATTAACTCGCACTAAGCTGTACTAATAAGAATTTACTCTTTTGTTCGTAAGGCGTACATTATCGACAATAACGTTAAAATGACACTATGAATTATAAGGGTTTACTCCATGGCTAAACATTCATCATTCCCTCCTGTCTATGATGATCCAGCTGAACAAGCTACTGAAAAGTTAAGGCTTACTCTTCCTCTAATAAATAAGCACAAAGCAGCTGCAACCCCCGTGAACTATGCTGTTTGGTATGAATACGTTTCAGGTGAAAACCTAGCGCTTACCAATGCAATAGATAACCTACTCGGTAAAAATCAACCAATAACGGCAGCAATATCTCAGGCCTTATATGAGAAATATGTGCTAATGGAAATGCCTAAACGACTAGAAACAACCAACACGGGTCTAAAACTTGTCGTTGATAACACTCTAGATAATATTACTGAAGTTGAGTCAACTACCAATCAATGCCTTTCGGGGTTTAGTAATTCGCAAATAGCACTAGAAGAATGCGAAGATATTAATGATTTAAAAGGCCTACTTAGCGGAATTCTTGATGATACCAACAAAATGTCTCAAACGAGCTCAGCACTAAAAAATAACCTCAAAGAGTATGCTCAAGAAATAAGCAGACTAAAACAAGAGCTCAGCGCCGTAAAAGAATTTGCAAAATCAGATGCACTAACCGGCTTACTCAATCGCGGCGCTTTTAATGATGAATTACTTAATGCATGTAATAGTGATAACACAGAAACAGCATTACTATTATTTGACATTGATCACTTCAAAAACATTAACGATAGCTTCGGCCACCTGCTTGGTGACAAAGTTATACAGTACTTCGCTGGACTATTGAAAACGAATACGCCAGAAGGCTGTATTGCAGCACGTTATGGTGGCGAAGAAATGGCGATGATTCTTATTCAACAATCTGAGTCCGAGGCCTTTAAGCTAGCCGAAAAAATTCGTCTCAGCTTTGCGAGTAGTCGCTTAAAAAGAAGGGGCCGTGATGACACAATTGGTCAAATTACCGTATCTGTAGGCATTAGTATGATCAAACCAAATGACGCGCCAGCAGACATTATTGAACGAGCTGATAATGCACTTTATCAAGCAAAAGAAAGCGGCCGGAACCAAGTCATTATTAACTAAATTTATACACCACACTGAGCAAAACGCGTTTAACTCAGTGTGGTTCTAAATACATTCTATTGTTGACCAGCTTGCAGGTTTGCAACTCGTAGCGTTGCAGGTGGGTGAGAATCATAAATAGCTGATACGAGAGGATCTGGGGTCAGCGTGCTCGCATTTTCCTGATACAAAGCAACTAAAGCAGAGATCAAATCCTCACTATTTGAAACTGAAGCGGCATAAGCATCAGCTTCAAATTCATATTTACGCGATAATGATGTCATTACAGGGTGTAAAAAGAAGCCAAATACAGGAATAACCAACATAAACAACACGAGAGCCATCGCGCTACTTTCTGTACTTACACCTAGCCCAGTATAAAACCATGATTGTGCTGAGGCCCAGCCCAATAAAGCCAAACTCACTAGGCTGAGTCCCGCCATCACCACCATATTTTTTACAACATGTTTACGTCTGAAATGACCTAGCTCATGTGCAAGAACAGCTTCAATTTGATCTTCGTTCAAGGTGTCCAATAAAGTGTCAAAAAACACAATACGCTTATTATTACCAAGCCCCGTAAAGTAAGCATTACCATGGCCTGAACGACGTGAGCCATCCATCACATAAATACCCTGACTTTTAAAACCACAACGAGCTAATAAACCTTCTACACGAGCTTTTAATTGCTCATCTTCCAGTGGTGTGAATTTATTGAATAACGGCGCAATAAAAGCTGGATAGGCCCACATCATCACCAAGGTGAATGCCATCCATGCAAACCAAAGATAAAGCCACCAATGTTCTCCTGTTCCATTCATTAGCGCTAATGCAGCCCAAATCAAAGGTGCGCCTATCACAATCATCAGTAATGCTTGCTTAGCAATATCACTAAAGAAAAGTGCTGGAGTATTTTTGTTAAAACCAAACTTGTCTTCTAAAACAAATGTTTTATACCAGGAAAAAGGAATGTCGATGATAGTGCCAATAACAAAAAAACTTAGAATAAAAATAATGCCTGTTACCGTTTCAGATAAACCTAAGGAGTCCAAACTTCCTGACAATAAGGCCAAACCTCCGCCGATAGTCCACAGCAGCAAAACAACTGCTCCGGCCACATTATCAAGACGGTTTAACTTACCTTTTGCAATACTGTAGGAAGCGGCTTTTTGATGAGCAGATAACTCAACTTGTTCTTTAAAGGCTTCTGGAACCGCATCTCGATGCGTATCAACATAACGACTTTGACGTAGTGACAACCAAAGCTCAATGCCGGTCATCAGTACGAGAGCAGCTAAGAACAGCCAAGTAAATTCATTCATATTTTTATCCAAGCAAAATCAACAATGTCATGTAGGTTAGCCTTTGATACAATCAGAGGCAAGAAAGTTCAAACTAAAACTTAAAATAAAAGACGACAACTATGGCTAAAAGTAAAAAAAACTTAATCTGGATCGACTTAGAAATGACAGGGCTTGATACCAATAATGACTACATTATTGAAATCGCCACCATTGTTACCGACGGCGACTTAAATATTCTTGCCGAAGGCCCAATGATTGCCATACATCAATCTGATGAAACCTTAGAAGCAATGGATGAATGGAATACTCGCCAGCATGGTAGCTCAGGTTTAACTGAGCGGGTTCGTACGACTCGTGTTACCGAAGCTGAAGCCGAACAACAAACTTTAGACTTTCTAAAAGAATATGTACCTGCAGGCGTATCACCAATGTGTGGTAACAGTATTTGTCAGGATCGTCGTTTTATGGCTCGTATCATGCCTGAACTAGAAGCTTACTTCCATTACCGCAACCTTGATGTTAGCTCATTAAAAGAACTAGCTCGCCGTTGGGCACCTAAAGTTGAAAAAAGCTTTAAGAAAAAATCATCTCATTTAGCAATGGATGATGTGAAAGATTCAATCCGTGAGCTACAACATTATCGAGAACTATTTATTAAGCTGCCTTAAATTTTCTTAATACCCCTAAAGTTAATGGAGTTCAGTAAGGCCTGAAAGGAGAAGGAAAAAATGATACAAGCTCAATCATTGCTCACCTTATCTAAACTACTTTGTATACTTCTTATAAGTAGCCTTTCAGGTCTTGTTCTTGCTAAGCCTATTATCCTCAGCGAGCACGAAACAAAGCCAGTAGAACTCGGACCACATTATCAGTTATTAGTCGATCATAATGACTCCCTAACAATTGATGATATTTTAAAGCCAACAAATCAGGTTCTTTTTGCAAAGCTGAATAACCCCTCTGCAAACCTCGGTTTTCGTAAACAAACTCATTGGTTCAAAGTCGATGTCAGTAACAAAAGCCCTCTTCCACTCAAACAGCTATTAGAATTTAACTTTCCACTTCTTGACCATATTGGCATCTACGTTACTAATACAGCCAGTAAGCGTATTATTGCTCGCTACGATGCAGGGGACAGTAGAGCATTTACACAACGCTTAGTGAATAATGCTAATTTCATATTTCCTCTAACATTACCTGCTCACAGCGATCTCAGCCTCTATTTCAAGATAAAATCAACCGGCAGCCTATCGGCAAATGCCCATTTATGGCAAGCAGAACTGTTCCCTGAGCAAAACCAGCGGCACTACATTCTATTTTTACTTTACGCTGGCTTATTAATCGGCCTAATGGCCTATCACTCACAGCTCTTTTTATTGTTCAAACAAAGTAGTTATATCTATTTCAACTTATTCGCGGCTTCACTTCTATTATCAATCGGAGCAGCAAATGGGATCTGGTACCAATATCTCTGGCCGATGAAGCCTGAATGGCATCAACTATCACTTCCAGTAGGTCTCGCCCTATCTGGTCTATTTGCAAACTTATTGACCAAATCCATTTTCAACACGGCGAATAATGACCCATCGCTAAATCGCATGCTCAATTTTTTGGCAGTGCCATTTATACTAATACTGATATTGATGCCATTTGTTTCCACCCTGTATACATTGCCGATACTTTATGTGCTTATTAGTTTATTTGTATTAATGACAATTCTTGCTAGCGTGCTTCTAGCAATATCAGGACAACGTGCAGCCATCACTTATCTGCTTGGCTGGTTAGTATTAATGGCAACCGGCATAGTGCTAATCGCAAACTATTTAAATTACTTATCACAGCCTACTTGGTTATTTGAATTTATCATTATTGCGGCCATGATTCAGGCAGTTGTACATGCTGCAGCTCTAGCACAACAGTTAATTACTCTCAGCTTGAGTCATCAGGAAAAACAACAAAATGCGGCCTTATCTGACAGCCAAATGTTTTACGCTCTTAAAGAAAGTGAACGCCAATTACTGAATCGTTTAAAAGATCACTCTGATTCTTTGGCAGAAGCAGAACAAACCGTACAAGCTCAGCAAGAAGCCTTAAAACAACAAGCAACGCATGACCTGATTACAGGCCTGCCAAATCAGACTTTAATTAAAGAACAAATTAAGGTCTTATTGACGCGCTGTACTCGTGAAAAACAAAAATTGGCGATACTGGTCTTTGAGATAGAAAATCTCGCCGAAGTAACAGAAGAATACTCGCCACAAATTTGCGATCATTTACTCATAAACATGACCAAAACCCTACATGAGAAACTACGCCATGGCGATCTTCTTGGCCGCTTAAATGAAAATGAATTCATACTTGTCGTTGAATCTGAAAACGACAGACTTGAACATGAAAAAGTGGCTAATAGAATCAGAAAATCTTTTTCTCATCGCTTATTTGTCGATGGTTACTCGATTCAAGCAATCGTAAATATCGGCAGCGCCCTATTTCCAGACAATGGTGAAAGCCTAGAGACTTTAGTCTCGGTAGCAAATAAATCAATGGGAACTAATACTAACTCTAAAGATAGTTAATTAACTGCCAATAATTCCAGCATCATCTTTTGTGATAACAATCGTCGCTGAACGAGGCCGCCCATTTGGTTGAAAATCAGGCCAGTTACTGGTTGCATTGGGTAACTGAGCAGATTTTTTCTTAGCACCTTTGATCGGTAATTCAGACATTTCCCCAGGATGTTGAATATTAACCCACATCGTTTTTAAATCAGGCGTGATCACCACTCCAGTCACTTCACAGCCAATTGGGCCAGTAAGGAACCGTCGAGTTTCTCCACTATTAGGATCAACCGCTAGCATTTGATTATTACCAAACTGGCTAAATTCTCCTGCATTAAGTTTGCTACTACTCACATCCGTTTGCAGCCATAACACTCCCCTAGAATCAATCATCAAGCCATCTGGATTTGCATAGCTATCTCCAATTATTGTGCTGCCATGCTGCTCGTCACCTGCTAGAGCAAAGACATCCCAATCAAATACGGTACTGGTCGCATCTTGTTCTTTTATCGTTATCGTGTGACCGAATTTATTATTATCACGAGGGTTGGCAGTATTACTACTTGGTTTATCATTATTACCCCGCTGAGTGTTATTGGTCATCGAAATATAGACCTCACCACTGTCGGGATGAACAGTAACCCACTCAGGACGATCCATCGGTGTAGCTCCTACCTGATCAGCCGCTTTACGGGCATGCACTAATACATCAGCTTGATCATCAAAGCCATTATCAACGGTTAAGCCATTGTGACCAAATACGAGTGGCAGCCACTGCCCTGTTCCATCCTCAAAGAAACGAGCAACATGCAAAATACCCTCATCTAATAGCTGACCATTATGCATGCCTTGGCTACCATCCCAGGCTTGTTTACTTATAAACTTATATACATATTCAAACTTAGAATCATCAGCTGAATAAAATGCTAATCGGCCATCATTACCTACCTTATGAGCAACATTCTCATGTGAGAAGCGACCTAAGGCAGTACGTTTTATTGGTGTACTGTCAGGGTTAAATGGGTCAAATTCAACTATCCAGCCAAAACGGTTAGGTTCATTAGGGTGTTTACTCGCATCAAAACGCTCATCATTGTGGTGCCAGCCATAATAACTATGTTCAATATCGTAGCGTTTAAAAGACGATTGTTGCTTGGCCGTTAAATGTTCGGTGTAAGAAACGTCAAAATAGTCATTAAAATTTTCTTCACAGGCCAAGTAAGTGCCCCAGGGCGTGATGCCATTCGAGCAATTATTAAATGTGCCTAGAATTTCTGTTCCGAAAGGATCGGCTTCAGTTTGAATGTAAGCTGTTCCCGCTACAGGACCAGATACTTGCATCGAAGTAACGGCTGTCAATCTACGCGCATAGTTTGAAGGTCGCACTATCTGCCAACCATCACCTATTTTTCTTACCTCAATAACGGATACACCATGAGCATATTGCTCTTTTAATGTTTTTTCCTTGCTGTAATTATCAGGCGAATCAAATATTCCACCATCGGCATGTAGAATTTGAGCATCAATATACTCATGGTTCATCACTAATAAACCGTGTTCAGACTGACTGCCTTCTTTGGCTAATGGATAAAATTGAATCGCATCGTGGTGCATTCCTGCTTGTTGCAACTGTTCTTCCGCGGTATTGGATGCATTCATTTTAAAATCAGGCCCAGAAGAAACGGGATCGCCCCACCGATAAAACACCTCAGCACGGTATCCTTCTGGGACCACCACATCATCAATTAGATGAGCAATAGGAATAGGCTTAAAGCCCAGCAAGGGTGTGATAGTTTGTTTGAGCTGCTGACTAATAGTAGTCTCTGCAAAAACAGTAGGTAGCCCAGCGGCTAAAAGCGTGCTGGCGCTATATTGCAATACTTGACGACGCGATAAGCGCCTTTCAATTAATGAATCAATATCCTTTTCCACTTTTAAATCCCTAAATTCTTAGCATTAATGTTGTGATAAAGCCCATTGCACATGTTCTCTTACTATATCCGAATCATCGGTTAGCCTCGCTTTTAACGCCGAAACAACCTCATCGTTTGTATTCGCATTACCCAATGCAACCGCAATATTTCGTAACCATGATTCATAACCAATTCTACGAATAGGACTGCCTTCTAATTTTTTCAAGAAATCCTGTTCTGTCCACGCAAATAAGTCGACAAGCTCTGGTGCATCTAGACCTTGTCGCGGTAAATAATCTGACTCAACCGTAGCTTGAGAAAATTTATTCCAAGGACAGACTAATTGGCAATCATCGCAACCATAAATACGATTACCCAACAGAGGTCTAAATTCAATTGGAATTGAGCCTCGTAATTCAATTGTTAAGTAAGAGATACAGCGTCTTGCATCTACTTGATAAGGAGCCACAATTGCTTGAGTTGGACAGATATCAATACATGCTGTGCAAGAGCCGCAATGGTCACTAATAGGTTCCGATACTGGTAATGGTAAATCGGTATAAATTTCCCCTAAAAAAAAGTAGGACCCATGTTCACGATTAAGAATATTACTGTGTTTGCCCACCCAGCCTATGCCAGATTTCTCAGCCAACGCTTTTTCCATCACTGGAGCGCTATCACAAAAAACACGATAGCCCATATCACCCACTTCTTCTTTAATCTTGTCAGCCAATAACTGTAATCGTTTTCGCATTAGCTTGTGATAATCTCGTCCTAAAGCATAACGAGAAATAAATCCTTTCTGATCATCGTTGATTACCGACCAAGGCTCCGCCGCTGACTCAGGCCAGTAGTCCATTCTAACGGTAATAACTCGAATGGTTCCATCGACCAATGCTTCTGGTCGAGTACGCAAACTTCCATGGCGCACCATATAATCCATTTCACCGTGAAAGCCCTCGGCAAGCCATGAGCTTAAACGCTCTTCTGTTGTGGACAAGTCAACATCACTAACCCCAAGCCTTTGAAATCCATAGGATTGTGACCAGTCTTGCATTTTTTGATACAAATTATTCATTGCCAAAGCTGTATTTGTTTTACTCATGCACGCTATTATAGTCGTGCAATAATAATTTTCGTTGGAAAAAAATATGCTTAATTTGCCTCACGATCTTTACACAGCAAAACAAACTCGAGAATTAGATCTCCTCGTTACAGAACAACATAATGTTTCAACTGCAAAACTAATGTCTCGCGCTGGCTCTGCCGCACTCTCATCAATCAAAAATCATTGGCCTCAAGCAGAAAGGCTGCTTATCGTTTGTGGTACAGGTAATAATGGTGGTGATGGCTTTGAACTCGCAAGACAAGCTTTAGATGAAAACTACCGTGTTGTCATATTTCAAGTCGGCAATGATGAAATGAGCAATGAAACCAGTGCTGCACGCGAAGCATTATTGGCTACTGGTGCTGAAATCCAACAATTCGAAGACACTCTCCCTTCCACAGACGTAATGGTTGATGCCTTATTAGGCACGGGTCTAAATCGTCCTGTTGAAGGCAGCTATAGAGCTGCAATCGCAGCAATCAATGAAAACAAACGTGCCCCCGTCCTATCTTTAGATATTCCATCAGGGCTGCAAGCTGACACTGGTTCAGCAATGGATATCGCTGTTAAGGCTACTATTTGTTTAAGCTTTATTGGTTTAAATAAAGGTTTATTTATTGGCGAAGGCCCAAATTATAGTGGCATCGTTTGTTTTGATTCATTACAAATTCCTTCTGCGCTTTACAATAAATTTTCACCTGCCGCACGTCGAGTCAGTTTAGAAAATGATGGTGCTTTGCTTGCTCCAAGAGAACGTACTGGACATAAAGGCTTATATGGTCACTTATTAATTATTGGGGGTGACCATGGTATGCCAGGTGCTGCACGTATGGCTGCTGAAGCTGGTGCGCGCGTAGGGGCTGGGTTACTAAGCATTGCTACACGAGAAGTTCACAGTCCAATCCTAAACCAAGCGCGCCCATGTTTGATGTGTTACGGCGTTGAGGGTCCAGATGAAATTGAACCTCTCATTGAACGTGCAAATTCACTAACGGTAGGCCCTGGACTTGGTCAATGTGAATGGAGCGAAGCGTTATTCCAAAAAGCCATTGATAGCAATCTACCGATGGTCGTTGATGCTGATGCCTTAAATCTTTTGAGCCACAATCCTCGCCGTTATGATAATTGGATTCTAACCCCTCATCCAGGTGAAGCAGCTCGTCTTTTAGATTGCACCTCAGAAGAAATTCAAGCAGATCGTTTCAAAGCTGTCAGGGAACTACAAAAACGTTATGGTGGTATTGCCGTATTAAAAGGTTCAGGCACTCTGATCTACAACGGTAGTGAACCTACACGTCTATCTACTTGGGGTAACCCTGGTATGGGTAGTGGCGGTATGGGTGATGTCCTAGCGGGTGCTATTGGTGGCTTATTAGCCCAAGGTTTCCCACTCATGGACGCTGCTTGCGTTGGTGTTACCCTACACGGCATGGCTGGTGATAAAGCGGCAGAACAAGATGGTGAACGAGGCATGTTAGCCATGGACTTGATCCCGCACTTAAGACGCTTAGCTAACCTTATTTATTAACTTAGATGAGAGTCTATCTAGCTGATGAAGCTGCCACCCTTGAATTAGGAAGGCAGCTTGCTCAACATTGTCCACCTGAACAATTCACCATTCACCTTGAAGGTGATCTTGGTGCAGGAAAGACAACCTTGACCCGAGGCCTTCTAAAGGCTCTCGGGCATCAAGGTAATGTAAAAAGCCCAACATACACCTTGGTCGAACATTACAGCTTATCAACACGACCTGTATTTCACTTTGATCTATATCGTTTAACCGATCCAGAAGAGCTCGATTATTTAGGGCTTGATGATTACCTAAGTAATAATGCTTTATGTATCCTTGAATGGGCCAGTCAGGGTGGTGACTACTTACCTAGCCCAGATATGACCATCACTCTGAGTTATCATAAACAGGCGCGCTATGCAGAAATAAAGACCTTCAGTGGTCAAGGTGAGCAATTAAGCAAACAAATAAATGTCTCTTCAATAGAGTCTTAACCGGGCTTGATTTTTATGAGTGACAATTTCACAATATCCATACAATGGATTTTAGGATAGCAATTATGCTCCGTATATTACTGAGCTTATTATTATTAATTTCAAGTTTCAGCCTCTGGGCCAATAGCCTAGAAGGACTTCGTTTATCTCAATCAGGTTCTGACACGCGTCTTGTTTTCGATTTTAAAAGTGATGTTGCCTACAAAACATTCACACTGACAAACCCTGATCGGCTTGTCATTGATATAAAGAGTACTCCTCAACCTAACAAACTAAGTATTCCTGACCTTAGTGCAACGCCTATTCAAGCTATTCGCCATGCCACTTGGGATAAAAACTCCCTTCGTGTCGTTATCGATCTAAAACAAGCTTTACAGTATGAGAGTCAGACCCTAAAACCTGCCAATGGATTCCCTCATCGCTTAGTACTGGATCTACATACTCAAAAGACCATTACACCTAAAGCCTCGGCACAAACAACAAAAGTAGCTACTGGAGCGCCTAAAATCAACCCACCAGCAACGGTTGATAAAAAAACTAATACAGCTAGCACAACAAAGCCAATAACCTCACCTGAACCATCACCAGCATTAACGGTTACCAAGTCCACTAAAACAATGAAAAAGCGGGATATTATCATCGCTATTGATGCGGGTCATGGTGGCCAAGATTCTGGCGCCTTGGGTAAGCATGGCACTAAAGAGAAAGACGTTGTACTTGCTATTTCAAAGCGGTTAGCCGCACTGGTCGATAAAGAACCGGGTATGCGTGCTTATCTCACTCGTGATCGGGATGTATTTATTCCACTTCGTCACCGCATCAAACGAGCACGTGATAATAATGCCGATATGTTTATTTCTATCCATGCTGATGCCTTTATAAACACTAAGGCTAAAGGTGCATCGGTATTTGTTTTATCTGAGCGAGGCGCCAGTAGTGAAGCGGCACAATTATTAGCTGATAAAGAAAACGCTGCCGATCTTGCAGGTGGAATCAGTCTAGAAGATAAAGATGATTTACTAGCATCAGTATTATTAGATATGTCTCAAGACGCTAGCCTGCAGGGTAGCTTAGAAGTTGCAAATACCGTTTTAGCAGGTTTGAAACGAGTCGGAAATGTCCATAAGAAACACGTCGAATCAGCAGCATTCGTTGTACTCAAATCTCCAGATATCCCTTCGCTTTTAGTAGAAACAGCTTTTATCTCAAATCCTGATGAAGAGCGAAAACTAAAAAGTGGCAGCCATCAAAATAAACTGGCTCGTGCCATAATGTCTGGCATTCGAAGCTATTTCCAACGTAATCCATTGCCTAATAGCAATATACCTCAACAGCATATTGTCAGCCGAGGTGATACCTTAAGCACCATTGCACAGCGCTATCAAGTGTCCGTCGCAAATCTAAAGTTAAGTAATAATTTATCTAGCTCTAAACTAAGAGTGGGCAAGATATTACTTATCCCCTAAAGAAGCCTGCGACTGTTAAAATGTAGCCTATGTCTGCTACGAATCGAATTAATCCGCTCCCTCTCCACCTCGCCAATCAAATTGCGGCTGGTGAAGTTATTGAACGTCCAGCATCCGTAGTCAAAGAGCTCGTAGAAAATAGTATTGATGCTGGCGCCAATGAGATTTACATTGATATTGAAGGTGCAGGCAGTCAGTTAATTCGGGTGCGTGATAATGGTATTGGCATTCATCCCGATGATCTTGCCTTAGCACTGAGCCGTCATGCCACCAGCAAACTCTATACCAGCGAACAATTAAGCCAGATAGCAAGTCTAGGCTTTCGAGGCGAGGCATTACCGAGTATCACCTCAATCTCTCGACTCACCATTAGCTCTCTAAGAAAAGAGCATGACACAGCTTGGAAAATTAAAGGCCAAGACAATAGCATTAGTCCTGCGGCACACCCTCAAGGTACGACGATTGAAGTACGTGAATTATTTTTTAACCTGCCTGCTAGGCGGCATTTTTTAAGAAGTAATAAAACCGAACAACACCATATTTTAACGACGATTCAACGCTTGGCCCTGAGTCAGTTTGAAATAGGTTTCCATTGTAAGATTTCAGAGAATCAACAACTCAAACTGCCAGCAGCTCATACTAAATCACAACAGCAACAACGCTTAGCTAAAATCTGTGGCAAAAGCTTTGTAGAAAACAGTGTGTATCTGCAGCAAGACTACAACGATATAAGTTTGTTTGGCTGGTTAGCGAAGGCAGAAGCTCACCGCCCTCAAACTGATGTGCAGCATTTTTTCATCAATGGTCGAGTCATCCGTGATCGCGTTATTAGCCATGCTATTCGACAAGCTTTTGGGGATAGTATTCCAGCAGGACGTCAACCTGCTTACGTACTTTATTTGACCATGCCATTAGAAAGCTTAGATATTAATGTTCACCCCACCAAACATGAAGTACGCTTTCGTGAGGCTCGTTTAATTCATGGCTTAATCACATCCGCTCTAACAGAAGCACTGTCTGATTCATCAGAAATACAGCAAGCCTCCGAGCCTGTTTTGGAACAACCGACACTCATTGCATCTACTATCGCCGAAAACACCATCGACTATAACAAACAAGTAAAAACTACGCATTTGAGTGCCAACTCATCGCCTTTATTTGACAAAATAGATGTCCTTTTACATCAGAAATATGCCATAGCTCAATCCTCACAAGGACCTGTTCTCTTAGATTTAATTGCAGCAGAACAACAGCTTCGCCAACAACAATTACATGAAGCGATAACGAATCAATCGCTTAGTTCTAGACCGATATTAGTTCCGATAAAGCTAGAACTCTCTTCGCAATTACTCTCCGTCGCTGAAAATAGGGCTGACATACTTAATAACTATGGTATTGAATTACAACAACAAAATGAACACCTACTAATTAAACGTATTCCCTCATTACTCGCTCAGTCAGATTTAAAACAACTGCTCATTGAAATTCTACAATTTTTAAATACATCAACAAATGCTGACCTAAGCGCACTGTTAACTCGGCATATAAAAGCGACATCAATCATTTCGTTCGATCAAGCTAAGCAGCTGTTATCAGAACTAAATGAATTTAACCTCGACCCTAAATGGTGTGTAAAACTTGATCAACAAAGCTTGGATAGCTTATTCTCAAGATAAACACACTAACGGATTAAGTTTTATGGCTAAGTCAGCATCAGCTCCATCGCTCATACCGGCATTCCTCGCCTTACTCATAATTATCTTATTTGGTTATTTAATTTACAGCGATCTAGAAGCTTCACGCACCGAGCATATGCTGCCACCAATTGAAATACTTGATCCTCCTGATGATTTACCATTAACGATAATTGAAGAACAATCAGAAGTTAGTAGCAGTGATGAAGTCATCCAGCAAGAAGCTGAACTATTTGTTGAGCAATTAAGCCCTGTAATCGAATCAACCATTGCCATTAAAGAAGGCAGAGATCAATTTGTACGCTACAGTAATATGCTAAATTTACCGAAAATTGAGCAGCGAAAAACAACGATCGCTGAACTACTTGCCGATCCTAACCTGACTGCTGAGATGCCTATTACTCTGGACTTCGACACCGAGAAGCATACCAGTACCACACTGGCCGAACTTCAAAACAGCCTTGAAGACCACACAGCAACTATCACCATCATTTCAATAGATGGTCAAACGATCAGTCAGCCACTTATAGATATTATTAATCAATATCCATTGGGCCTAAATGATGAGATCACACTCGTAGAAACACAGCATCATCATATTGAAACGACCGTTGCTGAGCTCAATGAACTCAACATTGATCCCCAACAAACATTGCTAGCAAGTATCACCCTAGGCGTTCGTAATTTTGCTGTAAGCGATCTGATTAGTGACAATGAAAACAATGGAGGGCTCTATTATGTTCACCGTGTTACCGAGCAAGATCAACAGGGACTGTGGGGAATTATCCAAACAGGGTTAATCGACAAGTTCAGGCATGGCTTACGTATCGATGGTGTCCTTCATAATAAAGAACTCGCTCAAGCAGTTATTCCTGCTGATGCCGATGAGAAACTCGCTTCTGGTATGAGCTCCTTTCTAGGTAAAATTCTCGATAGTAAAGTCGATCACAGCTACATATATAACTTTCATACAAAAAGCATGGGGCGTAATGCCAATCTTATCCACCCGGGCCAGCAGGTCATCTTAATTGAATTTTCTGCAGCTGAACTGGCTGATATTTATCAATTCTTTTCAGATAATCGTAATCAAGGCATTGAAAGCTTTGCTATCACAGACTAATGCTTGATTTACTCTTACTTGTTTTCGTCTTAGTCATTATTGCTGCGGCATTTATTGTCGCAAACCAGAGTGACGACAAATAACGCCTTTTATTTAGAAAACCGACCGTAACGCAGCATAATACTAGGTAACACGAGCAAATTCAGAACAGTTGATGATATTAAGCCCCCGATGATAATACTCGCCATGGGCCCCATCACTTCTCGGCCTGGACTATCAGAATTCATTGCAATCGGTAACATCGCTAACGCCGTCACCAAGGCAGTAATCAATATAGATGGTAACCGTTCTTTAGCACCACGGATCGCTGTTTCAGCATTCCACGGTAAGCCCTCTTCAACCACCAAATATTGGAAATGAGACACCAACATAATAGAGTTTCTTAACGTAATACCAAACAAAGTAATAAACCCCACTAAAGAACCAATCGACAACACACCGTTAGTTAATAGCACTGCAATCACCCCTCCCACTAGTGAGAATGGTAAGTTGACTAAAACTAAAGCCATATTACGTACGCTGTTCAACGCGATATAAAGCAATAACAATACAGCTACACCGGCTAAGCTCGAATGCACAATTAAGTCTTCACGAGACTGCGCCTGTGCCACTGCCGCACCTGTAAATTCTGGATAGATATCAGCAGTAAATGACACCTCATCATGTACACGCTCTTTTAACTCGGCAAAGAATGACGTTAAATCTCGGCCCGTTACATTACAAGTCACCGTCTGCAATCGTTGTGCACCTGCATGCAAAATCATATAACGACCAGAGATTTGCTGGATATCAGCAATATCTTGCAACCTTAGCAAAACGCCCGAGGGTGTTTTAATCGGTAAATTACGGACATCGGCAGGCTGTTGTCTTTGATCTTCTGGCAAGACCACCACCACATCAAACACACGGTTAGCCTCTTGCACTTGACCAACCACAGTGCCTTCAAAGCCTGTTTGCACCGTTTCCATAACTTGAACAGGTGTCAGTCCCCAATAAGCGAGTTGATCAAGCTTTAGCCGTATTTCTAATTGAGGCTCACCGGGAGGTGCGCGAAGCTGCACATCTGTTGCCCCTTCTATATCACGCATGACATTAGCAACTTCTTGTGCTTTTTGATCAAGTTCTAATAAATTTTTACCATAAATATTGACTACCACTGGCGAGGTATAACCTGAAATGGTCTCGTCAATACGTTCTGTCAGAAAGGTATTAACCTCTGAATTAATCCCTGGGAATGACTCTAAAACTTCACGGATTTCATCCAGAATTGCTTGCTGTTCAGGGCCATCCATCGGCTCTAAATCAACTTCATACTCACTGTAGTGCGTACCAAAGGTATCTGCACCCCGTTCTGCTCGCCCTGCCCATTGAGAAGTCGAACGCACCCCTTCTATTTCGGCAACCCGCTTTTCAAGCTGACCACCTATGCGTAACGACTCGGCAATTGAAGTACCGGGCACGCTAGCCGTGTGAATAATATAATGCCCCTCTCGTAGCTCAGGTAAAAAACTGCCACCTAATAATGGCAAAATAGCGAGTCCTGCTAAACAGAAAACGACTACGCCAGAAAATGTAATTTTCGGAAAACGACTAACTAAGCCGAGGAGCCATTCATAAATAGGATTTAATAATCGTACTAGTGGCGGCTCTTTATCGCTTAATTTCCCCCAGCGAGTTAGTAAGATGTGGCATAGAGCAGGCGTAACAGTCAATGCCACGGCCAATGAGGCGAAAATAGCCAAAATATAAGCCTCACCTAAGGGTTGGAACATTCGTCCAGCCACACCGCTCAGAGTCAGTAAGGGTACAAATACCAGCATGACGATAAAACTCGCATACACCACTGAACTCCGCACTTCCATAGAAGCATCAAAAACAACTGACATCGTCGTTTTTGGTGTCGCTAATGCAGCATTTTCTCGCAACCGCCTGAATATATTCTCAGTATCAATAATCGCATCATCAATTACCTCTCCCAGAGCAATGGCTAAGCCACCTAGCACCATAATGTTGATATTCACGCCCATTTCTAGCAATACGATTAAGGCTGCAAATAGTGATAAAGGAATGGCTGTAATCGAAATCAGGGCTGTGCGAAGGTTAAATAAAAATAAAACCAACACCAACATAACAAGGCCACCGCCGACCAATAAATGTTCACGAATATTATGTAAAGAAGACTCGATATAGTTGGCTGGTCGAAATAAGTCGTCATGTAAGGTAATACCATCAGCTTCAAAACCAGATTTAAACTCATCAAGCGCCTCTTCAATACCATGTGTTACCGCCAAAGTATTCGCTTTATATTGACCAATCACCATCAAAACCACACCCGGCTTACCTGCGATTGCAGCCCCCCCTATTGCAGGTGCCGCCCCATCGACAATTGTCGCGACATCACCCAGCAATAAAGTTGCAGCATCTGTTCTTAGCAGCACGACTTTAGCTAACTGCTCAGCGGTCATTGGTTGCCCAGATACCTGCAACATCATGCGCTGATTACTATTTTCAATATAACCTGTCCCCATCACGCCCGTTGCTTGCTTAGCGGCATTAGAGACATCTTCAATCGATAATTTATAACGTGCTAATTTTTCGGTATCGACCTGAATTTGTAACTGCTTTTCTTGTCCACCAAAGACATTAATATCAGCCACACCTTCTACACTTAATAAGCGTGGCGATAATGTCCAATCAACCAAAGCCCGTAAGGCCATCAAATCATGCTTATCAGAACTCAAACCAATGGTCATAATCGTGCCCGATGAAGATTCTAAGGGAACCATTAAAGGTGGGCCGATGTTATTCGGTAAGGCGTTCGATAAACCTAATAGCCGTTCAGACACTAACTGGCGATCTAAATAAATGTCAGTGCTGTCATAAAAGGTCAAAATAACCACTGACAAACCTGGGATTGATTGGGAACGAATCGACTCGGTTCCTACCAGTCCACCCAATGCATTTTCAAGTGGCTGAGTGACCAGCACCTCAACCTGTTCGGCAGTTAAACCTTGAGCTTCGGTCTGAATGATGACCTGCTTAGGTGCGAACTCAGGGAAAATATCTAAACTAGAACTAGATAACTTATAAATTCCGTAGCCTAAAAGTAATATCGCCAAGGCAACGACAACACCTCGAAACCGAACCGAGAAAGCAACAACATGAGATAACATAATTAATCGTCATCCTCATCAGCAATCTGCCATTTAAACTCTTCCGATAACAACATCTGTGCACCATCGATGACCAACGCATCGCCCACCACCAGCTCTTGCTGCATAAACACGCCTCCAGCAGTTACTAAGCTGTTTTTCACAGGTTTACGTTGATATAAATTTTCGTCAATTTCAATATAGACCCAAGCTTGCCCTTGATGCCAAACAATCGCTTGCTCTGGAATAAAAACACCTTGTAATGGCTCATCACCTTCGGCGATCCAAGCATCTAAACGCATACCCGTACGCAATTTACCTGTTGCGGTTTTGAAGAAATACGTTTCACCTTGAAATAACTTATCCGTCGTTAATGCAGATGAAACATAATAAGATTTACGAGCGTGATCGCGTTGGCCATCACGAGAGACCCGAATAAAGCTGGTTTCACTGGGCAAGGAATTATCAGCAGCTAAAGTTACCAATAACAAACTATCTTTGTTTTTCAGCAATCGCTGCCATTCTGTCGAATCATTCTTCAATAGCCAACCAGTAATGGTTTCACCCCATGATTGAACTGCCTCATCATTAATAGCCTGCAACTCAATCTGTAAGCCCGCAAGTTTAGCTCTCGCCTCATTCTGGGCGGCTTGAGCATAAACCACTTTTTTACTTGCAATGCTTCCCGTGCTTTTAGCGAGTAAATTTAATCGACTCAGCTCTTGCTTGGCAGACTGTAAGGCTACGTTTGCAACCCGAACAGCTGAAGCTGTTTGTTGATAGCGTGAACGTAAATTCAACATAGGACGTAAATCAACCACTTCAGCATAAGCTTTAAATTCAGGAAAGAAAGTGATCGTCGTCAGCTCATGAAGGGCAATACCAGCATATTCGCTAATCTCGTCATCAATACGAACCTGCATAAGCGCTACCGCATCAGTACTGTCAGCATCGTCATCATCATCGTCATCCTGCGCATTTTCGATAGCCTGTTCGTATTCCGTTAGCCATTCCTCAGCAAAATCAAATAACGATGATTTTGACGCAACGGGTATAACAAAAAATAGCGCTAAAGCTAATAAAAAAGCCATTATCCACAAACTATATTTTCCACGTAGCGACATCACTGTTCCATATATTAAAGCTAAAATCAGACCGTCATTAGAGCATGCCTCTGCAACTCGGACAAGTATCTGTCATTAATGCTTGACATAGCGTCCTCTAGAAGGTTTAATACGCAGCCTTGATGGCTCGATAGCTCAGTCGGTAGAGCAAGGGATTGAAAATCCCTGTGTCCCTGGTTCGATTCCAGGTCGAGCCACCATCAAATTCAAAAGGTTACGTTTTACGTAACCTTTTTTTGTTTCTGATGTGTCAGTTTTCTTCTCAGTAGCACAATTCTCATAGCCGACTAAATGCTCTGGTACTATAAAATAGCCTAGCATTGCAGCATTCCTCCGAGCACCTAAATATTCCAAAACATGTAATGCCGCCCAACTTTACACATGCCTGTATGCTCGTGTGGAGTACATCATGCTCATCACTTTAGATGACAAGGTAGTCTTTTATCAAACTGTTAGCTTTACTTGGCTTTATCCGTCGAAGTGACCCAGCTAGCTCCCCAAACATATCCATTAGGTACACGGCTTATCCTAGTCCATCTTCCCCATTACAGGGCTAATTACAGCAAAATAAGGGGTAATAAATGAACGCCACTAAACAAGTGATATGTAAACTAATATTATTGAATTTTATCCAGATATAAAAATCTGATCTCAATAGTCTAGCCAAAACTATATTTGCTGGTATCCTATGCGCTATGCACCTCAATAAAACCGCCCGTAAGCTCCTCATTTATGCTTTAGCAGCTACTGGTTATTTCTTATTGGGTATAGCAGGTCTCCAGCTCGCAATCCCTCCAGGTTATTCATCCGTTATATTCCCCGCAGCAGGCTTGGGATTCATTTTTGTTCTTATCGGTGGTACTCGTTTGTTACCTTCGATATGGCTTGGCTCATTTGCTCTTAATCTATGGCTCGCTTATAACTCATCCTCTCTTGTGGCAGCTACGCTATTTGTAGCAGCTCTGTTAGGTATAGGGGCCAGTCTTCAAGCATGGGGGGCATCGTATTTAGTCAAAACGTTTGGCAGAATCAATTGGCGAGAGCTTACCTCTCCTAAAGATATTGTTCTGTTTCTCGCTTTTTCAGGGCCGATCGCATCACTCATTTCCACCACATGGGGAAACATCAGTTTATATACGCTTGATATTATTAGTCATGAGCAACTATTCGCAAGCTGGGCTTACTGGTGGTTAGGCGATAGCACTGGCGTTATTACTATTGCTCCGCTATTACTCACCTTTCTCTTTTTGCGTGACAAAGCGTGGGCCCAAAGAAAAATACACGTATTGCTACCCATAACGATTGCTCTGATCTCAGCTATTTTCTTATTTTTCTATATGTCAGAAAAAGAAAGTAACGAAGCCACCATGAAGCTAGATGATGTTGGTGAAAATATAGCAGATACGCTTATTGCTAAGTTAATCATTTACCGAGAGGCAACGGCTTCAATTAAGACATTAAAACAAATGCGTCCTGACCTTTCTTATGACGAATTTCAAGCATTTACTGCACCTCTCCTAGACAGGCACAAAGATCTGCAAGCACTCGGATTTAATAAATACGTTACTTCACAAGAACGAGAACAGTTTGAAGCAACACTGGCTCAGCAGTTCAAACAAGCTGGCATAACAATAACTGAGCGTAATTCTGCTGGCAAAATGGTTAAAGCCCAAAATCGTGATTGGTATACCCCTGTTAATTTTATTGCGCCTTTAGCTGGTAATGAGCAAGCACTTGCTTATGACATAGCTTCAGACGATTCCCGCTTAGAAGCTCTCAACAAGGCAATTCGCACCCACGAAGAAGTGATAACCGCCCCCATTAGACTTGTTCAAGAGTCAGGGTCTAGTAATGGCTTACTCCTCATTAACCCAGTCATAGACCAAGATAATGAAAACCTCGATGGATTCAGCGTTGCTGTTATCCGTATTGAAAATATCATGCACTCTTTATTAGCTAGCCAAGTTGCACAAGGCCTAAAGATTACAATTCGAGATATTGATGAAAAGCTAGGGAATGGCTTGCTTTATACGTCTGATACACAACAATCCTCACGCTATAGTGATCTTATCTGGCAAAAAGAACTCGAAATTGCTCAACGAGATTGGTTATTAACAGTTACTCCGTCGAAGCAATACCTAAGTCAGTTCACATCGTATCTTCCTTGGAAGGTTCTTTTGGTTGCTCTATGGTTAATAGCACTTCTACAAACATTATTATTGAGTATTACCGGGCAACATTATCATGACTCTCAAAAAATTAAAGAACAAAATAAGACCTTGGAATTACTGGCCCACCATGACTCTTTAACAGGTTTACCCAACCGAGCATTATTTTCAGATCGTTTTCAACAAGCCATTGCTCTGAATAAACGTAATAAATCTTTACTTGCCATTGGCTTTTTAGATCTAGATAAATTCAAACCCGTTAATGATACCTACGGTCATGACATCGGCGATCAACTGTTAATCAATGTGGCAAAACGTATCCAATTGGTTCTGAGAGAGAATGATACAGTCTGTAGACTTGGAGGGGATGAGTTTACCTTATTAATTGGCAGCCTTAATTCTGTTGGAGAGTGTGAAGACATACTGAACCGGCTAATTGATGTACTCGCAGAACCTTTTTCAATTGAGACTCATACTATAGAAATTAGCGGTTCTTGTGGTGTTACCTTATACCCAAATGATGAGGCAGATTTAGAGACGCTATTACAGCATGCTGACCAAGCTATGTACCATGCAAAATCATCAGGTAGAAATCATTTCGAAATTTTTAAATTCGGAGCTGGAGCCTCTTAAGCAGTGAGTTTCGTTATAAAGAAAAATCACTCCATTTTGTACCACCTACATCACCGCCGCTATCCATCAATCAGCGTGGGTATTAATAGCGGTCAGTTTGTATTAGGTGATTATTACAACGCTTTTAAACGCTTACGTAGTGGCATCGACAACTTTCTGTTTCATCACGCCCACGGCGTAAGCATCAGCTCATCAACAAGCTAGGCTATAGCTGCAAATTTAAAATATAAATGGCACGCTAAATTGCTTGGTCTGAGCTAGAGGTAAGTGCTAACAGGTCCTTAATCGTATGTCTCGGTGTATAGTTGGACATTATTTTTACCCAGCTCCTTCGCTCTATACATAGCAATATCAGCATTTTTTAATATCTCCCTGCCATCTTTGCCATGCTCCGGATAAATTGCCACGCCGATACTCGCTGAAATATCTAAAACAGCATCATCTAGCTGAAATGGCTTATCAATAATAAGAGCTATCTTTTTCGCCACATCAATAACTGCTGCTGTCGATACAACTTCAGGCAATAAGACCAGAAACTCATCGCCCCCTATACGGGAAAGCGTATCCGACTGCCTCAATGCCAACCTCACTTTCTCGGCGACCATCTTGAGTAACTCATCTCCAGCATCATGACCATACGTATCATTAACTCCTTTAAACCCATCTAAATCAATAAACATAACGCCAAGAATTCTGGAGTTTCTTTTTGCTGTTATAAGCGACTGTTTCAAACGGTCATTAAAAAGTAAACGATTGGGTAAGTCAGTGAGCGAATCATGATAAGCAAAATGTTTCACTGCTTTTTCACTCTCCACTGCCTGTAACCTTAACTGATAATTCTCAAATAAGTTTATCCCATGAACTCTGGCGGTGAATAACATAAAAGCAGTGAATACTATCAACGCAATAGCCATGCCTATTGACGTTTCATTGCCTATCAGAAAGTAATACGTTATGTGAGGCACGAGCACCGCAGCAATAAAAATTACAACAGAGTACTTATCCGCGGATAATGAAGAGCTTGCTCCGGCAACCACGCCAGCTAGGATGAATGAAATATAGATCTGGTAAACAACATCGGCTTGTTCAATAACAATGTAGCCACTCCAGCCCCAAAGTAATCCTGATAACAAGACGCCTAGACGAAATCCCCATAGATAGTATCTAGAATGTTCTTGCTGTAGATATCGAAAGCAGTAGTAAGCTACGAATCTTAGTAATGAGACAGCAATAAGAAGTATAAACCACACAAATAAAGAGGTTCGTGGAATTTGTTCTGAGAGTATCATCACTAAGGTGAACCCCAAAACAACGCTTATCAATGTCGTCACTGGCAATGATGCGTAAAGTAATCTAAGTGCCTCCTTCTCAAGTCCATCTTGTTCATCGGAACTTAGATTATTTAATTGTTTTTCCATCTACTTTTTGCCCCTCGTCTATATCGTTGAACAAATAGTTAACTAATATATCACCGAGCTACTTAGTCCAATAGTTAAAATACCAATATTGGTTTTAAACCATTGTGCAGATATGTCAATTTACTGGTCCCTCTTAAATGACACTAAGATGACCAGTGAAAGGGTTGCTATACCTAAAAATAGACCCAACCCGAGTAGTATAATGTAAAGCATGCTCACCGAAAAGAATTGCACCATGTTTTGAGTAAGTAGTATCAAGGCTTCAGGCCATGTTAGACCATGCGTCATTCCTATAAAAACCTAAATAGAAGTAGGCTTGACATAATTAATCGCTCAACAAATCAAAGTAACTGTTCATCAATATATCGATAATACGCCTACCACCAAAACCAGTATTAAAAATAACTTTTCCTTTTGCGAGTCTACAATTTTAATAAAAATTACAACAACCTTAGGCCGATTTTAACGGTGAGATCCTCACAATAAATATCGCTAGAAAAGGTAGTGTTAGACCTATCACTAATGACAGCATGATCAATGTGCCTAAGTGGCTATAATCAGCGGCCGTTTTTACGACATCGGTCATCGGGTCACGCACTTCACGGCTCACTGTATATAACTGATTGAGATATTTTGTACCTAGTTGCGATAATGATAAGGCAAGGTTGGTAAACGAGGCCATGACTGCAAAAAACGTGGCTTTAAGATGGGCGGGTGCTGAGTTGGCTATCCAGGCTAGCATTGGGATCATTGCAATTTGTCCCAATGGCGATTCAATAGCTGTGTCGATTAAAGCTATAAACCTCGCATCGACCACGCCACCTGTGAGTGATGCAGTCCATTCGTGCAGACCATAAAACATGCCAAGGAATGGCAGCGATAGTAACGATGAGGCTATAGTTAACATACCAACAATATAGGCAAGAGAATGCCCAGCCATAAATCGGCGAAAGATAAACATGCCCGTCAATGTCAGCATACTACCTATTAACGATAGGACTGAGAAAAATTGCTGATCAAATTCCAGCTGGTCAATCATCCACCATGTCATTCCTGGCCCCGGTGAAGGTATGGCTCGGTATACGAAGATAATAATCGCAGTACCAATTAATGTTGCTCGTGCTTCTGGTTTTAACTCACGAGTCAACCTATATATAAGGAAACTAATGATACTCATTGAGCCAAGGAAAATAACTTCCTGACTATACTCGTAATCACTGAGGCCCATACTGAGTGTAAACGCAACAAACACAAGGCTACCCCCTAATATCCACCAGTTTGGGGATATAGCATCAATTGCATCTAAGCGTAATGCATGAACTTCTTGCTGACTCATGCCACTGGCAATCAGTTGCTTGGTTTCTTTATATTGAAATAAGGCCGCTAAGCCCACCCCTAATACTGATATAACTGGAATCAGTAAAGACATACGATAAATATCACCGTAGGCGGCTACTTTTTCTAGCTCAGATAAACTACTTATGTCTCTGAATATATATAAATTCACCACCGCCACTAACAAACTACCACCAATAATCGCTACACGGCCAAGCGTTTGCATAGTGATATGCATCAATTTAAGGTCAGCTTCTGGAATATCTTCTCCGTTCACATCATGATGCGGTACGGCATCAACCGTCATACCATCTGCCACGACATCTTGAATTACATAGCCAACAGGCGCGAGTAAAACGCTCCATACATACCATTTCTCAGCCGACATTATTGCCGACATAGCCGCAAGATCAGTCAGTAATCCCACCATGATCAGTAAACTAGTTGCGATTAACGATGCCCCCAAAACCACTAGCCAACCTTTATATCGCCAAATTAAATCGACGAGGTGGCCAACAGGAATCTTTAAAGCCCAAGGAATCATTGCCCAAAAGCCTAATGCGGCTAGAAATTCAGCTGAAAGGCCGAGATAGTCTTTCACGAAGAAGGTGCCGACAATTGCTGATAAACCAGAAATTCCTGCCGCCATATAAACCATGAGAGGAGGCAGATAAGAAAACCGCATTTCATTGCCAAGGGATAAGATGTTTTGACTAAACCAGCGTGCTATTGAAGTGACGATGTTGCTATTTTTCATAAACATACTCTCACCGAAACCACTCCTAATACTGAATACAATGTTCACTAAAATAATTTTGATAATAGCTCAAGCTTCTAACCTAAACAAATTAACAATAACTATATAGCCTGCTTTGATAATTAGTACGTCTTCGAATAAAAAACTACAGTAAGAATTGACTAGAAACGCTTTGATGACCTTAATTACTAAGTTAAATTACAGCCACGGTACATATATATTAGGTTTAAGTATTAGCAAAACATTTAGAGAACGAATGCTTTCTCTAAATTTGTTGTAAAAAGAACACAAAAAATCTTGTTTTTAGTATTTACGGTTTTTTTTGTTGTAAAAGTGTTGCAAACATCGTCAAAACATGGAGAATACGTAGTCAACCGAGATTAACTCCGGTTACGAGAGAAACTTAAAGTAATCTGTTAACAAATACTAAAAAGGTATACAGAAATGACATTTAACAAAAAATTATTAGCTGGTCTAGTTGCATTTGCAGCTGCATCAACTTCAGCTCAAGCAGTAACTGTTTCAGCTAACGACGGTTGGGAATTAGGCGTAAGCGGTTCAGTTAACCAATTCATCACTTTCACTGATGATAAAAATGCTAACGACAATGTAAATGAAGTTCGTGATGGTCTATTACCTTCATTCTTAAGCTTTGACATGAAAGCGCCAACAATGAATGGTCTTGATATCGCTGCTCACATTTCATTTAGCCCTTCTACAAACGTAGATAGCTACGGCGGTATTGAGCAACGTGAAGTTTACTTCACTGTTGACGGTTCATTCGGTCAAATCTTAGCTGGTAAAGCATTAGGTCTTTACGGTTCACACAACATCTTAACTGACCAAACTCTATTCGGTGTAGGTTACGGTACAGAAGGTAACGGTACAACTACATTAGGTGGTATCGGTCTTGGTTACGATTACGCTTCATGGCGTTCACAAGTTAAATGGACTTCTAACGACATGAACGGTTTCAAAATTGCTTTAGCAGTTGTTGATCCTTCAAACGGTTCTTTATCTTTGAACACTAAACCTACTGGCTCAATCAAATCAGGTCAAGTAGATCAAGAAGATTTACGTTACGAAGCTGACTTAAGCTATGCTGGCGCATTTGACGGTGGTTCATACACTGCATGGTTAAGTGGTATGACACAAGATAGCGATGTAGATGCTAACGATACTGATGCAGTAACTGTTGGTGCTACATTAGCAGTAGCTGGTTTTGAAGCAATGGCTCAATACTCTGATTCAGAAGCTGGTACAACTGAATGGTCTCAATACCTAGTTCAAGCTGGTTACCGTTTTGCTGGAACAACTTTAGTTTCTGCACAATATGCTGAACTTGAAGATGACAATGCAGCAGCTGACGATACAATCGACAAATGGACTGTTGGTGTATACCACGATGTAAATGCTAACCTTAAATTGGTTGCTGAGTACACAGCTGTAGAAGACGATGATAAATCAGCGTACGACACAGAGATCTTCTCTTTAGGTGGTTTCGTATTCTTCTAAAGATTACGTAATGACTTAAAGTCTCAAATCTTATGGTTTGATGCTTGAAGAAATTAAGAAAGCCTCAACTTCGGTTGGGGCTTTTTTTTGCCTATAGAAAATTGCTCTTAGTGCAATAGTCAGGCTACACTTTTATTTTGCACTGATTTTTTAAAGGATCCCTTATGCCAAACCAAGCTGAATTACTGTCAGTGTTCATTGATGCAATTCAAGAAACAATAACGGCTCACGCAGATGAAGTCGCTGAATGGATCGTGCTATTGGTGACGGTGATCATGTAGTTAATTTACAACGCGGCTTAGAAGCGCTCAAACAACTTGAAGTTGAGTTAATTTCACTAGAATGGTCAGCTGCTTTCATGAAAATCGGTATGACTTTAATGTCGACCATGGGCGGTGCATCGGGTTCTTTATTTGGCACCTTATTTGTCAGCATGGCAAAAGCAAGTAAAGACACGGATTTGAACTTGGCTAACTTTGCAACGATATTTTCTCAAGGTGTGGAGTCAGTCAAACAGCGCGGAAAGTCAGATATCGGTGAGAAAACCATGTTGGACACACTTATTCCAGTAGCTAATAGTTTGAATACTGATGCAGAAAATAATCTTAAACTGAGTCAAGCATTAGAAAATGCCAAGCAGCACGCAGTTACAGGAATGGAATCTACCAAAGATTTATTGGCTACCAAAGGCCGCGCATCGTTTTTGGGAGAGCGTGCAATCGGACATATAGATGCTGGCGCTCGCACAAGCCAACTAATGATTTGTGCGATTGCCGATAGCTTACTAAAAGCTTAGCAGCCCCAACGTAAATTAGCGGTGTGCACGGGTGAATCCCAGAGTGTTATTAGCTCTTCATCAAGTAAAGTTAAGGTGATAGATGCGCCCGCCATATCAAGCGATGTGGTGTAGTTACCCACTAATGACCGTGATATAACCACACCCTTCTCTTGCCAAAACTCTGAAGCCAATTCATACATTAGATAAAGCTCCATTAAAGGCGTCGCTCCAAATCCATTAATATGTAATAACACTTGTTGCCCTGCTTGCGGTTTAAGCTCCTCATCAATCGCTTTAGTTAAATGGCTGACCATCTCACTCGCACTTGATAAGTCCATAGGTTCACGTCCTCGCTCACCATGGATCCCCACTCCCATCTCAATTTCATTGTCACCAATATCAAATGTCGGCTGACCCAATGCAGGAACCGTACAGCTGCTTAATGCAACGCCCATCGATGCTGTTGCAGCATTCACTCTATCGCCCAAGGCTTTGCATTCAAGTAAACTTGCACCTGCTTCCGCTGCTGCCCCCACTATTTTTTCAACAATAAGTGTTCCCGCTACACCGCGACGACCTGTACTATGATCTTTTGGTAGCGACACATCATCATCAATCAATACCGTAGCATGCTCACAGTCAAGCATTTCGGCCGCGATCTCAAAGTTCATCACGTCACCAGCATAGTTCTTAACAATAAATAACACGCCCTCACCCTGATTCACTTTGTCGGCCGCAGCCATCATTTGGTCAGGTGTTGGTGATGTAAAGATTTGCCCTGGGCAAGCGGCATCCAGCATACCTTGTCCCACTAAGCCAGTATGTAAAGGCTCATGTCCTGAACCACCGCCAGAGACTAATGCTACTTTTGCAGAATTAGATTCTTTGATTCTATATATAAAATGAGGCTGTCGATTAAAAGCAACAATATCACCATGCGCTTTTGAAAAACCAGTAAGACTTTCTTCTAATAGACTTTCAACACTATTAATTATTTTCTTCATTTCATATTCTCCATACTATTTAAAGCATCAAT
>NODE-82-length-32109-cov-7.81597_pt1 | contig 32109 bp, 26 predicted proteins | sample MGYA00139097_ERZ477577 | MGnify/ENA metagenome assembly ERZ477577
AACCCCGAAACAAACAACAACTAGAACAGGAGAAGAACATGGAAGAGCGCAATGAAATGCAAGAGGTAAAAAACAAAGATCGTCGTCGTTTTATGGAAATAAGTGCAAAATTCGGCTTCACTGCTGCGGTTGTGGCACTCGGCAACGGTTTTCTATGGAATACGGAAGCCGTGGCCCAGACAGCCAATGAGGAGAAGGAGCGCCAGAAAAACGCCAAATTCACCATGAATCTGGCCACCGCTTATATCCTCGGGGCATCCAGGTCCTATCCGATCATGCAGTGGAATTTCAAGGATAATGTCGAGAATACCACCAACGGCCAGATCTACGTAAAACTCGCTCCGGGCGGTCAGCTCGGCGCCGGCAGCGCCCTGGTCCAGAAAGTTCAGGGAGGCACGATCCAGGTCGCCCAGCATTCGATTTCCAACTTTGCTCCGTTCGCACCGGCTGCGGATGTCATCAACATCCCCTACATGTGTGGTGAAAACCAGCAGTTCATCAATCTGGTCACCTCCGACGCCTGGAAGAGCGAGATCAACCCGAAGATCGAGGCCAAAGGTTTCAAGGCTCTCTGGTACGTCAACATCGATCCGCGCACCTGTGCCATTCGTAAAGGTGTCGATGGGCCGATCAAGACACCGGAGCAGCTCCAGGGAATCAAATTCCGCGTCCCGGGATCGAAGATCCTCCAGAAGTTCTACCAGCTGCTCGGTGCCAACCCGACCCCGGTTGCCTGGGGGGAGACCTCGTCAGCTATTAAACAGGGTGTCGCAGACGCCTTGGATCCCGCAGTCGGGGCCCTGTATGTATTCGGCTTCAAGGAGATCCTCTCCTGGGTCACTTTCAACGCCGCGGTTCCGGATGCCCAGGTCTATTCCTGTAACTTGGAGTGGTTCAACAGCCTGCCCAAAGATGTCCAGGAAGGCGTTGAGTTCGCCAGTGATATAACCTTTCGCCAGAACCTGGCCATGGTTCCGGCCGCCCGGGCTTTCTCGATGGCTGAAATGACCAAGGCCGGAGTGCAGTTTTATGCGCCGACCCCGGCAGAGAAAGAGCAGTGGGTCGCCAAAGCCGGGGCCCAGCTGCCGGCCTGGGACGACATCAAGAAGGAACTGCTTGGCTCAGTCGATAAGTTCGACGCCCTGCAGGAAGCTGCCAATACGTTCAACGGCTACTATGTTCATGATGTGTCATAGGCACTAGAAGAAGGGCGGGCGGTTCGGCGCGGTTTTGCCGGTCCGTCCGCAATAGATTTAGGTTACCAATTTCCAATACGAGGATGACCTTATGAAGTTAAAAACGATACTTCGCGCTATTGATGAAAATGGTGAGCGATATCTCCTGTTGCCTTTGTATACGTTGATCGTAAGTACCATTTTCATTGAAGTGGTGAGGCGCAGCGTACTTTCGTATTCATCTGTCTGGACAGAGGAGATTGCCCGATACGCATTTATTTATATCGCCTATATTGGCGCCTCTGCAGCGATCAAAGAAAGAGCTCACATAAGGATAGATGTCATCCTCAACGTGTTACCCAACCGGATGAAATTGATCCTTTATATCTTTGGTGATATCGCCACGCTGATTCTTGCAGTAGTGTCAATCTACATGTCCATGGAATCGGTTCTGGTCTCATTACATTTCGATTCGGTCACCCATGGCTTAAGGGTAAGTCAAGCCTGGTTCCTTGCTGCGGTTCCAATCGGATTTTCAATGATGCTAGTCCGCATTCTTCAGTCATTATGGCGTGATTGGAGTGACTTGAGGGCCAACAGGCCTGCGTTTGAAGGCAACGCACTTTTTGAATAACAGGAGTAAAAAATGTATCCATTATTAGGGCAAGCACAGGAATTAGCGCTTGGCTGGGATTTTTACGGACCGCTGATCGGCATGGTTGTAATGATCCTTCTTGGCGTCAGAATATGGGTTGTTATCGGGCTTGGATCAATGGCCATGCTGTACTTCACCGGGGTTTTACCGCTCACGCTTCTGGGTGAGGCACTGTTTGACGGCGTCGATTCATTTGCCTTGATCGCGGTACCGCTCTTTATCCTGACCGGTGACGTGCTGGTGCGAACGGGTCTGTCGTTGAAACTGCTCCAGGTCGCAGAAGCTGTGATGGGCTGGCAAAGGGCTGGTTCAGGAACCGCGACGGTGCTCGGCTGTGGATTTTTTGCTTGTATTTCCGGTTCTGACGCAGCGGATGCTGCTGCAATCAGCCGTATCACCATTGATCGTCTGGTAGAGAAGGGATATCCAAAAGGCTATGCCTGCGCGATGGTTGCCGCTGGAGCCTGTACCGGTATTTTGATTCCACCATCGATTGCCTATATCATTATCGGCCTGGTGCTCGGAATTTCCGCTTCCACCCTGTTTCTGGCGGCGGCAGTGCCTGGTGTGTTGATCCTGCTATCGGTTATGATTACCAACGTCATCGTCAACAAATTCAAACGCTACGAAGATTCGCGGATCGGTTTTGATTTCAAACATTTTGCCAAAACCGTTTATGATGGCCGCTGGGCGCTTTTGATTCCGTTTATTATTTTAGGCGGTATCTATTCCGGTATTTTTACGCCGACCGAGTCTGCAGCGGTCGCGGTCGTGACCACCATTATCATCGGTTTGTTTCAGGGGACCTTGAGTTTGAAAGATTTCCCCGATATGCTTGAAACATCGGCGAAAGTAAACGGTGTGATAGTGCCGATAATCGCCATGTCACTGCCTTTGGCACAAACACTTGCATCACTGCAGGTTCCTCAATTTTTCGTGCAGAGCATCACTGATTTTACGACGAATCAGTACCTTATCATATTCCTGATGCTGGTTATTCTGATGGTCGCCGGGTGTGTAATGGAAACCACTCCGAACATCGTTATACTCTCTCCCCTGCTCCTTCCGCTTGCGCTCGAAATAGGGATGCATGAAATACATTTCTGTATCTTCATGATTACCGCCCTGGGCATCGGGTTCATCACCCCACCGCTGGGGCTTAATCTCTTCGTTGTGTCTGGGGTAACGGGCGAATCGGTGATGTCAATTTCGAGGCATGCAGTCACCTTCGTATTTACCATGCTTATTGTCGTGCTGATTTTGGCTTTTGTTCCGGCCCTGTCATTGTGGCTGCTCTGAGGGTGGTTACTATGTTGTCTGGTATTCATTTCAGACTAACTCATATGGGGCCTTGATAATGGACAACTATAAATTGCTGCTCAACGGCGAGTGGCGCGACAGTGAAAGAAAACTTACCGTAACCAATCCCGCCGACGGCGAGCCTTTTGCCGAAGTGGCGACCGTCGACCGGGCCGGGGTTGCCAAAGCAATCGATGACGCTGCGGCTGCTTTTGAGGAGTGGAAAGCAACCACTGCGCTGGAGCGCGGCGACTATCTGCGCGCCATAGCAGCCGAAATGGAATCGAGAGCAGAGCGCTTCGCCGAACTCATCACTAAAGAAAACGGCAAGCCGCTGGCTCAGGCCAAAGGTGAAGTGGCGATGTCCATCGATCATCTGCTCTGGTTTGCCGAAGAGGGGCGCCGGGCCTACGGTCGAGTCGTTCCCCCACAGGCTGAAGGCAAGCGTCACCTGGTCATCCGCCAACCGGTGGGAGTGGTGGGGGCCATTGCGCCCTGGAACTTTCCCCTAGTCCTGGCCATACGAAAAATCGCCCCTGCACTGGCGGCGGGCTGCACGGTCATTCTCAAACCGGCCAGTTCGACCCCCTTGTCAGCCTGTGAACTGGCGCGCTGTATCGACGCGGTCGGCCTGCCCAAAGGCGTATTTCAACTGGTCACAGGCTCTGCCGCGGAGATAGGCATGGAACTGCTGGAAAATCCCGTGTGCCGCAAAATCAGCTTCACCGGATCCACCGAGGTCGGCCGCTCCTTGATCCGAGGGGCAGCCGACACCTGTACCGAACTCTCGCTCGAACTTGGCGGCAACGCCCCGGTGATCATCTTCGAGGATGCCGATCTGGACCAGGCCGTCGAGGGCATTCTGGTGACCAAATTCCGCAACAATGGCCAATCCTGTATTGCCGCCAATCGAATTTATATTCAGGATACCATTTACGACCGGCTCGTCTCTATCCTGTCCGACAGAATAAAAGACCTCAGGGTGGGTAACGGTCTCACCGACGGTGTCGACATCGGCCCGCTGATCGATGACCGCGCTCTTTCCACCGCCCTGGGCTTTATTAATGAGGCCGTCGACGCAGGAGCACGGATTATGGCGGGCGGCAACCGATTCGGCGAGGAGGGCAATTTTCTGGCCCCGACTCTGCTTACCGATGTACCCGAGCAGGTGAGCTGTCACCAGCAGGAGATCTTTGCCCCAATAGCGGCGCTCTACCGATTCGGGGACGAGGCGCAGGTCCTGAAAACTGCCAACGATACCGAATTTGGCCTGGCCGCCTATGCCTTCACCTCTGACCTGAAGCGAGCCTTTCGGGTAGCCGAAGCCCTGGAGGCAGGCACGGTCGGTATCAACGACCCGGTACCGCCCACCAGCAACTGCCCTTTTGGGGGCTTCAAGCAGAGCGGCTGGGGCCGGGAACTGGGCAGCGAAGGCATTGATGCCTACCTTGAGACCAAGCATGTGTCAATTGGAGGGTTTGACTGAATATGTTCTTCGCCGGTTACTATCTCTCAAAACCCTGTATGTCACTCACGCTGAATGAATGTGATTGATGATCCTTGCCTGATAAAGGTCACCGTAACCCTCTACCCACCTCTACGGGAAAACAGATTCTCTAAGGCTGCCGTTGATATCGTTGCGCCTGCAACGATAGGATCTTTGCTGCAGCATCTCGATATTAAAAAGACAGATGTTGAATCGGTCTACATTGATGGCAGAGAAGGCACCTTCAACCAGGTGCTGAAGGGTGGAGAAAGAGTCGTATTTCTGCCACTCATAGGTGGGGGCTGAACTAAGGTACCACAGGCCATGTGAGTAGCAGTTTTCCCGCTTCCCTTTTCTCTTCTGCGCCCTGAACGTGAGGCTGGCATAATGCCCTGAAATTATAGCTTATAAAGGAGTACGACCAAGAAAATAGAAAGGAATAGTTAGCCTGTGTAATCAGGATTTTCCAACGCAATTCGTGGGGCGGGTGATGAATCTAGATATCATAGCGGTAGTTTTGTTTGCGGCTCTGCTCCATGCCACCTGTAATTTATTTGTCAAACGATCTACCGATACCTTTCAAGCCATGGCATCTGTGGTTCTTGGTAGAGGCCTTCTCGGTGCAGGTGCCCTTTTTTATTCCCCCGAGATTTCCATCGAACTTGTCTTTTTTATCGTAGTGGGTGTCTTTCTCCATCTGGGGTATCAGATCTTGCTGCTCAATTCATATCGGTTGGCTGATCTTACCCAGGTCTATCCCTTGGCTCGCGGCAGTTCTCCGCTGATCATTGCCCTGATTTCGATTTTTTTTAGGTGTACGCTATACGCCGCCTCAAATATTGGCACTTGTATTGATAGGGACTGGTCTCATGGGCATATCCATTACCAGGTTTCATGAGAAATCGATGGGAGGATATAAATCTGTTCTGTTGGCATTTACCACCGGAGGTTTTATCGCGGCATATTCATTAATTGATGGCTTAGGGGCCCGCGAAGCAGGAACCGCCGTCGGCTACTAGGCTATTGTTACCACGCTCGATGCTCTGGTCTTTGGTGTAATGACAAGGATTATCCGGCCTGGCTTGCTTGGCAAGATATTCAGCATACACCTCGGTCAGACCATTTTGGGGGGAAGCGCTTCTTTTAGTGCATATTTGTTAGTTATATGGGCCTTTACAAAAGCACCGATTGCTCTTGTTGCGTCGTTGAGGGAAACCAGTATTCTGTTTGCCTTGATAATGGGGATATATTTTTTACAGGAGCGAGTAACGCTTTTGAAATTGGTTGCAATTTTGTTGGCGACATGTGGGATTGTTTATTTACGACTAGAAAGTAGCTGACTGGGAGAAAAGCATTACTATGACCTATTACGGTTGTTGTTTCCCCGACTGTTTTTGTTGATCTGCCATTCGATTTGGACGAACATTTAAGTGAATGTAGTGTATTTTAATGAATTGAATTGTCAGTCATTGTGGAAGCTTCTTTAAGTTTGACAGTTTTTATGCTATCAGAACGGGGAAAAACAATTACTGTAGTCCAATTTAAGTTTATGAAAACCGTATGAAATCAGCCCGGCAACCCTTTCAAGATATAGTGGACACCTCCATCTTTTTTGGCGGTGGTGCGCGAAGGGAGATTGTTGACGATATAAAGGCGGCACTCAATGCTGAAGTGCCGTTGCTCACGCTGACGGGTACCGACGGCTCCGGCAAGACCATGCTCTGCCGGATGGTTGAGCAGGAGCTCAAAGATGATACTGAAGTGCTTTTCTTTGATCAGGGCGCTGAGTCGTTTGACGAGATAGTCAACCGCATTGCAGCCCAGGTGAAGCTGGAGGATACTGAAGAGGTATCCGACAGAAACAGACAATTGGAGAAAGCAGTCGAGATCCTGAACCAGGAGAACCGCCGGTTGATCATTATCCTTGACGGTGCGGAAAACATATTTCTGGCGACGCTGGAAAGAATCCGGAGGATGATAGATCAGGTAAATAACGAGCGGCTTTCGCTCCAACTGCTATTCAGCGGGAGACCGCTTTTTGCGCTGAACTTCAAACAGCTCGGAATCATCAGTTTCAAAGTCGTCGAGGACAAGCACTTCAGCCTCGACCCGCTCGATGGCAAAGATACGCATCTCTACCTCAACCACTGCCTCGACGTTTCGGACACGGAGGAGCAGAAACGATTTTCTCTGGCCCAGGCGGTGGAGATAGCAGACATTGCCCGAGGCAATTTCAGGCTTATCAACCAACTGGCTGGAAAATTTCTCGATTTGAAAAGGTTGGCCGGTGAGAATGGTGCGGCGTTGGAAGATGAGTATGATGATGACGGTTCCGGCCCGGCCGGATTGGGAAATGTCGATTTGGACTTTCTCAAAGTACCCCGGATTGGAGCTCGGTGGTATGCTGCCGGCGCCGTTATTGTCGCCTTGATCCTAATTAGGGTGCTGTTCTGGGGGGGAGATGAAGAAGAGGCCGAATCGATCCCTGCAGCTGAAATTGTTCCCGAACTTACTCTGGAAAAGGTAGAGCCGGATCCAATTGAAATTCCTCAGCCGTCACTGCCAGTGGAGCCGCTGCAACCCCCTTCGCCGGCCATAGTCCCGGAAGAGCCGCAACTCCTGGTTGAAAAGGCCAGTCCATCAAAGGCTGTCGTGGAGGTGGCTGAAGAGACAGTCGATCGAAGTGCTCCGGAAGTGACCGCCGAAGAGACTGTTGAAGAGACCGTTGAAGATCTGGGACCAGCTCGCCAGACAGCGGATCAATCAGTCCAGCAGGCCCCACCGATAGACGTAGCTCAGAGCCCAGTGAGGGCCGAGCAGGTAGAAAGCCAAGTAACTCAGGATGAGCCTCCAACTGAGCTGAAAGCACCTGTGGAGCCTGCTGAAATTGTTGAATCAGCGCCAGCTCCTGCCCAGGAGTTCAGCACTGTGACCCAGACAGTTTCAGAGGAAGCTGAACCGGACGCCCCTTTGGAAACGGTCACGGTTGAGGCTCCGGAAGAGCAGGAGCAAGAACCAGCGGCAGCGCAAAATCTTTCGGAAGAGCCAAAACAAATTGAAAATTCTGTCTCGGCCGAATCAGAGACAACTCCAAAATTGACCGTTACACCCAAGAAAAAAACTGCAACCGAATCGGTGCCTTTGGATGTGGTTACTCTCGAAAGTGACAGCAAGAAAAAACCGGATCAGGTAGAGGTTTCGGTCTCTCCAGCCGAACCAGAGGCTGTTCAAGGTCAACCCGCTCCGAGTACATCTCAAGAAGTGCAGCCTCCGGCTATGGTCGAAAATCAAGACGAACCAACAACGACTGTTCGGGAACCGGAAAGAGTCGCCTCTATCGATGAGACGCTGGAGAATGATCAAGCCCCGATACCTGCCAGGCCAAATCGGCAAGTTGAAACAAAGGATTCAGGGGCCTATTATGCCCAGCGCCTGGCAGCCGGCTCCCGCTGGCTGGTAGGAGGAAGCAGAAATAAATATACGGTTCAACTCATGGTCCTGGACTCAAAGGATGCCCAGCAAAATGTCCGCTATATGCTCTCCGACGAAGACTATCGGCCGATTATTGAGAAGCTCTATATCCTCAGAAAATCCGTACAGCCACAGACGGTAATGCTCTATTGGGGCGAGTTCGATTCTCCTGCCGAGGCCCGTCAGGCCAAAGATCAACTGCCGGAATTTTTAAGCCGGCTCGAACCGTTCGAAATTCCCGTCAAAGATGCGGTGGCCAAAGCCAGGGCCGGTCAGTAGAACCGCAAATTTCCTGGACAGGAGCAGCTCGATGCAGAACTTATCGACTAATGACTCTACCTATCAGAGTGTAAGCCCCGGAACCGGCACCTCCAAGCCTCTCTTTCCAAGCCTGTGTTTCTATCCCCGCTTTCTGAAGGTGGTCTACCAATCGGCTGCTCTTGCCAAACGGGGGCAGTATACCCCTGAAGTGTGGCAGGATTACTCTGTCCAGGTCCTTCGGGCATTGGAATCAGTAGGTGTAGAGTTTGACGTGCGGGGGCTTGAGCATATAAAGGCGGTCGATGGTCCCGTCATTTTTGTTGGCAATCACCTTAGCGTCCTGGAGACCGTCACTCTGCCTTCCTGGATTCTCTCCTATAAAACCTTCACGTACGTGATAAAACAGAGTCTGCTTGAAGTCCCGGTGTTCAAGCACGTGATGAGCTCTCGGAGTCCAATCGCCGTGACTAGGACAAATCCCCGACAGGACCTGAAGACAGTGCTCGAACAAGGAGTTGAGCGAGTCTCTCGCAACCTGTCGATCATCGTCTTTCCTCAGACCACCAGGACAGCGTTTAACCCGGAACAGTTCAGCACTATCGGTGTCAAACTGGCTCGCAGAGCAGGGGTTCCCATTATCCCGCTGGCACTGCTCACCGATGCCTGGGAGAATGGGAAAATTTCCAAGGATTTTGGTAAAATCGTACCTTCCAGAAAAGTGTTTTTTGCTTTCGGAGAACCAATTCTGGTCGAGGGCAAGGGTAGTGAAGAACACCAGCGGATCATCGACTTCATCGAGTCGAATCTATCCGTCTGGGAGGGCGAGCAAAAATAGGAGCTTCTGCTCCGGTTTAAATGGTAAGGCCGAGGCGCCTGAGAAGAGAGCTCAGGTCACGCTGGTCGAGACGTCTCAGGCCTATTTTCTCAGCATATCCTAAGGCCTCACGATAATGCTCCGGACTTATGCTCGTCTGCAGCTCCTTATGGGAGCCTATATTTCCGCTAGGGCGGTATTGGTCCATCACATTGACGTAGGTGTCTGCGGATATCTGCTGGACGATGAACTCTAAAATGGCCTTGGTTTCTTCAAGTCCACCGGGCATCAACAGATGCCTGATCAGCAGCCCATGGCTGGCGATTCCGTCCTGACCAATGTACAGATCACCAACTTGTCGATGCATTTCTTTGACGGCCTTTGAGGCCATCTCCGGATAGTCGGCAGCACCGGTGTATTTCTCTGCACTCCGGCTTTCCCAGAATTTAAAATCCGGCATGTAAATATCGATCAAGCCATCGAGCAATAGTAGCGTCGATGCAGAATCGTAGCCGCTGCTGTTGAATACCAGCGGCAGTTTTAGGCCTTTCTCGTAGGCTGGGATGAGGGCTTGCAGGATTTGAGGAACCACATGACCGGGAGTGACGAAATTTATATTGTGACAGCCTTGGGACTGGAGCTCCAACATTATGGATGCGAATGTTTCGTCATCGACCTCGGTACCTGCAGACGGATTATGGCTGATATCAAAGTTCTGACAGAAGCTGCAGCCGAGGCTGCAGCCCGAGAGAAATATCGTGCCCGATCCATGGCTGCCGACCAGGGGCTGCTCCTCTCCGAAATGGCTGTTGTAACTGGCGATCACTGCCCTGTCCGCCGTCCCGCACACCCCTGTCTCTCCTTCGAGCCGGTTGACGCCGCATCGCCTCGGGCAGAGTGTGCAGCTGTGCAGCGCTTCGCGGGCCAACTGAGCCCGTTGTTTGAGAATGCCAGATTGGTACAGTATCTGTCCTTTGCTCTGCATCGGCAATTCGTTCAGGGGATGGTGATGGTGCCCTGGATGCGGTCAAGCTCTGCAAGGGATTGAGCATAGACGACTTTCGAAAGGTTCTCATTTGACAGAGCCCGGGAAAAATCCTGCTGGGCGATGAGTACGTCGAGGGTGGTCGATCGCCCGGCTTCGAATTTTATCTGTTCCGCTTCCAGCCTCTTTTCCGTGGCAATCGAAGTTTTGCGGGTTGCTTCGACGGCCTTGAGGGCCAGTAGGACATCTCTGACAGTGCTCCTGACCCCACGTTTGATCTCCAGTTTCAACAACTCCATGCTGGTCTTGCTTTTGTTATGTGCCGCCAGAGCCTGGCGGTACTGGCCCTTCGCCTGAGAGTTGTTCAGGGGACGAGAAAAACTGAGTCCCACCTGCCAACGGGTATCGCCGTCGGAGAAAGAATCGCCCAATGCCGTCGAATAGTCCTCCGCCCTGGCCCCATAACCAAGTGTTCCGAGAATGTCGACTGATGGTTTGCGATTGTTTTCAGCCTTGTTCAACTGGTACTGTGCCGATTTGATCTGCAGCGTCGCCGCCTGCAGATCGGGACGGTTCTCCAGGGCACTTTCATATACCTGGATGACGTCAGGCTGCACTGGCTCTGTTGATGGTTTGTCGAGAGGTCTCAGGGGAATGAGCCAGTCCTCGCTGTTCATCAATAGTTTTAGGTTGTCCTCGGCAAAACCGACTTCCCTCTCGCCGGTTATCAGATCCTGTTCCCGCTGGGCGACTTCGGATTCGGGTTGAAACAGATCGATGGCTGCCAGCTTGCCCGCATCGATCTTGGCAGCCGTGTCATCTCTCAATTTTTGAGCCAGCGTCAGTGAGAGATTCAGCACTTCAAGGTTCTGATGGGCGAAGACCAACTCCCAATAGGCCTGCTTGACCTGGGCTGCGAGATCGGCCGCATCGCTGTCCACCAGGTAGGAGGAGGCCTCGAGCTGGGTCTTGGCGCTGTTCAGATCAGCCATCTGTGCATCTCTGCCGAACCCCTTGAGCAGCGGCTGACGCAGTTCCAGGGTCAGATCGCTGTTATAGATAGGGTCAAAGAAATAGAGATCCGAATCGGTGTCAAGGTTGCCGTTGTTCCAGGACAGCCCCATCTCGGTACCTGGAGTGAACCGTTTTTGTATACCGGCGTTCCAAAGCGCACTGTTTTCATCGGCACCGACGAATTCACTGACCGGTGTCTCACTCTTGCCGCCAGCACCGATCTCGCCGGTCAGCTGGTAATCGAATGTTCCTTCTGCGGCCTGGGCGGTGCCTTCGGCACTAACGACGTTTTCTTTGCTTAATCTCAAACCGAGGTTTTTAAGCAGTGCGGTCTGCACAGCCTCTCCCAGGCTGAGATTGATACTCTGCTGTTCAGCGTCTGAGACGGCGGCGACTAAACAGAGCAATAAACAAAAACCTGGGATACGTAGGAATGATAAAGTGCGCATTATTTCGGTTCCTTAGGAAGAAGAGGTTCTCCGGCCAGATAGGGATACGGCTTCCAGTAGAGGTTCCTGACTTTGTCAGCGAGGCGCTGCCTGAATTCAGAGGCCTGTTCCAAAAGATAATAGAGTGTCGGCACGACGATCAGGGTCAGAAAAGTCGCAACCATCAGACCAAAGATGACGACCACCGCCATCGAACGCCACCACTGGCTCGATTCGCTGACCCAGGAAATCGATAAGGTGTGAAAATCGAATGACACCCCAGTCACCATCGGGATCAGTCCTAAAATGGTGGTCACGGCAGTCAGGAGAACCGGCCGCAGCCGGGTCGCCCCGGCAGAAATAACCGCATCGCGCAGTTCATACCCCCGGGCCCTCAGTTTGTTGGTGTAGTCAATCAGTACAATCGCATTGTTGACGACGACTCCAGCCAGGGAGATGACACCGACACCGGTCATGATGATGCCGAACGGCTGGCGGAAGAGTGCCAGCCCCAGAAATGCACCTCCCAATGAGAGTATGACCGAGGTCATGATAATAAACGGCTGGCTTACCGAGTTAAACATTGAAACCAGGATTAAGAAGATCAACAGCAGGGCGACCAGAAATGCTTTGGTCAAGAAATCCTCCGACTCCTTCTGGAATTCAAATTCTCCGGTAAATTTGACCGAATAACCAGGAGGAAGAGGAAATTGGCCAAGATATTTCTCTGCCTCGGCCCTGGCTACCGGTCCGGGGATTTTGGCCTCGTCTACATTGGCTTTGACGGTTACCACCCGCTCGTTATTGATTCGGTTAATGTTACCGATGGATCCGGCAAAGGTGATATCTGCTATGGTCGAGAGGGGAACCAGTTCTCCGGATGGTGTCGGCAGCATCAACTCATGCAGGACGCTGACCACTTTCCGATCGGTTTCCTTGAGTTGCACGGTAATGTCGTAATCGTCGTTTCCTTCACGAAAAGAGGAGACTTCCAGCCCGTTGTAAGCGCTTTTCAGCGCAAAACCAATCATGTTGGTGGTCATGCCGAAAAGCGCAGCTTTCTGGCGGTCGATCACCACCTGTACCGACGGTATGCCCTCGACAAAATCATCCCGTACGTCTTCCACGTGAGGTATTGTGACCAGGACATCTTTGATCTTTTTGGCGATTTCACCCAAGACCGTGAAATTGTCCCCGGCAATTTCTATGTTGATCGGGGCACCGGTAGGCGGGCCTCCTGCCTCTTTGGCGATAGTGATCTTGCCGCCTGGAATATCTTTGACGCGATCCCGGATATCCTCCACATCGACCTGGGAAGAACGATGCCGATCCTGTATTTCGATAAAGCGAACACCGATATGATTCGGAGTATTGGCAGAGAAGGATGAACCACCTCCTGAAACCACCGTTGCTCTGGTGTAAATGCTTTCAATGTTTTTAAGGTCGCTGGGGCCTTCGCTTATGAGGCCGTTGCCCATATCATGCGTTCTGGCTGATAAGGCGGTGAGCGGGGTAATGTCTGGGTCAACCGGACTGCCGTCAAGGTGGGTCTCAAAAGCGCTTAGCGAAAATTCGACGCGCTTGGTGATCTGATCTATGTAGTCAATGTCAGCCCCTTCGGGGACATCGATATTGACATAAATGCCGGCCGGGTCAAGGTCGGGGAAAAACTCCACGGGTTTTTTCAAGCCGACCACCACGAGCCAGCCCTGAAACATTAGAATCAATACACAGAAGGCGATGGCGATGATGGTAAACGGAGTGTTCAGCGCCTTCAATAACGTTCTGGTGTAACTGGTTAGTAATAGGCCTTTTATTTGAACAGGTTTTTCGATGGCGGTGGAAATCTGATCATAGTTTGTGGCCTGTGCCTGGGACTTTGGATTTTTCAGCTTCATAAAAAGCGAAACCATGGCGGGGTTGATGACCATGGCTACAAAGAGACTGGACGAGAGTGTAATAATCAGAGTCAGTGGCAGGTAACTCATGAACTCACCCATGATGCCCGGCCAGAAAAGCATGGGCGAGAAGGCGGCCAGGGTCGTCAGGGTGGATCCCATGACTGGATAGGCAACCTCTGCCGTCGCCTTCATGGCCGCATCAACCCGGGACGCTCCCTGCTCCATGAACCGATAGGAATTTTCTACTATGACGATCGCATTGTCGACCAGCATACCCAGGGCCAGGGTGAGGCTGAAAAGGGTGACCACGTTCAGCGTTATTCCCAGAATGTTCAGCACGCTGAAAGAAAGCAGCATCGAAAATGGAATGGCAAGGCTTACCAGCAGGGCATTGCGAATGCCCATGACCAGGAATATGACGATTAGAACCAGCATCAATCCGGTGAGGATGTTGTTCTCCAGATCAGCTACCATGTTCTTTATTTCCCGAGACTTATCCATAACTTTGGTTATTTCGGTGCCCTGGGGCCAGCTGATTCGCGCTTCGTCAATTATCTTATCGACTGCGTTGCTGATTTTGACAATATTTTCACCAGTGCGCTTCTTCACTGAGATATTCACTGCATCCCTGCCATTTAGCCGGGCCCGTGAGGTTTCCTCTTTGAAACCGTCAACGACGTTGGCCACATCCTTCAGGTAAACCGGCTCACCATTGTGAACCGTAAGGACCAGACCGTAAATTTCTTCTGGTGATTTGAATTCCCCGGGTACCCGAAGTTGAAAACGCCCATTGCCCAGGCGTATGGCACCACCTGAGGTGTTCTGGTTTTCACTGTAGACAACCGATTGAAAATCGTTGATCGACAAACCGTAATGGGCCAGTTTCTCCGAATTCACTTCTACCCTGATTTCTCTTTCAAGCCCGCCTGTAACGTCTACTTCGAGTACACCTGCAATCGCCTCGATGTCATCTTCCAGATCGTCAGCGATCTTTTTCAGGCAGGGGAGGCCGCAGGTGCCGGAAAGAGAAAAGACCACAATCGGCATCTCGGAGAAATTGACTTCAAAAACTGTGGGATCGTCTTCAAGGTCACTCGGCAATTCGCCAACGGCTTCGTCGACTTTGTCCTTGACATCCTGCAGAGCCTTGTCGATGTCGGTTCCCGTGACAAATTCTACGTTTATGGAAGAAAGTCCTTCGGCACTGACCGATTGTATTTTTTTGACTCCATCGAGGCCCTTAAGCTTTTTCTCGATCTCAATAGTAACTCCAGTTTCCATGTCGGTAGGGGATACTCCCCGGTAACTGGTCGAAACAAAGACATTGGGGATGGTGATATCAGGATCACTCTCCCGCGGCAGGACCAGGTAAGAATAAACGCCAACAATGATCAGCAGCAGGGCAAGGACAACTACGGTCGTGCTTTTCCTGACGGCGGTATCGGAAATAATCATAGTGAGTATTCTCCCGGATCGGTGATCACTTTTACCACTTGTACCTTGCGGCCATCTTCAACGTCGCGATGCCCTTCAACCACCACGTGCTCGCCGGGATCAAGCCCTTCTAAGATTTCGATCATCCAGCCTTCCATGATGCCGGTTTTTACATCGCGTTTTTCCACCACACCATCATTTTCCACAAAGATGTATTGTTCATCGTTGCGGGAGATGATGGAGTAAAAGGGGATGGCAAGCGCTTCTTTACTGCTCTGCTTGACTATATCAGCTCTGACGAACATGCCTGGCAGAATGGTGTGACCCGGGTTGTCCAATTCGAGCTCCAGACGGTAGAGTCGGGCAAGTGTTTCTGGTGATGACGATATGAAATGAATCTTGCCGCTAACGAGGTATTCACCAAGGGCTTTGATCTCCACGGCCACCTCGCTGAGCTTACGCACTGCAGTCACATCCGACTCAGGAATGCCGATCACCGCTTTAACTCGGTCGAGCTGCAGTATCTCACCTATAGGGTCACCGACTCCCAGAAACATACCTGTTTTAGCATTCAGTCGACGAACCACCCCGTCAATCGGGGCTTTTACCTGACAGCGCTCATAGCGCAATTGAGCGTTGTCAAGGTCGGCCTTGGCCGTCTGCATCCCGGTTTCACGCGCTTCAAGTTCTGCGGGAGGAATAACACCCTTGGAGTATACTGACTTATCGCGTTCATAGTCGGCTTTGGCCAACTTATAAGCGGCTTGAGCCCGTTCAAGTGCAATCCGATAATCGTCGGAATCGATCTTAAGCAGAATGTCGTCTTTCTTGACCATGTCTCCTTCGTTGACCAGGACTTCTTCAACTGTTCCGGCGATTTTGGAGGTGAGATCCAGATAAGTCCAGGCTTCAATGGAACCGGGCAGATTAAGGCGGTTGCTGATGGTTGTCGGTAAGGCCTGCATAACCACCGTATTTACCGGAGGTCGCTCCTGCTTGATCGCCGCTTCCTGTTCTGCCTGAATGGCAGCCTTTTTATCGCTGATAGTGTAAAAGAGCATGACGATCAATACGGCCATACCCAGAAGCACGAAACGGGGGAAGTTGTACCAGAAGAAAAAGACGATTTTCCCCCGCATTGATTTTGGCTTTTCAAAGTCAGTTTTCATTGATATCACCGGATAAAAAGTTATGGGGCAAGACCTTCTAGAGTCTGAGTAATCATGGTTTCCATGGCTTCGGGAATGTTTTCCGTCGGTACCATGCCGGTATACCAGCATGACAGCAGCAGAAGGTAGATCGCATAAACATGGCCCGAGATGTGCAGCAGTTCAAGGTCCTGGCGTAGTTCACCGAGTTCCTGGGCCCGCTGATAAATGGGGTAGAGCATATCGAAATAGTCGTTTTGCACCTGAAAATCTTCCTCGGTCAGGGGCTCTTTGGGAAAAATTTTCTCATGCAGATAGACCCTGCCGAATTCCTTGTGCTCGGTGACATAGTTGAAATCGGCCATGAAGATAATCATCAGCTGTTCGATGAGCGGTGTATCGGGGTTGGACTTAGCGGCCAGTTCACTTCTTGCAAAGTCAAGCTGGTCATCACAGAAAGCCTTGACTATGTCTCTCTTGGTCTCGAAGTAGCTGTAGATTGTTCCTTTACCGATTCCCGCTTCCCTGGCAAGTTCTTCTATCGACGTCTGCTCAAACCCTTTTTGTGAAAACAGCTTAACGGCTGAATCGAGGATGCATCGTCTGGTTTTGATCTTGTTTTGTTCCCTTATAGAGCTCATGAGGTTGCCATTGGTTGTGTTCTGGTTCTGTGTGCTCGATTATCAGCAGTATTTTTCTATTTGTTTCAATATGTTTTATCGTTCCTGTCAAAAAAATGGTGCAGAAAAGTCGACTGCGGTCGGATTATCACAAAAAAGTCGACCGAAGTCAAGAAAAAATCGACTGCGGTCGGTTATTTTAATAAAAATATAATATAACTTATAGTTACCTAATATTTATAGGCCTTGATTGTTGTTACCCATCGGTATATTTATACCGGCTCAAGCCGAATCTTGAGGCCTGCATTGCCAAGCCGGGCGGACAGACTTATGGTAGACCGGTTCGGTTAACAATATTGGGGCAATTGAGATCTCACCAGGATGGGTGAGCAAGGAAAACAACTGAAATTTCGGATAGGAAATGGAAATTCAGGCATGGTTAAGTCAATCACTCGGTAATCTTGCCAGTGTATTGCAGCTCAGCTACGCCTTTGGGGCCGGTATGGTCTCGGCGGTGAATCCGTGCGGTTTCGCTATGCTGCCCATCTATCTTTCTCTCTACCTGGGTGCCGATGAGGAACGTTACAGCGAACGGCCATGGTATGTAAGGGTTGCCCGGGCCGCCGGGGTAGCCGCTGTGGTCACCGCCGGATTCGGATTGTTGTTTGGTGTGCTTGGTATTGTGGTATCGGCGGGTGGGTCATTTCTGCTGGCTGCGATGCCCTGGCTCTCAGTGATCATCGGAGCCTGCCTGGTGCTGCTCGGGGTCTGGCTGATGCTGGGCAAACATGTATCACTCGATTTTATGTCCAGAATCTCAGCGAAGATCGGGGATCCGCGCCATATCAGTGTCAAAGGTTTTTTTCTCTTTGGCCTCGGATTTGGGGCCACATCGCTGGGCTGTACTTTGCCCATTTTTCTTGTAGTTGTGGGCGGTTCGCTCACTTCAGGTGATTTTCTCTCGGGACTTACACAGTTCATTCTCTATATCTTGGGCACCGGATCCGTATTGTTGATTCTGAGTGTCGGTATGGCTTTTATCAAAGGCGGCACCGTCCTCTCCCTTTTCAGGAGAATTGTTCCCTATGTAAACAAGATTTCGGCTGTATTTCTGATTCTGGCGGGAACCTACATCTGTTACTATTGGCTTAAAAGCGGTCTCCTGTTTGTCTCATGAACAAGCAGTTGAGCCGCGGTATGGTCGCAGCTTCGCTCTCCTATACGATATGGGGGATTCTGCCTGTTTACTGGAAAAATCTCGATCACGTACCTGCCTATGAGATACTGGGCCACCGTATGGCCTGGTCGCTTCCCTTTATTGTCCTGTTTCTTGTCATCACGGGTCAGGGCGCAATCCTGCGCCAGCTTAGGGATAAAAGGTCCCTGATTATTTCAACTGCCAGCGCCGCTCTGTTGTCGATCAACTGGTTGATCTATATCTGGGCCGTCAACGCCGGTCATATCGTTGAGACCAGCCTGGGCTATTTTATCAATCCGCTGGTGACCGTCGGTTTTGGTGTCTTTTTTCTTAACGAGCGTTTGCGGGGTGGTCAAATTGCAGCCATGCTGCTGGCCGCCGTAGGGGTGGTCTATCTCACCCTGGTTTACGGGAGGTTTCCGTGGATTGCCCTGACCCTGGCGATTACCTTTGCCATATACGGACTGTTTCACAAGAAAATCGGCATCGTCCCGATGAAAAGCCTCTACCTGGAAACGCTGATATTCTTTCTGCCGGCGCTGGCACTTATTGTCTATCTCGGTAGAGACGGCAGTTCCGGATTTGTACACGGGGATGCAGTGACCATGGGGCTGCTCGCCGGAACCGGTCTGATCACCACCATCCCGCTCCTGCTGTTCGGTTATGCAGCCCAGAAGATCCCACTGTTTTTGCTGGGGATTCTACAGTATACGGCTCCGACCCTCAACCTGCTGATCGGTGTCTTTGTCTATGGCGAGGAGTTTCCCTTCAGTCGGATGATAGGCTTTATGCTGGTCTGGAGTGCGCTGGTCCTTTTCGTGCTTGAAGGGATTGCGCAGAGAGCCCGCCAGCAAAGGGCTCTGGCGATCGGCAGGGATTAAAAGTCAGCGATCTTACCATAAAGAAAAACAGTGATTATATTTACATCAAAAGGGTCTTTGCATGATGTGACTACAGGCCGACTCTTCTCTTCTTTCACTCCCTCTCTCCACCAGGCCTGGGGAAGCATCATGCTGAGGCCCGGTTTTCTTTTCAGGCCAGGCGGATGGCCCGGGCGACATCGAGTGCCTGCCTGGTTGCCGCCACATCGTGAACCCTGAATATCGAAACGTTCTTGTCAAAACTCAATGCCGATACTACACTGGTTATCGCGTCACGCTGATCAGCCTCAAGACCGGTAAGATCTCCCAGAAAACGTTTCCGGGAATGGCCCAGCAGAACCGAGCGGCCAAGCTCTGAGAGTCGCTCCAGGTGATTGAGAATCACCAGGTTGTGCTCCAGCTTCTTGCCGAAGCCAATACCCGGATCGATAGTGACCCGGTTGAGGTCGATCCCGGCTGCGGCGATGAAATCGAGCCGTTCTCTAAAGAATGTCATTACCTCCTCAACTACCTCGTCATAGTGCGGGGCGTCCTGCATCGTGCCCGGTGTTCCCTGCATGTGCATGATGATCAGCTCACCACTGCTGTTCTTTACCAAGTCGATCATTGCCGGGTCTTTACGCAGAGCGGTAACGTCGTTGATGATATCGGCACCGGCTGCCAGCGCTTGTCTGGCAACCTCGGCTTTACTGGTGTCAATCGAGATGGGAATGTCAGAGATGGACCGGATCGATTCGATTACCGGAATGACCCGGTGAAGTTCTTCATCGACTGAAACGTGCTCAGCATAAGGCCGGGTGGATTCACCACCCACATCGAGAATGTCGGCACCCTGGTCGATCATTAAGCGGGCCTGGTCGAATGCAGATCCGCAGTCGAAGAAACTGCCGCCGTCGGAGAAAGAATCAGGAGTTACGTTGATAATGCCCATGATCCTTACGGATCGGGCTATGGTCATGAACTGACGCCAGGCTCTTCCCGGCCTCCCGTTTCGCCTGCCGGAGGAACGTCCACCGGAGTTTCTACCTTAATCTCACTGACGGGTTCTTCCTGCTTGGTGTTGTCAGATTTAGAGGAGGCCTCTTTGGGTTCTTCTAACGGGTGCTCATCGGGCCGAAGCTCAGCCAGCATACGCTGGACATCTTCGAGTACAATGGTCTCTTTTTCGAGCAGCTCATCGGCCATTCTCTTGAGAATATCGAGGTTCCCCTCCAAGAGCTCGGTTACCTTATTACTGGCTTCGACAATGATCTCTTTTACCGCCAGATCGATCTGCCTTGCTGTTTCCTCGCTGAAGTCGCGGTGCTGGGCAATCTCTCTGCCTAAAAAGATCTGCTCTTCTTTCTTGCCGTACGTGAGAGGGCCAAGTTCATCGCTCATCCCCCATTCACAGACCATTTTTCTGGCCAGCGCAGTCGCCCTCTCCAGATCGTTGCCGGCACCGGTGGTAATTTCGTTGAAGATGAGTTTCTCAGCGATGCGACCACCGAAAAGGATGGAGATGGAGTTTTTCAGATAGCTCTTGGAGTGGGTGTATTTCTCGTTTATGGGAAGCTGCATGGTCAATCCCAGGGCCCGGCCGCGCGGAATGATGGTGACCTTGTGAATCGGGTCGGTATCGGGCAGCAGAAAGGCCACCAGGGCGTGACCTGCCTCGTGATAGGCGGTGACTTCCTTTTCCTTTTCAGTGATGATCATGGAGCGACGTTCGGCTCCCATCATTATTTTATCTTTGGCCTTTTCAAGCAACTCCAGGGTAATTTGCTTGGCCCCCTCTCGGGCTGCCATGAGGGCTGCTTCGTTGATGAGATTCTCCAGATCAGCGCCCGTGAAGCCCGGGGTACCCCTGGCCAGGATCTCGTAATCGACATTGGCTTCCATTTTGGTCTTTTTGCCGTAGATTTCCAGAATTTTCTCACGGCCGCCGACATCGGGAATCGGGACTATTACCTGCCGATCGAAACGGCCCGGACGCAGCAGCGCTGGGTCGAGCACGTCGGGACGGTTGGTGGCGGCGACGATGATGACGCCCTCGTTGGATTCGAATCCATCCATTTCGACCAGGAGCTGGTTGAGGGTCTGCTCCCTTTCGTCATGACCGCCTCCGAGACCGGCGCCACGGTGCCGACCGACCGCATCGATCTCATCGATGAAGATGATACAGGGGGCGTGTTTTTTCCCCTGGTTGAATAGATCTCTAACCCTAGAGGCGCCGACGCCGACGAACATCTCGACGAAATCGGAACCGGAAATTGAGAAAAACGGCACATCGGCCTCACCGGCGATAGCCCGGGCCAAAAGGGTCTTGCCGGTACCCGGTGAGCCAGCCAGCAGCACCCCTTTGGGAATTCTGCCGCCCAGTACGGTGAATTTATGCGGATCTTTCAGAAAATCGATGATTTCTTCTAGTTCCTCTTTGGCCTCATCGATACCGGCAACATCGGCAAAGGTAACCTTATTGGTTCCCTGTTCCATCAGCCGGGCTCTGGTTTTGCCAAACGATAAGGCGCCGCCTTTGCCGCCACCCTGCATCTGGCGCATGAAAAAGATCCAGACTCCGATCAGCAGCAGCATCGGAAACCAGGAAACGAAGATGGTCATCAGCCAGTTGTCTTTCTGGGCCTGCTTGACCGTAATGTCGACACCGGCTTCTCTGAGCAGCGGAATGAGTTCGGCGTCGGCGGCCGGATAAATGGTTCTGAACGGCCGTCCATCCTGGAGCGTCCCGGAGATGGTGTCACCGTCTATACGGACGCGGTTGATAGACTTGTTCTCGATCTTGGCCATGAACTCGCTGTAAGTCAGAGGCGAGATGTTGCCCTGCGGTTTGTTGAACAAGTTGAACAACAGGATCATGGTCAGGCCAATCACCAGCCACATGCTCAGATTTTTGTAAAAGGTGTTCAAAAGAACCTCCCGATCTACTAAAAGCTATTGAAGATTAACCAATTATTTATATCAGCACCTAAAGTAAAGCATCTTTGCATGTTGTCGAGCGCTGTCCTTTAAATATTGTAGTCATCAGGCAAATTTTTGTACAGGTTTTACCCCTATCTGCTCTTCACCGAATGCTTTCATGGCGCTGACGAAGGCCGCTGCGCCGTTGGTCGTGGTGGTGTAAGGGATGTGCAAATCGATGGCGGCTCGCCTGATCTGGTAGCTGTCCTCGGTGGTGCGCCTCCCCATAGAGGTGTTGATGATCCAGTTGATTTCACGGTTGCGGACCATGTCGAGAATGTGGGGGCGCCCCTGGGAAATCTTATTTATCCGATGGCTGTCGATATCATTTTCCAGCAGGAAACCGTTGGTTCCAGCGGTAGCGAAAATGGTGTAGCCCATTTTCTTCAGCTCAGCGGCGACCGGAACAATCGACTGTTTGTCGGTGTCCCGGACCGAGACAAAGACATTGCCCTTTTCCGGCAGGTTTGAGCCGGCAGCCAGCAGCGCCTTACCAATGGCCAGGCCGAGATTGTCGTCGATACCCATGACCTCGCCGGTTGATTTCATTTCAGGTCCGAGAAGGGTATCGACGCCTTCGAAACGATCAAAGGGGAAAACCGCTTCCTTAACCGCCCAGTGAGTGATCACCACTTCTTTGGTCAGGCCGAGATCGGCGAGACTCATACCCATCATTATCTTGGTGGCCAGTTTGGCCAGCGGCACACCGGTCGCCTTACTGACGAACGGTACGGTTCTAGAGGCCCGGGGATTGACCTCTAGGACATAGAGGGTTTCATCTTTTACCGCGAATTGCACGTTCATCAAGCCGATGACGCCGAGTTCAATGGCCATTGCCCGGCTGGCTTCCTCGATTTCCTCGATTATTTCTGCGGACAGGGAGTGCGGTGGCAGCACGCAGGCTGAGTCGCCGGAATGGATGCCCGCTTCTTCAATGTGTTCCATGATGCCGCCGATAACAGTGGCCTGGCCATCGCAGATAGCGTCGACATCAACTTCAGTGGCATCTTTGAGGAACTGATCGATGAGGATGGGGTGCTCCTGCACCGTCCCGCCGATGGACTTCATGAATTCTTTGATTGCCTCTTCGTTGTAGGCAATTCGCATGGCCCGGCCGCCGAGTACATATGATGGCCTGATGACCACCGGATAGCCGATGCGCTTGGCCGCCTCAATGGCCTCTTCCTGGGTGAAGACGGTGTCGTTTTCCGGCTGCCTGAGGTTGAGTTTTTTGAGAAACTTCTGAAATCGTTCACGATCCTCGGCCCGATCTATTGCATCGGGCGGGGTTCCGATGATCTTGACCCCCGCTTCCTCCAAAGGTACCGCCAGATTAAGAGGGGTCTGGCCGCCAAACTGGACAATGACGCCGTCGGGCTGCTCCTGGTCGATGATGTTCAGCACATCTTCACGGGTCAGCGGTTCAAAGTAGAGTTTGTCGGAGGTATCGTAGTCGGTCGAGACGGTCTCCGGGTTGGAGTTGACCATAATTGATTCGACACCGATTTCCCGCAGGGCAAATGAGGCGTGAACACAGCAGTAGTCAAATTCAATTCCCTGGCCGATGCGGTTGGGGCCGCCGCCGAGGATGATGACTTTCTGGCGATCGCTTCTGAAAGCCTCGTTCTCCTGCTCGTAGGTGGAATAACAATACGGGGTGTACGATTCGAACTCGGCGCCGCAGGTATCCACCAACTTGTAAACCGGGACCACGCCGCTGTCTTTGCGCAGTGATCTCACGTCTTCCTCGGTGGTTCCAGTAAGGTAGCCAATCTGCTGGTCTGAAAAACCCTGCTGCTTGCAGTGCTGAAGAAAGTCCGAATCGAGACCGCTGAATCCTTTCTGGCGTATCAAATGCTCGGTCTCGACAATCTGCTGGAGATTGTGCAGAAACCAGGGGTCGATTTTGGTCAGCTCGGCGATTTTCTCTTTCTCGATACCTCTTCTCAGGGCCTCGTAGAGATGGGCAACACGCTTTGAGCTTGGCGTCACCAGTCCACTCTCCAGATCTTCGAGGTCGAGGTGTTCGAGAAGTTCGCGGCCGTCGCCGCCAAAGCCGAATCGACCGATTTCCAGCGACCGCATCCCTTTTTGAAAGGCTTCTTTGAAGGTTCGTCCGATGGCCATGGTTTCACCCACCGATTTCATCGAGGTGGTGAGAAAATCCTCGGCGTCGGGAAATTTTTCGAAAGTCCAGCGGGGAATTTTTACCACACAATAGTCGATGGTGGGTTCGAACGAAGCGTAGGTCTCCCTGGTGATATCGTTGGTGATTTCGTCAAGCGTATAGCCTACGGCAAGTTTGGCGGCAATCTTGGCGATGGGAAAACCGGTTGCCTTGGACGCCAGCGCCGAACTTCTGGATACCCGGGGATTCATCTCGATGATCATCAGTTCCCCGTCTTCGGGATTGACCGCGAACTGGACATTGGAACCGCCCGTTTCAACGCCGATCTCTCGAATGATGGCAATGGCCGCATCACGCATCTCCTGGTATTCGCGATCGGTAAGGGTCTGGGCCGGGGCCACGGTGATTGAGTCGCCGGTGTGAACACCCATGGCGTCGACATTTTCGATCGAGCAGATGATGACCACGTTATCCTTGGAGTCGCGCATCACTTCCAACTCGTACTCCTTCCAACCCAGCAGACTGCGTTCGAGCATGATTTCGCTGGTCATGGAAAGGTCAAGACCCTGTTTGCAGAAGTCTTCGAGTTCTTGCCGATTGTAGGCCACACCGCCACCGGTGCCGCCCAGGGTGAAGCTGGGCCTGACTATAATCGGGAAACCGATTTGGTCTGCGGCCTCAAGAGCCTCTGTCAAGGTGTGGACGATGGCCGACTCCGGTACCTTCAGATTTATGGCCCGCATCGCCTCCCTGAATTCATCACGGCCTTCGGCCTTGTGGATGACGTCGATCTTGGCGGCCAGCATTTCCACTCCATATTCCTCCAGTGCCCCGGTTTCGGCCACCTTTATGGCCGTGTTGAGCGCCGTCTGGCCGCCCAGGGTGGGAAGCAGCGCATCGGGACGTTCCTGTTCGATGACTTTGACCACCATTTCCGGGGTAATCGGCTCTATGTAAGTTGCATCGGCCAGTTCCGGATCGGTCATGATGGTGGCCGGATTGGAGTTGATCAGCACGACCTCATAGCCTTCTTCTTTGAGGGCTTTGACGGCTTGGGCCCCGGAGTAGTCAAATTCGCAGGCCTGGCTGATGATAATCGGACCCGAGCCAATGATGAGAATTTTGTGTATGTCGGTTCGTTTGGGCATGACGGGATAGTTGGTTAAGTGATTGGCTGAACTCTGGTTTGCTCGCCTCTGGCCTGGTTATGACTGTTCTTTGATCAAATCGATGAAACGGTCGAAAAGATACTCGGCGTCGTGGGGTCCCGGGGCGTGCTCAGGATGGTACTGCACCGAAAAAGCCGGATGGACCCGGTGTCTCATTCCTTCACAACTGTTGTCATTGAGGTTGATATGGGTCAATTCCACTTGCGTTGGATCAAGCGAAGTCATATCGACGCAGAAGCCATGATTCTGAGAGGTGATTTCCACCTTGCCGGTCTGCAGGTCTTTTACTGGCTGGTTGCCGCCCCGGGGACCGACTTTCATTTTGTAGGTGGAGCCGCCGTAGGCCAGTCCCAGGATTTGATGGCCGAGACAGATGCCGAAGATCGGTTTTTTGCCAATTAGTTCCCTTACGGTGTGGACCACCCCTTCGACTCCTTCGGGGTCACCGGGACCGTTGGAGAGAAATATTCCATCAGGCTCAAGCCCCAGAACGGTCTGGGCATCAGTGGTTGCGGGCACGACCTGGACCCGGCATCCACGTTTTTCGAAAATCCTGATTTGATTGAATTTGATACCGAAATCGAAAGCGACGATTTTCAGTGCGGAATCTGACAGATCGGGGGGCAAGGAGGTACCCGACAGGGGCTTGTCGTTACCCCAGGTATAGGGTTCGCTGCAACTCACCAGTTTGACCATGTCCTGGCCGACGAGCCCGGGCCACTGGCTGGCCCGTTCTACGAGAGAATCGGGATCGAGATCTTCGGTGGATACCACTCCTTTCATGGCTCCGGCGGTGCGTATATGTCGAACCAGGGCCCGGGTATCGAATCCCTCAACACCAAGGACATCGAACTCCTTGAGAAAATCGGCCAGCGGCCGGGTTGATCTGAAATTTGAGGGGTGGCCCTGATATTCCTTGACCAGAAAGGCCTTCGGGTGGATAGACAGTGATTCCATATCGTCAGGATTTACCCCGTAATTGCCGATCAGAGGATAGGTCATGGTAACGATCTGACCGGTATAGGAGGGGTCGGTAAGTATCTCCTGATAACCGCTCATCGAGGTGTTGAAAACGATCTCACCAACGGCCTCCCCGCGGCCGGTGAATGACCGTCCCTCGAAGATGGTGCCGTCTTCCAGGGCGATTAAAGCTTTCATATAATTACCTTTTGTCTCATGAATAACCGGCAGGCTGCAGGAACCTCGAGCGTCTGTATGGAGAATCGCCGGGCCTGTCCGGGGGTGAGGAAGTTTATTCCGTATATAGTCGACTCAAAATATTAATAATTAACTCGGAAACGCAGTTGGCGTCAACCGAATTCGCGGCCAGAAAATCAGACCGGCAACGCGGCAGGTTATTGCCGAGATCACTGTTCTCCACTTCATGTTGAGCTGGCCGTAATTACCTCTGGACCGTTTGGAACGTTTATCTGCAGCACGACTCTTGGGGCTGAGCAGACATCTTGAGTTTGGTGCTGAGTCGTGGTAAAGCAGGGCCATGATAAAACAAGGTAATGAGATTACGGATCAAACTGTCTGGCTAGAGATGGAGGAGGTCGACGATGGCTATCTTCAGGTCGACCGCTTCGTCACTCGCCCGGGAGAAACATGGTGTGTCTACGGCGGCAACCATTCCGGCATTGACCGGTTTGTGGAGCTTTTCCGTCGCCAGAACCAGGCCGCGCTCTCCTTTCGAAAACTCACCATACCGGCAGATTTGGGGGTCGTCAGTTTCAAAGACCAACAGGAACTTTTTGAGCAGGAGGTGCGCAACGATGAAAGTGATTTTCTTGATCGCATCGATCCCGGTACGTTGGCTGGGGAATTTCTCACCAATCCCGAGGACAACCGCGCTCTGATCGACCAGTTCAGACTGAGTGGCGTACTGAATAGCGGATATCGACAACTGAGCTCCGGGGAAAGTCGTAAGCTGCTGATCTTAAAAGCTGTTACCGATGGTGCCAGCCATCTGCTCATCGAAAACCCTTATGACGGCCTTGATGTGGTATCGTGTGTGGAGTTTGATCGCATTATGGCACTGCTCGTCGGGCGCGGAATCAATGTGCTGCTCGTACTCTCCAGCCGCTCCGACATTCCCGACTGGTGTTCCCACCTGGCCTGGTTTGATAAAGGCAAGCTGGTTGGCTGTGGTGCGCGCGCTGAAATAGTCAGGCAGATCGATGGCCGTGCCAACGGCGATGACTGGAACCAAATTCTGGAGAACCGAGAGAATACGGCGGTGGCCGACTCCGTCGAACTGGTTAGATTGGTAAACGGCCAGGCCCGCTATGGTGATCGAATCATATTTTCCAACTTCGACTTCAGTGTGGACCGGGATCAGCATACCCTGGTAACCGGTCCCAACGGTGCCGGAAAGTCAACGCTGCTTGCTTTGGTGACCGGCGATCACCCTGATTGCTACACCAATGAGCTGTACCTTTTTGGCAGCCGTCGCGGCAGCGGTGAGTCGATCTGGCAGATTAAAAAGGAGATGGGCATTGTCAGTCCGGCTCTGCACCGTGAACATTATATTCCCGGCAACTCGCTGCAGATTGTGGTTTCAGGCTTTTTCGACTCTATAGGTCTTTACTGTAAGCCCACCGAACAGCAGCGGGAGCTGGCCAGATCCTGGCTTAGAGTGATCGGGTTGAGCGCCCTGGAGAAGACGCCGTTCCGCAATCTGGGCTATGGTGAACAGCGGCTCGTATTGATTGCCAGGGCGTTGATTAAGACTCCGAAGCTGCTCGTCCTCGATGAACCTACCCATGGTCTCGATGACGCCAACCGGGCTAACCTACTTAACTTCCTGGAACTGGTGGTTGACAAGCAGATCAGCACCATCGTCTATGTCAGTCATCGGCGGGATGAGTTCCGCGATTTTTTCCGGCAGCATATCAGCTTTGATCGCTGAATCGAGCGCGGAAACTCTTCACCTTGAGATTCCCATCACCTTTTCATTGCAGAGGGTTCTGAACGACCTGCTACCCGTAATTGTACCCTGACTCACTACGGATTTTTAAATTGGGTGTATCTGATGGTATAATGAGATGAACAGACAGGGAACTGTCTGCTGTTGGTGACCGTGAGAAATTGCTTGACCTCCCTGCCGGGAGGGCCAACCCCTCACCCTGGAGGAATTTGTTATGCCAGATTCCGGCCTGATCAAAAGCTACCCAGAATTTTTCGTCTCCGAAATTCACCAGGAGGTGCTGTGGATGAAATTTTCCGGCAATTTCTTCCACAATCTGACCAGTTTTGATAAACGCGATTTCCTGGGTGATTATTTCCGGAGAATAAAAAAGAGTGAGGATATAAATACGGTTATCTTCCAGACAAACTACAGAGATTCGGGTGTCGACGAGTATGTGGACTTTTTTCTCTCGCACACTGATGAAGCGAGTCTGTTTGGTGGGACAAGGCTTCTGGAGATAAACAAACTCAGTAACATCATTAACCAGACGATCATCAATATGATGGAGTTAAATAAATTTACCATTCAGATATGTCAGGGTGCCGCTCTGAGTATCTTCATGAATATTGGTTTTGCTTGCGATTATCGCATTCTCAGCGACAATACGGTCTTCTATAACGCTTTTAAAAAAATAGGAGGACTGCCGCTTGGCGGAGGCCCGTTTTTTCTGACTAAACTGCTGGGCAGAAGCCGGGCAAACCAGTTGCTTCTTCTTGAAGACGAAATCCCAGCCAAACAGGCTCTGAAGCTGGGAATAGTCGATACAGTGGTACCCCAGGCGGAATTGGAGGCCACTGCTTTGAGAGCGGCACAGAAGATCAGTCAGACTCAGCCGCGAACGCTGAGCGGCGTAAAACGGTTGACCAATTATTCCCTGCAGGAGTTGAAAGTTTATCTGGCCCGTGAAACCGAAGAGCTGCAGAGGGTATGCGTGCAGATGGGACACCAGAAGATCTTCGCCTGAGCCGGGAAAACTCTTTCTGAACCGCAGACGGGACGAGATGCAGATAACAGTTGACCGTCAAGGACCTCAGGTATCTGCATCTATTATCAGTGTAGCTTTCTCAGACGAAACTGTCCTCGAACAATTTCTCTATGGCGGTCCGTCCGGCGTCGTTCAAATATCTGGTACCGGAACCGACGAAGGTTTCGTATTGAATCCGGGGAGAGTCCTCCTGCCAGCCTTCCTTCCAGGTAAACCATTTTCCCGCAGGCTGGTCGAATACATGCAGGGGGCGATTGAACATCTTGGCAAGTTGGACGGCCCAGCCGGTGCCGCCTTTCACTGATCCATCTTCCTGGATCGAACCAATCACAAAAACCTGATAGCCGCTGTTAACCAGATGGAAAATGGTCTGCAGAACCTTGCGGATTTTATCGGTTTCGTAGTAGGTGCGATTCAGCATTTTTGAGGCTAGTTCCATACTGATATTACCGCGTTCGAGGTCTTCCTTGGAAAGGACCCTGACGTTTTTTTCACGCGACAGTTTGTGGCCTTCGAAAGTAAAGATCACTTCATTGACCGAGTATTTTTCAGCTGTTTCTCCGAATACAGTTTCGGCACCCTTGAGGCCGCCGCTGTACAAGGTGCATTGCGCTGCTTCCATTTTATTCCTCTTGTAATTTGTTAGTGGTGATAAATCCAGGTAACCCGAACAAATAACACAGCTCTGTAGAAAGGCAACCGCAATTGGTCAACAATAACGATTTTTTATGGTTTTCGAGCCGATAAAAAGATTCGCCAGGGGGCGGGATAGCCCTCGACGGTCCTGGAGGCGTCCTCAGGGTCGATATAATCGAGGTAGGACTCGAACTCCATCCAGTCGGTGCGTCGCTGTTCCTCCGAGCTCATAGGGTGCGAGCAGAACAACTCGATCTCACTGAATCCGGCGCGCAGCAGCCAGTTTTCAAGGGTCTTGCCGGTGGGAACGAAATAGGTGCCGGGAACTTTGGCATAGGTATGTTCTGGGAAAAGTGCAATCGGCTCATTGCCGGGAATGGCTTGGGATTCAATTAGCAGGGTTCCTCCGGGTTTGAGAGCCGCAACTATATCTTTGAGGAGCTCGATTGGAGAGATACGGTGATAGATAATGCCCATCAGAAAAATCACGTCGAACGACTGGGGAAACAGGGAAATATGTTCAACCCCGAGCAGATCGATATCGAGATTCTCGAAGCCGGCCATGGCGTTGAGAGCCTTGAAGCAATAGTAGTGCTGTACTGAGGGTTCAAAGCCTAGCACGAAACGGGGCTTCAGGGGCACCATTCGAAACATGTAGTAGCCGTTGTTGCAGCCGATGTCGGCCACGATTTTTCCGCTCAGATCCGGGAGGCGCTCCCGCAGGCGGTTCCATTTGCGTTCACTGCGCCACTCGGCGTCGACATCGATGCCGAAGACGGAGAAGGGGCCTTTACGCCAGGGCATGAAGCATCTGAGCTGCTCCTTGATTTCCTGCTGGGTCTGGGCTGCCACTTCTTCGGCCAGACCGATGGTAACCGTGTCGGCCCCGCATCCAGTGTGAGCGGCCCGGTAGGTGCTGAGCTGTTCATAGGGGACGCGATATCTCAGGAACCCTTTTTTCTGCTGATTTACCCAGCGCTGAAGCCGCTCGTGAACTTCGGCTAGGGCACGAAAATCGATCTCCGAGTGAAAATAGTTGAGATAATGCATTTGAAAAGAGTCGGCTAGCCCGGTTTGACAGCTACCAAGGATGAAAAGTTAAACCATTGAAAAAAGGTGGTGACCGGCCTGAAACCTGCCTGGGCAAGGAGTTCGATGTTCTCTTCGATGGAGAAGGGGATCAGAATGTTTTCCAGAGCTTCTCTTTTACGGGCGATTTCCAGGTCTGAATAGCCCTGTTCACGTTTGAAATCATGATAGATATCTATAAAGGTTCGATTGAGCCGCTTGTCCCCCAGAATTGTCTTTTCACTGAGGATGAGCAGGCCGCCGGGTCGAAGATTATCATAGAGCCGCCTGATTAGGGTAGGGCGGAGTACCGGCCGGATAAACTGCAGCGTGTAGTTGAGGATAAAGGCGCCGGTCTCCGGCTGATCGATTTCCCTTATGTCCGCCTGTTCGAAAGATACGTCATCGTTTTCGACATAAAACTCGGCTTTAAGACGAGCCTTGGTGAGCATTGCGGGAGAGCTGTCGATCCCTAGGAAGCGGAACCGATGGTCGGCCAGTTTTCTGGCAAAGTAGAGAAGGGCGGTGCCGGTGGCACAGCCCAGGTCGCAGACCGTGTCTCCGGGTTGCAGATGGCTGGCGAGTAGTCGGCTCGTTTCCCCAATCACGTTTTGATAGCAGGGAATTGAACGATCCAGCATATCGTCGAAAACTTCGACGACGCGCTCGTTGAAATCAAAATCTTCAGGAACGGTATCGACCCGATACAGCCTGTCTTTCAAGCTGGACATCCCGGGCTATTTTTTATACCAGGTACCGTCTGGTTTTTGGAACCAATGCCCTTTACTGCCTTTGGCGCTTATCTGTTTGGCTCTTCTTTGACCGACCAGGGTAGCATCGACTTTCTGCTTGCTGGCGATGGCCCCATAGACACTCCTGCGGTCCTTGTTTTCATCGCTGATCAGTTGTTGCTGAGATTTGTCTCCGGAGCGGAATTCAAGAAAGCCTTTATTGTTCTCTCCGATAGTTCCCTTATCCTTGAGAGCGTTAATTGCCGGAATCCTGGCCAGCATCCGCTCCTTGACCGAAGCCGCCTGCCCGTTGAGGGTGGTACAGAGAAGAGTCGTCAATACAACAGCGATAACAAAAAAGAGTTTCCGATTATACATACTGAACCTCCACGAATTGTCATAAGCGAAATCATTCATCCTGGGCCGCCTCGTCGATGTCGCCGAAGAAATCATCCAGGGCGCGATCCACCTTGACGTTGACGTCGATGGTGATATGAATGGGCTTTATTTCAACAGGTTTGACATCCACCTCATGCTTGGTACAGGCCGAACCTATCCCCAACAGCAGTGCCAAACACAACAAATGAGACAATAGATGCAATTTCATTGTCCACTCTCCATTATCGAATTGATTGACTGACCAACCTGAAAAAGATCGTTGCTGAAGAAAATAACAGTTTCCCTGCTGATTAC
>NODE-83-length-32107-cov-5.38462_pt1 | contig 32107 bp, 35 predicted proteins | sample MGYA00139097_ERZ477577 | MGnify/ENA metagenome assembly ERZ477577
TCCTAAAAAAGGGATGATGATTTTTGTAGAAGATCTTTGCATTAAAATTGAAAAAGTTGAAGAGCAAGAAATTAAACGCGTTCAACTTACAGATATGAAAAAGCGTCATTCTCCTCACCATTCTTCTTCCTCCAATGAGGGAGAGGGTTCAAATCACTAAGAGCATTTGCACAACATCATTGACGGAGTTTAAAGCTCCTATTAATCTTGAATAAAATGTTTTACTCGGGGGAATCCAATGATTTTCGAGCATCTTGATAAATATGGTCATGAAGAGCTACTCTTCTATGCTGATCCTAGCTGCAACCTTAAGGCCATTGTGGCCATTCACGATACTACTCTTGGCCCTGCGCTGGGAGGAACTCGTTTTTGGACTTATGAGAAAGAGGAAGATGCCATTACAGATGCTCTTCGTTTGGCGCGTGGGATGACTTATAAGGCCTCTTTGGCCGGACTTCATTTAGGTGGTGGTAAGGCCGTTATCCTCAATGGCCCCAATGTCAAAAAGAGTGAGCAGTTTTTTCGTTCCTATGGCCGTTTTATTCATTCTTTGGGCGGGCGCTATATTACAGCAGAAGACGTGAATACTTGTGTGCAGGATATTGATTATATTGCTTGTGAGACGAAATATGTGGCCGGTCGCCCCACAGAGTTAGGTGGTGCCGGAAATCCTGCTCCTTATACGGCCCTTGGTGTTTTTCGCGGTATTGAGGCAAGCTGTATGAAAGTCTATGGGAGTCGCAGTGTTGCCGGTAAAACAGTGGCCTTGCAGGGCACTGGACAGGTGGGGACATTTTTAGCAGAACTTTTAGAGCGTGGAGGTGCGCAGCTGATTTTTACGGAAATCAACGACGAGCATGCTCAGCGTTTTAAAGAAAAGTTTCCGCGTGCTCAGTTTGTGTCACCTGATAAAATTCTGGGAGTTCAGTGTGATATTTTCGCTCCTTGTGCTCTTGGAGCTATTCTTGATGAAAAAAGTATTCCTCAAATCAAAGCGCGTATTATTGCTGGAGCGGCCAATAATCAACTAAAAGAACAGCAGCATGGCGATCTTCTGACAAAACGTGGAATATTATATGCTCCCGATTATCTTATTAATGCTGGTGGGCTGATTTCTGTTTCTCTTGAGGCGACAGGTTGGAGTGACGAATTGACGCGCAAGAAAGTAGAGATGATTTATACGCAGTCTCTTAATATTTTTGACTTGGCCCAAAAGAGGGAGATTTCGACGGCAAAGGCCGCGGATATTTTGGCCGAGGAGAGGATTCGGGGGATGAGAGAGGCGCGAACTGTTTCTCTGAAGCGGTGGTGGAGCTAACTTAATGGCCTTTATAGTTTTTATATTCGCCTAGACGGTGAGAAGTTAATTTCTCGATGGAATCGAGGAGGATACTCTTTATATCTTCTGGGCGAAAAATCATTTTTTCCTTTAAGATATTTCGCGAAGAGTGATGTTCTTTAATCCAATGTTTCATAACGTCAGGGTGAGTTTCTTTGAAAGGGCGTGTTCCCCAAATATGCTCATAGTTAAAAATTACTTTTTTATCGCTAGCGCCGTAAAACTTATTCATGGCCGCAATTTTTTTCTGCATAATTTCTTCATTTCTCGCCCAGCCATAGTGAAAAATGCGCGCTTTTGTCTCTAAGATGGAGAGTTTTTCGTTATTTTGGTGGCGAAATCCCTGAGCATCGCGATAGGAGCGGATATTCCTACCGTTGCGAATGAGGCGAATTTCCTTGCGGTAAACATCGCGCCCATAGCGAATGACAGAGGGCGAACTGTAAAAATGAACAAAATCATAGAGCAATCCATCGGCCTGAGAATCATCACGAAGCTGCCGAACTCCTTTTTCAATGAGAGGATAGTCATCTTCATGGAGGACTTCGTCGGCCTGAATATAGTGACAAAAAGGATGCTGGCATTTATCAAGGGCCAAATTTGTCTGCTGAGCGAGAACCTCTCCTCTTTGTGTCATGGTTTGATCCCACTGAGAGGTCATAAAAATAACTTTTGTGTTGGAAGAAAAGTGATCTAGCAAAAACTGAAATGTCCCGTCATCTTTTTTGCTATTAAGGTCATCAAAACCAATATTGACAATCACTTCATCACAGAGAGGAAGAAGGCTTTTTATGCTTTCCACAACAGGATAGCCCAAAGAGAGAAGATTCTTACCAAAAGTAAATCCAGAAATTTTATGCTTCATAATTCTTTCTTCCTTTTGCCCTTTCTATAAACTTATGCTTTTCTTTCTTCATGAAAATTTTATGCGTTAAAAATAGGGCCATGGGAGATTCTCTTATCACCTTGAGTGCCCTCGCGAAACTCAAGAGAATCATTCCCTCGCTTCAGCTTGATTATCTGATTCCTAGCTGGATTAAGCCTCTCTATAACCATTTAGCAGGTCCCTACGACAATATCTATCCTTTAAAAAAAGGAGTGGAAGGATTTTTGGCCGTATCGCAATTGCTGCTCAATAATCATTATGATTTTGTCCTCGAATTTAATCAGTCAGGCTCTACGGGAAAATGGTTTTCTTTGTTGCAGCAATTGGGTGTCACTCAATACCGCTATCACAATCATCATAAGAAGAAAGGCAACTATGTGACGGCCCAAGGGCAAGTGATGAGTGCTATCCAAAGAGATATGAGTTTAGTGGAAAGCTTTTTACAAAAAGAGCTAAGCATAAGAGCGATAGAAGAAAGTCTTCCATTTGAAGTGCTTTCTTTAAAGTCAGCACCATTAAAGAAGAAAAGAATTTTATTGGGTCTTGCGGCCTCGCGTTTGACAAAAGTCTACCCCCTTCCTTTAGCAAAAGAGTTGGCCGAAAAAATGCATCATGAGTGGCCCGAGATGATGATTTCAGTTCCTTTGTCTTTATCTGTGCAAGATAGAAAAATTGCTTCAGTAGTAAAGAGCTGGAATTATCCATGGTGCCAAGTGGAAAATGTTCCCCTAGAAGATCTTCCATTGTTAGTTGCAGAATCTCTTTTTTATGTGGGAAGCGATACGGGAATTAAACATTTATCCGTGAGTTTAGGCGTAAAGACATTTACTTTCTTTGGCCCCGAAGATCCTTTCGAGTGGCATCCTTATGATAAAAAAGATCATCCTTACTTTTTTGTAGAAGAGCTAGCTTGCCGAACTCAAAAGGCCCATTATTGTGCGCTGGATGTTTGCGAATCGATGATTTGCTTGAGCTCTTTTTCACCTGAAGAAGTAATAAAAAAGCTTAAAGAGGTTTAATATGTTTTCCTAGGGCATAGTAATGCATCTGAGCGTCTTGAACTTTTTTTGTTGTAAAAAGGTTGCGGCCATCGATAACCACCTGATCTTTCATAATTTTATTTAAAAGATCAAAGTCTACAGATTTAAATTCAGACCAATCTGTTATTACCATTAAAGCATCGCAATTTTTGGCGCACTCATATTTGTCACTAAAAGATTTAATATTCTCGCGGCGTGGATGTGTTTTTAAAATTTCTGTAAAATTTTCCATGGCCACAGGGTCAAAGAAATGAATTAAGCAATTTTCATCTAAGAGGGCCATGGCCAAATCAATGGCACTTGATTCGCGCACATCGTCGGTATTTGGTTTAAAGGCCACTCCCCAAAAGGCCACCGCTTTGCCTTCGATATCACCCTTGAAGTGATTCTTGAATTTTTGAAATAAAACAATTTTTTGTTCTTGGTTTACCTGCTCCGCCGCTTCAATAACTTTAAGGCGTAAATCCCTTTGGCGTGCTGTGGCCATAAGGGCCTTAACATCTTTAGGAAAACAACTTCCACCGTAACCAGGACCTGGGTAGAGAAAATGAGGACCAATGCGTTTATCAGAAGTAATGCCTTTTCTTACTTCTTCAATATCGGCCTGTGTTTCATCGCAAAGGCGAGCAATTTCGTTGATAAAAGAAATTTTAGTGGCCAAAAAGCAGTTGGCCGCATATTTCGTCATCTCGGCAGAGACGTTAGACATTTTGAGAATAGGATTTCCTTGGCGAACAAGAGGAGCATAGAGCTCTTCCATCACGCTATAGGCCTCTTCAGATTCATGACCAATAACAACGCGATCTGGGCGCATAAAGTCATCTACCGCTGTTCCCTCTTTGAGAAATTCAGGATTATTGACGACATGGAGAGGAACTTGAGCGTGCTCTGCAAGAAAGGCCCGTACTTTTTCTGCCGTTCCAACAGGAACAGTGGATTTAATGACAAGAAGCGAATCGGCGGCGAGGTGGGGGAGCGATGATTCAATGGCCGAAAAAAGATAGCTTAAATCGGCCTCACCCGAAGGAGTTGAAGGTGTTCCCACCGCCAGAAAAACAACTTTTGTACTGGAGAGCGATGCGTAATCGCTGGTAAAGTGCAGTCGTTGATTGCGGAGGTTGCGTTCAAGAAGCTCTTTGAGCCCTGCTTCATAAATGGTAGGAGTACCATCAGAGAGTTTTTTGACTTTTGTCTCGTCGATATCAAGGCATATAACTTCGTGCCCAATTTCTGCAAAACAAGTTCCCGAGACAAGGCCTACATAACCTGTTCCAATGACGCCTACTTTCATTTATTATACCCCTAAAAGAAATTTCATTGATGTTGTTTTCTACTCCCCTAATTCCCACAGGGATAGTATTAAAGCTATATTTTTTCTCAAGGAAAGCGCTTTGTCTAAGAAAATTTCGGCCACGATTATTACCCTCAATGAGGAAGAGCATCTTTTAGAGGCCATTGAGTCTCTTTTGCCCTATGTGGATGAGGTTGTGGTGGTGGATTCGCACTCCACCGACCAGACGGCCAGTATTTGCCAATCATTGGCCTCTAAGGGAGTGGTTTTTGCGGAGCGCAAATTTGAGGGGCACGGAGATCAGAAAAATTATGCGGCCTCCCTTTGTTCTCATGATTGGATTTTCAACCTTGATGCTGATGAACGACTGACTCCTGAGCTTGGGGCCTTTCTCAAAGGAGAGTTTCAAGAAATAAAAGAAGAGAAGACTCTTTTTAGCTTTAAGCGGCTCAATTTTTTTGCGCAAAAACCCATTTGGCACGGTGGCTGGGATCCTGATTGGAAAAAAAGACTCTATCATCGCAGGTATTATTGCTGGAGTACACCTGCAGTACATGAAGATCTTGTGAAAATAAATGGGAAAGGCGAAGAAGAAAAAAAAATCCCCCATCATCTATGGCATTACACCTTTGATAACGTAGAACAACAAGTTCAGCGCAATAGTTATTACGCTAAGCTAGGGGCCCGTCAATTACTCCAAAAAAGAAGAGGGATAAAACCTTCTTTCTTTCTTGTTGTGGTGCGGCCTTTAATAAAATTTTTGGAATGCTATGTTTGGAAAAAAGGTTTCTTGGACGGACAAATTGGTTTTATGATAGCAATAAACGCCGCTTATTCTCTTTTTTTAAAATACCTCTATGCTCACCAAGGAAGAGTTGATTCATGAAAATACTTTTTTTAAAAATTGCTATTGCGACGGGTCTTATTTATTACGTCGCTTCATCGGGCAAAATCGACATGGGGCTATTGGCCCGTTCTTTTGAGCATCCGGTACTCTGGGTTGTTGCCATCAGTATTCTGGTGGGAAATATTATCTTTACCGCCTATCGCTGGAAGATGATTTTGGAAAATGATAATCACAAGAAACGCTATCCTCTTCTTTCTATTACGCGCTTTACTTGGATAGGCGCTTTATTTAGCTCTATTTTGCCGGGAGTGGTGAGCGGCGATCTCATTAAAATTTTATATATGAGACAGCTAGATAGAAATTTGAGCAAAACAAAGCTCGTGACATCCATTCTTTTAGATCGAATTTTGGGACTTGTCGGGCTTCTTATTTTATTAGGAATCTCTCTTGTCCTCAATCGCGAGCAATTTATGAATGGAGGAGAAGATTTGCGAGAGCTTTTCTTTTTTGATCTTATTTTATTTGCAGGGGCCTTGTGTTTTATTGCCACTCTTTTTCTGCCGCGCAAACTTCAACACTTTCTTTCTGATGTGGTAAAAAAAATGCCTCTTCTCGGTAAGAAAATTAGTGAAGTTCTTGAAGTTGTCTTTAGTTTAGGAAAAAAGAAGAGCTTTCTTTTTTCTCTTGTGGGCGTGAGCATGATTGCTCAAGTTCTCAGCATTTTCTCTTTTTATCTTCTCTCGAGTAATTTTTATGAATACGCCGAAGGGGCCGTCTCCAAGATGAGCTTCTTAGAAAATCTTTCTATTATTCCTGTAGGGCTTATTTCTATTGCTATTCCCATTACACCATCCGGTCTAGGTGTTGGGCATGCCATGTTTGATAAACTTTTTACCTACTTTGGCGTAACCAATGGTGCTTCCCTTTTTAACCTCTATTTCCTGGCCTTTGTGATTATTAATTTACTTGGACTTATTCCTTACTTGACCTCACCTAAGAAGGTGGATACGACGCAGGCATTAGAAGACTCTTTTTAATTTTTTGCTGAGGAATTTTTGATGAAATCATTTGTTGTCACTTTATTTTTGCTTCTTTCCTCTGTCCTATTTGCTAGTCATAAAAAAGAGAGTCGCTCTATTCTCTTGGAGTATGGAATGAGTTGTAGAACATCATCAGGAGCGATTATTCAGATTGATCCTGTAGGGCGTGGATATGAAATGAGTATTGATTATGAGGGGAGAATCTATGAATCCATTTTTTTTTCTTACAAGAGAAGTTCACGCAATCCTCATAAGTATTATTTTAAGACAGATGAATTGTTAAAAATGAAGCTTGTTGAGAATAAAAATGGGGGCGGCATTTTAACTTTGGGTGAAAACAATATAAAGCTACTCAAACGTGTAGGGTTTGATTTAAGAGATAGTGAAGTGTTTTGTGATTCCTATGAATAAAAAGATCATGACATTTGGCGATTAAGAGTGAGTCTTTTTCGAGCAAGATTTAATTTCTCCACTTCAAGTTCAGCAAAAAAAATCCCTTCCCCTTCTTTAGCATCGAGAATAATTTCTCCCCATGGATCGACAATAAGAGAATGGCCAAAACTCTCTTGTGTTTCAGAATGCTTGCCCCATTGATTAGCGGCCACAACAAAGGCCTGATTTTCAATGGCCCGAGCGCGTACAAGTGTGTGCCAATGGGCCTGACCTGTAGGGCGAGTAAAGGCCGAAGCAATGGTGATGAGATCTATTTTTTTTGCTTGAAAGAGGCGATAGAGTTCAGGAAAGCGCAAGTCAAAACAGATACTTGCTCCTATATTCCAAGATTCAAATTCATAAGTGACAACGTTATTTCCCGCAGCGTAAGTTAGCGTTTCATCGATAATTTTTTTTTCGCCAAAACTCTCTTTTTCTAGCTCAACTTTAAAGAGATGGATTTTGTCATAGAAGCTTATGAGCTGGCCGTTTGCATGGAAGTTAAGGTTGCGGTTTTTTACTTTTTGTTCTTGCTGATTTTGAGAATAGGCCACAGAGCCGCCTAAGAGAGCGACATTAAAATCCTGCGCCAATTGTTGAATTTTTTTATAATGCTCATTTCCCTCTCTTACAAGATAAGGGGTGGCCGTGAGTCCATTAGAGTAAGAATAAAAACATTCAGGCAAAAAAAGAGCTGTCGGATTTCTCTGTTTTATTTCTTCTTTTGCGTTGTTTAAGAGGGAATAAATTTTTTCTAAGTTTTCAGCGGGATCAAGTTTACTTGTAAGCTGAATAAGGGCCACCGAGAGATTCTTCTTCATAGATAACCTTATTTTCTTTTTTTGCTAGGGAAGTAAGTTGAGGGATTTTTTCACTTCACCAAGAGTATGTTGGGCCAAACTTTGTGCTTTTTTCGCGCCGATATTTAAAATATTTATAAGCTCCCCTTTATCATTGAGATACTCTTCTACTTTTGTTCGAAGAGGGGCAAGGCAGCTAATAATAACCTCTCCGCAGCTCTCTTTGACTTTTCCATATTGAATCCCTACATACTGATGATGTACTTCTTCAAGAGCGCGATTTGTGAGGGCCGCTTCAATGGAAAAAAGATTTTTAAGTCCAGCTGATATTTTTTCATAGTGAGGCGTTACTTCAGTTCCAGAATCTGTGACAGCACTTTTGACTTTTTTCATAATTTGCTTATCTGTATCAACAAGAAAGAGAGATCCTTTGGGATTTTCTGCCGATTTGCTCATTTTACTTTCAGGATTTTGTAAGTCCATTACGCGTGCACCTAACTTAGGGTAGAATCCGTCTGGGATAGTAAAAACATCTTTTTTCTTTAGGGTATTAAAGCGCAAGGCCAAGTCGCGGGTGAGTTCAATGTGCTGTCTTTGATCATCACCAACGGGCACAAGATTTGTTTGGTAGGCAAGAATATCGGCGGCCATGAGAACAGGGTAGCAAAAAAGGCCCGCCTTGGCATTTTCACCACTGTCGCCTGTTTTACTTTTAAATTGAGTCATACGGGAGAGTTCACCCATGGAGGCAATGGTGGTGAGGATCCAAGAGAGTTCCGTGTGTTCTTTGACATGAGATTGAACAAAAAGAGTGGAAAGCTTAGCATCAATTCCCGAGGCCAAATAAGTGGCCGCCGTTAAGAGCGTGTTTTCTAAAAGAGATTCCTGGGCCTTAATGGCCGTTAAAGAATGCAAATCCACAATACAAAAAAGTGAATCATAGTCGTGCTGTAAAAGAGACCAGTTTTTGAGGGCCCCCAAATAATTACCTAAAGTTAAGTTATTGGTGGGCTGAATACCGGAAAAAATTCTTTTTTTATGTGTCTTTTCTTTCATTCTTTGTTTTTAGCGCATTTTCTGCTAAGGGGCTACTGGACTTTTATGGAAAGGATTGTTTTCTGATGAAAAAATATCTCCCTCTTTGTTTGCTCTTTTTGCTGGGCCTTCCTCTTTTGGGGCAAGGAGGCGATTATTTAAAAGTAAGATTTTTAGATACTCCCAAGAAAGGGAAATCTCTTAAAATACCCGTCTCCCTTTTGAACTCCCCCCCAAAAAGAAATTACTTTACAACTTATTTAGAGACAAATGTCGGAGAAAAGGGAGAAGAGGGAGAAAAAGAAAAAAGAATCAAGCTAGATTTTATGGGAGAGAACATAAAGGATTTAATTCTTATTTATTTGACCGTCCCTCGAGAGAGTTTTCTGAGAATTTTGCATTTAAGGTCAGTGAAACAAGAAAATCCTTTAACAGAGGAAGATTTTCTTGTTTTGAAAGTATTATGGAATTTTCTTTTTGTTGATGAATTACAAGAGTATTCAGTTTACTTCGAATTAAGACAAAGACAATTGATAAACTTGCCTGAAGATAATTCGCGCTGTCCCTTTTGTCCGCGAACTCCCTCGGATATGAGTGATCATTTTTGGGATCATCCTGAATGCTATGTCAAAATAGGAGACTGGAAATTTATTTCTTTAGATTATCATGAATGATTTGTGCTTTCGAAAATCTTGTCGGCCGAAGCGGCAATAAATCCTTGATAGAGTTCACCTGTCTCCGCATTGGGATAGCGCCGAGCAAATTCATAGTAGCATGAAGGAATTTGGTGGATACCATCTTCAAAGTGAACATCTACTTTTTCGGCCATAATAGATGATTGTTCCAAAAGTTCGAGAGGTGTTCCTTTTATTTCCCCTCCATTGCTGTTGAGCTTATAAGAATTTTCTTTAAGAAGTTCATTAACGCTTTGAATAGAAGGATAGTTTTTGAGCAGATTCACAAGAACGGTAAAGTGATTGACACAAAATCCATAAGTATAAAACCATGCTGCATATTCACTCACGGCATACATCTTTTCATAGAGAGCATGTGTTGCTGGCCAAGTTCGTCCCGCTAAATTGATATCATGATGGTTGTTTCTTTTTTCCATAAAGCAGTCAATGGATTCAGTGAGTTCTTTTTGAATAAAGTCAGGCATTTCATGCATGATAAGTTCACTAATAAAAACTTTGGGATGGTTTTTGCTTTTATCCTTATGTTCATAGTGGAAGGCCTGAAGTTTTTTTTCTTTAAAGAGATAATGCTCTTTTTGCTCATAACCAAGCTCAAGAAACGGTTTTGCCAAGACATCAATACTGACGCGTGGGTCATTACACGTGCGCAGTGCGATATGGTCATTAACAACTTTTTCACCCTTGAGAGTGAAAAGATCAAAGATTTTTTGAGCAGTAGGGGCGATGGTAATATAATGTTTCCAAAGTTCATGAAAGTACTCTTCAACGTTTGCCATAAGTTCTCCTTGTCGTGTTTTTAACAGTTATCAGAGAATAAACAAAAGGAAAATGATAAAAAATAGAATTTGAATATTTGAAAAGGTGATTTTTTTTTTGCAAAATAAGAGACTAATAAAAAAATTGCAGAGAATATATGATTCATCATTTTGTAGTAAAGCGCGTTATTTCCTCTGTGGCCTCTCTGCCTTCTGAAATTAAGACAATGGTAGTTTTTGTCTATGATTTACTGGGAGCGGCCTTTTGCTTTTACTTGGCCCTAGTGCTTCGTCATGGTGATTTTCATCTTCTTCATCAAAATAAATCTCATGAATTTATGCTTTCACTTTTTTTGGCCGTTTTTATTCAAGGAGTTGTTTTTTATACTTTTGGTCTCTATCGGGGAATTTGGCGCTACTCTAGTACGCCTGATCTCTTGCGCCTTATCAAAGGAGTCTCTGTTGCTGAAGTGGCCACCGTTCTTGTTTTATTCTTTTTTAACAGAATTGAATTTTTTCCTCGCACAACTTTTCTTATTAATTGGCCTCTTCTGGTTATTTTTCTAGGAGGCGGTCGTCTTTTTTATCGACTCTTAAGAGATCAGTACAATCGTCCGCCCCAAGATGTTATTCGCACTGCGATCTGGGGAACAGGATCTGTGGGAGAACAACTTTTTCGTGAGACGAGAAAGAATCATCAGTTGAAAATGCAGGTGGTGATTTATTTTGAAAGTGATAAAAAAATGCAAGGAAAGACTTTGCATGGCGTGAGTATTGTTAGCCCTAACATTAAAGAGTTTGGTTTTTACCTTCTTAAATACCAACTTCAGCGGATTATTTTGGCCGAAAGTGAATTCAATCAAGAAATTCTTCCTGAAGTGACTCGGATTTGCAGTGAGCACGGTGTGCAGTTAAAGATTACTCCTCACTTTATGTCTCTTATGCGCGATAAGGAAACCATTTATCAGATTCGCGATATTGCGCCCGAGGATTTGCTGAAGAGAAAAATGGTGACACTGGATAATCGGGCCCTTGGAGAGCTTATTTTCAAAAAAGTTGTTTTTATTTCAGGGGCAGGTGGGTTTATCGGAAAAGAAATCTGTTTGCAGCTTTCTCGCTACAAACCAAGTAAAATGATTTTTTATGATCTCTGTGAATTTAATCTCTATGAATTAGACCAAGTTTTTAGAAAAATGAAAGAGAAGATCTCTTATGATCTTATTGTAGGTGATGTGAGAGATCGTGAGAAACTCGATATTTTATTTTCCTCTCATCGTCCAGAACTTATTTTTCATGCCGCGGCCCTTAAGCATGTTCCCCTAATGGAGTTAAATATTGCTGAGGCCGTTAAAACAAATGTGAGAGGAACTTATGTTTTAGGGCAGTTGGCCCAAAAATATAAAGTGGAAAAATTTGTGCTTATCTCTTCTGATAAGGCCATTAATCCCAGTAGTGTAATGGGTACCACAAAACGCATGGCCGAGATGGTTTGCCAGCACTTTCAAGAAGTCAATAAAGATTCTCCCACTCAGTTTATCACTGTTCGTTTTGGCAATGTTTTTGGCAGTACGGGCAGCGTTATTCCTCTTTTTAAAAAGCAAATTAAAGAAGGAGGCCCCTTAACTGTCACTCATCCGGAAATGAAGCGCTTTTTTATGGATATCTCAGAAGCAACGCAGCTAGTTTTACAGGCGGCCGCTATTGGGAGCAAAGGTGAAGTTCTTGTTTTAGAAATGGGCCCAGCAATAAAAATATTAGATTTAGCAAAACAGATGATTAATCTTGCTGGCCTGACAGTAGGTAAAGATATTGATATTGAATTTATTAATTTGCGAGCAGGGGAAAAATTAGAAGAGGAACTTTTTTCAAAAGAGGAAAAACTTCTTCCCACAGCTCATCCCATGGTGCACGTTGCTCAAGTGAAAAAAAATAGCAGCGGAGTTCATGAAATGATGATGAAGATTTTTGATGCTGCGCGAACAGAAGATGACGTCTTGGTGAGAGAATTAATGGCCACTTTGGTGCCAGAATATTCACCTGATGAGACAGAAAGTTCTCGATTAGAACAATCATCCTCTCATGGAGAGAAAATTTTTGAGGAGCTCGTGGTATGAGTCAATATCAGTTAAATCATCTTAAACAATTAGAAGCAGAGGCCATCTATATTATCAGAGAGGCCCTTTCTCTTTTTGAGCGGCCAGTCTTACTTTTTTCAGGTGGAAAAGATTCCATCACTCTCTTTCATCTTTTAAAGAAAAGTTACTATCCCCAAAAAATAGGGATTCCTCTTCTTCATGTTGATACGGGACACAATTTTCAAGAAACTATTTCTTTTCGCGACACATTTGTGCAAAAAGAGGGCGTGAAATTGATGGTGGCCAGTGTCGAAGAAAGTATTGATAAAGGTGATGTTGTCGAAGAAAAAGGGGTGGGGGCCTCACGAAATTTTTTGCAGTCAGCAACGCTGATGAAAAGTATTGAAGAGAATCAGTTTGATTGCCTTTTTGGTGGTGCCAGACGCGACGAAGAAAAGGCCCGTGCCAAAGAGAGATTCTTCTCTCATCGCAATGAATTTGGTGAATGGGACCCTAAAAATCAACGGCCAGAACTCTTTGGTCTACAAAATGGTCATTTGAGACGAGGAGAGCATTTTAGAGTTTTTCCTTTGAGTAATTGGACAGAGCTGGATGTTTGGCAATATATTTTAGAAGAAAAGATAGATCTTCCCTCTTTATACTTTGCTCATGAAAGGCGTGTCTTTGAGCGACAGAAAACCATTTATGCCTATGAGAATTATGTTCAACTCTCTCCTGAAGAAGAAATCACCATTAAGAATATTCGCTTTAGAACTATTGGGGATGTTACGTGTACAGGTGCCGTTGAATCCACTGCTGATAGCGTTGAAAAAGTTATTGAGGAAATTAAGATGGCAAAAGTGACAGAGCGTGGAACGCGTATGGATGATCAGCGCTCTGAGACGGCCATGGAAGATCGAAAAAAACAGGGATATTTTTAATGATTGAAAAAGATATGCTTCGCTTTTGCACTGTTGGATCAGTGGATGATGGAAAGAGCACTCTCATTGGTCGTCTTTTGTATGACACAAATTCACTTTGTGATGACCAAGTTGAGATGCTTCAAAAGGTGAGTAAAAAAAGAGGGCAAGATTTTATCGATTTTTCTCTTCTCACTGATGGCCTGAAGGCCGAGAGAGAGCAAGGAATTACTATCGATGTGGCCTATCGCTATTTTTCTACAGAAAAGAGAAAATTTATTATTGCCGATTGTCCCGGCCATGTTCAGTACACGCGCAATATGATTACAGGCTCTTCTTCATCGCAGCTAGTTTTACTTCTTGTTGATGCGCGCAAAGGTGTCTTAGAGCAAACAAGACGTCATTTGTTTCTTTCGTCTCTTTTGGGAATTAAGCATCTCGTCATCTGTATCAATAAAATGGATATGGTGAATTATGATGAGAGAGTTTTTCACAATGCCATCAATGAAGTAAAACAATTTCTCGTGCGTATGGATATTCACGATGTACACTTTATTCCTCTCTCGGCCCTTAAGGGAGAAAATATTGTCAAAAAGTCAGAGAATTTTTCTTGGTACGAAGGACCGACTCTTTTGTATTTACTAGAAAATATTCATGTGATGGCCGATGGCAATTTTATCGACGGCCGTTTTCCTGTGCAAATGGTGATTCGTCCTATGCGAGAGGAGTTTCACGATTTCAGAGGTCTTGCTGGCCGTGTGGAAAGTGGTGTTTTTCGTCCAGGGGATGAAGTGATGGTCCTTCCTCTTGGTCTTGAGACAAAAGTAAAATCTATTACCACAATGGATGGTGAACAGACAGAGGCCTTTTATCCACAATCAGTATGCCTCACTCTTGATGATGAATACGACGTGAGTCGAGGTGACATGGTGGTGAAAAAAAATAACCGCCCCGAAGTCTCGCAAGACTTAGATGTCATGCTCTGTTTTATGGGAAATCAAGAACTGGATACAAAAAAGCGCTATTTAGTGAAGCAGACAACCAGAGAAGTGAAGGCCTATATTCGAGAAGTTATCTACAAAATTGACATTAATACTCTTCGCAAAGTAAATGAAGGGGCCCTTCGGATTGTGGCCAATGATATTGCACGCGTAAAAATGCGTTTATCGGCGCCTCTTTTTTTTGATGACTTTAAAAAAAATCGCAATACAGGTGTTGTTATTTTGATGGATGAAGTGAGTAATGAAACAATTGCAACGGGTATCATTGATCACCGCGAGCTCTCATCGTGAAAGAAAATATTCATCAGCACAATTTTTCTCTCAAAAGAGAAGACTTTCTCAAAAAAAATAAAATGGAGAAAGAGGAGAGAATTTTGTGGTTCTTTGGCCCTTCAGGAGCAGGAAAGTCCACTCTCGCCAATGAAGTTCAGCGTCGCTATTTTAAAGAAGATAGACCACTAAAAATTCTTGATGGAGATGATCTTCGCTCAGGACTCTGTTCTGATTTAGGTTTTAGTATCGAAGAGCGAAGTGAGAATATGAGACGTGCGGCAGAAGTAGCAAAGCTTTTTCATGAAATGGCGTTAGGCCCTCTTTGTTGCTTTGTAACACCTTTAAAAATTCATCGCGATATTGTGCGCTCTATACTTAAAGAGAGAGTTCTCTTTTTTTATATTGCGGCGACACTAGAAGATTGCTTTGAGCGAGATCCTAAACAGCTCTATGCTCGGGCCAAAAATAATGAAATAAAAGATTTCACATCTCTAAGCTCTCCTTTTGAAGAACCTAACTTAGAAGAAGAGAGTGATTGCTATAAAATTGATACGAGTAAGAAAAATATCTCTTCTTGTGTAGAGGAAGTTTTTTCTCTTTTAAGGAGTACACTTATTCATGATAAAACACAATCAACGCTTTGATGCTTTTTTTTCACGCATTAAACAAAAAACACTAGATGAGCTTCTCGTTATTTCAAAAGATAAAAACTTAGATATAAAAAAGAAAGAAGATAAAACATTTGTCACGATTGTAGATTTGGCCATCTCTCATCTTGTGAAAAAAGAAATCGCAAATTTTGATTCTTCCATGTTTTTTCACAGTGAAGAAGATCAGCTCTCCGAGCTTCAATTTCCCTGTGCTATTTTAGATCCCATCGATGGGACAAAAGAATTTGTCCAAGGACCAGCAGAGTGTGTTCTCTCTTTGGCCATCGTCTATTCACCTCGTTTTGATGATCCACGCAACCAGGCGTTTATTTTTAATCCTCTAACAGGATTTGAAATGCGCAGTAGCTCTTCTTTTATTTTTCATTATGAACTTAATCACAAAATAGAAAAAAAAGAAAAAATGAAAAAGAATCCCTCTATTATGGTCTCACGCAGTGAATGGAAAAAAGGTCTCTTTAATGGAGAGAGAAAAAGAGAAGATCTTCAAGTAATGCCTCGAGGGAGTATTGCGTTTAAGCTGGCCCTTTTAGCGGCCGGAGGATGTGATAAAATTATTTCTAAAAAACCAAAAAATATTTGGGATATCTGCGCAGGAACTATTTTGTGTTATCAGCGAGGAATTTATTTTTATCAAAATGGTAAAAAAAATGCGATAATTGATAATAAAATTTATAACAATGATTTAGTTTGGGAGTAGCGCAAGTGCAAATGCAAAATATGCAAAAAAAAACAGGCCAAGTTTGCGTTATTATCCCTGTCTATAATCATTTTAATTACACCAAACAGTGCCTTGAATCTCTTTTCTCTCATGAATCAAAATATACTTTTGATATTATCGTCATGGACGATTGTTCTACTGATGAGACAGAGAAAGAACTAAGTGTAAAAGACGGCATTCGTTATGTGCGTAACAAAGAAAATTTAGGTTTTTTAAAAAACTGCAATAAGGCGGCCAGGTTTAGTGAAAGTGAATTTCTCGTTTTTTTGAACAACGATACCATCGTCAAAGAAAAGTGGCTTGATTCTTTAATTGATACTTTAAAAAGAGATTCTTCTGTCGGACTTGTAGGATCAAAGCTTATTTATCCTGATGGACGACTTCAGGAAGCAGGAGGAATTATTTTCTCCGATGGTCGGGCCTGGAACTATGGGCGTCTTTGTGATCCAAATGATCCTACTTTTAATTATACGAGAGAAGTTGATTATTGTTCAGGTGCCTCTATTGCCATTCGCCGTGATCTTTTTATGAACCTCGGTCTTTTTGATGAGCGTTATGCACCTGCTTATGCAGAAGACTCTGATCTTTGTTTAAAAGTTAAAGAGGCCAAATTAAAAGTTGTTTATCAATGTGCTTCTGAAGTTATTCATTTTGAAGGAGTTAGTTCGGGAACAGATCTCTCTAAGGGAGTAAAATCCTACCAGACAATCAATGTAAAAAAGCTCTATGAAAAATGGTCTCATCAATTAAAAAACAATGGTCTTCCTGAGCATCATCCTCATCTTTGTCGTGATAAAGGAGTAGAAAAAAGATTACTGCTTATTGATGCTGTTACCCCTAATGCTGCCATGGATTCAGGTTCAGTTAATACACTCAATTACATTAAACTTTTTCAGGCCCATGGTTTTAAAGTCTCTTTTTATGCTTTTAATAAACCTTTTTACGTAGAAGAGCATACGGCCCATTTGCAACAAATGGGGGTGGAAGTTTTTTATCGTCCTTATTATCAAAACATCGAAGAAGTATTGGCCTTTGAAGGTTATGCTTATGATCAAATTTTACTTGTCCGGCACTATATCGCTTCTCAATGTTTGGCCCAAATTAAACTCTATGCTCCTCAAGCAAAAGTCTTGTTTCACAACAGCGACTTTCACTATCTTCGAGAACTTCGTCAGGCAAAAATTTCAGAGAAACTCAGTGATTATATTTCGGCCGAATTGACAAAAAAATCAGAGTTTTCTGTCATGAGTTCAGTGGATGTCGTTATTGTTCATACTATTTTTGAAAAAGATCTCCTAAAAGAGATTTTTCCCGGCATCACGGTTGAAGTTTATCCTTGGACTATTGAAGTGGTGGAAAAAAAATCTTCCTTTGAAAAAAGAAAAGGAATTGTTTTCTTAGGAGGCTATGCTCATCCTCCTAATGTTGATGCTGTTATTTATTTTGCTAAAGAAATTCTTCCTCTTGTTATTGAAGAAAATCCTGAAATTGTTTTTTATGCTGTGGGATCAAAAGCACCAAAAGAGCTCTATCAATACGAAGGAGATAATTTAAAAATTATTGGCTTTGTGGAAAATTTGGAAGAGTGCTTTGAGCAGTTTCGCGTGGCCATTTCCCCTCTCCGTTACGGAGCAGGAATTAAAGGAAAAGTTGCCACCTATATGGCCAATGGACTTCCTTCTGTTATTACCCCTATTTCGGCCGAGGGGATGGGGCTTGTTCACGAAAAAGAAGTTCTCATTTCTTCTAATGAAAAAGATTTTGCTCGCGCTATCGCTCGTCTTTATGAAGATGAAGGATTGTGGAATACATTAGAAAAATCAGGAAAAGAATTTATTGATAATCATTATTCTTTTAGAATAGGAAAAGAAATCATTGGATCTGTTTTACAAAAATCAAAAGAAAGTGAGTTGAGAGTTTATGGATGATAAAGAGAGAATTATTTATTTAGAAAACAAACTTCATAGCTATGAACTTTATATGAGAAATTATATTGAAGAAAGACGTCATTCTCTTATGAAAAAAGGCCCAACCCCTTTAGATGTAAGAGCTGCTCTAGATGAACGAAGACAAAAAATAGGCGAAGGACCCAAAAGACATATTCTCATTCGTCTCTTAAAGAGAGTTTATAATAAAATAGGAATTTTTCAAAAAATTGATGCTTTTATTCAACAGCGAATCGCCTCGGCCATTTCTCTGGAAATGGAGAGAAGGCTTAATCACATGAAAGAAGAAATGCAGCTTTATCACAAGGGTGAAATGATTGATTTAAAAGGAGATATCCAATCATGGATGGGAGGATATCTCCGTTATAAAGAAGATCAGTCAAAAATTATTCAGTAACCCGAATAAAAAAATTATCGCGTTAAAAAATAGCGACCTTGCTTTACTCTCTCTCTCCAATAATTGAGAAGATCTTGCATCGTCTGCTCAAAAGAAATCTCCGGTTGCCATCCCGTATGTGATTTAAATTTTTCGAGAGAAGGAATTTGCAAGTCAGCGTCAATAGGGCGAATGCGATCGGGATCAACTTCAATAGTAATATTCTTGGCCGTTGAAATACTGATAAGATAATTGAGCATCTCTTTAACAGTACAAGAATAATCACCACCAATATTGTAATACTCACCAGCAATAGGATTATGAGTCACCAGCATATAATAAGCACGCACAGCATCTCTAACATCGGCCCAAGTTCGCATAGAATCAAGATTTCCCACTTTGATAACAGGAGGAATAAGATCCATTTCCATCATGGCAATTTGCTTGGCAAAAGTAGATTCTGCAAAAACATCTCCTCGCCGTGGTCCTGTATGAGTGAACATGCGCGTTGTCATAATAGTGAGTTGGTAGGCCTCAGCATAAAAACGGCCAATTAAATCTGTTCCTGTCTTTGAAATAGCATAAGGGGATGCAGGGTGAAAGGTCGTCTCTTCATCAATAGGAACTTTCTCTTTTGGTACACGGCCAAAAATTTCAGATGATGAACAGTTGTGAATAATGGGATTTAATTTTGAACGGCGAACGGCCTCAAGAAGCTTACAAGTTCCAATAATATTGGTGTTGAGCGTATCAAAAGGAGCATCAAAGCTCGTTTTTGGATAACTCTGAGCGGCCAAGTGAAAAATATAATCTGGTCTTGACTCTTCAATGACATTGACAAGAGAAGCATAATCATTGAGGTCACCATAAAGGAATTTGAGTCGATCTTTTTTTTCTACGCGAGGAAGAAGATGCTCGACATTGTCAAGAGGACTCCTCCAACGACACATGCCAAAAACTTCCACATCTGTTTTTTCTAAAAGAAAATCAGCGAGATGTGATCCCACCATTCCTGTAATACCCGTAATAAGTGCTCGTTTTGTCATAAATTTATTCCTTCGCAAAAAATATTATCGATCTTGCGGTTCGCTGTAACAGCTGCTGGATCCCGCTGAAGTAATTTTTTCATTCGCAAGTTACTGATAGAAATAATCTCTGGACGATTAAAATAAAAACTCTCTGGTGGTCGCACAATAGAAAAACGAAAAGAGGAATTTTTCTTTTGAAAAGATTTGGCCAAATCTACTCGTGAGAGAAGATCATCTCCTCCTACATTTATGATAGAAGGAATGCTTTTGGTCCAAGGTTGAGAGAGAACTTTTAGGAGAGAAAGAATATCGCTTAAGATAATGGCGTTGCGATAATAAGGATGAAAAATTTCGGCCACTAGATTTTTTTTCAAACAGCTTTCAAGATAGCGTGTTGATTTATCACTATGATGGATAACTAAGGAGAGGCGTAGAATTTTCACGAGAGGATTTTGTGATACGGCAACTTCAACCTCTCTCTTCATTTTTGCATAATCACCTAGAGGAACACAGGCATCATCTTCATGAAAAACCCTTTGGTTGTCTTCTTGAGCTTTCCCATAGACGGTATCTGAAGAAAAGAAAATGACTCGCCCGCCAAGTTTCGTTATTTTTTCAATAAAAGAGACAGGTCCTGTGACATTAATACGAAGACTTCTCGCGTAGTGCTGGTGGCATTCATCAGGGGATGAGATGGCCGCCGTTAAGATAATAAGATCATTTTTTTCTATCAGATGATAAGGAAAAGAGTCGATTTCTTGGAGGTTAAAAGGGATAATTCTTTCTTTTTGCGGGATAAGAGAAGAAGAAGTAAAAAAGTAATCAAGATTGTCTTTTTCTTCTTCATAGAGGGCGTTGGAAATAAGTCCCGTTCTTCCAATAACAAATGTCTTCATAATAAGTAAGAGATCCTTTTCCTTTCAGTTTGCACCAGTTACAATGATTTGTGAATTTTTTCTTCTTTGGAAAAAAGGGATAGAGACGCCGTGGGGAGTATATCAAAAATTCTTTTAGTTCTTGGTCCTCATCGATCGGGATCTTCTCTTACTTCTCATATGCTTGAGACCATGGATATTTTTCATGGACCCAAAGAGTTGTTGATGGGGAGTTCTAAAGAAAATGAAAAAGGTTATTGGGAATATCTTCCTCTTGTTAAATTGCACGAAGAGATGTTGTCTTCTTTGGGGCGCTCCTGGCATAATCCTCCTAGAAATCTCTCTGAGGAAGATGTAGAAAATCTTCAATCTCTCTTTGGAATACGTGCAAAGCAGCTTGTCTTAGAGATGGATATTATGAGTGAAGGAAAAACCTGGTGCTTTAAAGATCCTCGCCTTGGAAGCTTTCTTCCTTTTTGGAAGAAAAATTTAGCAAATCGTGCTTGCTACGCTCTTGTCACTAACCGTCATCCTTTTGCTGTTGCCGCTTCCCTCTATAAAAGAGAGCAGTTTCCTGCCGTTTTTTCTTACACTCTTCAAAAAAGAATACTCGCGTCTATTAATGATCATTTAGATTTTTTTCACAGCACTCATCAAATTAACTATGAAGATTTTTTTACCAGGCCGGAAAAAGTTTTTGATAATGTTGTCTCTTTTTTACAAAAAAATGAACTCTCGACTCATTTTTCGCGAGATGTTTTTCTTCAAGAGGTACTAGATCCTTCTCTTATGCACCATGGATCTTTTCAGGAAGAAGAATTAGCGTCATTTGAGGCCGAAGAAGGAATTTTAGAGCTGGCATCAAAGTGGATTAATGAAAAAAAAGAAAATAAGCTTTTGAAGGCAAATTTGCGCAAAAGCAACCGAGAGCTGCGTCTTTCTCTTATTGCTCGTTATAGTGAAAATAAGATCGAGAGCAAAAAGGAATTACTTCATGAAAAAAATTGCCATCCTTCAGTCTAATTACATTCCCTGGAAAGGTCAGTTTGACCTCATCGATGCGGTTGATGAATTTATTTTATATGATGATATGCAGTATACTCGGCGCGATTGGCGCAACCGCAATTGCATTAAAACAGCGCAGGGTCTTTTGTGGCTTACCATTCCTGTTAAAGTAAAAGGAAAGTTTGATCAAAGAATTTGTGATGTGGAGATTGAAGAAAAGAGCTGGGCGAAGAAGCACTGGAGTAGTATTCGTCAGAACTATGCCAAGGCCGCCCATTTTAAACAATTTGAAGAGCAATTTGCTCACCTCTATGAGAAGGCCGCTACTTTGAATCGTCTGGTAGATGTAAATAGTCTTTTTTTAAGGAGTATTTGCGATATTTTTGCCATTAAAACAAAAATAACTTCCTCTCTGGACTACGGAGAAACAGATCTCACTAAAACGGCCCGTCTTGTCTATCTTTGTCAAAAGGCACAGGCCAATTTCTATCTCTCTGGCCCTGCAGCAAAAGATTATATAATTCCCGAACTTTTTTGGAATCAAGGCATTGAGTTTGCTTATGCCAATTATGCTCATTATCCCGAATATAAGCAGCTTTATGGTGATTTTGCCCACAATGTCTCTGTTCTAGATCTTCTTTTTAATGTGGGAGAGGAGAGTCTAAAATTTCTCAAGGGACCAAAAAAAATAATAGGACCTATTGAATCGCAATTTAGTGGCATTCGGGCCGAAAATTGAGTAGTAGTGAAAGGAGAAATCATTGACCTACTACTTAAATAATGCCTGAGGAGACATCCGTGATAAAATGGATCAAGGAATATCTAAAAAGAATGTGGAAGCAGCATAAAGGACTTGTTTATGCCATCGTGGCCATGGTTCTCGTTCGCTTTAGCTTTGTCGACCACTATAGAGTTCCCACAGGCTCTATGATCCCCACCATCATGATTGGTGATGATATTTTTGTCTATAAAATGGCCTATAACCTGCGTTTCCCCCTTACAGACTGGATTGTCTTTGAGGTTCAAAAACCTAAACGTGGGGATATTGTGGTTTTTAAAAACCCTAAAGACCCGTCTATTCTCTTTGTCAAAAGACTTATCGGTCTTCCTGGTGACAAGGTTAAAAGCATCAATGGCCTTTTGATGGTAAATGGAGAGAGTTTACTAAAAGACAAAACAGTGGCCCCTGAAATTGAAGAAAAACTCACCTACTCTTATACCCCTTTCCACTTTCGCGAGCAGTATGGCGATTACGAGTATACTGTCCAAAGACTTCCCGACCGCTTTCGCATGGAAAATAAAGAATTTGTTATTCCAGAGAATCACTACTTCTTTGTGGGAGATAACCGAGATAATAGCGATGATAGCCGTTCTTGGGGAATGGTGCCTTACGAGCATATTAAGGGTAAGGCCATGAGGGTTTTTTATAATTTTACCATGGAAGATTGGACACCCAGTTTTGCTTGGAGGCGTATCGCAAAATCTCTTTATGAATCTAAGCAGGGAGAGTAATGGGACCTTTTGACGTTCTCACCATTTTACTGACTCTTTCAGGTATCTTTAGTTACCTCAATGATCGCTATATCAAAATGCCTATTACTATTGGAGTAACATTTATTGGTCTGGTGATGTCACTGGCCATCCTTATTCTGCAACATTTTACCGCAGTAGATTTTGGCCCGGCCCTTAAGCTTTTGACTCAGATTGATTTTGGGCGAACGGTTTTTTATGCTCTTCTTGGATTTTTGCTTTTCGCTGGCTCTCTTTCGATTGATGTCAAAGAGTTAAAAAAAGAGCGATGGGGTATCTTGCTTCTCTCAACAGTTTCTATTTTAATTACAACATTTCTCGTGGGAACACTCATCTTTTGGCTCTTTAAGTTAATGCAAGTGGAGCTGAGTTATTCCATGGCCATGGTATTTGGGGCCCTTATCTCGCCCACTGATCCAGTTGTTGTCTTAGGCGTCTTGCGCCGGAAGAAAGATGATGTCTCTGAGAAATTCTATTCTCTGATGGTGGGAGAATCTCTTTTTAATGATGCCATGTCTATTTTGATTTTTACCATCGCTCTTGGCATTGCTGAGTTTGATAAAAAATCTGTAGAGACAATGGAAACCTTTCATATGACAGTTGAAGTGTTAGTTCAGCATGTTTTTGGTGGTATCGCTTTGGGGATGGCCCTAGGAATTATAGGTGTTTATTTTTTGCGCAAAGTTGAGCGTGCTCACGTGCAAATTCTTATGACACTGGGCCTGGTGGCCTCGGGCTATGATCTCTCTCAACTCTTAGATGTCTCGTCGCCTTTGGCCGTTGTTATTATGGGGCTTATTGTTGGGTATTACTTTAGAAAAAGTCTTGAGCATGATGAAGAGAAAATTGCCGACCATCTTCTCTTTTCTTTCTGGGAAATTATTGACGAATTTTTAAATTCTTTTCTTTTTATTATGGTGGGTATTGAGATTTTATCTCTTCCGACAGATAGTTGGAAAGTTTTTCTTATGACACCCTTTACGATTGTGATTGTGTTATTTGGTCGCTTTGGTGGACTTTATCCTCTTTTGAAATTTCTTCCTCCTTTTAAAGGTCTTGGAGTTGATAGTGGTAAAGTGATGACATGGGCGGGAATGAGAGGAGGGATCTCTCTTGCTCTGGCACTGCTCCTTCCCTCTGGAGAACAAGTGACTCATATTTTATTTCTTACTTACAATGTAGTTGTCTTTTCTATTCTCGTTCAAGGGCTTTCTATTAACCGCTTTATGAACAAATATCATCGGTTATAATTTTTTTCTTTTTGGAAAAAATTGCTGCTTTCTTTTATCTTTGTCTATTAGCTTCTTCTAACTTTTCTTTTGTCGATAAGGGTTTATCTTTAGAGGAGAGAGTATTATGGAGGTAAAGAAACTGGCCTATTTGGGATCTGATAAGGCCTTTGAGCGAGAAGTTCGCAAGGTTTATGAGTCTGTATCCAATATGCATTTAATTGAGTTTAATTCTTTTTTTCTCACTAAAAACAGCTCTCTTCCCAATGTTTACTCTTCTCTTTTAGAATTCTTTCCTCGACTTATTTTTCTTGATTTCTCTGATAAAGAACTGGACCTTACTTATTTTTTTACTACCATTCAAAGTAATCATGATCTCAACAAATGTGTCATTGTAGGCCTTTTAGGAGAATTTGATGAAGAGAAGGCGGCCTCTTATTTTTCTTCAGGCTGTCATTTGATTTACACAAAAGATAATGACCTCAAAATTATTTTAAATGATTCGTATTATTTAGCAGCTGGAGTAATGCTCCTCAGTGAAATATACGCCAAGGCCAAAATAAAAAAAGATCAAAAAACGTTTAGAAACCCTTCCTTTAAAGTTCTCTCAAAGCTTTCTTTTGTGGCCGATAAGGCCGTAGGAATTGAGACAGATCTCAATATTACACAAGAGCATATTGGTCTTTTGACATTTCAAAATGAATTATTAAAAAAATTAAAGATGAATAAGCTTAATAAAGTAAGTAAGTATTATGCCAATTCAACTTCGCATACGAGTTACGCTCATTATTTTTCGTTAGGTCTCAATGGAGAAGTGGCAGAGCAGTTTTTGCCCAATAAAAAAGAGTTAAAATTTTGGTTTGCCGATCAATTGACAGAAGATAAAGAAAAATTTACTCAGGTTTTAATTATTGACCGGATGTTTAGTTACTATAAAAAAAATACAAATCTTTTGTTAGGAAAGAATTTTAAAATAGATACTGTCTCGCTTCTTGATAAAGATTGTAAATTACTTAAAGAGCTTCGTCCCAATATTATTGTAATGCAAATTTTCGAAGAGAGTGAAGACGATATTTTGCCAGAAGACAATGATGAGGGTGTTGAAGGAGAAGAAAAAAAGAAACCCTCATCAGGGTCAGTTGTAGATATTATTCAAAATATTCTTATTCATGTTATTAATGATCTTGATTATGAACCAATTCTTTTACTTTTTAATTTCAATTATCCAACTATTAAATTTAAATATCCTTATGTGATTACGGATACTAAAAAAATTGATGAAGTAGATTTATCTGTTTTTATAAAAAGTTATCAAAAAAGCAAACAGTTTCAATCGAATTTCAAGCAAAAAAATTTTGATGGAGGAAAACTTGCCATCCTTCCAGGAAATATGCCTAGCTTAAAGTTATGGATAGATATGCCTATTGTCGTTTTTTCTTTAACAGAATGCGAAGTTATTTTTTATTGCGATCTTTTATTGGAAGCAAGAACTATCGTTTATTTTAATCATCCTTATAATTTTTATGTGACAGTAAAACCTATTCGGACAGAAGTAAAAGGGTATGCTCCCGGTCATATTTTTAAAGGCATTATCAATGCGGCGACGGATGAAGTGCGCAAGCGCTTTAGAACTATTGTCAACGAACTTGTTTTTACTCCCCTGCAAGAAAAAAAAGAGGGGGATAAAGCAATGCAAGATATGCTCAAAGAAAAATATCTCAAAGAGAAAAAAGACGATCTTTTGAAGAAAAAAATGAGTGAAGAAGATTAGTTTCCTTTAAGGGTGCATCCTTCATTTGAGGAGCTGGGATCGAGCAAATTTTCTTCTGCAGATGCGGGAGAGCGAGCGGCCTTTTCTTCGAGTTCTAAAAGCTTTTTTTCCTGATCTTCTTTGCCATCACAATCTTCAGTTTCCTTGACTCCTTCAACTAAAGAAGTGGTGTGAGCGTCTTCATTTTTTGTCAGGCAGCTTTGAGAAAAGATGAGGGTGAAAATCATGAAGAAAAATATTTTTTTTTGCATAACATTCCTTTTTTAACGAGTCACTCCCATTTTTTCGGCCGCAGGTTTCATGAGTCGAAGATAAAGAGAGCGCGGTAGGATGGTCAGAATACCTACGATTATGGCCATTGGAAGAGGGAATGTATAGCGGGGAACTTTTTTTTCAATGGCCCGTGCAATTTTGAGGGCGGCCTTATCACTAGTCATGAGAAAAGGCATGGCGTGGCGATTTTTGCGCGTAAGAGGTGTATCGACAAAGCCTGGAAGGATGCAGGTGCAGCTGATGTTTTGTGAGGCCAGATCTAAGGAGAGAGACTCACAGAGAGTGATGAGAGCACTTTTTGAGGCGCTGTAGCCTGCAACGCGAGGAAGACCCATTCGTCCGGCCACAGAGGAGATGCTGACGAGTTGTGAGCTTGCTTGGTTAAGAAAGGGAATGGCCACTTCAAAGGTATTGAGGGTTCCATAGAAATTAATGTCCATGACTTCACGGACTTCATTAAAGTCGAGTTTTTTATTGCCTTTATTTTGAGAGACGCCAGCAGAAGCGATCACAAGATCAAGAGGACCATGCTGGGTGGTAAACTTGTTCATTGATTCTTTCAAGGCCTCTTTATCGAGAACATTAACTTGGTCCGAAGTTAAGCGGGCACTCTCCTCTTGAGTGATTCCTTCGAGGGGGCGATTTTGGCGTGAGCAGACGGCCACTTGGTGACCTTGTTTGAGGTAGTGCCGAGTAAGGGCCGCACCAATTCCACTATTGCCGCCAGTGATATAAATTTTTTTCATTGTCTTCATGAGGGAGTTCTACTAAATTTTTGAGAAGATGTAGAGTTTTTCTTGACACAAAAAGAGAAATGGCATTAAGATGCGCGAGGTTTTCACCTACGGGGGTGTAGTTAAGTTGGTTATAACGTCTGCCTGTCACGCAGAAGGCCGCCGGTTCGAGTCCGGTCACTCCCGCCATTCATTTGAAACGCGAACCAGTAAAAATACTCCTTCAATTTTCATTACTTAGACCACTCATTTTTTCGTCCAGATTTAACTCATAAAGCATTTACGCGAACCAAGGAAATCGTTTTATCCGAGATTATCGCCATCAGAATTATTTGGTTTTGACCTTGGTGTTGGAATGCCGTGGATATTTGCGACACAATATCCAGAATATTGGCCCTGCTCGATTAGCTCAACAAATTCAGCTGAAGTCATGGTTGTTGATTTGGTGAGGTCAAAGAAAATTTCATTCCTACCTGTTTTACTTTGATGTAAAACAATAACAGCATTATTAATTTTAAGTGGTAGATGAGAGGTTGCGTATACTCTTGGATCTTTTAAATTTGTAATTAACTCACCATTTTCAAGTGCTATTTTTATTTTTAAAGCGAGTGTTCTTCTTGTTCTCGTTACTTTTCCATATTTTCTTCCAATAGCATTATTCCAATAATCCATGTTGTTGGACTCAACTCCCCCTCCTGTAGTATTCGAAGCACTTGTTAGTTCATTTAGCGATCCTAAAATATTTGCAACAATTGATCCATATTCTTGAGTGAATACACCACTAACATATGCATGCCTAAAAGCATCGATGTCGCTATCAGAAAATTCTTCAAAATCTTCGTTAAATTCTCCATTTGCTCTTCTTGGAAGTTTTCTAATATTTTTATTAAAAAACTCATAAGCTTCATTACATGCTTTCTTTTTAAGATCAAAAGGATCCCTGTTCATTTGTTTTTTTCCTTTATTAAAATAAAACAACAAAACATACCCACCAATACAGGAAAAAATCGAAAAAGAGTATGGGTAAAATAAAGCAGCAAAGGAGAAATAAAAAAACATGGCAATATTAAAATAAAAATAGTTTTTTTATACTTAGCAGTTTTTTTATGAGCACAAAGGAGAATTCCAAAATTTGAAAAAAATGAAAGAAATGAATGCCAGATAAGGTTAGATAGCCTTGGTCCTTCATAAATGCGATGATAAACGAGTGTTAAAAGATAAAGATTATTTAAAAATAAAAATGAAGAAATGAGTACTAAGTTTTTAAAAATGTCAAATGAGTTATATTTTATGGTTGATTTTATTTTTGTAAGTGAGTTCATTTGAGATTTTATCTCCTGATTTCTTAAATTAAATGATATGGGAGAGCACATTTAAAGTAGTTAACTGAATCAATCATTTTCAGTTTTATTTCTGGGTGATCTTTCCCCAATTGTTGTAAATTTATGCAGTTAACTCAACTGCGTTATTTCTATTTATTTTATCGATAAACTCCCTGGGCGTTAACATGCCAAGAGAGCTGTGCGGTCTTTCATTATTGTATTAATCAATCCAATTCCCTGCTTTATATTTCATATCCATGATACTTTTAAAACAATAAACATTTAAAAACTCATCTCTGACTTTTCCGTTAAAAGATTCAATAAAGGCATTATCTGTAGGCTTGCCTCGACGAGAAAATTTCAATTTAACATTATTTTCATAGGCCCATTTATCTAATGCCATACAGATAAATTCAGGTCCATTGTCAACTGTAATGATCTGAGGATGACCATAAAAGGTACATATTTCTTCAAGCGTCTGAATAACTCTCTTTCCCGTTAGAGAATAATCAAATTCAATTCTTGGACAATAACGGCTGAAAACATCAATAATCGTTAGACCGCGAACTTTTCTTCCTGATGCTAATTCATCTGAGATGAAGTCCATTGACCAAATATCGTTAATGAATTTTGCTTTGATTTTTTGCTCTACCACCTCGCTTTTGTCTTTTTCTTCTTTTTTCCTTTTTTTATTCCAAGCTTTAAAACCTTATAGTAAATCCTCTCACTCTTTTTGTGATTCACTTGAAAACCATCTCTTTTCAGCATCTCATAAATCCTTGGGTGGCCATACCTAATGCGTTTTTCTGACCAAAATTTTATCCTTTCAATGAGCTGATGATCTTCCTTTTTCACTGAATGATAACGAAAACTTGAAAGCGGAAGAGTGGTCACTCGACAAGCACGACTTTGTGAAATGTCATAATTTTTTAACAAAACCCTGGTCGCTTCCTTTTTTGCTTGGCAAGTCACCACTTTCGGGAATTGAGATCCTTAAGCATCTGATTGTCCAAAGTTAAATCAGCAACTACTGTTTTAAGTCTTCGATTTTCTTCCTTAAGTCTTTTCATTTCACTTAGATCACTAACCTCCATTCCTCCATATTTACTCTTCCAGTTATAAAGAGTTTGCTGGTGAACACCAATTTCTCGACAGATTATCTTCGGAGAAATACCGTCTTGCATTTTTTTTAATGCACTGATGATTTGAGTTTCGGTAAATTTTGTTCTTTTCATATCTACTCCATTTTTCTTAAATGACACAGCAGAGTTAATCAGGCAAGCTTCTTAAAAAATTGGGGGAAGGTCACTCTTCTTTAATTCCTTTTTGATCTAAAAAAATCTCCTTGTTCTTGTTTAAAGACCCAGTTAGTTTGATAGTGGGTTTGTATAAAAAGAGAAAAAGCGTTGATCTTGTAGAGGAGCTACTTTGAGTAGATTAAAAGAAAAGAATTTTGATACTGTGATTATAGGAGCAGGGGCCGCTGGATTAATGTGTGCAAGTGTTGCAGCAAGCTTAGGGAAGAGTGTTTGTATTCTTGAACATAACAAAGAAGCAGGCAGGAAAATTCTTATTTCCGGCGGTGGAAGGTGCAATTTTACAAATATAAATGGTAACTTTAACGACTATGTTTCTCAAAGAAAAAACTTTCATAAATATGTATTTTCCAATTATTCAGCGAATGAATTTGTCTCTTTGATTGAAAATTATAATGTGGAATATTTTGAAAAAAAACTAGGGCAGCTTTTTTGCAAAACATCGTCGAAAGAAATCGTTCGTGTTCTTTTATCTGAATGTCAAAAAAATAAGGTTCAAATATTTTACGAGTTTAAAAACCTAAAGGTAGAAAAGAGAGAGAATGGAACATTTGTCATAGAAAATAATGAATATCAAATATCTTCAGATAATTTAGTTGTAGCATCAGGAGGGCTTTCTATTGAAAAAATTGGAGCATCCAATATAGGATATAAAATTGCAGAGCAATTTGATCATCGTGTGACACCTCTTCGTCCGGCATTAGTCTCATTAAACTATGAAGGTCTCAGTGAACTTTCAGGGATTTCTCTTATTGCAAAAGTTAAAACAAAAAAAAATGAAATTCTAGAAGATATCTTAATTACTCATAAAGGTTTTAGTGGGCCGGCAATTTTAAAAATAAGTTTATTTCTTGAAGAAAATTCTATTGTTAAAATTGACTTTCTTCCTGGGAAAAAGTGTGAAGATCTTTTTAAAAATAAATCTCTCTCGCTTAATAAAGTTTTAGGAGAAGATCTTCCAAAAAAGTTTATTCAATATTTCTGCCTTAAGCACGGAATAGATCCTAAGAAAAAATTGATTGAAATAGCAAAAAAGAAAATTAATTCCTTTATTCAAGATATCCACCACTTTCATTTTTCTCCTAATGGAACAGGAGGCTTTAATCGGGCCGAGGTGACTTTGGGAGGAGTGGAAACATCTCAGGTTGATTCGAGAACTCTTGAATCAAAAAACATTGCAGGACTTTATTTTATTGGAGAGGTTCTTGATGTTACAGGACAACTCGGAGGGCATAACTTCCAGTGGGCATGGGCCAGCGGATATGCCTGTGGTAATGCTATAAGATAGTTAAAATATAAAAAATGGTACTAACAGACTAATCTGCTTCACACTTGTAGAAGATAAAGTCTGTTGAAACGTTTTCCTATATTAAGGTTTCAGGATCTTCTTTATCTCAAAGGGTGACCTCTCCCCAGAAAGATACGAAATCTAAGGCCTGAGAAGCAGCGTGACAATCCCTGATAAAAGGGATGTGGTAATCCGGAGGATAAAAAAGAGTAAAAGAAGTTTCATATGAAACTTCTTTTTTTATGCAGAGGTATAGAGCTTAATTTTTTTGAATCGACTTATTTTTATTTCTTAACAGAAATAGGACCTGTTTTATCCTAAGAAATAGGAAACATGCCCATTCTTTCCAAGAGAGTTGGGCGAGGAAAATTTTGAATAGTAAATTCAACAGTGATATCTTTTTCATTGTTATCGAGAAGGTGATCAATATTAAAAAAAATAACCATGTCTTTCTAAATAAAGGCCTTTCCTCTTTTGATTTTATGGATAACGAGGCATCTCCTTCTTCGGAGATGATTATATTCGTTCCTTTAACAGTTTTTTCATATGAGAGATGATGATCATGTCCGGCCCATATAAATTTAAATCGACTAATAACTTTTCTTTCGTAGAAATCTTTAAACTCAGCTTGAGTATCTCCATGCCTCCCAGGGCCAACATGGAATGACAATTTGTTACTGTGATAATTAGAGAAAGAAAAATTATAAATTATTAAGTGAATAGGCAAATATAAAAATTCTTTTTTGATATCTCAGTATAATTTGCAATAACATAATTACTATGTTTGTTTACAAAGCTAATGTTTTTTAAAAAAAGGATTGTTTTTAATGAATATAGTTGCTTTGAGTTTTTTAAGTTTTTTAGCTCTCTTTATACTCATTGGAGTTTCATCGGTCCTTAAAAGCCAAAAAAATAATTCAGATTATCTTCTTGCAGGACACGGCATTGCACCATGGCTTGTTGCTCTCTCTGCTGTTGCAACAAACAACTCTGGTTATATGTTTGTAGGTCTCATTGGATTTACTTACACAACAGGTCTTCAATCTGTCTGGATTATGTTTGGATGGATTCTAGGTGATTACGTCATTTCAAATTTTGTTCACCGAAAACTAAGAGAGAACACTGAAAAACAACACTTACTAAGTTTCGGTGGTGTTATGAGTAGATGGTACGGCGGAGAATTTCGTAAACTTAGAAAAATTATTGGTCTTGTGACATTTATTTTTTTGGGAATTTATGCAGCCGCCCAGTTTAAAGCAGGATCAAAGGCCCTTCATGTTCTTTTTGATTGGGATTATTCAACAGGAGCAATGATTGGTGCCGTGATTGTTTTTCTCTATTGTCTTTCAGGTGGAATTAGGGCCTCTATTTGGACTGATGCAGCTCAATCATTTGTGATGATTATTTCCATGGGGCTTCTTTATTATTACGGTATTCAAGAAGTCGGAGGTATCTCAAATTTATTTTATAAACTTGATAATATTTCGCCAGGTTATTTAAGTTTAATGCCTACTAATCTTCAACTTGATAATTCTTTTGGAGTCTTTCTTTTTATTCTTATCTGTTTCATCCTCTTTAAAACGATCATTATCGTCT
>NODE-84-length-32020-cov-6.21461_pt1 | contig 32020 bp, 23 predicted proteins | sample MGYA00139097_ERZ477577 | MGnify/ENA metagenome assembly ERZ477577
CTTGGGCAGTTTGTCGTGTTTCGTCAAACAAATATGGGAAGTTAAAGTTTTGCTCTTGTGCAACACGCTGCATGTTCTCAAAAGAGTCTTCGTCATAATCAGCGGGGTCATTAGACATGATCGCCACTGTATTTATACCAAGTTGTTTTAATTCGTTGGTATCTCGAATAAGCCGATCTAGAATAGCCTTTACATATGGGCAATGATTACAAATAAACATCACCAAAAGACCATTTTCACCTCGACATTCTTCTAATGTCCAAGTCCTTCCATCAGTACCAGGCAATGAAAAATCAATCGCAGGCAGGTCAAAATCACATACAGGCGTTTCTAAACTAACCATAGGCTCTCGCGTAAATTACAGATTTATATCCTTCATTATCTAGATATAAAACTTTTTAGTAGGGATGCTTTCGTAACAGGTAATTTTATCAGACAAACAAAAATAATGCGATCTCAATCAATCATTCCAGTAAATTCAATCACTTAAAAACACTAAAGACTTGTAACTACCATTGAGTTAAAGTCTTTAATTATCAAAGCTTAGAATATTACTAGTTAATTTAGAGCATTAATATGACACTAATATTAATGCTCTATGTAAATATGCGCTTTGATGAGTACTCTATTCTCATAGTCATCAACTCGCCTGATATATAATAAGGCAGCAACCTATATACAATCGACTATTGATACATTATAGTTTTGTTAAACTCTGTGGAAAAACACACCACAAAATTAGGCTATAAGTCTTAATATTTCCGCTTAATATTGAAGCGTAGATACATAACGTCTATAATGCTAGATCCATTTTTTGCGACCCGATGAAGGGTTAGTCCTCACTATGTACATAGCTAGTTAGGGTGTTCGTTAACAAAATTACATGAAGGTACGTGACGTGAGTCAGCCAACAGAATTAACACAAGGTCTTTATCGGCCTGAATTTGAAAAAGACAACTGCGGTTTCGGTCTAATTGCTCAAATGGACGGAAAGCCTAGCCATTGGTTAGTTGAAACGGCCATTGAAGCATTAGGCAACCTAACCCATCGCGGTGCTATCGGTGCTGATGGTAAAACAGGTGACGGCTGCGGTTTGTTAATGAAAAAACCCGATGGGTTTTTCCGTGCTATTGCCGATGAACTGGGCTTCAACCTAGCTGATAACTATGCTGTTGGTATGGTATTTTTATCGCAAGATAATGACAAAGCTCAAGCAAACCAAAATGTAGTTACAGAAAAATTAACTGAACAAGGTCTTGAAGTTTTGGGGTGGCGAGATGTGCCCGTTGATGCTGAAACTGCCTGCGGTAAAACTGCTTTAGATTTATTACCTATCATGCGCCAAGTATTTGTTAATGCTGCTGCAGATATGGATGATGCTACGTTTGAACGTCACTTATACATCGCGCGCCGTTTATCTGAAAAAGCAGTTTCTAACGATGATGCTTTTTATATTCCAACCTTATCTTCACAAGTTGTGTCGTATAAAGGTTTGGTTATGCCTTCATACTTACCAATCTTTTATAAAGATTTGAACGACAAACGTATGGAAACAGCTATTTGTGTTTTCCATCAACGCTTCTCAACGAATACATGGCCACAATGGAAATTGGCACAGCCTTTCCGTTATTTGGCTCACAATGGTGAAATCAATACAGTTCGTGGTAACCGCAACTGGGCACTTGCTCGTGGCGCCAAATTTGCTACCAAACTAATTGATAATATGGATGATATTCGTCCATTGGTAAACGTCACAGGTTCTGATTCTTCCAGCATGGATAATATGTTGGAAGCAATGATGGCTGGCGGTATCAATATGTTCCGTGCAATGCGTTTGTTAGTGCCCGCTGCGTGGCAAAATGACAACACCATGGACCAAGATTTAAAAGCGTTCTATGATTACAACTCCATGCATATGGAACCATGGGATGGCCCAGCTGGCGTAGTATTAACAAATGGTCGCTATGCAGCATGTACGCTTGATCGTAATGGACTTCGTCCAGCTCGTTATGTAATCACAAAAGATCGTCATATTACGATCGCTTCTGAAGTCGGTGTTTACAAATATGAGCCTGAAGATGTTATTGCAAAAGGCCGCTTAAAACCAGGCCAAATGTTAGCAGTAGATACATCAAATGGTGAGTTGTTATTGCCTGATGATATCAATGAAACATTGAAAAAAGCACAGCCATACCGTGAATGGATTGAAACAAACCTTAAGCGTTTAGAAGATGGGGCTGATGATGAAACTCGCCCTACTCTTGAAGATGAACTGTTAAAGAGTTACGAAAAACTATTCCAAGTCAGCTTTGAAGAACGTGACCAAGTTATTCGCGTATTAGGCGAAGCAGGCCAAGAAGCTACTGGCTCGATGGGTGATGACACGCCTTTTGCCGTGATGTCTCAAAAAGAACGTTCACTATTCGATTACTTCCGTCAGCAATTCGCACAAGTAACTAATCCACCAATTGATCCACTACGTGAAAATATTGTCATGTCGTTGGAAACTTGTTTCGGCCAAGAAAACAACTTGTTCGAAGAAACTGAAGATCATGCTGAGCGTGTAGTCGTTGATTCACCTGTATTATCTGAAAGCCGCTTTCACCAGCTCCTAGAATTAGGAAAAACTGATGTAAACTATAAATCAAGCACTATTTCACTAGCTTACAAAGAAGAAACTGGCTTAGAAACAGCTCTTGATTCAATAGTTGAGCAGACTGTACAAGCCGTACGTGATGGCAGCGTCATCATTGTGTTATCAGATCGTGATCTTGATAACAGTAGTTTGCCCGTACATGCTTTACTTGTCACAGGTGCTGTTCACCAAAGATTAATTACTGAAGGCCTTCGATGTGATGCAAATATTGTAGTCGAAACAGCTACAGCTCGTGACTCTCATCATTTTGCAGTTCTATTAGGTAACGGCGCTACAGCGGTATACCCATACCTAGCTTACGCATGTCTAAATGACATGATTAAAACTGGTGAGATTAAAGACCTAACGCGTTCTGAAGTCTGCGCTCGCTACCGTAAAGGTATCAATAAAGGTTTGTTCAAAGTAACATCAAAAATGGGTATTTCAACCATTGCGAGTTACCGTGGTGCACAGCTTTATGAAATTGTTGGTTTAAACGAAGATGTTGTGAGCAAATGTTTCACAGCTACAACCAGTCGTATTGGTGGTACAAGTTTTGAAGAACTACACACAGAACAATTAGCACTCGCAGATCGTGCCTGGAATAAGCGTAAAAAACGTGAGCAGGGTGGTCTATTGAAATTTGTTCATGGCAGTGAATACCATGCTTATAATCCTGATGTAATCGCTACATTACAGAAAGCAGTTCAAGGCGGAAGTTATGATGACTATAAAGCTTACGCTCAGTTAGTTAATGAACGCCCAGCGATGGTTTTACGTGATTTACTAGAAATCAAACCTGCAAATAAACCATTATCACTAGATGAAGTAGAACCTGTTGGCAATATCTTATCGCGTTTTGATAGTGCTGGTATGTCTCTAGGCGCCTTATCTCCTGAAGCTCATGAAGCAATGGCGACAGCAATGAACCGCTTAGGTGGTCGTTCTAACTCAGGTGAGGGTGGTGAAGATCCTGCTCGCTTCGGTACTGAACGCGTATCTAAAATCAAGCAAATTGCATCAGGACGTTTTGGTGTCACTCCGAACTACCTCGTGAATGCTGAAGTTCTACAGATCAAAGTAGCACAAGGTGCTAAACCTGGTGAAGGTGGTCAATTACCAGGTGGTAAAGTCAATCAAATGATTGCGACATTGCGCCACTCAGTACCAGGCGTAACGCTTATTTCACCTCCGCCGCATCACGATATTTATTCAATTGAAGACTTAGCTCAGCTTATTTTCGATTTGAAACAAGTTAACCCAGATGCATTAATTTCAGTGAAATTAGTATCAGAAGCTGGCGTAGGCACAATCGCTGCAGGTGTAGCTAAAGCGTATGCTGATTTAATTACTATCTCTGGTTACGATGGTGGTACAGCAGCTAGCCCATTAACCTCGGTTAAGTATGCAGGTGGCCCATGGGAATTAGGTTTATCTGAAACTCACCAAACACTTCGCGCTAATGACTTACGCGATAAAGTGCGTCTACAAACAGATGGTGGCTTGAAAACTGGTTTGGATGTTATTAAAGCAGGTATTTTGGGGGCAGAAAGTTTCGCATTTGGTACAGGTCCAATGGTAGCCCTAGGTTGTAAATTCTTACGAATCTGCCACTTGAACAACTGCGCGACCGGTGTTGCAACTCAGAATGAGACTTTGCGTAGCAGCCACTTTATCGGTTTGCCGCAGATGGTGATGAACTACTTCCAGTTTGTTGCCCGTGAGACCCAAGAATGGTTAGCCATTTTGGGTGTTAGTAATATGGCTGACTTGATTGGTCGAACTGATTTATTGAAAATCCTGCCAGGAACAACTGACAAGCAACGTAAATTGGATCTAGAACCACTATTGTCTACTGCAGGTGTTGCAGCTGATAAGCCTCAGTACTGTATTGCACCGAAAAATGAACCTTATGATAAAGGTGAATTAGCGGAGCAAATGATTGTCGACATGCAAGAAGCAATTGCTAATAAAACTGGCGGTTTCTTTGAGTATGATGTCCGCAATATCCATCGCTCAATCGGCGGACGAATTTCTGGTGAAATTGCTCGCCACCATGGTAACTATGGCATGTCTGACACGCCAATTCGCTTGCAATTGAAAGGTTCTGCAGGTCAGAGTTTTGGTGTCTGGAATGCTGGTGGTCTTGAAATTCGCCTTGAAGGTGACGCCAATGACTATGTGGGTAAAGGTATGGCTGCAGGGAAACTCAGCATTTACCCATCGCCGGAAAGTCACTTCGCTACGCAAGAAGCAAGCATCATGGGTAACACCTGTTTATATGGTGCAACTGGTGGTGAGCTTTATGCCTCAGGTATGGCTGGTGAACGTTTTGCTGTACGAAACTCAGGTGCAACTGCGGTTGTAGAAGGCATCGGCGATCATGGTTGTGAATACATGACAGGTGGTGTTGTAGCTGTACTCGGTGAGTCGGGCCTAAACTTCGGTGCAGGTATGACGGGTGGTTTTGCTTATGTGCTGGATTTAGATGACACATTCTCAGAACGCTATAACCCTGAATTAGTTGAACTAGTACGTATGGATGGCGCTGAATTATCAGCACATGCACTGTATTTGAAAACATTGATTGAAAACCATGTGCGTGAAACAAATAGTACATGGGGTAATGAGTTACTCGATATGTTTGAGCAGCGCTTAAGCCAATTCTGGTTAGTTAAACCTAAAGCAGCCGCATTAGATAGTTTGTTAGAACTAGCCAACAAAGCAGCATAAGAAAACAGAGCAAAAATTATTATGGCAAAAAATACGTTTCAATTTTTAGATGTAAAACGTCACGATCCTAAAAAGTTCGATGCAGACACTCGTGTTGAAAACTTTGGTGAAATATACCAAGGCTTCGAAAAAGACACTGCTGCGGAGCAATCTGATCGCTGTTTAGAGTGTGGAAATCCTTATTGTGAGTGGAAATGCCCCGTTCATAACTACATTCCAAACTGGTTAAAATTAGTCAGTGAAGGTAATATTATCCAAGCGGCTGAGCTTGCTCACCAAACCAACACGCTACCTGAAATCTGTGGTCGAGTTTGTCCTCAAGATCGCTTGTGTGAAGGAGCTTGTACACTTAATGATGGTTTTGGTGCTGTTACCATCGGTTCTGTAGAAAAGTACATTACTGATACTGCTTTAGAACAAGGCTGGCGTCCTGACTTATCGACAGTGAAGGATACGGGTAAACGTGTTGCTGTGATTGGTGCAGGTCCAGCTGGTTTAGGCTGCGCAGATGTGCTTGTACGGGCGGGTGTAAAACCAGTTGTATTCGATAAACATGAAGAAATCGGTGGCCTACTTACATTTGGTATCCCTGAGTTTAAGCTTGAGAAAGAAGTGGTTAAACGTCGTCGTGAAGTATTAGAAGGCATGGGCGTAGAGTTTGTGCTGAATACTGAAATCGGTAAAGATGTCGACTTCCAAGCCCTTGTTGATGAATACGATGCTGTTTTCTTAGGCATGGGCACATACACCTACATGAAAGGTGGTTTCCCAGGCGAAGATAAGCAAGGGGTTTATGAAGCATTGCCTTACTTAGTGGCTAACAACAAACAGTTATTAGAACTAAACCCTGATAACTACGTTAATCTTGAAGGAAAAAAAGTCGTTGTTCTTGGTGGTGGTGATACTGCTATGGATTGTAACCGTACAGCTATTCGTCAAGGTGCTACTAGCGTTCAATGTGCTTATCGCCGTGATGAAGAAAATATGCCGGGCTCACGTCGCGAAGTAAACAACGCACGCGAAGAAGGCGTTGAATTCTTATGGAATCGTCAACCAATTGAAGTAGTTGGTGATGACCAAGTAACGGGTATTAAAGTAGTTACAACGGCTTTAGGTGAGCCTGATGAGAATGGTCGTCGTCGTCCAGAAGCCATTCCGGGTAGCGAAGAAATTATTGAAGCTGATGCAGTTGTTATTGCCTTTGGTTTCCGCCCAAGTCCTGCACCATGGTTTGCTGATTTTGGTATTGATGTAAACAACTGGGGTGGTGTTGTTGCTCCTGCAAATGGTCAACATGCTTACCAAACAACTAATGAAAAAGTCTTCGCCGGCGGTGATATGGTTCGAGGTTCAGATCTCGTTGTTACTGCTGTATGGGAAGGTCGCCAAGCTGCTGATGGTATTTTAGATTACCTAAAAGTGTAACTAAGCTTGCTTGACTACCCGCTTAGTTGATCTACATCAGCTAACTATAAGGCTTCATGATGTCGGAAAGTATTTTCGAGTATTATGGAGCCTTATTTATATCTGTACTATTTGTGTATTTTATTTGTGAGGATGTTGTACGTGGCAGAATTAAAAAATGATCGCTATTTAAAGGCTTTATTGCGTCAACCTGTCGATAAAACGCCTGTATGGATCATGCGTCAAGCAGGAAGATATTTACCAGAGTACCGTGAAGTCCGTGCAAAAGCTGGTGATTTTATGACTTTGTGCTCTACCCCCGAGCTTGCTTGTGAAGTTACATTACAACCTTTACGTCGCTTTGATTTAGATGCTGCAATTATTTTCTCTGATATCCTGACTATTCCTGATGCTATGGGGTTAGGCTTACATTTTGTTGCTGGCGAAGGTCCTAAATTCAACTCAGTAATTCAATCAGCAGCTGACATAGCTAAATTAGGCGTTCCAGATATGGAAGATAACCTAGGCTATGTGATGGATGCCATTCGTTTAACTCGTCGCGAAATCAATGGTAAAGTACCTTTAATTGGGTTCAGCGGTAGTCCCTGGACACTTGCATGCTATATGGTTGAAGGCGGGTCAAGCAAAGACTTTGCTAAAGTAAAAGGTATGATGTTCGACGAGCCAAAACAAATGCATGCATTACTTGATGTATTAGCAGATTCGGTTATCGCTTACTTAAATGCTCAAATTGCAGCTGGAGCTCAATCAATCATGTTATTTGATACATGGGGCGGAGCACTAAGCAGAGAAAATTACCAAGAGTTCTCATTAGCTTATATGCAGAAAATTGTATCTGGATTAACGCGTGAAGCTGAAGGTAGAACAGTACCTGTAACCTTATTTACGAAAGGTGGAGGTCAATGGTTAGAGCTAATGGCTAATACAGGTGTTGATGCTGTTGGCCTTGATTGGACAACTGATATTGCCACAGCACGCCAACGAGTAGGAGAAAAAGTGACTCTGCAAGGCAATATGGATCCTTGTGTACTTTATGCTTCAGCTGATCGTGTTGAGCAAGAAGTCGCCAACGTGTTAGCAGGCTTCGGTCAAGGAAACACAGGTCACGTATTCAATTTAGGTCACGGTATCCACCCAACTATTGCACCAGAAAACATGAGTCGCTTAGTCGATTCAGTTCATAATATCAGCGAACAATACCACCGCTAAAACAGAGTTAACTCTATGATTTTGGCTTGAATAATCTATCTAAGGTCAAAATCATAGAGATCTAATATGCAAAATACCTCTCCATATAAAAGCCAGTTGATAGGGTTTAGCCTAGCTATTACAGGCACGTTACTTTTTTCACTAAAATCGATATTTATAAAGTATCTTTATCAGCAAGGCTTAAACGCTGACTCCGTATTAGTATTAAGAATGGCACTAGCGCTACCCATCTATATCGCAATATTGATTGCAGCGTTACGAACTCAAAGCCAAATTACACTTAATAGCAAGACAACAACAACAGTCTTCTTTCTCGGCTTTATAGGGTACTATCTAGCATCATTATTCGACTTGATGGGCCTTGAACTTATTACGGCTCAACTCGAACGACTCAGCTTATTTACCTACCCTTTTCTAGTTGCGATACTCGGCTTTCTCTTCTTTAAAGAACCGATTACACGTAAAGTACTCTTCGCGTTTATTACTAGCTATGCAGGTCTATGGATAGTCATGGGGCAGGAACTTGCTCTAACAGGCAATAATGTCCTTCAAGGTGTTAGTTTAGTACTCGCTTCTGCACTTAGCTTCTCATTTTATGTGCTTTTTAGCCGGCCATTAATCAAACGGTTAACCAGTGTTTTGTTCACAAGCCTTGCGATGGTCTCTTCTAGCATCTTTGCTCTATTACATGGTGTAGTCATCATTGACTGGAATTCGCTGTTCATAACCGATGTAGCTTGGCTCTGGCTTGTTCTTTTAGTAATTCTAAGTACAGTAATTCCAAGTTTTATGATGACAGAGTCAATACAACGAATAGGACCGACTCAGACAGGAATTGCTGGTATGCTTGGGCCTATTTTCACTATCGCACTAGCGGTGTATCTACTATCAGAACCATTTACCTTAGAAATAGCACTAGGCGTTGCATTAGTTATTACAGGCGTACTCAGCCTGATGATTAGAAAATAGTTTTACTATCATCGGCCATCATTTCGCAGGCGAACATGCTTAACCCTGGCCTGGCGTTGAGCTCTAAGATGAACTTAAAAGTAGGAAGTTGCATTTAGGATGCCTATGCTGCCCGATAAGAAGTAAGTTCACGAACCAGAGATATAAACTCTAGTTGATATGCCTTCCTAATGCTATATAACTAAATGCAGTATGTAATAAACTACATTCACAGTTCGTCAGCTTTTATCATATACATGTAAAGTTATACTTCTATATGACTTCTTGAAAGAGCCTGAGTATTTTATTTAAGGAGGAAAATCATTTATAAATGGCAGAAACAAGAAACCCTGCTAATGCAGGGCTTTAGTTTCTTGTTTATTTTAATGATGAGTTATGGTGGTGGCTATACCTAGATTCGAACTAGGGACCCCATCATTATGAGTGATGTGCTCTAACCAACTGAGCTATATAGCCATACCAAGCGGAGAATTCTACGATGTTAGCTAGTAAATATCAATCTTTTTTTTAAAATTAAAGCCAATCACTTAATTTGACACCAACACCAATACTATTTGAATGCGAATTATAGTCTATTAAGTTTTCACCATAACCATTAAACCACTGTACATAGCCATTAATTTTATGACTTATAGGGAAGGTCCAACCAAATTCAAATGCGCCATGATTATCACTAAAATCAAGGTTATTACGTGTCATAAAACTAAACGATTGATTGCCCATTTTATAAACACCACTCAGCTCGAAGTTACCTAAGTAATCATCAATATCTGGGTTATCATCATTATCAGTATCTTCAGGTAACCTTATCCAAGGTTTAAAGGAAAAGTAAGCGTTACCTTTTTCTACAATAAAGTCGGCAAAGACTCTATTCCAGCTGCGCGATAAAGAGCCAGCTTGACCATTAGACTGATGCACAATGCCTGTGCGAATGATTGAGCTACGAAACCCCCATAACTCGCTATCATTTTTAAATGATAGCCATACTTCAGGTTCATGGTTTGTTTCTCTAAACGGCGAAGAACTCTCTTTATTAAACTGCTGCCAAAAAAAACGTCCCGTATAAGCGGCATAAAGATCGCCATGGTGATTAAATACCCCCCTAATTAAAGGAACTTTAACACTAATCTGAAACTTTGTTTCCCATGGCTGCAAATGTACATCTCGGCTAGGAAATGCAGTACTAAAAGGTTCTTCATTTGGCTCAGAGAGATTATTACTAATTAGAATATAATTTGGCTTATGTGGAATGAGTGAAAAAGTCGATGCTTCGCCTTTCCGTTCCATTCTCAGCCTGTGCTCTATTGCAGATTGTGGCTTTACTGCTTCAGCTAAATTTAAGCTCTCAGGCTCGGCGCTATCAGCAGCGACTATACCCCCAACACGACTAGATTTATCCTGACAAAAGTCTTTTAACTCACCAACAGTGATACTATCATTTGCATTGAGTAGCTGCGCTTGCAAACATTCACTTAAGGAATCAGCAGCATTCGCTTGCCACGCTAACGGTATCATCGCGATTAATAATAAATTTGAAACAATTTTCATTGAATCATCATTTTCAATGCTTTTACTAAAACTGAAGATGAACTAAACGTTAAAACGGAAGTGCATCACATCACCATCTTGAATGATGTACTCCTTGCCTTCTAAGCGCCATTTACCTGCATCTTTAGCTCCAGCTTCACCTTTATATTCAACAAAATCTTCATAACTTATAACTTCTGCACGAATGAAGCCCTTTTCAAAGTCAGTATGAATTACGCCTGCGCCTTGAGGCGCTGTTGCACCAATCTGCACGGTCCATGCTCGTACTTCTTTAACACCAGCAGTGAAATAAGTCTGTAAGCCTAATAATGCATAACCACTACGAATCACACGGTTTAAGCCAGGCTCATCTTGGCCTATTTCTTCTAAGAACTCAGCTTTTTCTTCTGCATCTAACTCAGCGATCTCAGATTCCATTGCCGCACAAATACTCACAATAGATGCATTTTCCTTTTGAGCTAGTTCAGCAACAGCATCTAACAATGGGTTATTTTCAAAACCATCTTCAGCTACATTGGCTATGTACATAGTAGGCTTAATAGTCAGTAAGTGAAGTTCTGTTAATAAACCTAGTTGGTCTTCATCTAAGTTCATACCGCGAACAGGCTTGCCTTCGTTAAGTACTTCAGACATTTGTTTGAGTAATTCTAAACGAGCTTTTGCAACTTTATCGCCACCTTTAGCATCACGAGTTGTTTTAGTAATGGCTTTTTCAACACTCTCAAGATCAGCCAAAGCTAATTCAGTATTAATCACTTCGATATCATCAATCGGAGAAATTTTATTTGCAACATGAATGACATTATCATCTTCAAAACAACGTACTACATGTGCAATGGCATCTGTTTCACGAATATTCGCTAAGAATTTGTTACCTAAACCTTCACCTTTTGATGCACCTGCTACCAAGCCCGCGATATCAACAAACTCCATCGTTGTCGGCAATACACGTTCTGGAACAACAATTTCAGCCAAAGCATTCATTCGAGGGTCAGGTACAGGAACAATGCCAACATTAGGTTCAATAGTACAAAATGGGTAGTTCTGAGCCTCAATACCAGCCTCAGTAAGTGCGTTAAATAACGTTGATTTACCTACGTTTGGTAGGCCAACAATGCCACATTTAAATCCCATGGTACTTTTCCTATTGTGAGTGCAGCCAATTCATGGCTTTATCTAAATTACCTGTTAGAACATCTGGTAACACTCTTAACGAGTCATCAATTGCATGAACAATTTGCTGACGATCTGGTTGTGAGGGTTTACTGAGTACATAATCAGATACTTGACGACTATCGCCTGGATGATTAATACCAAGGCGACAACGTAAAAAATCTTTTCCACCTGCTTGAGAAATAATATCGCGTAAGCCATTGTGACCGCCATGACCACCACCACGTTTTAATCGTGCAGTGCCTGTAGGCAGATCAAGTTCATCGTGAACAACGATAATATTTGAGAGGGGAATTTTATAAAAATTTGCGAGTGCTGCCACAGATTGACCACTGCGATTCATAAAAACGAGTGGCTTTAACAGGAACAGCTTATGTTCTGATAATTGGCCCTGGGCCAACTGACCATGAAATTTATTTTCAACAGAGAATGTTGTATTTAAATCATGGGCCAGTTGATCCAGCCACCAAAACCCAACGTTGTGTCGGGTTTGTTCATATTGAGGGCCTGGATTACCCAATCCTGCGATTAACCAGTTAGCCATAGCTAGCCCTCAATATTAACTGAGATTACTCTTCAGTCGCAGCTTCTTCTTCAGCTGCTTCAGCATCATCATCTTCTTCAACTACACCACGTGGAGCGTGGATGCTTACTACCGCTTGATCATAAGCTGAACGAGCACCTTCTTCTAGCTCTTCATCTTGAGCATGAGTTAATGCAGTTAATGTAACACCTTCTGGTAATACAAGTTCAGACAAATGGATACTACCATCAAGTTCGATCGCTGATGTATCAACTTCGATGAACTCAGGTAAATCTTTTGGTAAACAAGAGATCTCAACATCTGTCATTAAGTGAGAAACTTTACCGCCAGCTTTAACACCAGGTGCAACATCATCACCAACAAAGTGAAGTTGTACACTCATTGTCATTGCATGTTTCGCATCTACACGTAAGAAATCTGCATGCATGATTTTTACATCACTTGCAGGATGGCGTTGTAGATCTTTTAATACTACTTGATGTTTTTTACCATCAACAACAATCGTTAAGATATGAGCGTAAAACGCTTCTTCTTGTAGGTGACGTAGAAATTTGTTGTGATCTAATGCCAATGATACAGGCGCATCATCACCACCATACATGATTGCTGGAACTTTACCCGCGTGACGTAGGCGGCGGCTCGCACCCTTCCCTTCGTCTGTACGTAGTTCAGCTTGAACTTCAAATAAATTTTTCATTTTCTTCTCCAAAAATCATGAGTAAAACCATAGTTTCACCCATTAAAAATGCCGCCTAAACGGCGGCGCATTGTTTACTCTTGCGACCAGAGCAAACTAATAGTCGTTCTAAAAATCAGCACGACTATAAATACACTTCAGTGTATTTAATCCATATACAAGGAGCTAACTGACTCCTCATTACTAATTCGGTTCATTGCTTCAGCTAACATTTCAGCAATGCTTAAAGGTCTAATTTTCGCACATGCAGCAGCATGCGGCTGTAGTGGAATAGTATCTGTTACCACCAACTCATCTAGTACAGAGTTTTCTATATTATCAACAGCAGGTCCTGATAAAACTGGGTGCGTACAGTAAGCTACAACGCGTGTTGCGCCATGCTCTTTCAAAGCTGCAGCAGCGGCACATAAAGTACCTGCCGTATCAACCATATCGTCAATCAGTACACATACGCGGCCTTCAACATCACCAATAATATTCATTACTTTTGCTACATTGGCTTTTGGGCGACGTTTATCAATAATTGCCAACTCAACACCAAGGTGTTTCGCTAAAGCACGAGCCCGAACTACACCACCAATATCAGGTGATACAACAACCAGATCTTCGTATTTGTGCTTCCATACATCACCTAATAAAACGGGTGAGGCATAAACATTATCAACTGGGCAGTCAAAAAAGCCTTGAATTTGATCTGCATGCAAATCAACGGTAAGAATTCTATCTGCGCCTACGCCAGTAAGCATATTGGCAACAACTTTAGCAGTGATTGCAACTCGAGCTGAGCGAGGTCGACGATCTTGGCGTGAATAGCCAAAGTAAGGAACAACTAGCGTAATTCGTTTTGCTGATGAACGACGAATCGCATCGGTCATCACCATTAATTCCATCAAGTTATCATTAGCAGGCATTGATGTTGGCTGAACGATGAACACGTCTTTACCACGTACATTGTCCAAAATTTCGACCATAACTTCGCCATCGCTGAATTTTTCAACGGTTGCTTTGCCTAATGGCACATTAAGAAAGTTGGCAATCTTTTTCGATAATGCACGATTGGAATTGCCTGAGAAAACCATCATACGGCTATCTGCAGTGCGTTCTTGTAACTCGAGAAGTCTATTTTTCACGAAAGCTGGGGGCTCAATTGCAAAACAAAAAAAGTGGCTGGGGTACCAGGATTCGAACCTGGGAATGCAAGGATCAAAACCTTGTGCCTTACCGCTTGGCGATACCCCAACAGAAAAACTTATTTTAACATCTTGCAGTATGTCTTTGCTTCTTTTTTTTCAAAGAAATCAATTCTGATAAAGCGGTGATTGATTACAGCCTCTAGCAACAAATGCTTGCCATTTACTCGGCAACTTATTCATTACTTTTTGCGCCTCTAACTTATTTTCAAAGCTAGCAAACACACAAGCTCCTGTTCCGGTCATTGTTGGCTTCGCATAACTTGCTAACCAATCCATTGCCTCGGCAACAGGTGGGTAATCATTTTTTACCACCTCTTCGCAGACATTCCTGCCTTCCCCCGAAAGGAAGCCGGCTATTTTCATCGACTTGCAGTTTCTTGTCAACCCTGGAGATGAAAAAACTTTCGCGGTAGAAACATGGCAGTCTGGAATAAGTACTAAAAACCATGGTTCCACTGGATTTATATCAGTAAATTTTTCTCCAACACCTTCAGCCCAAGCAGCATGGCCGTATATAAAAACCGGAACATCCGCGCCCAAACTTAATCCTAATTTGGCTAATTCGTGTTTCGACAGTCCACATTTCCATAACTGATTTAAGGCAACTAAAGTCGTTGCAGCATTAGAGCTTCCACCACCTAAGCCGCCGCCCATGGGTAAGCGTTTATCTAACTTGATAGAAACACCAGCGTCTACTTGAGCATGATTCTTTAAGAGTTTTGCGGCACGAACGATAAGGTTATCGTCATTCTCAACACCTTCAATCGGCGTAATAAGCGAGATCTGTCCATCACCTGCCTCATTAAAAGATAAATAGTCGCAATAATCTAAGAACTGAAAGGCTGTCTGTAACTCGTGATAACCATCATTGCGGCGACCAGTAATATGTAAGAACAGGTTTATTTTTGCAGGTGAATGCCATCGTTTCATTATAAGCCCATCCACTCAATCGCTTGCTGTTTGCTGGTTAACTCCCAGTCCAAAATAATGATACGCAGGCCTTGATCAGCTTTCTTAATAAATATCTTTCCTGGCATTGAATAATCTTTAAATGGTATGTATCGCTTATAGTCAACCTGCCAACCCTGTTGCAGTAATGATACTATTCGCCCTTGCTCATCGAATTCAATCTCTTCATACTTTTCTTTCGCAAAAGGAATGCCTCTAACCCAATCTCGTAATGCCTCTAAAGGGAGTGGAATTCCAAGAGTCTCTTTAATTAGTGCATCTGGATTTGCTGATGAAATCCGTTGACCATCATCTAAAATGAGTGAAACCGTATTCTTGTCACCTTTTAAAACTGCTCCACCCTGCGCAAATGGACCTTGTAATTTCACCTGAAATAATCCATCAAATTCCTGCCAAACGAGCCCTACATTCCATCCCTCTGATTTTTGAGAAATCACTGACCGCCCCTTAATTTCCCAGTTATTTAGTGCTATTAACTCAGGGTAGCGACTCTTCCAAAAAACATCTTCACTGTTCTGTTCGATAGGTTTCTGTTGCCATACGGGTACACATGCTGTCATTAATAAAGACAGAGACAGAATAAAAAGAACTCTCATTACTGACCAAATCTCTGCATCGTCTCTTTCAACAATTTATTATCAGGTGCTGCTTTTATACCTTGTTGCCAAATCTGTTTTGCTTGTTCTCTTTGACCTTGCTGCCACAACACTTCGCCATAGTGGGCAATAAATTCAGGATCAGGCTTGATTGCAACAGCTTGTTTTAAATACTCACTGGCTTTTTCTAAATCACCTAGACGGTAGTAGACCCAACCCAAGCTATCTATATAAAACGGGTCATTAGGTGAAATTGCGATTGCGCGCTCAATCAATACTAAAGCTTCTTGATGCCGGTCAGTACGGTCGGTAAGGGTATAGCCCAGAGCATTTAATACCGTCGCATTATTGGGGTCTAACTCTAGGATCTTATTCAGATCATGTTCAAATGCCGCTATTTGATTCAGTGACTCAGCAACCATCGCACGGCCATATAATAATTCTTGGTTTGCAGGATATAGAACTAAAGCTTCGCTATATAAATCAAAGGCTGCTTGCTTTTGCTTCCTATCTCTCAGAAAGGCGCCTTCGAAATTATAATACTGCTCAGCGCGACTAGGATGCTCTTTGCGTAATAATTTTAAATGCAGTCTCGCTTTCTCTAACTGACCATTATCAGCAAGTAAATTAACATATCGTGCTTGTGCTGCTTGGAAGCGACTACTATCGGCAGGCACTGAGGCAAACCAAATAAGTGCTGCTTCTGTATTCTTTTCGAGCTCTTCAGCAAGCGCCATGAAATAAGCCGCTTGCTTACCTCGATCCCCCATAGAAATTAGCTGACTAAAATACTGTTTTGCAACTTCGCCCTGTTTTTGTTCCAGCCCTAATAAACCAAGCGCAAAAATTACCTCTTCATTTTCAGGTAATTTGCTATTCAATTTCTCAAAAATAGCTTTTGCCTGTGCCGTTTTATCATTTTCACCAAGTAATTTAGCGTAAGCAAAAAGTAAGTCATCGCTTGCGTCTTTTTTAGATGCTGACTTCTTTAGAATAGAAAGAGCCTCATTACTTTCCCCTTGTCTTTGTAAAATCTCGGCTTTCAAGATAAGCGCATCTTCTCTGCCTGCTTGCAGTTCTAATACCTGATTAATATCGATCAATGCAGGCTCATATTTTTGGTAATAAGCGGCTAATTTGGCAGAAACAAATAATGCTTCTGGATTGCGCTGTTTATACAGTTCAAGACCTTGTATTGCTGACATCCCAGATTCAGGCTGTGCCAATTCACTCAAGCTATCTGCTACTTGAACCAAAATCTGCTGAGTTTTTTCAGGTTCGAGTTGTAATGCAGTATTCATTGATTCAATCAAACCATCAAAATCACCTTTCATAATTAAAAAAGGTAATTGCATCACATACACGCCAGCATTATCAGGATCAACTTCTAGCCAACGGTCTAAAGCTCGACTAATGCGTGCTCTGTCGCGTGTAAAATTTGCCACTTCAGCAGAGCGACTTGCCAATATGGGAGAATCAATAACCATTGCAGCTTTACTATAAAGTTCAGTAGCAACGCCAATTTGGCCTCGCTGCCCAGCCAATTCAGCAGTCAAAATGTAATAAACTAGTTCAGCATTAAAAGGGAGACTAGCAACTTCTTCTGGCTCAACTTCCGCAGAAACCTCTTCTAGTTCGGGCTGACTAGCACTTTGCTCCGAACTATTAACTGAACTAACGCCTGCACAGGCTGTAAGTGACATTACGGCGGATAGCAACAAGTAAGGCTTAACTAGCTGATACTTTTTTTGCCACAAAAATTGTAATAAATCCATAATAAAACGACCTGACTGACTGATTTTGTTAGAATGGCAAACTGTCCTTACGCCCGACTAACACTAAATAGTTAATAGTGGGCTGTAAGTTTACCAGTATTTTAAAGACGATTAATCATCAATACGATATGCAACTTGTCACCATTGGCATAAATCATACGACTGCACCCGTTGAAATTCGGGAGCAAATTGCATTTGACGCGGAAAAGCTACCTTCTGCCTTAGCATCGTTACATCTGTTGCCTGGAGTTGTTGAGACTTCGATCATCTCTACCTGTAATCGTACTGAAATTTATTGTCATATAAGTGATGACTCTGACTGCGATATTCGTCAATGGTTGCATGACTTTCATCAGCAACCAACAGATTTATTAAACCAATACCTATATCAACACCATGATAAAGACGCCATTCACCATTTATTCCGCGTTGCCTGCGGCTTAGATTCAATGGTATTGGGTGAACCGCAAATTTTAGGGCAAATTAAAACGGCCTATAGTCAGGCTCTCAACGCAAAAACACTAGGTAAAACACTGGGCCGTCTTTTTCAACATGCCTTTACGGTTGCGAAACAAGTGCGCACCGACACTGAAATTGGTAGTAGTCCCGTATCAGTTGCCTTTGCAGCAGTAAGCCTAGCCAAACAAATATTTTCTAATCTTGCAGACTCAACTGCACTATTGATTGGTGCTGGAGAGACTATTGAGCTTGCTGCTCGCCATCTACACGATAATGGTATTGGGCGAATTATAATTGCCAACCGTACTTTAGAACGAGCGCATCATTTAGCTGAACAAGTTAATGGCTACGCAATTAGTTTAAGTGAAATGCCAAACCATCTTGCTGAAGCAGATATTGTCATTAGTTCAACTGCGAGCCAATTACCTATTTTAGGTAAAGGCACGGTTGAAAGAGCATTAAAGCAACGTAAACGCCGTCCGATTTTTATGGTTGATATTGCTGTGCCCCGCGATATCGAAGCCGAAGTATCGACACTTGAAGACATCTACCTCTATTGTGTTGATGATTTACACGAAATTATTGAAGAAAACCTACAATCTCGACGAGATGCAGCGCTTCAAGCTGAAGATATCGTTGAAACACAAGTCGAAAACTTTACTGCATGGCTACGTACACAAGATGCAGTGCCAGTTATTCGTGCCATCCGTGAAATAGCTGAAAAAGAAAGTGAACACTTACTAAAAAAATCACTCAAGCAACTTGAACTGGGCCATGATGCAGAATATGTGCTCAATGAACTTGCTAGAACTCTAACCAATAAATTACTGCATGAGCCAAGCAGACAACTCCGTCAATCTGGCTTTAACACTGATAACAATCTGATTGAAGCGGCCCGTAGCCTCTTTAATATCAAGGACTAAGCTGTGAAAGAGTCAATAAAACACAAACTGGAAACACTAGTAGAAAGACACGAAGAAATTTCAGGATTACTTTCTGAGCCAGAAACGATGGCCGATCAAAATAAATTCCGTGAATTATCGCAAGAGTACGCACAACTAGAACCAGTAGTTAATAACTTCAATCGCTATCAAGACTGCATCGTCGCAATTGAAGATGCTAAAGTCATGCTCAAAGACGATGATAAAGAAATGCGTGAAATGGCTAAAGAAGAGTTAGCCGAAGCTCAGGAAACTGAACAAGCACTCGAACTCGAACTTCAAAAATTATTATTACCGAAAGATCCAAACGATCAGCGCAATATATTCCTTGAGGTGAGAGCAGGAACTGGTGGTGATGAAGCGGCATTATTTGCAGGTGATCTTTACCGCATGTATACACGCTATGCTGAATCACGTCGTTGGACTGTTGAACTCATCAATGCTCAAGAAAGTGAACATGGTGGCTATAAAGAAGTCATTATCCGTATTGTCGGTGAAGGCGCATTCTCTCGCTTGAAATTTGAATCAGGTGGTCACCGAGTACAACGCGTACCAGAAACTGAATCTCAAGGTCGCATCCACACTTCAGCATGTACTGTTGCAATAATGCCTGAAGCGGATGAAGTTGACCAAATTGATATTAACCCGTCAGATCTGCGTGTCGATACCTTCCGCGCCTCAGGTGCCGGCGGTCAGCATGTTAATAAAACTGATTCTGCGATTCGAATCACTCATATTCCAACAGGTATTGTGGTGGAATGTCAGGATCAACGTTCACAGCATAAAAACAGAGCGCAGGCTATGTCGGTATTACAGTCACGCATCATGGCTGAACAGCAAGAAAAAATCGATTCAGAACAAGCTGAAACACGTAAGTTACAAGTTGGTACTGGTGATCGTAGTGAACGTGTCCGCACATATAACTACCCACAAGGTAGACTCACAGAGCACCGTATCAACTTAACTTTATATAAATTAGCCGAAATAATGAGCGGTGAACTTGATCAGGTTATTGAACCGCTTATCAATGAATATCAGGCGGATCAATTAGCCGCCTTAGCTAACGAAGGCCAATAAGCTATTAGTCAAAGCTTACCGCTTTAGAAATAAGGTAAGCGATACCTGACACAATCAAACCAGCAATAATGATATAGAGAAGAAATGAGAAATCACTCTTCTCTTTTTCTTTAACAGTACCTGGTGCAATTTCACCTTTATACAGCACATTGTCTGCACGCGTACGACCCTGATTATCAACAGATAAGGTGTAAGTGACCTCTTGTCCTATCAATGGTTTGTTCTTGCGAATTGTAAAAGCCTTAATATGCACAAAAACTTGTTTTTCTTGACCTTCTGTTTCAAGAAAACCAAAGCCTTTTCTGCCATTCCAATATTTAATCGTTCCGGTCAATCTTTCTTCTTTCATAATACTTTTAACCAATCTTGTGGTTTGAGGAAATGTTGATATAACTGTTCTTCTGGGCTGTCTTGTTCTGGTTGCCAGTTATACTGCCACTTAACTAATGGCGGTAAAGACATTAAAATAGATTCTGTACGTCCGCCTGACTGCAGCCCAAACAATGTACCACGATCATAAACTAAGTTAAATTCCACATAGCGACCGCGTCGATAAAGCTGAAAATTACGTTCTCGCTCACCGAAAGCAATGCTTTTACGTTTTTCAACAATCGGTAAATAGGCTTGAGTATAACTATCGCCAACTGCTTGCATTAAATTAAAGCACCGTTCAAAACCGCCATCATTCAAATCATCGAAAAAAAGTCCGCCGACGCCTCGAGGTTCATTTCTATGTTTCAAGAAGAAGTATTCATCACACCACTTTTTATAATCGTTATAAACATGCTCACCAAAAGGATCACAGGCCATTTTAGCTGTCTGATGCCAAGCAATAACATCCTCATCAAAACCATAATACGGCGTTAAGTCATAGCCACCACCAAACCACCAAATAGGCTCTTCACCTTCTTTCTCAGCAATAAAAAACCGTACATTTGCATGAGATGTTGGCACATAAGGATTATGAGGATGAATGACTAAAGATACGCCAAGGGCTTCAAAGCTTCGTCCAGCTAACTCAGGTCGACTCGCTGTTGCAGATGGAGGCAAACTATCACCGGTAACTTGAGAAAAATTAACGCCAGCTTGTTCAAATACCGAGCCATCCGTGAGTACTCGCGTTTTCCCCCCACCTCCTCCAGAACCTTGTCTCTGCCAATCGTCTTCAACAAATTTTGCTTGACCATCCGATTGTTCAATTTGTTCACAAATACGATTTTGCAATGCTAATAAGTAGGTTCGGACCGCATTAATATCAGGCGAACTCATCGTAATTTTTCTCCTGTTGTTGCATCTCTGATTTCAGTAGGCTTATCAGCGCCTAAACATTCGCCAGATAATACATGCTTTATTTCAGGTAATAGCAATTGAACTTGTTGTTGTGTTTTTGCGGGATCTTCACCAGCTCTATTTGCACTGGTAGAAACTACAGGCCCGCCAAATTTACGACATAAATCAGCTGTCTGTAGGTGAGCAGTCACTCGTACAGCGATACTATCATGGTCTCCGATCAAACATGCAGGTAAGCCCTCACTTGCAGGAAGAATCCATGTAGTAGGACCAGGCCATGTCGCCTCGACAAGTTTCAAGGTATCCGCCGACAAAGGCGCTATAAAAGGCTGCAACTGCTGTAAATTTGCAGCAACAATAATTAAGCCCTTTTGCCATGGCCTCTGCTTTATATCTAGTATCTGTTTAATTGCTTCTTCATTCCAAGGATCACAGCCAAGTCCATATACCGCCTCGGTAGGATAGGCTATGACCTCTCCAGACTTTAGAGCATCAACAGCTTGATTTATGTTCAAATTAGAATTCATTTCATCACTTTAATACAACAATGCCGCTATTTAGCGGCATTACATATTGAAACCAAAAATAACGATACCTTATCCACGCTGGCGCTTTTTAATCATCATTTCTTCAATGAATGGCGTCAAAATAACTTCCATCGCAAGCCCTAGTTTAACCGCAGGAATAACCAAATTATTAGGACGAGACATAAATGAATCTCTCAGCATACTTAAATAATATGGGAAATCAGCCATCTTGGGGTCTTTGAATCGAATTACGATCAAACTTTCATCTGGAGAGGGGATTTCTCGCATAACAAATGGGTTAGAGGTATCGATTAAAGGCACACGTTGAAAGTTGATATGCGTACGCGAAAATTGTGGCGTGATATGGTGAATATAATCAGGCATACGCTTAAGAATAATATCTACAACGGCTTCTGTTGAATAACCGCGATTAGAGCAATCACGCTTAATCTTCTGGATCCACTCAAGATTAATAACGGGTACAACACCAATCAATAGATCGGTAAATTGCGCTATATTGACGTCATCTGTCACGATACCGCCATGAAGCCCTTCATAAAATAGTAAGTCAGTATTACCATCAATTTCTTCCCATGGTGTAAAAGTACCAGCGGGTTGACCAAATGGGAGTCCTTCAGCATCACTGTGAATGTAAAAACGTCGTTCCCCGCGACCTGTTTCAGAATAGTTTTGAAATAAACGCTCAAGGCTTTCAAGATCATTACCTTCTGGACCAAAATGCGTTAACACTCGATTTTCAGCTTCAGCTTGTGCCGTCGCCTCACGCATTCCTGCTCGATCATATCTATGAAAACTATCACCTTCAACAATGACAGGCTTAATACCACCGCGTCGAAAAATATCTTCAAATGCATGTTTAACAGTCGATGTTCCTGCACCAGATGAACCAGTAACAGCTACGATTGGATGGGCTACTGACATTAGCCTAACTCCTTAAAATCTGAACGTTAAAATTATTTTTGTTGCTCACGTGCAATCGCACGATAGGCAATATCAGTACGAAAATACTTGTCATCCCAATCAATGCTTTCTATTGCGCTATAGGCTTTCTTCTGTGCTTCAGCAACCGTATTCCCTAATGCAGTTGCACATAAAACACGACCACCAGCAGTAACAACATTACCATCATTTAATGATGTGCCAGCATGGAACACTTTCGCATCCTCATTATCCGCAACACTTAAACCACTAATAATATCGCCTTTACGGTAGGTATCAGGATAACCACCAGCGGCTAACACGACACCAACAGCGGCACGAGAATCCCACTGAGCTTCAGCGCTATCAAGCTTGCCATCTAAAGCTGCTTCACATAGTTCCACTAAATCAGATTGTAAACGCATCATAATCGGCTGCGTCTCAGGGTCTCCAAATCGGCAGTTATATTCCACTACTCGAGGCGCACCAGAATCATCAATCATCAAGCCTGCATACAAGAAGCCCGTATATGGGCGCCCATCAGCAGCCATACCTTCTACAGTTGGCTCAATCACCTCAGCCATAATTCTATTGAATACTTCCTCGGTAACAACTGGAGCAGGAGAATAAGCCCCCATACCACCTGTATTAGGGCCCTTATCACCATTATCACGTGCTTTGTGATCTTGTGATGTCGCCAGTGGAAGAATATTTTTACCGTCAACCATAACGATGAAACTTGCTTCTTCACCGACCATGAATTCTTCAATAACAACACGACTGCCTGCATCACCAAAGGCATTACCTGACAGCATATCTTCGACAGCATCAATTGCTTGCTGCTCCGTCATAGCAACAATTACGCCCTTACCTGCAGCCAAACCATCCGCTTTAACAACAATAGGAGCACCTTGCTGTTTAATATAATCAACTGCAGCTGGAACTTCAGTGAATGCTTGATAATCAGCAGTAGGGATCTTATGGCGGGCTAAAAATTCTTTCGTAAAGTTTTTAGACGCCTCTAATTGAGCCGCTTCTTGTGATGGGCCAAAGCAACGTAAACCCTCAGCTTCGAATGCATCAACCACGCCGAGAACTAAAGGTACTTCAGGGCCTACAACGGTTAACTCAATTTCATTCTCTTTTGCGAAAGCAACAAGACCTGCTGTATCTTCAACAGAAATTGCCACATTTTCGATATTAGCCTCACTTGCGCTACCAGGATTTCCTGGTGCAACGAAAACCTGAGAGCAACGCGGTGATTGAATAAGTTTCCACGCCAAAGCATGTTCTCTACCACCACCACCAATAACTAAAACCTTCATATAAAGCTTACCAATTAATCCAGACAATCTGCCATGATACCCCAGATAAACTAATAACTGAATTGGATAAGTAGCAACATAGTTTATAAATCAAGGTGTTTGCTGGCTAAACCCACACTATTTGCAATGTTTAGCCAATTTATTTATCGTGCAGATAGCCTAAATTTTTAGAGGATATAAAGTGGAAGACTTACAAACATCCGAAGCATGGCGGGTTTTTCGTATTCAATCAGAACTGATTGATGGCATTGAAACGCTCAATAATATTGGCCCAGCTGTGTCGATCTTCGGCAGCGCGCGCCTTTCTGAGTCATCCCCTTACTATCGTGATGCCATTACCGTTGCCTCAAATATATCTAAAGCTAATTTATCGGTTATTAGTGGTGGAGGCCCCGGCATAATGGGAGCAGCCAATAAAGGCGCATTCAAATATAAAGGTCAATCTATCGGATTAAATATCGCACTTCCTCAAGAGCAAGTACCCAATCCAGATCAAGATATTAACCTTACTTTTCGCTACTTCTTTGTTCGGAAATTAATGTTTGTAAAATACTCTATGGGCTATGTCGTTTTTCCTGGAGGTTTTGGTACCTTAGATGAATTTTTTGAATCTCTCACATTGATTCAAACCCATAAAATTCGCCAGTTCCCTGTTATTTTATATGGCTCGTCGTACTGGCAAGGTTTGATTAATTGGTTAAAAGATCAAGCACTGACACTTGGTTGTATTGATAAAGAAGACTTATCACTATTTCATCTTGTTGATACACCGGCAGAAGTGCAATCCATCATCGAGCACTATCACAAACACTTAAAAGAACACCCTCAAGATGAGAATCGCCTGACCGTATGATCTATATCAACAAATATAGATTTAATATTAAGCTAAGGTCTAAGCTCGTTATAATGGCGTAATAAACCACCCGCTTTTCAGGAATACTATTTTGGAACAATCAGTTACTTTTGATCTTGATCTTATAAAACGCTATGACAAAGCGGGGCCTCGTTATACTTCTTACCCTACAGCGGTCGAATTTAACGAGAACTTTAACGCTAAGCATTATAAAGAGCAGATAACACTATCTAACCAGCGTGGTGGCCCGCTTTCACTTTATTTCCACATCCCCTTTTGTGATACGGTCTGTTTCTACTGCGCCTGCAATAAAATCATCACAAAAAATCGTAAACATGCCGAACCGTATCTAGCTAACCTACATAAAGAAATCGCATTACAAGCGGCTCTTTTTGGATCCGATCGTGTGGTAGAGCAATTACACTGGGGTGGCGGCACACCAACGTTTATCAGTCACGATCAGATGCGTGAATTAATGGCGGTCACGCGCGAACACTTCAACTTAGCAGATGATGATAACGGCGAATTTTCAATTGAAATCGATCCTCGTGAAGCGAGTGCTGAAACAATTAAGGTGCTACGTGAAATCGGCTTCAACCGCATAAGCTTAGGTGTGCAGGACTTTAATCCTAAAGTCCAAAAAGCAGTGAATCGAATTCAGTCTGAAGAAGAAACTTTTGCCGTTATTGATGCAGCTAGAGCATCAGGATTCCGGTCTGTGAGTCTTGATTTGATCTATGGCTTACCTCATCAAACACCTGATAGTTTTGCAGAAACATTAGACAAAGTTATTGCTGTTAACCCTGATCGCCTATCTGTTTTCAACTATGCTCATATGCCTGAACGCTTCAAAGTTCAACGCCAAATGAATAGTGAAGACATGCCCAAGCCAGAGATTAAACTTGAAATCCTACAGCGTTCAATTGAACAGCTTACTGCTGCTGGCTATGTGTATATAGGTATGGATCACTTTGCCAAACCAGAAGATGAACTGGCTATTGCACAACGAGAAAATAAACTTTATAGAAACTTTCAAGGTTACTCAACTCACTCAGAGTGTGACTTGATTGGCTTAGGCGTTACATCAATAGGCAGTGTGGGAAATTCCTACTCACAAAATCAACGTACATTGGAAGACTACAATAACTGCCTAGATAACAATGAACTACCTGTTTTCCGAGGCTTTGAACTTAATGATGATGACAAAATCCGTCGCGTAGTTATCACTCGACTTATTTGTCACTTCTCTTTAGATATTAAAGCCGTTGAACAAGAGCTTAATATTAACTTCAAAGAATACTTTACTGATGCCTACCCACAATTAGAACAGTTTGCTAGTGATGGCTTACTCTCTTTTAATGATAATGAAATTAGTGTTCTGCCTGCAGGGCATCTATTGATTAGAAATATCTGTATGGCATTTGATTTTTATATTCAACAGAAAACTAATCAGCACTTTTCAAAGGTTATTTAATACCCCCCCCCTCTTAGCTCTGTTCTCAATTCCCAACAATGAGAACTGAGCTCTAAAATATACCTATTTTAAGTAGATAGACCCTACATTGATCCAGATCATTGTTTTAAAAACCTAACCCTATAGACTATGCGCCCAGTATGATTGGTCACTAATATAATGTTACCAGTCGAATTACGCGTATCAATGTAATAACGCTAGCATAATTTGGACATGCTTCTTACACATTCACAAGAGGTATTTATGCAAATTATCCCTATCAGCTCAGTGTTAGCAAAACAGCTTAAACAACATTAACTTACCTACTTTAAGCGTAGTCTCTCTCGCTATTTTCTGATTAATACCAAGCAAAAGTATTTCATGTACTTGAGCAGACCATTAGCAAATTGTAATCAACACTGATTCGAGAATAAAGCCACGATGCCACTAATCGATAAAATGAAATAATGGAAAAACCTACTTTTTCTAATCCATACTACCGCACAGCAATTGCGATCAGTTTGAGCTATGCCTTGTTTGCATCATTATGGGTTCTACTCTCAGATCAATTATTACTTTCAATGATTGATGACCCAAAATTACTGACACTAATACAATCATTGAAAGGTGCACTGTTTGTCATTATTAGTGGCATTTTTCTTTATGGTCTACTCCATAAAGCAATAGATAAGCTGCGACATTCCGAAAATAGTTATCTAAAGATATTTGACTCTACTATAGAGGCTTTTTTTATTCATGATCGTCATACAGGTCAAATTGTGGCAGTCAATCAGGCTGCAATTAATATGTTTGGCTACAGTAAAGTAGAAGCAAAACAGTTAACCATCAATAACCTTCAACTCGACGTTTTAGCGAGCGATATTGAATTTTCACCTCAGCCTAATAATGCATCCCCAGCCCCATTTTTCCGACAAAGTAAGAAGAAAAATGGTGATACGTTTTGGGTCGAAGTATCAACTCAACATTTAGATATTAAAGGCAAGCATCTCAATATGACCACCGTAAGAGATATTACCTTTCGAAAACAAACAGATGATATATTACGCGCCTTAGCAGAATCAGCCACGCTAGTAGATAATGAAATCTACCAAACCATCGTCCATCAGATAGCCTCTTCTCTAGATATTAGGTATGTATTATTAGCTGTTATTAGCCCTCACGATTCAACTAAACTGGAAACAATAGTAGCTTGGGACACAGACAGGTTCATTGAAAAAATTCAATATAAAATTATCAATTCACCGTGTGCTAACGTTATAAAAGACGGAATGTGCTGGTACCCAGATAAGTTAGCGCAACTATTTCCAAAAGATCAGTTTATTACTGATTTAAACCTATGTAGCTATCTCGGCGTACCATTAAAAAATAGCAACAATGACGTTCTAGGTGTCATGTGTTTAATCGATGATAAACCGATGAAAAATAACCAAGCTATTGATTTAATCAATAGCTTGGCCGTAAGAGCAAGTATTGAACTTGAACGGCAAGAGTCCAATGAGAAACATAAACTATCATCTCGCGTATTTACTGATTCACATGAAGGGATAGTGATTACCGATACACAAGGTAATATTATCGATGTAAACCCCACTTTTTGTTCCGTGACGGGTTACAGCCATGATGAAGTCATAGGTAAGACTCCCCAATTATTACGTTCAGGAAAGCATGATCAGAATTTTTATAATGACATGTGGACTAAACTGAATAAAGACGGTCATTGGCAAGGTGAAATCTCAAACCGGAAAAAAAATGGCGAGCTTTATATAGAACTACTGAAAATTTCATCGTTAAAAAATAAGTCAGGTGAAATCATAAATTATGTAGGTATATTCACTGACATCACTCAAAGTAAAGAACAACAACGTCAATTAGAGCTCATGGCTCATTATGATGTACTTACTAAATTGCCAAATCGCATCTTATTCGCCGATCGATTCAAGCAAGCTAGTGCAAATAGTCGACGAACTGACACCTTATTGGCTGTTTGCTTCCTCGACCTAGATAATTTTAAACCGGTTAATGACACATATGGGCATACTACTGGTGATAAATTATTGATTGAAGTAGCAAAGCGTATTAAAGCAACTATTCGCGAAGAAGATACTGTATCTCGACAGGGCGGCGATGAATTTGCCATTCTACTTGTTAATCTAGCCTCACCTTTTGAGAGCGATCAACTGCTGAGTCGAGTTCACCAAAGCCTAGCACAACCTTATTATATAGATAGCCATGTCATCTCCATCAGTGCTTCAATGGGTATTACGCTTTACCCTGTCGATGACAAAGACTTAGATATCTTGCTACGCCATGCAGATCAGGCTATGTATCAAGCAAAACTAAAGGGTCGAAATAATTACGAGTATTTTAATATCGAAGACGATCAAAAAACGCTTAATAATCATCTTCGTTTACAAAAGGTTGCCTTCGCCTTAGATAATCAACAACTTTGCCTGTATTACCAACCGAAGCTCAATATGCGTACAGGCAAAATTGTAGGTGCAGAAGCACTAATTCGTTGGAATCACCCTGAACATGGACTTATTCCGCCAATGGAATTTTTACCTATCATTGAAGGTACGAATCTAGAAATTAAGGTTGGTAACTGGGTTATCGAACAAGCCGTTAAACAAATAGGGCAATGGCAGGACCAAGGAATCAACTTAGAAATAAGTGTTAATATTTCTTCACAGCACCTATTAAATATCAATTTCCATGATGAATTAGACTCTATTTTCAATAAGCACCCTAATGTAGACCAAAAATTATTACAATTAGAAATTCTTGAAACCAGCGTTCTTAGTGATCTAGAGCTAATCAACCAAACACTCCAAGACTGCCAAAACCGCTTCAATATAAGTTTTGCTTTAGATGATTTTGGTACCGGTTATTCATCCTTAACCCATTTGCGTAACTTGCCCGTTAATACTCTTAAAATTGATCAATCCTTCGTTCGAGATATGCTAATTGATCCTAATGATTATGCCATCATTGATGGTGTTATTGGTTTAACTCAGAGCTTTGATCTTGAGCTAATCGCTGAAGGAGTAGAAACAACAGAGCATGGCTTAATTCTGCTTATGATGGGCTGCGACTTGGCCCAAGGTTACGGTATAGCGAAACCTATGCCCACCAGCAAGTTTGACGAGTGGTTAAACAACTATACTCCGAATCCCATCTGGCAAAACCATGCGAATGAAGCGCTCGATATAAAACAAAAGCATCTTAAACTATTAAAAATGACGCTTACAAAATGGTTGGAAAAATTCAACGATAATATTTTAAGCACTACGAGCGCACAAGATTGGCCTATCCTCGATCCAACAAAATGTCATTGCAACTCATGGATAAAAAAAGAAAAACAAGGGCAAATATTCAATTTAGCATGGTTAAGTGAACTTGAAGGGTTACATGAAAAATTGCATAACACTGCTAATGAGATATACCACACCTATCAACAAGGTAATCAAAAGCAGGCTAAGTTAGAACTGACTCGATTAGATGACATTGTAGTTCAAATTAATGATGTATTACTTTTATCATAAAAACAAACGCTTAATACCAGCACTATTATGATGAATAGTGCTTTACCTTTTTCCTCGTATCAAAAAGGGCACATTTAATATAAAGTAACATTTAGATACTGTTTATTAGTAATCGCACAGTGAGTCCTGCGACCTTGACATCATTTTAAAATAAATAAACCCAAGCCAATGATTGAGCGGATACGACAATATTTCATTCTTGATGATTCACAACTAAAGCTTTATTTACTTGCTGTGGTAACAGGCCTATTGGCAGGTGGTGTGATAGTACTATTCCGTCTTACAATTACCACAACCCAACTACACTTAATCCCTTCTGGCGAAATAGAGGGCTTCTCAAGCTTGCCTTGGACATGGATCCTTGGGCTTCCTGTGCTAAGTGGCTTGCTTATCGGTCTTATTTTTGGTCGACTAAGCAGTGAAGAAAGAAGTATCGGCGTAGTCCATATCATCGAACGTCTTTCCTATCATGAAGGACGATTACCTTGGCGTAATGCCGTCCTACAATTCTTTGGCTCAGCACTGGCACTTATTTCTGGTCATTCTGTTGGTAGAGAAGGTCCTAGCGTTCATCTCGGTGCTGCTAGTGGCAGCATACTTGGTGCAAACTTAGATCTCCCTAATAATAGTGTTCGAGTTCTGGTAGCAGCCGGATCAGCAGCAGCTATCGCCGCATCATTTAATACCCCCATTGCAGGCGTTATTTTTGCTATGGAAGTAATTATGATGGAATACCATATCGCCACTTTCATCCCCATTATATTAGCTTCTGTCAGTGGTACCGTTATCAACCGACTCGTATTTGGCGAAGAGCATTTCTTTGGGCAATTAGCTGCTGAAATGCATTCTTTATGGGAAATACCCTACATAATCTTCCTTGGCATACTACTTGGATTTATCGCTACCTTTTTTATTCATTGCCTTAAGTACTTCTCCAATTTTCTTGCTGAACACTCTCTTTGGAAAAGGACAACATTAGCTGGCGTTTTGGTTGGTTTAGGGGGACTTATCATGCCTGATGTAATGGGTATGAGCTCTCATATAACGAACAGCTCCATCATTGCTGAAATGACTGTTGCCAGTCTACTTCTCTTACTGTTTCTTAAACTAATCCTATCCTCCGCTTGCATAGGGTTGGGTATTCCCGGTGGATTAATCGGCCCTACAATGATCATCGGTGCAATAGCAGGCGCAATACTTGGTATTATAGGTAACTACTTCTTCCCTGACCTATCATCTTCTACCGGTTTTTACGCCATGATTGGCATGTGCGCCATGATGGGTGCCACAATAAAAGCCCCTCTAGCAGCCCTTATGGCACTGCTTGAACTTACAGCCAACCCTCATATTATTATGCCGGGTATGTTGGCAATAGTATTCTCAAGTATTATCGTCTCGGACCTTTTCAAACAAGATTTCATCTTCCTAAGCTTACTGAGAGCAAGGGGGCTAGATTATCGTAACGATCCTATTTCACAAACACTCCGTCGAATTAGTGTATCTAAAGCCATGCAACGCAATTTTGTTATTCTTCCAGAAGAAATATCCCGCGAAGGAGCTAAACATGCCCTTAGCTCGAGTCCTTTGTGGATTATTGTTCAACAAGATACAACTCCGACCTCGCTTTTACCTGCGAGCGATCTCGCTCGAGCTGTAGCTGAACAAAACATAGATGTCATTAATCTATTCAAAATCCCTGCATCACGACAAAACTTGGTCAAAGCTTCATTGCATGACAGCCTGCAAGAAGCACAAGATATTCTTAATAAGAACAATGCAGAAGCTCTGTATATCTCTCGCGTCACCGCCCCAATGATTGAGCGTACTTATGGCATATTAACGAGGCAGGCCATTGAGTCCTATTATCAAGTACCTAAAAATTGACCTACACTCATTTCTATCCTAGAAACACTTAAAACTGGTAGTAAAAACAATAGATTACTATCTAAAGCTATTAGGCATGAATATTACACGCTCACTTACCTAATTACAGAGTCCCCACTATCAAGTTTCGGTTAATTTAAACAAAAGCTTCTAAAACAACCTCAGATTATGTAGACTCTCACCCCGTTGATGCCTGGGTGGTGAAATTGGTAGACACAAGGGACTTAAAATCCCTCGGCTTCA
>NODE-85-length-31927-cov-5.18932_pt1 | contig 31927 bp, 22 predicted proteins | sample MGYA00139097_ERZ477577 | MGnify/ENA metagenome assembly ERZ477577
GCTGTATACCCTAAATTTATTGATGGTATCAGGGCATTTGCAGCCATTAATGTATACGCCCCTGGATTATTAACACCTATACCAACATTTCCTAAAGTAAAAATATTGTCAGCAATATTATTTGGAGATACAGTCGTTCCAACTTCATAGAAGTCAATATCGGTAGCTGCAGCTGTGATTAAATTTAACCAATTCGTACCTGACCAATAATAATAACCAGCACCATTACCTCCTACCGTAGCAGCATTAGTATTATATACTAACAATCCCGTTGCAGGAGCTACAACAGGAGCTGCACCAGCAGTATTTGTGATGGAAACTTGCGGAATCAGAATACCTTTATTGGCATCTACAATATGTAATTTAGCACTGGCATTAGGTGTTGAAGTTCCGATCCCAACATTTTGGGCATTTACAAAATAGCATAAGACGGAAGTTAATACAGTGAGAATTAGACTTTTTTTCATGTTTATTAGTAATAAATAAGGTTGATACAAAAATATCTTTTTTTAGTTATTTCATGAAGCTTAAAGACTACTACTTAATTTTTTAATTTTGTAATATGAATGTTCACATACGACATTTTACGATTGAATTATGCGAATGAGTTATCTCGATGAATTAAACGAAAGTCAGGCCGTAGCTGTCAAGAACATCTACGGACCAACTATGGTTATTGCTGGTGCTGGTTCTGGAAAGACTCGAGTCCTAACTTATCGAATAGCTCACATGATACGGGAGGGCATTGATCCTTTCAACATTATGGCTCTCACATTCACAAATAAGGCAGCACGTGAAATGACTGAACGAATAGCCGAAATCGTTGGTAAAGGAGAAGCCAAGAACATCACAATGGGTACTTTTCACTCCGTGTTTTCTCGCATCCTTCGCTATAATGCAGACCGATTAGGCTTCCCGAGTAATTTCACAATTTACGATACACAAGATACTAAGAGCTTGTTAAGGGATATCATCAAAGGATTCAATCTTGATGATAAAGCATATAAACCGAGTAGTGTTTATGGCCGAATTTCATCAGCTAAAAACAATCTTATTTCGCCTGAAGCTTATATTGGGAATCCGGACATACAGGCTGAGGACAAAATGTCAAAACGTCCAGAGATAGGAAGGATTTATCAATCCTATGCAAACCGCTGTAAGAATGCCGGTGCAATGGATTTCGACGACTTGCTATATCAAACAAATGTTCTTTTACGTGATTTCCCTGATGTTCTTAATTATTACCAACAGAAGTTTAAATACATTTTGGTTGATGAGTATCAAGATACAAATCATGCCCAATACCTTATTGTAAAAAAGCTCGCTGCAGTCTATGAAAATATTTGTGTTGTTGGTGACGACGCCCAGAGCATTTACTCTTTCCGCGGGGCGAACATTCAGAATATTTTAAACTTCAAAAAAGATTATCCAGACTTCAAACTTTATAAGCTTGAACAAAACTATAGAAGCACGAAAAACATAGTTGAGGCGGCCAACGGAGTAATTGCTCGCAATAAGGATCAGATAAAAAAAACAGTTTGGACAGACAATACCCAAGGTGAAAAACTTCATGTCATTCGTACTTTAACAGACAACGAAGAAGGCAAAGTAATCACTAACAAAATCTACGATAAAACTAAAAGTGAAGGTCTCCTATTTAATGATTTCGCTATACTTTATAGAACAAACAAACAAAGTCGATCATTTGAAGAATCCCTACGGAAATTAAATATTCCCTACAAAATTTATGGCGGCCTTTCGTTCTACCAACGTAAAGAGATCAAAGATTTACTTGGCTACTTCAGACTTACTGCAAACCACAATGATGAAGAGGCCTTAAAACGTGTAATCAATTATCCAAAGCGAGGAATTGGAAAAACATCTCTTCAAAACGTCATAATTGCTGCAAATCAATACCGCGTGAGCCCATGGGATGTCATTTCAAATTTCGCAAAGTATCCAGTTTCAATCAATACTGGAGCTCGCAACAAAATGATTGATTTTGTTACAATGATAAAAAGCTTTCGGGCTCAATTAGATTCACTTGATGCTTACACACTTGCAAAAGAGATTGCTAAAACTTCAGGTATACTCAAAGAACTACATACAGACAAAGATAAAGGGCCGGAGGAAGTTGAGCGATATCAAAATATCGAAGAGCTATTATCCGGAATAAAGGCGTTTGTAGAGGGACAACCAGAAGAAGAATCTAAGGCGCTTTCTGAATTCATGCTAGACGTAGCGCTATTAACAGATGCTGACGAAGACAAAGAAGAAGACAGAAATCATGTCACATTAATGACTATTCACTCCAGTAAAGGACTGGAATTTCCTCATGTGTTTCTTGTTGGGCTTGAAGAAAACCTTTTCCCTTCTCAAATGGCATTAAATACACGTTCTGAACTTGAAGAAGAGCGTCGTCTATTCTATGTCGCAATAACACGAGCAAAAATAACATGTACACTTTCGTATGCTACATCGAGGTTCCTATGGGGTAATTTAATCTCTTCGGAACCAAGTCGATTTATTGATGAAATATCACCTGACTTCTTACATTTCGAAACTCCTGACCGTGGCAGAGGAAAATCTTTGAGCGGAGGTAGAGCAAACTTTGACCAACCCCACACTGGTGGACTAAATAAATCATTTAAATCTCAATCCCTTAAACCATTAAGCAGCGCTCAGCCTAATTCAAATAAGGGCTCATCAGAGATGGACATTAAAGTTGGTTACAATGTTGAACACGATCGGTTCGGAAAGGGTAAAATATTGAAATTATTAGGAGATGGTGCAGACAAAAAGGCTATCATCATGTTTCCAAGACACGGTTCAAAAACCGTCCTATTAAGATTTGCCAATTTGAAAGTACTCGAAAACTAGACTCTTACCGAACCTTTTACTTCTTTTCATCGTTATAAATAAGAAGATTACTTCTAAACTTATTACTATGAAAAAATTCATCCTATTATTTGTGTTGTTCACGACCCTAAACACAATGGCTCAACATACAGAAGTCCGATTCCGTGAACAAACCTTTGACAATGGCATGAATTACCCGCAAGTAATAATTCCAGCCTGTAAGACATGTGAAGATTCTATAAATTCCAATATTCGATTTAGAATATCAGATTTAGAAGCAAGTGATTTTTGCATAGGACAATATGGTTACGTTCAAAAGAGTACACACCTTCAAATACATATATTCTGTAATTGTATAGACTTCGAAGAAAGTCAAAATCGCTTTTTACTTTACAATATTGACGAAGGGAAAGATGTACCATACTCTGATCTATTTAGTTCAAAAAAAACAAAAGAAGTTGGCTTATATCTGGCTGATCAGATCAAGAATCATGCTCGCAACAAGTCACTAACAATATCGGATGAGTTAACAACAAGTATTCAGAAGGATAATCTTGATGTACTAAAAGTAGAAATGACAAAAGATGGGTTGAATATCTGGCTTCCTGAAATTAAAGAATGGGGAGAAGAACCAGCCGTGATTAAGTGGATTGAGCTCAAGCCTTTTTTAAAGTATCACTTCATCTAATCAGAATGGATAACCTATACCGAAATGGAATTTAGGGACAAATGGCAAAGGCAAGAAATCTCCATAATTTGGTCCAAACACTGATTCACCTAAATCATAATAATTGTCTTTATCATCAGAAATGAACCGTGAACCTACTGGCATAGAAGGGTCATAAATTGGCAATCCCACGTCAACACGAACAATAAAATACTCTAAATCTAATCGCACCCCTACTCCAGCTGCAAGGGCAATCTCCTTATACCAATCTTTAGATATTTGCCCCCCTTCTCTGTTGACATCATTATAAACTGTCCAAATATTTCCTGCATCTGCAAAAATTGCACCTTCAAACAAACTATTAAACTCAAAACGATACTCCGCTGATGCTCCGATTCTCAAATCTCCAATTTGCGTAGCCGTACGATCAGGATCTAAATAATATTTGTAAGATCCAGGTCCTAATGAACGTGCTCTCCACCCTCTATTATCGTTAGCTCCTCCGGCAAAAAAGCTATAATCATATGGTAAAGAAGTTTTGGTATTTCCATACGGAATGCCTGCACCAAGCTCAAGTTTAAAATTTAAACTTTGCTCTTTACCTAACGGTTTAGAAAAAATAAATTCATTATCCAACCTTGAAAACTGCGAATAGCCAATGCCTAAAATTGCCTTCTGACCTGAAGCTGTGGTGTCCTGATAATTCTTGAATAATGAAAAAATGTTTCCAGCAGGATCAAATGTAGAAGAAAAATAAATCTGAGAATTGCCTTTACGATTTTCTTTTTCCTTCACATTATATTCAAAAGTAAATTTCCAATCTTGCCAAACAAATTGGTTACTGTAAGCATTTAGAAGGAATAGATCATTAAGTTCATCAAGCTTATCCGCAAAGTCTTGTGTTTTTGTAATGTTTACAAATTTAACAACCGATGCACCAGGGAGTCCACTTTGGAAAATCATTGTTTTCTTATGAAAGAACCTCCACAGGTAATTCATCTGAAAAGTTCCTCGTGTAAAATCATCTCTTTTTTGAAAGTTATAGGCAGCAGAAATGATCGTTTTTGGCCTTAACCGCTTAGAAATACCAATCGAACGAATTGGGAATAATCCAGGCAAATCCAAACTAGTACTTGGTCCTATTTCGAACGTATTAAAGCTTCTTGAGGCAGTTTTTATTACTTCTCCGTCAACTGTTTCATCAAAAACGGGGGGCTGTGATTCGAAACCACCAGATAAAGACATAGTTAATTTCTCTGCACCTCGAAACAAATTTCGATTTACATAATTAACTGTTGCTGCAACACCTAAAAAGCCATTAGAATTCGTCGCGCGTGGCTCAAAACCAAAACTTTGTTTCTTACTAGGACTTAAATAATAATGGGCGTCAACGCATCCTGGATCTTCAACTTCTTTCAATTCAACTTTAACTGCATCGAAAAGATTCAACTGCAATAAACTTAAATACGTTTTCTCCAGATTTTTTTCAGAATATAACCGATCAATCTCAAGGTAATTCTGACTCTCTAACACTTTTGGTTTAATAACAAGCTCACCGTTGTGCATGAATATTGCAACACGAGTTATATCAATTACTCCGGTTTTCTTATCTTTTATTTTCGTGTAAAACGTTGTATCTAAAGTGCGAAGGAAGGAACCATCATATAATGAAAGTCCCATTTCATCTAACTTCGACTTGAAAGAACCTTCGAATTGAATTGTATCTGCAATATGGAAATAAACATTATTCACATAGGTTTCCATATGCTTTACCCTTATCAGGGTATCCATATTAATAGGTTTAATATATCTATCACCAAATTGAACTCCTACATCGACTGTCATCGAAGCAGTATTTGTGTCAGCAACGAAAGTAATATGATTCGAACTGAAACCATAAATAGATTCATTCCGCATATATTTCGCTACTTCTCTACGATGGTCATCTAATAAGTCATTATCAAATAACTTTCCTTCCAATGGATGATCATCCTTGTTTCTTAAAAAAGACTCATAACGTTCTTTGATCAGTGGGTTATTTGCAATTACATATATGCTATCCATTACATATGGCTCGCCAGTCTTCAAGTGATAGGTTACAATACACTTCTTATTACTCTTATACTTGACCATTCCTGTCACATCACCATAATAATACCCTTTACTTTTTAGATAAGCAGAAAGCTGCTCAATGCTTTTATTATACAAAAGACTATCAAAAACAACAGGTGGACGACCAATTTTATATTTATACCATTCTCTCAAAAACTTTTTGGGATTGACTGTGTCCTTTAGCGTAATAATCTTCTCAGTATAATGCGTCCTCTCCTTACGTATTGCCTTATCCATTCTTTTACTATTGATTCGATCCTGCTTGGACAATCGATCACGGTTGATTGTTCTAATCTTATCATTTTTTCGAATGCGCTTATCTGCAACTTTTGCTGAGTCAACGATATTGAACGCCATTAGCTTCCACTTGACTCCAAACCTATGATAATTGGGTTGCTGGCGGACAATTTCTTCCAAATCATACTTATCAAGCTTGCCACCTGTCTGGACAATATCATTTTTCTTTAAAAGATACTTTCCTTCAGGGACAAATTTCGTTTGTTTACAAGCTACGATGCCAACAACAAGAATTAAAAGAATATATGTATGTTTGAACTTTAACAAAGACTTCAGTAAAAGCTCAAAAATACTAAAAACCATCGTGGAATCTCTTTCAAAAAACAAGATCAAATGGATACGTTCTCTGCGGATGAAAAAAAACAGAGACAAGGAACGATTATTCATAGTAGAAGGAGAGAAAATGGTTTTCGAACTTCTTAAACATTGGTCTTCGTCAATCGTTTGTATTTGCACTACAGAAGAAGAGTTAGATTATTCTGGTGAACTCTTTATTATTGATGAACAAGTACTAAAAGAAATCAGCTCACTAAAAACACCAAACAAGTATCTCGCAGTTGTCAAGATCCCGAAATTATCCAATGACAAAGCGGAATTTATACTAGCCGTAGATGGAGTTCAGGATCCTGGGAACATGGGAACAATTTTACGAACCGCCGATTGGTTCAAAATAGATAGGGTTATTTGTTCGAAAGAGACTGTAGACATATTCAATCCCAAAGTAATTCAATCTAGTATGGGATCACTTTTCAGAACACCCGTTGACTACCTTGATCTAAATGATTTCGTAACTCAAAGTAAGCTCCCTGTATACGGAGCACTTCTTGAAGGTAAAAATATTTACACTCAACAATTAATGCGCAAAGGAATCATTATTGTCGGAAATGAAGGTAACGGAATTACTCATCAATTAAAAGAACTTATCCAACACCCTCTGCACATTCCACGTCTGGGTGGAGCGGAGTCGCTCAATGTATCAATTGCAACTGGGATTATTCTATCTGAGTTCTCACGTTAATTTCTTGAGACTTTTTCCCAGATCTGGTCAATGCATTTCATACCGTCTATAGCGGCAGAAATAATTCCTCCAGCATAGCCTGCCCCTTCAGCACATGGATATAGCCCTTCGATATCAGGGTGTTCGAGAGTCTCAGTTCTTGGAATTTGAATTGGCGAAGATGTTCTAGATTCTGGAGCATGTAGAATGGCGTCATTAGTCAGAAACCCATTCATTTTATGACCAAATTCTTTAAAAGCGCCTTTCAAAGCATCACTCACCAAAGGAGGAAGAACAGTATTCAAATCAAGATTATATAAACCAGGCTGGTATGAGCTATTAGGCAAATCTTTTGATTTCTTTCCATGAATAAAGTCTAACAAGCGTTGTGCCGGTACTTTTTGCGTTGCACCTGCCATTTCCCAACATTTCTGTTCAACGGAACGTTGAAAATTGAGACAAACAAAAGGATCATTTGGGTCATCAAAATCTTCTGGCATAATACTTACAACAATACCAGAGTTTGCAAAAGGATTATTCCTTTTTGAAGGCGACCAACCATTTGTCACCACCTCACCCTGTTCGGTTGCACACGGAGCAATAATACCTCCAGGGCACATACAAAATGAATAAACTCCCCTTCCATTCACCTGAGCAACAAGGCTATAAGATGCGGGGGGCAAAAAATCATCATTTAAGCGGCCATGATACTGAATTTTATCGATTAATTCTTGGGGGTGCTCTACGCGAACACCAAGCGCAAAAGGCTTAGCTTCTAGCTGCCAACCTTTGGAATGAATTAATTCAAAAACGTCTCTCGCAGAATGGCCAGTTGCCAAAATAACATGCTCGAAAGTGAGTATTTCTCTACCATTAATTTCAATACCAGAAACCCTCCTGTCTTTCGATAAAACATCAGTCATTTTTGACTCAAAATGAACCTCACCACCATGTAGGATTATTGTCTTACGCATTTCCACAATAATTTGCGGCAATTTATTCGTCCCAATATGTGGATGAGCATCTACCAGAATTTCTTCTGTCGCTCCAAAATGTACAAACCACTCTAATGCTCTCTGAATATCCCCTCTCTTTTTCGATCGCGTATAGAGTTTTCCATCAGAATAAGTACCGGCTCCACCTTCTCCGAAACAATAGTTAGATTCGCTATTAACAACCGATTCCTTATTCAATTTAGCAAGATCCCGTCTTCTTGACCGAACATCCTTTCCTCGTTCAAACAAAATAGGTTTTAAGCCCAATTCTAAAGCCCTTAAAGCTGCAAAAAGACCAGCAGGTCCGCTACCAATAATTGCGACTTCAGGTGCTTCATGGACTTCTTTTGGATTAAAAGACGACAAATTAGGAACATCATTTTCATCGCCATAAACCATCAAAGAACAATTAACTTTAATCTGTCTTTTACGAGCATCTATGGAACGTCTTCGCCATCTATAAACAAAGGAATCGTTAACTAAACCAAGTTCTTTTTTAATTTTTTCACGTAAAAAAGAATCATCTTTGGCTTGTTCAGGTGTAGCTTGGAATTGTACCTGTTGTGACATTATCCTTCAAAAATAATTGAGAACCACCACACTCTGTTGTAGGTTTTATCCACAGGATTTCCAATAAAAGTATTATCTCGAACATAAGAATTGACTAAACCATGTGAGTACTTCACTTCCATTCCAAATTTGAAGTATGGTGCGAAAAACTCTAACCCCGCCCCCAATTGAGCTTGCCAATCGTGTTGTTTCAGCTTGATAAATGGATCATTAAAATCCTGTGTTGCATCCTCCTGTGACTGTAAATCAACAGAATACTGCCCTCCAATCAATACATAGGCAGCAAAATTATTCACTCTCAATGTTCTAAACTGCAACATAAGAGGAAAGTCTAGATTTGTTGAATTGATTCGCTCTTCGTTGAAAAAGTCTGAAGTATCTGTCTCTTGAAAAGTATAATTTAATACTCTTTCCTGAAATGAAAGTGTAGGAATAAAACGCAAACGCACTACAGGTGTCCCCAGCTTCAACGTCGTTACAATCCCAACCTGTCCGCCAATAGAGCTCTTAACATCTAATGATTTCAATTGATATTTGGAATACGCATCAGGCACCTGATATAATGTAAAACTTGAGGTGTTCGCCCCTAACATAAAGCCAAAGTGAAGTGCCTTCTCGTCAAAACGACGATAATTTTTTGGTTTTTCTTTTTGCGCCACAGCGGAAAAAGAAACTAAGGTAAAAAATACCAATACCCATTTCATCCGTTTTAAAACGGAAACATCACTATGATATTGTACTCTATTCTGCTCCACTTACTTTACTCCTGAATAAATTGTTGCGATCCCACCTGAAACAAGCTTTGATTTAACGTTCCGGTAGCCTAACCTTTTCATAACCCCCATAAAGGCAGCTCCTTCCGGGAAAGCAGCAACAGACTCTGGTAAATAAGTATATGCTCTACTGTCCTTTGAAATAGTCTTTCCAAAAAATGGAATCAGTCGTTTTGAATAAAAGCCAAAAAACTGTTTCACAGGGAAACGCTTCGGTTTAGAAAATTCTAATATGACAGCTTTTCCCTCTGGGCGAAGAACACGAAGCATATCAGCAAGGCCTTTCTCAAGATTTTCATAATTACGAACACCGAACCCAACTGTTAATGCATCAAAATAATTATCATCAAAAGGTAATTCTTCAGAATCTCCTAATCGCATTTGGATTACATCATCAACTCCTTTCTTCTTCATCTTCTCTTTCCCTACATCCAACATGCCCTGTGATATATCAACGCCAATTACTTGTTTAGGTTTCAACTTCAAGGCAGCAATGGCAAAATCTCCAGTTCCTGTTGCGATATCCAAAATTCGCTCTGGAGCAACATCTTTTAATTCCTTAATGGCCTTTTTTCTCCAAATCTTATCAATTCCTAAGGACAAGAAATGATTCAAAAAATCATAGCGTTTAGAAATATTATTAAACATTTCTGCTACTTCTTCCTTTTTTGAAGACTCTTCTTTATTATAGGGTTTAACAACCTTTTCTTCTGTCATAAAGTTAACCGACCATTGTATGGCCAGTTGGGTATTTGTAATTCTTACTGATAACTTTTTTCCCAACTAAGTAGGCCAAAGTTAATGTTCCTACACGACCAATAAACATCGCAACGATTAAAACCACCTTCCCGACTGGACTTAAGTCCGCAGTTATTCCAGTTGAAAGTCCTACCGTACTTGCCGCTGACACATGTTCAAAAACTAAATCCATAAAATCGTATTGTCCAGAAGCTAATAAATCAGCCTCGGAAAAAGCAAGAATAAAAGGCCCAACAATATTCCCTACAATAAAGAATAAAAATATCGCATAAGCCTTCAGTACAGTATCGTTTGAAATCGTCCTCTTAAACAACTCTGTATTGGGCTTCCCTTTAATTGTTGAAATCACCGCTGCCCACATTATAGCAAATGTCGATGTTCTAATCCCTCCACCGGCTGAACCTGAAGACGCTCCGATAAACATTAAAAAGAGGAATATGATCAAAACAGGCATGCTAAGCGCCGCTGTGTCTACTACATTAAAACCAGCGTTCCTTGTAGTCATTGACTCGAATAAAGCAGTAACCACAGCTCCCAAAGTACTTTTTTCACTTAGCCCATTATTCCATTCAAATATCATGAAAATAATCGCTCCAAAAGCAAGAAGCCCGACAGTAAAGTATAGCGAAATTTTTGTCCCAAATTCAATTGTTTTCCAGGGTGTCCTCATGCGCTCTCGCAAGCGTTTAAGTTCGAACAAATCGAACATATAGATCATACCAAACCCACCAAAGAAAAACAGAATAAAAATAATCGTATGAATGAAAGTGTTATTAATAACATCTGGATGCATCAAACCACCATGTAATGTCGACAACCCCGCATTATTAAAACCGGACACTCCATGAAAAACGGATTGGAAAAACCTATTACCGTTATCAGCAAAAACTCCTTCATTTCCAAAGCCAATGAATATTAGCGCAATTCCTATCACCTCGATCGTGGTAGCCCAAAGAACTATTTTCGTTAGCATTGATTTCGCTTTAAGGATTGAGTCCTTATTCACAAAGTCTTCAATAACTTCATGGTATTTAATTCCAACACCAAATTTTGCAACGACAAGCATTAAAGCCCCAAATGCAATTGTATTCAATCCACCGAGCTTAATTAAGATCAACACAATGACCTGTCCTTTGAAGGTAAGTGTATGAGCTATATCAACCGTAGACAGTCCTGTCACACTCACAGAAGACATAGAAAGGAACAATGAATCAATAAAACCAATTCCTCCTTCGACACGGGACATTTCAGGAAGCATTAATAGCAGTCCACCGATCAAGGTCATAGTTGCAATGGAGATGGTAAATAACCAACCCGGATGAATTTTCATCCACGGCTTAAAATTACGCTGTTTAAATAAGTTATTTAGTAGAATGATGAAAATAAACAGCTGTACGAATATCATCGAAAAAGCACCAAAATCTTCAAAGCCGATGGAAGCAAACAAAGGCTCTATTATCATCGAGTCAAAGAAATTATAGGCAATACCTTCAATCAACAGTAGGGAAATAACGATTGACTCGAACCAATTATTTTTCAAGAAAGTAGGTGGATGGAAATCAAAAAACAACTTAACCAAAAACCGAAAGATATAGAAGCCAAAACTCACCTCTAGAATTGTAAAGCATAAATCTCGTGAGAACTGCGTTAATTCAAATCCGTAATAATATACTAGCGTACAGATGGCTGTTAATGAGACAATAATATTCATTATCGTCAATGCTCCCAATACCTTAGGCTTCGAATCGTAAATCAACAAATTGACCCGTTCCCTTATCTCCTTTATGGTCATGCTAGAACTACTTTTTGCACTTCTTTCATTAACTGAACCTTATCGATAGGAACAACGCCACTAACCTCACATACAAGTCCTCCCGCCAAATTTGCAATTTCGGCCACTTCTTTCGCTGACAACCCAACGGACATGCACAATGTTGCCACGGAGATAACCGTATCTCCCGCTCCACTGACATCTGAAACATTTCTAATATGCGCAGGAATATATGTTTTTTGCTCTCCGCTTTTAACGAAAACTCCATGCTCAGAAAGGGTAACAAAACTAATCTTGTTCTGCAATGAAGTTTCTAATTTAATAATCGACTCTTCAAACGTTCCGCGATCTTCATTTATGTCAAATTCAACATTCAACCCCTCCTTTAACTCCTTTAGATTCGGTTTAAACAACGTTACATTCTTGTATTCGAAAAAATTCTCTTTCTTTGGATCAACAGAGACAATCACGTTGTTTGCATTTGCTATCTCAATAACTTGTCGAATGACATTTGGCGTTAACAAACCTTTGTTATAATCTTCAAGAATAATAGCATCAACACCTTTTTCAATGATCATTTTCACCCTAGCTAAAAGGCTCGATTCTTCACTCTCATTGATTGAAGAAGTTTCCTCTTCGTCAATGCGCAATAGATGTTGATTATTCCCGATAACTCGCGTTTTGATCGTTGTTCGTCGATCAATACTTTCTACGATGCCAGAAGTTTGCAAATTCTTTTCAGTTAACAAATCTATGAACTTAATCCCTCCAACATCCTTACCAACGACTGCACATAGAATTGGCTCTGCACCAAGTGCTAAAAGATTTAACGCAACATTAGCAGCGCCCCCCAACCTATCTTCCGATTTTCTAAGGTTAATAATAGGAACTGGAGCTTCGGGGCTAACCCGCGTAACGTCTCCGCGCAAATATGCGTCAATCATTACATCTCCCAGAACAAGAACACGTTTCTTTGTGAACTCTTCAAATATGTCATCAACATTCATTAGCTCAACTTTTCAAGCGCCACTTTCACTCTGGCCATTGCCTCAGTTAAAGTATCTTCAGAAGCCGCATACGATATTCGAATACAATTTGGATCTCCGAAGGCTTCACCTGTAACCAATGCTACAAGAGCTTCATCCAACAAGTACATGCATAAATCTGAACCATTATTAATAACATGATCCTTGAACGACTTTCCGTAAAAGTAAGAAACATCAGGAAAAACATAAAATGCCCCTCCTGGAACGTTAGTTTTTACGCCTTCTATTTCGTTTAGCGCAGCAAGAACTAAGGCCCTTCTATTTTTAAATGCTGCTATCATCTCTTTTAACACCACTGGATCGGCTTTCATCGCCGCTATAGCTGCCTTTTGAGTAATAGAACAAGTTCCAGAGGTAAATTGCCCCTGCACCTTTGAACAAGCAGAAGCAATCTTCTTGCTTGCGCCTATATATCCTAGTCTCCATCCTGTCATGGCCCATGCCTTAGATACACCATTTATTGTAACTACCTGATCATAAATCTCTTCAAACTGAGCTAGACTATTGTGATTTGAAGTAAAATTAATATGTTCATAAATCTCATCAGAAATCACAACGATATGTGGATGTTTTTTCAAGACATTCGCCAACGCTTTTAACTCCTCTCTACTGTATACAGAACCTGTAGGGTTGCACGGTGTAGAAAAAATCATCATTTTTGTTTTCGGTGTAATCGCTCCTTCCAATTGCTCAGCAGTGATTTTGAAATCACTTTCAATACCCGCATTCACGATTACCGGTTCTCCTTCGGAAACTTTAACAATTTCGATATAAGAAACCCAAAACGGCGCTGGAATAATTACTTCATCCCCTTTATTAACAATACTCAAAACAACATTTGCGATGGATTGTTTAGCCCCTGTTGACACGACTATTTGATCGGTTGTATAATCGAGGTCATTATCCCGTTTAAACTTATCAGAAATTGACTGACGTAAATCTTCATAGCCTGGAACCGGAGTATAGGTCGTAAAGTTGTTTTTCATTGCTTCTACTGCAGCGTCTTTGATAAATTCCGGTGTATTAAAATCCGGCTCTCCAAGACTAAGCGAAATAATATCTTTTCCCGCAGCCTTCAATTCCCGGCTTTTTCTAGACATTGCAATGGTCGCAGACTCTTCCATTGCGTTTAAACGATCAGATAATTCAATCATAATTATGTTCAATTTTATGGAAATACAAACTTACAACAAAGAAGAAAAGAAACGTCTTCTATCGCAGTTTAATTGACTGCTTTTTAAACGAAAACATTGTTTTTATATCCCATCGGGATTCATTTCGATATCCTCATCTGTAATTAACCCATCTCTATACAAGCTCTCTAATATTTTGAAAGCAACATATTCATGGCCTTCCGCATTCCAATGCCGACCATAATTTTTGAATTTATGTCTAGTTGGCAGGTATTGATAATGAATTCCTTCAGTTTCTAAGAAGTTTTTCTCTTTTTGATCTTTTGCTTCATAAGTAAAAACAAGACGGAATTCAGCACCATTCCCCTCAACATAGTCACGCATTTCTCTAAGTAATTCTAATCTCAAATCAGGGACTTTTCGCTGTTCAGGTTTAAACAACCGGTTATAAAGTAGAGCGATCGCTTGAACAAATTTACTTTTAAAGAGAATCGGATGTGCTACTTGCTGATATCGAAAACACTTTGGAACTGGGATTCCTTTCACAACCAACTCATCATTATCCATTTCAAAATATGGCTTATAGTACATGTAGTTGTAATTGAACCTATTATCAATTGAATCATTACTATGCATCACAAGGTAAACGACGTCTGGATTGTAAATTGGAAACCACTTTTTTAAAAGTAAATACTCTTGATCAGTTCCGTAACCACTAACCCCCATATTATATATATTCCATTCAGGTAAAAAGTCATTCATTCGTGATGTGATTCTTTTATCCGCCTCTACATCATATCCCCAAACAAATGAATCTCCAAGAACAGCAATTGACTTCCGATTCGGATCTTTAACATGTTCCACATCACGAAAGCCATCATTATTATTTGTGATTTCTAATGAGAATTTTGCATGATGTACGGCCGTCACTCCTTCTTTGGGAAACCAACCTAATTCTTCATCGAAGCGAAAACTTGTGGTTTTTTCGTCCTTAAATTCTAAAGGAAATTCAACAAAAATACGCGCCGCGACCTCTCCAAAAACAAAAATGATTACCGTCCAAATCAACAGAAGCTTTAGTATTTTCAATATTTGATTCCTATTTTTCACAATTAAATAATGATTCTATAAATCTAAAAAAATGTTATTCCAAAGCCAGAGGCTATCACTACACCTTGTAAAGACACTACTATTTTTAGGCAACAACATAAATTCATCGATAAAAAAGCCTGGGACGTTGAAAGGTTGTTCTATTCTTAGTTTAACATTGTACGCCGATGAGATCTCAATATCCGAACTCCATCGTAACCAGTTCCTCCAATAAGACGAAGACCTTTTAGCTTCAGCTAATATCTCTGACGATATTAAATTATCATCTTTATTATATTTTTCAAGTATTAAATTAGCCTGTGTACGACCATCAGAAGTCTCACCCCAAAAGCTCAATTCATAAACGCCAGGTTCAAGTCTTACAGCATCCTTTGCTTGGTCAAAAAAACAATCATTTTCAGCACAGTCATAAGCTCCTCCGCTAATAGCCACTTCCGTTTGATAATTCTCTTGATTAAAATTCAAGTTAATTGGAGGTCGCTCACCAAAACAATACAAATTGTCAAATTTCCTATAATTCGACTTATACTTTTCTAACGAAGCGAGCATCTCCCTTCCAGTTGTTCTCCAAATCGCATCTTGCTCTATCTCTATCAAAACAATATATTCGTTTTCGTATACCACCCGACCTAACTCTACAAGCTGTTTTTCATTTTCAGAAATATGTTCCACCAATTTACTTCTAAACAATAAAAGTGGCCTAGAATCTTTGTAGTCTCTAGCTATATCCTTCCTTATTGTGGACGGAGCGAAGAACTGAAGAGACTTTATGCTTTCCTTTCGAGAAATCCGACTCAGATAGCATGATGTTAACGGCAATTCCGTATGATAAGCAAATGTTATGGACTCTAACATTGCACGATATGAAGTATGGGATTCTGTCACAAATTGTTCGCTGCCAACATGGTAATATGGAATTGGAACTAACGCGCAGTATCGACTAGCATCAATACTTTCTATTGCTTCATAAACATAGTCTAGTTGTGAATCATTCTTTAATTTATCTCCAACAAATACATTTCCTGCTACTTGCTCTTTAACAATTTCACTCTGAAGCAGAACCCCTTCCCAAACAGTAAAAGAAAGAAATCCAATCGTACCAACAACTCCAAAAACTCGTAGAACTTTATTTGTTTTGACTCGCTCCAACAATTGGTATAACATATAAATTAATACCAAATTCAAACAAAAAGTAAATACCCACGCCATTCGCCCTAGAGCCCTTAATTGTCTTAAAGGCTTAAATAGTTCCATCAGAGATTCAAATGAAGAGTGTAAAGTAAATGGAATCCCCATCGCTAAAAGTAAGAAGGCAACGGCAACTAGAAGTAATATTTTTTGCTCCAAACCAAGCACCCCCTCCTTTTCACTTCTTCTGACACGGAGAAAGACCCACCTCCCTATAAACAGCAATAACAATAAATTAAAGAAAAAGCCAATATATGACATCCCTTCAAACCGAGTCAAGACACTGTTCATCTCAAACCCTATCGTCTTGTAAAAACTCACAATAGGACTATATGGAGAAGTAAACACACTTCCAAAACTAGCAGTGAATTCATGAAGACCTGTGGGCTGTCCAATTCTGTCAATACGAGAATCTGAAAAAGCTACGTAAGCCTGATATATTACTCCCGGAAATAGAACATGAAAAAATTCTTTTACATAAACAATTGGTTCTTTCCATTTTTCCTTGAACAATAAGAACAATGTGACAATTAAAAAAATGCCAGAACCAATCATACCAAGATAAGGATTGATAAAAAAGCCCAAAAGATTCACAAAAAAGATGATAACGACCATTTTCCATGTTCTTAATTTGAGATATGCTTGAAATAAAACAAGCAACAATGGAATATAGAAAGCATAAGCTAAACTAGGCTGCCAAGGCAATCTTAATATTTGAGGCCCGATCAACATAAGGGCAAACGCTGAAAATGCAGAATACCATGGCGGCAAATTCCATCTGAGTAAAAAGATATACAACAGAACTGTTGCCAAAATCAGCGCATAGAACGAAAGGAAATTCTGAAAACCTACAGCATATTCAACAGCATTAGGATAAAGACCCGCTGCTCCCTTGAAGAAATTCGTCACTAATGGCTGTGCATCGCAGTACACTATGTGCTCTCCGTAGGGATAATTCATACCCTGAAAACCAACATAGGTTGAGTCAGTTTTCGCGTGTGAAGCAAGTGTATAGTAAACTCTAGCAGCCTCCCCTTTTGTCGATAACATGTAATTATTTGGATCGACCAACACATTTCCATGAATTGAATAAAGCGTCAAAAAACTTACAACTACAAGAATTCCTCCAAAAAAATGGCGTGAATGAAACAACTTATGCAAAAGACTTTGTGGCAAGATTATACATTTCTCTGAATCAAATGTACTCCTTTTCATAGAACTTTTAAAACAACAAATCAAGTCGCATTTGTTTTAAAATTCAATTGTGAATAAAAACAAATTTCAAAATATTTCTACCCTAAATTTTAAAGTAATTTCGTCATTGCATGAAGGAGGAGAAATTCGTAGATATTGAACAATTAATTGCTAGCAAAAGTAAAAAAGCCATTAAACGTACTCCTCGTTTTCTGATTCGTTATTTAAAACGAATTTTGCACCAAGATGAGATCAATAACTTTCTCAAAAAGAACAAGGGTATAAAAAATGCTGAATGGTGCGAAGAGGTTGTCAAATACATGAACATTACGCTTTCCGTTAAAAATCTTGAAAAAATCCCTAAAAAAGGCAAGATCGTCATAGCTATGAATCATCCTCTGGGAGGAATGGACGCGATGATTCTTGTCTCAGCGCTCAATGGCCACCGAAACGACCTTAAATTCATTGTCAATGACCTACTAATGAGTCTTGATAGCATGAATGAAATGTTTGTAGGCGTTGATAAACACAAAAAAAACAAAGGATCTGTCAGAGAACAGGTAGAGAAATTATTTAAGTCTGATGAAGCTGTTTGTATCTTTCCTGCTGGATTAGTAAGCAGAAAACAAAAAGGAGAAGTAAAAGATCTTCTTTGGAAGAAAACCTTCGTTACTTATGCTAAGAAATATGATCGAACAATCATTCCATTATACATCGACGGCAAACTTTCAAACTTCTTTTATCGACTAGCTCGTCTGAGAAAGTTTCTAGGAATTAAAACGAACATTGAAATGTTGTATCTTTCCAACGAGCTGTTTAAGCAACGAAATACGCACATGCAATTCATCGTTGGCGACCCAATCAAAAAGGACTTTCTCATGAACAACAATGATGATAAAGAGCTCTCTCGACAGATTAAAGAAAAAGTATACGAACTACGAAATCAATTATAATATGAATAGTATTATTGATCCAATAGACCGAGAAATTTTAAAGCAAGAACTTAATAAAGATCGTTTTTTGCGCACGACAAGAAAGGGCGGTAACGAGATTTACTCTGTAAATATCCACAACGCCCCGAATGTACTTCGCGAAATAGGACGATTAAGAGAGATTACCTTCAGAAACTCAGGCGGAGGAACAGGAATGGCATTAGATCTCGATAACTTTGACACCTCAGACAATTGTTACCAACAACTAATCGTTTGGTCACCCGACGACCAAGAAATCATTGGTGGATATCGATACATCCTTTGTAAGAAGGTATTGGGCGACCCAAATAATATTGCTTTATCGACTAGTCATTACTTCGATTTTACTGATAAGTTCATTAATAACTACCTCCCCAACACGATTGAATTGGGACGCAGTTGGGTCCAGCCTAATTTTCAACCTTCAGTTAACCCTCGCAAAGGACTTTTTGCGCTTGACAACATTTGGGACGGATTGGGAGCTGTAGTTCTAAACCACCCTGAGATTAAGTATTTCTTTGGTAAAGTAACGATGTATCCAACATACAACACGGAGGCTCGGGACTTTTTACTACACTTTATGCATCATTTTTTCCCTGACAACGAAAACCTGATTAAACCACACCACCCTCTCCAACAGAACTATGATCGAGAAGCATTTTCAGCTAAGCTCAAAGACCTTAGTTTCAAAGAAGGGTTTAGAATACTAAATGCATTCGCTAAGGAACGTGGAGAATTCATACCACCTTTAGTCAATATATACATGAATCTATCTCCCACGATGAAAACTTTTGGTACAGCCGTCAACCCAGAATTTGGCGATGTTGAAGAGACAGGTATCCTTGTGAGTTTAGAGGATATCTATGAAGAAAAGAAAGAGCGGCATATGACCTACTGACCCATACTGCAGTCATCAACAACTTGTTCCAAAAACAAAAATCCCATCGCCAAGGCAACAGGATTTTTATTACTTAAACCTACAATCTACTAGTAGTGTACTACCAATTGATGTTTATCAATCAACTTTCTAAGGTTGATTAAAGCGTAGCGCATTCTACCTAGAGCAGTATTAATACTAATATCTTCTTTCTCAGCTATATCTTTAAAAGACATTTCCTTAAAAATTCTCATTTTCAATATATCTCTTTGCGAATCTGGAAGATGCTCAACCAAATCAACCATTTGAGACTCTAATTCAACACGAGTCATTTCATCTTGAATATTTTCATCTTCCAATTTCAAGGTATGAAATACATTAAAATCGTCACGCATCGAAGAAGACTCTGAAACCAAACGAACTTTGTTATTTTTCCTGAAGAAGTCTATAACTAGATTATGTGCAATACGCATAGCCCATGGTAGGAATTTTCCTTCCTCATTATATGAACCAGCTTTTAGCGTATTCACAACTTTAATAAAAGTGTCTTGAAATATGTCTTGAGCCAAAGCATTGTCTCTAACTTTCATATAGATAAAACGAAAAATCTTGTCCTTATGACGCTTCAATAAAGCTTCGAAAGCTTTTTCATCCCCATCTATATACGCTTTGACTAGTACGCGGTCATCGATATTATTCATAGCCATAACTTACTATTTAAAAGTTCAATTTAAAATTGATCAAACTGTGTTTAAGTAATGTTATTTCTATAGGCTTCCGCGATTAAAAAAATGAATAATAACTACTAATGTAAGCTTTTTAATTGAAAATCCAAATTTAGGTTCAAATAAAACCTCACATTTCTTAAAACGACCCTTACTAAGTGAAGGTTGGGTAAATAATTAAAAAAAAGCAATCAGTTTAAAACAAAGGTCAATATTTTACTAAGTGATATCTTCTTCCATCTCCCGCTATTAAGGTAGATTCCCCATTATATAAAATTTCGAAAAGATTATAATCCGAATAGCAAGAATTTATTTTTTCAGTGTAATTAAATACTATTGTATCCGTATCAGTTGTACTAAGCTCTATATAATATTCTACTCCTTCTTCAACATCTGGAAAGGCCACCATTAAATAAGAAGGATCTCCTGCAAACTCCAGTGGTTTCAAGTATGATTGTTCTAGAATAGAATAAAAAACAAATGAATCTTGAATGAATACATTGTTGATTAACTGATTTCCACTTGGGTCATCTATAGATATTTCAAACCAATTAGGTGGTGGAAGTACTGTTGAGCAATCTAAAACATTTTCGTCTTTTGTACATCCGAAAAGAATGCTTCCAAAACAAATAACAACTAACAGATCCTTCATAAAGCGCAAGATACGGAATCAATAGTGAAAACATATAAAGATGTCTACATATTCCCAATTAATAAAGAGAACATCTGAAATCCAATCTGATTCTGCTTGGTTATCAATATAAACTTTATCTTTGATTCAGTTCAAAACAAGCTCAATTTGAAGCAAAAAAGTATCGAAATTAAGGGGGCACGTGTTCACAATCTAAAGAACATTGATGTTAAAATTCCACATGGTAAATTTACCGTGATCACCGGGTTGTCTGGCTCAGGTAAATCTTCCTTGGCATTCGACACTCTTTTCGCTGAAGGACAAAGACGCTACATAGAGAGTTTATCTTCATATGCACGACAATTTCTAGGCAAACTCAACAAACCTGAAGCGGACTATATTAAAGGAATTGCCCCAGCGATAGCAATTGAGCAAAAAGTGACCTCTAACAATCCAAGATCGACAGTTGGGACTGCTACAGAGATTTATGACTATTTAAAAGTTCTATTTTCTCGTATTGGAAAAACGATTTCTCCAATCTCTGGAAACCAAGTAAAAAAACATGATGTCTCTGATGTCGTGGACCATCTGCGCAAACAAAAGAAAGGAGCAAAGTGCTTAATACTTGCACCGCTTGATGGATTTGAAAAATATGGCCCTCAACGAAGGTTAGAAATTTTGAAGCAACAAGGATATGTTCGACTATTCATTGATGGCTTGACCTACTTGATTGAAGATCTTATCAAGGATTCTCCAAATGAAATAAAAAATGCATTGCTTGTTATCGATAGAGTTACTGTTGATTTTTCGGATAACGACAACGTATCAAGATACGGAGACTCAATTAGTCTTGCATTTGTTGAAGGACATGGAGATTGTGTTATTCACATTTTGAAAAGTGAAAAAAACTTCCATTTTTCAAATCGTTTCGAACTGGACGGTATCGAGTTTCAAGAACCTAGCGAACATTTTTTCACTTTTAACAATCCGTATGGAGCATGTGACAAATGTGAGGGATTTGGCCAGGTCATAGGTGTTGATCCTAACCTTGTCATTCCAAACAAACAAATGAGTCTATTTGAAGGCGCCATTGTACCATGGAAAGGTGATAAAATGAGTAAGTATCGCGACAATTTTATTGATAAGGCAGATGACTTCCCAATACACCGCCCTATTGCTGACTTAACAGGTGAGCAATTGGATTTACTTTGGAATGGAAGTAAGTCGATTAAAGGAATAAATCAATTCTTCAAATTCGTAGAAAGCAAATCATATAAAATTCAGTATCGCGTTATGTTATCACGATACAGAGGAAAAACATTTTGCCCTGATTGCAGAGGTACACGTCTACGGAAAGACGCAAACTATGTGAAAATTGAAGGGAAATCTATAACTGATATCGTTTTAATGCCAATCGAAGAAAATATTTCGTTTTTCAAAAACATTAAGCCTGGAAAACATGACTTCCAAATAACAAAACGAATTTTACCAGAAATCTTCTCACGATTAAACTTTTTAAATGAAGTTGGCTTAGGATATCTAACATTAAATCGACCTTCTAGCTCTCTATCTGGAGGTGAATCACAAAGAATTCATTTAGCAACCTCACTTGGAAGCAGCCTGGTTGGATCGATGTACATTCTTGATGAACCTTCCATAGGGTTACACCCAAAAGATACAACACGATTAATTAAGGTATTGCACGCCCTTCGAGACATCGGTAATACAGTCATTGTCGTTGAACACGAGGAAGATATTATGCAAGCTGCTGATGAAATATTAGACATAGGACCAATGGCTGGAGTTTATGGAGGGGAAATTGTATTTCAAGGCACCCATAAAAAACTGATCTCAGCAAAAAACAGCTTGACTGCAGATTACTTAACAGGCAAAAAAGAAATCTCTATTCCAAAACGAAGAAGAACATCAAAAAATAAGCTTAGAATAACTGGGGCACTTCAGAATAATCTTAAAAATATAGATGTTAATTTCCCGCTGCATAACCTAGTCTGCGTCACAGGAGTAAGTGGCTCGGGGAAATCTACGCTAGTGCGCGAAATCTTACTCCCTGCAGTGCGTAAAGAATTAGAGATTTACGGGGACAAACAAGGAGATTTTGGATCTTTTACAGGAGATATGCAGCACGTGAGAGCTATTGAATTTGTTGATCAAAATCCAATTGGGAAATCATCAAGAAGTAACCCTATAACCTACGTAAAAGCCTTTGATGACATCCGAGACCTTTATTCTAGACAACCCTTAGCAAAAGTCCGTGGCTACAAACCTGGTTTTTTTAGTTTTAATGTCGATGGTGGACGATGTGAAGTCTGTGAAGGTGAAGGTGAAATCACCGTTGGCATGCAATTTATGGCAGATGTACACTTGACATGTGAACAATGTGGTGGTTCACGTTATAAAGCTGAAACGCTAGAGATTGAATATCGTGGTAAATCGATCGCCGACTTATTACAAATGGATATTCAAACTGCTTATGAATTCTTCAATGAAGGTAAAGAGAAAATTGAACAAAAAATCTCCGCTAAAATCGAACCGTTAGTTAAAGTTGGCCTTGGCTACCTAAAACTAGGGCAAGCTTCCAGTACCCTTAGTGGTGGTGAAGCTCAACGCATCAAACTGGCATCTTTCTTATCCAAAGGCATTTCGAGCGCCCCTACCTTATTCATTTTTGATGAACCTACCACAGGGCTTCATTTTCATGATGTTAACAAACTGATCATTGCATTCAATGAATTGATTAATTCAGGTCATTCTATTATCGTAATAGAGCACAATTTAGATGTTATAAAATGTGCTGATCATGTAATTGACCTAGGACCAGAAGGAGGAACCAAAGGAGGAACTTTGGTTTTTGCGGGTACCCCTGAGGAATTAGCTAATTGTAATGAAAGCTTCACCGGTCAATTTCTTAAAGAAAAACTTCAAACTATTCTATAAGTCCAAAATCTCTGGCCACGAAATAAGTTGAGAAAAAATCAATATCGACTGCAAACAAACCTGTCTCCCCCCCTTCCATATCACCATTGCCAGGATTCACAGCAAGTCTATGTCCAACTCCTTGCAATTTATAAAATACGACTACCTCTCTACCATCTTTTAGATGTGCATAACGATGTACGGCTGGATTTCCTAAGAACGCTTGTAAAATCTCATCTGATCGATTATCTATCTCATGCAGATAACTCCACTGATCGATCAACTCATTAGCATTCTGAATGTGTACAACATTGTCTTTTGTGCCATGAACAATTATTACTCGTGGCACACGACCCTCCTCCTCCCTTTTAACGAATCCCCCCCACTCTTCTGGAGATCGATCCTCAGGATTCATCATAACCTTCATACCTTGAAAAGCATTCACTGCTGAACCATGAGGGCCGCCAGCGAAGATAGCGCCAGCATTAAAATAAGAAGGCTCATTTGCCATCAAACTGTTAGCCATCGCAGCTCCAGCTGATAAACCATAAGTAAAAATTCGATTCACATCAATTTCATATCGGAGAACTAATTCATCAATCATGCTGCGGATCGAAGCATATTCTCCTCTATCTCCCCCATGGTCCTTGCTATTAAACCAATTAAAGCAATTCGAGACATTATTAGATCTTTTCTGTTCTGGATACAATACAATAAAATGATATCGATCAGCCAATTTATTCCAGCCCGATTGCTCTGCTAGTTCATTCGCATTCTGTGAACAACCATGCAAAGCAACTACTAAAGGAATAATTCCATCCAAATTGTCGGGCACATGAATATGCATCCTTAAATTTCCTGGGTTATTTCCAAAAGACTCAACCTCCTCCATGCCGTATAGAAAATGCCCCCACAAAAGCCAAAAAAATAGAATCGCTGTTTTTATCATTACCTACAATAACGAAAAATATACCCAATACTTGTTCATGGAATGTTATTCTAATACCCTCAAATTTATTAGTCAAACTTCAATTTAATCACTGCTATTCGGTATTTGGAAGTGAGATTTAATCAATTTTCAAATATTCTACTTACTGTTATTTCAGACCATAATAACAATTCAAATGATACAATTGAGTCCTCCGAAATGATGTAGTGCATTGATGTCATGGATAACCCAATCAATTCTAGTCCACTGTTTTACAACTAGCCAGATTGTGGAAAATGGATAAAAGAAAATATTGTAAACATCTCTAAATAACATAACCTCAAGCGCCTTTTCAAACCTAGAATGGGCTATTTTTGTGCTAAATTTGCACCTGTAACGATTATTCAACAAAATGAAACTCCTTCTTTTTATTCTTTTCTCTTTCCTTTTAACATTCCAAGGAATCACGCAAGGAATCACTGGTACCATTAAAGGAACTGTTATCGACGAATTGTCGGAAGACCCAATTGTAGGAGCAAAAATTGTCATCCTTAATTCTGACCCAATCATTGGAGCAATCTCCGATTTTGACGGTTTCTTCCGTCTAGAAAAAATTCCAAGTGGACGACATAGTCTTCGTATCACCGCAATAGGGTATAAACCTGCTATCCTTGAAAACCTTGAAGTTCTTACCAAAGAATTGACTTTTGAGATCAAAATGATTGGACTCGTTAAAGACATCGAGGAAGTTGTAGTTCAAGGAAATAAAAATGAAGATGTCACCAACAAAATGGTAACAAATAGCGCACGATCTTTCTCTATCGAGGAATCTCAAAGGTACGCAGGAAGCCTTGGTGACGTAGCGCGTATGGCTCAGAATTTTGCTGGTGTGCAAGGTGCTGATGATTCACGAAACGATATCATTGTCCGCGGCAACTCTCCTTCAGGAGTACTATATAGACTTGAGGGAATAGATATTCCTAACCCTAATCATTTTGCCAACTTCGGAACTACCGGTGGCCCCGTAAGCATGATCAATCCCAACATGCTTTCAAAATCAGACTTTCTAACGGGCGCCTTCCCTTCTGAATACGGAAATGCTATTGCAGGCGTTTTTGATTTACACTTGCGTAATGGTAACAACGAAAAACATGAGTTTTTAGCGCAAGTAGGATTCAACGGATTCGAAGCCATGGCAGAAGGACCTTTCTCGAAAAACTCAAAAGCATCATTTGTGGTTAACTATCGCTATTCTGCCCTTCAATTGCTAAATATAATGGGCATCAATTTTGGGACAACCTCCGTGCCCAAATATCAAGATCTCTCTTTCAAAATAAATATTCCAGGCAAGAAAAGTGTAACATCAATTTTTGGAATAGGTGGAATCAGTAAAATTCAATTACTTGCGTCTAAAAGTGAAGACGACCTCTATAGTTCGGGAGGTGAGAACACCTACTTTGGAGGGGAAACAGGTTTCGTTGGAATAAATCATAAGCATAGAATTAATGGAAACAGCTTTTTCAAAGTTAATCTAGGTCTTCAAGTTGCTACCAATAACATTAAGAATGATACATTGGACTCAAACCTTGAGAATCCATTTACGAACTATCTAAAAGACGCAACCCACGGTAAGCAGACAACAGGATTTCATTATGTGAACAAATTGAATACGCGCCATTACATCAAAACGGGTGTTTACGCCGACATTCTATTCTTCCAATTTAAAGATAGCGCCTGGAGAAATGAGCTTAACAGTTTTGTCCCTCTACATAATACCAATGGCAACACTTTTTTTGTCCGCCCTTATCTATCCTACCAATACAAAGCCTCAGATGATCTTACCATTAATGCCGGTCTTTATTATCAACATCTATTTATTGCCAATCAATGGAATGTTGAGCCTCGATTAGGTTTGCTTTGGGCCATGAACAAAACCAATAGAGTTTCCATCTCATATGGTTATCATAGTCAAATGCAACCGCTTGAATTGTATTTTCAAGAAACCCAAACAGGACCAAATGAATTCGAACAATCAAACAAAAACATCGACTTCACAAAGAGCCACCACCTAGTTATAGGTTTCGACACATACTTCAAGTATGGTCTTCACTTCAAAATAGAAGCCTATGGACAGGCTCTTCATGATGTCCCAGTAGAAACTAGTTCTTCCGCCTATTCAATACTAAATTTTGGAGCAGAATTTTATAGTTCAATCCCCGACTCATTAACTAACTCTGGTACTGGACAAAATTATGGAGTAGAATTAACATTTGAAAAACGAATGAAAAAAGGATTTTACTTCATGCTAAATGGATCATTATTTGAATCAACTTATGAAGGGAGTGATGGAATAACGCGCAACACTGGATTCAATGGCAACTATACATCAAATATTTTAGGAGGGTATGAGTTTCGATTCAACCCAAAAGAACCGCTCGATAAAAAAGGGAAAGCTAAACCCATTATTGCACTTACAATTGATATTAAATTTGTTCTTAATGGAGGAGGTAGATACACGCCAATACTATTAGAACAGTCAATTCTTATGAACGAAGAAGTTGTTGACATCAACAGAATTAATGAAGCCCAACACCCCTCATATTTTAAGCTAAACGGTAGGTTAGGCCTAAAATTCATTCAGGAAAAGGTAACGCAAGAATTAGCTTTCGATATTCAAAATGTGACGAATCAACGGAATATTTTCTATCGTTTTTTTGATGAGAATAGTGGTACAATTGAAACAGTCTATCAAACGGGACTTGTACCACTCGCTCAATATCGATTAATATTCTAGGAAGATTAGTCCATCATTTTTTCTGATTTGGCAATAATAGCGGAAACCGTAGCGTCACTTGTTACATTTATGACGGTGCGGCACATATCTAAAATCCTATCCATTGGTAAAATTAAAGCCACCCAAAGTGGGTTTAATCCTACAGAGTCCAGAACGATCATAAGCATGATCAATCCAGCACTCGGAACAGCCGCCGCACCAATAGAAGCCAAAGTAGCTGTTGCAACTATTCCCAATTGCTGCAATAAACTCAAGTCTACGTCATGATAATTTGCAAGAAATATAACTGCTACCGCCTGATACAATGATGTTCCGTCCATATTTACTGTAGCCCCAATTGGCAAAACGAAATCCGTCGCTTCTTCAGGAACTCCTAAATTTTCGTTCACACATTCAATTGTGACCGGTAATGTTGCGGCACTAGAACTCGTAGAGAAAGCTAAAAACTGAGCTGGACTTAGCCCTTTAAAGAACTTAGAATAACTAATCTTAACTCCAAATAATCGAAGTAACAGTGGGTAAAAGGCAAACAGCATAAATGATAGGCCACCGAAAACTACCAAGCCATACTTCCCTAGATCTAAGAATATTTGAACTAGTTCGGACATAGAGTCGGCTGATTTAGCTAATACACCCGCCATTAAACAGAAGACAAAAAATGGTGCCGCTCTCATGATGATATGGACCATTTTAATGAAGATCTCATTCATCCCATCAAAAAAAGATCGGACTGATTCTGTTTTGTCTCGAGGAAGAAGAATCATTGCAATTCCAAAAAAGAGAGAGAAAAATATCACTTGAAGCATTAACTTCCCATTACCTAACGCTTGAATAAGGTTCGATGGAACCATATCCACCAAGGGTTTTAATGGGCCCTCATTCTTATTAGCTCGAGCTTCCGAATTTTTCTCGGCTAAGGCTTGGTAATCTGCATCCTCTAAATCTGCATTTAATTTTCTGCGAATTTCGTCAATCTTCGCTGCAGAAACCGTTGCCATCTCTAATCTACCATCTTTGATTTCAATATTATTGTCAGTCGCCCACACTTCATATTCCAATCGGTGATTCAACCTAGTTGCTTCATCCGTTTGTACGCCAGGCTGAAAGGTGTTAACAAACAATAATCCCATGGTAACAGAGAACACCGTGGTTATTAGATACATACCAAGTGTCTTATACCCCATCCGACCCAATTTAGAAGGGTCACCAAGACCAGCAACCCCAGTAACAATCGAAAACATCACCAATGGCACAGCAATAAACTTCAAACAATTGATGAATATTTTTCCGAATGGATCAATCCAATCTCCAGTAAATCCATTCCATCCAATTGAACCTGAAACGACCGCCCAAATGATTCCTAAAACCATTGCGATCAGTATTTTCCAGTGTAAGGCCATTTTTCTCATGCTGTGAAGATAGTAAATAGAATTGTGCTGAGAAACCAGTCCATAAAGTGAGTTCCTCTTAATTAAACCACCACAATCATCGTTTATATAAACAATATATTTCACTCCCGTGATTATACAACCTTCATTGTTAACAATTATGTATATAAGCCACTTGTAGAGTTGCAGATTATTTGTATAATTGCAATATCGAACACGTTGTCGATCGCATTTCGCGAAATATTTCCAAGAAATTAAGATAATTACCCAACAAATAGAATAATACATTTATCCATGGATAAAAGTGAACTGGAGAGCAGAAAGCTCGTTGAATTAAAGGAGTTAGCCAATACTTTAGGCATAGAGGGATCTCAAAAAATGAAAAAAGCTGAGTTGATAGATAAAATCACTGAAGGCTCGTCTGACAGTGACGAAACGAAGCCTAAACGTAAACGAGCTAGAAAAAAAGTAATGACTGAAGAATCTTCAATTCCTGAGGTTCAAAAGCCCACAGAAAAGAAACCTAAACAGCAAACTCTTTTTGAAGCAAAAGCCGAAGCCGATAAAAAAGCTGAAGTGGAAGGTAGAAGTCAGGAAGTTAAAAATCCTGATGGAACGAAAAGAACTGAGCCTAAAAAGCAAGGAGACATGAAGTCTCCTGTGAGCAAGAGACCTATTATCAAGAAGGAAGTTGGCACCAAAACTGTAAAGCAAGTTGACGTAAAAACCCCAGAAAATAAGAAACCTGATACAGGTGGTGAATCTGATTCTAGATCGAATAAACCAGAAAATTCTGGACATGATCGTCACCGCTCTAACAATAGAAACAATAATAACCGTAACAATAATAATCGTCGCAATCAGCATAACGAAAGTAGAGCACCCAGAGAAGAGGAGGAAACTTATAACCTTGTCGGAATCGTTTCCGCGGAAGGTGTTCTCGAAGTAATGCAAGATGGGTATGGTTTCTTACGTTCGTCTGATTACAACTACCTCTCATCACCTGATGATGTTTATGTTTCTCAAAGTCAGGTAAAACTATTCGGACTCAAAACTGGAGATACGGTAGTTGGTACTATTCGACCTCCACGTGAAGGAGAAAAATTCTTTCCTTTGGTAAAAGTTGAATCAATTAACGGTAGAACACCGTCTTACATACGTGACCGAGTGCCTTTTCAATATCTAACCCCATTGTTTCCAGATGAGAAGTTTAAGCTAACTGGTCACGCTCAGGAAACCCTTTCAACGCGTGTTATGGATCTTTTTGCTCCAATTGGCAAAGGCCAACGTGGAATGATCGTTGCGCAGCCAAAAACGGGTAAAACAATGTTGTTGAAGGATGTAGCAAATGCAATTGCTGCCAACCATCCAGAAACATACCTAATAGTTCTTTTAATCGATGAACGTCCAGAAGAAGTTACAGATATGGCACGTTCTGTAAATGCTGAAGTAATTGCATCTACTTTCGATGAACCAGCTGACAGACACGTTAAAGTAGCAAATATGGTACTAGAGAAAGCAAAACGAATGGTCGAATGCGGTCATGACGTCTGTATTCTTTTAGATTCGATTACTCGTTTAGCACGTGCTTATAACACAGTCTCACCGGCATCTGGGAAAGTATTGTCTGGTGGTGTAGATGCGAATGCTCTTCATAAACCAAAAAGATTCTTCGGCTCTGCTCGTAAAATTGAGAATGGCGGATCGCTTTCGATTATTGCTACTGCACTTACTGAGACTGGATCCAAAATGGATGAAGTTATTTTCGAAGAATTTAAAGGTACTGGTAACATGGAGTTGCAATTGGACAGAAAGATTTCGAATAGAAGAATCTACCCTGCTATTGACATCACTTCTTCAGGAACACGTCGTGAAGATTTACTTATTGAGAAAGACATGCTTCAACGCATTTGGGTGATTCGCAAATTTATCGCTGACATGAATCCTGTTGAAGCTATGGAATTCATGAAAGATAGAATAAGCAGTACTTTATCGAACGAGGAATTCCTTTTAACAATGAATAGTTAATCGATAAATGAAAATAGCAGTTAAGACTGGTCTGTTATTCGCAGCACTTTGGATTTTAGTTAAAATGTCAATGTACTGGATGGGAATGAGAGACAGTCAGATCCCGGGTACCTTGATCAATATCTTCTGTTTGCTTCTGGCGATCTCAGTTGGGTTGTTTTATTCAAAACTTCGAGCTAAAGAAGCAACTAATGCGCTAGGTGATATTAAAACAGGAATGACTGCTGGCCTTCCATACACCTTAATCGTTAGTGGATTCATCTTTTTATTCTATTCAAATATAGATAAAGAGTTTACGCAGCATAAGATCTCAGAGCGTTTAACAGCAACTGAAAAGCAACTCAGTAACGAGAATACCTGGGAGCAGTTCAAGCGAGAAAATACTGACTTCGAAACTTATACCAAAGAACAATTCTTTAAAGAAGAGAAAACGAAAATTGAAGCTGCCAATAGCCCAAAAGCGATTTTCGTAATGAGCCTGCTCGGTGGACTCATGTTAGGAACTTTCTATAGTATCCTTGTCACGGCCATCTATCGAAAAGTTGTATTTAGGTAAACTAAATCAGTTAGTCGCAATTTCTTATAACCATCTCAATGGAGTAAAGCTGAAGTCATTATCAATTTCGATGTTATAGTTTTCATTAGTTTATTTACCAATACTTCCGACATTAAACGATTTGAATAAAAAAAGGGATGATATCTCTACCATCCCTTTCCTGTCAAATTGAGCGCCTATTTGAAAAAATTAATGTAAGAACCTGCGGCACTCAAATGTACTTTCTCCGGAAATTCCGCGTGAACAATCAACTTATTCACATGATGATGTTCTAGAGAACTTAATTTTGTTCTATTCATCAACATGACAGTTGAATTTCCATGATTATCATACTTATCTAAAATAGTCTCACCATTAAAATCACATTGCCAATGAGTCTCTGAACAATTTTCATTGTAAGCTACTTCAATAGTAGGTACGGCAAAATAATCATGTTCGCCTATTCCTTCCATATCGAAAAGTAATCGCAAAAATCCACCATCCAGGACCAATTGGTCATCACTAATTCCTAATTCTTCAAACGTTATCTTTCCTTTCGTTGGAGATGTAAATTTCACTGCTATTTCCCCCTGATTCACTTCAATAAGTTGTCCCATATACTTTACCTTTTTAATGATAAAAGTA
>NODE-86-length-31720-cov-7.41816_pt1 | contig 31720 bp, 30 predicted proteins | sample MGYA00139097_ERZ477577 | MGnify/ENA metagenome assembly ERZ477577
CAGCATGGTAGAAACGCGCCTCTTTCATTCCATCGCCTCCCAACCGCCGTTTTTCTTCAGATAACAGGGTCTGAACTGGGTTTTGTACTGCATACCTGAGACGTCCTTGATGTAGTAGCCCAGATAGAGATATTCGATGTTTTTCTGCAGGCAGAAATCGATCATGGTCAGGATATTGAAAGTGCCGAGACTACGGGCAGCCTCTCCGGTATCGAAGTAAAAATAGACCGCATTCATCCAGTTCTCGCCGATATCGATGATACCGTTGCCCAGCAGCCGACCGTCCTTGCGGTAGTGAAGCTCCAGGGAGGTGACGATATGGTTGAGGAAAAACCCGGAATAGTAGCCGAGGGCCGTGTTGTTTTTCTGCGGGTAGCGGGCGGACAGAAAGTGTTCACAGAGATCCAGGTTTTCCTCGCTCATCTGAACCGAATTGAAATGGACTGAGAGATCACTGTTTTTCTTCAGGGTTCGGCGCTGATTTCTATTGGGGCTGAATTCGGCTGGCTGCAGTCTGATCGGCACACACTGGCTGCAGCCCACACAACGCATGGTATAAAGGCTGTTGCCGTTGCGCCGGTAACCGGCGGCCAGAAATATCTCCATGATACGATCGGTGATCGGACCGAAGAGTGCCTGGTAAAAAGTTGCCGTATAGGGAAGCTGATAGGGACACTCCATCGACATATTGATAAAATAGCGGTCCAATCTGCTCTGCAGTCTGGCAAATTCGAGCTCGCACTGACGATCGTACAAAGACATTCTTCCCCTCGATCGCTCCTTTCTAAACCAGTCCCTGATCGAGCATGGCGTTGACCACCTTGACGAAGCCGGCAATGTTAGCCCCGGCCAGATAATTGCCTTCAGCACCGTAGCTGCCGGCGGCATCGATACAGGTCCGGTGAATCGACTCCATGATGTGCTTCAAACGGCTGTCCACCTCTTCGCGGGGCCAGGCCAACCGCATCGAATTCTGGGCCATTTCCAGACCGGAAACGGCCACACCGCCGGCATTGGCCGCTTTACCCGGTCCATAAAGAATTTTTGCGTCGATGAATTGATCGACCGCTTCCGGGGTGGACGGCATGTTGGCCCCCTCACTGACCAGATAGACACCATTGCTCAGCATATTGGCCGCATCCTTGTCGTTGATTTCGTTCTGGGTTGCGGAAGGAAAAGCGCAGGCGGCGTCATGGTTCCACAAGGGATTGTAATCCAGCGCCGGGTCAACCGGAGTGTAGACTGCCTGAGGATATTTATCGATATAGTCGCTAAGCCGTCCCCGCCTTATATTTTTAAGTTCCATGACATACTCAAGCCTTTCCCGATCGACACCCTGTTCGTCATAAATATAACCGGACGAGTCCGACAGGGTGACCACCCGCCCACCCAGCTCGATGATTTTTTCGGTGGTGTACTGGGCCACGTTGCCGGATCCCGACACCAGACAGGTCTTGCCCTCCAGGGTTTCTCCCCTGGTAGCCAGCATCTCGGCAGCAAAATAGACAACACCATAGCCGGTGGCCTCGGGCCTTATCAGGCTGCCGCCCCAGTTCAGGCTCTTGCCGGTCAATACTCCGGTGAATTCATTTTTCAGTTTTTTGTACATACCGAAAAGATAGCCGATTTCCCTTGCACCGACCCCTATATCACCGGCCGGAACATCGGTGTTGGGACCGATATGGCGATAGAGCTCTGACATGAACGACTGACAGAACCGCATCACCTCATTATCCGATTTCCCTTTCGGGTCGAAATCGGATCCACCCTTGCCGCCGCCCATGGCCAGGGTGGTAAGAGAATTTTTAAAGACCTGCTCGAAAGCCAGAAACTTGATGATCCCCAGATTCACCGAGGGATGAAACCGCAATCCTCCTTTGTAAGGGCCGATGGCGCTGTTCATCTCAACCCTGAAGCCGCGATTTACCTGAACCTGTCCGTTGTCCCTCATCCACGGAACCCGGAACATGACCACCCGCTCCGGCTCGGTGATGCGCTCAAGCACTGCCTGCTGCCGATACTCGGGATTACGGTCCAGCACCGGTTTGACCGTTTCGATCACCTCTTCAACGGCCTGATGGAATTCATACTGTTCCGGATCCCTTGCCTGAATCATCTCAACAATCTGTTCCATTGACTTCTCCTTTTATGATGTATTATCAATCCTTGGTCGTACAGGTGTTGTCTATCAGATCCTCACGGTAGAGGACAATGCCCGTTGATTCCGGTCCCTCGCATTTGACAATCAGCGGGTGGTTCATGCTCAGGTGTCTGACCCAGTTCCCGTCATAGCTGGGCGGAAAATCGAGCAGCCAGTCCCAGTCGATCCGATCGCCGTTGGGACCATCCTTGCCGTTCTTCTCATCTACTGTCAAATAGGGAATTCCCAGTGAGGTGATGTTCTGAAAAAAATGGGACCCTTGGGAAGGATCGGCCCTGAGCAGTTGACTTCTGACCTCGACGATGGCATGCACCGAACTGATATCGCACCATTGCACCGGAATGCCAAGCCAGTGATCGTTGGTACCCCAGCGCCCCGGGCCGATCAATAGATAGTTACGGCCTTCGACCTGGAGCCTGCGATTGAGCTCGCCAATCTCCCGGGCAATATCTCTGGTGGCGGCAGGATCGAAGGCATCAGGTTTGACGAAAATGATGTCGGTAATCGAGGATATTCTGCCATGGCCGAGGCTCTGGGTGGAATAAATGATCGACTGCTCGATTTCATGATCACAGATGCCCACATCGGCCCTTTCACCACCGGTGACCATCGGTCGAATCTGGAGTAGATAAAAGGTTGACTGATCGAGCGTCTGCCCGAGTTGAACGGCAAATTCAATCTCCACTTCACTGCCCATACCGGCCCGCCCGATGGCCAGCAGTTCAGAGAGAATCTCCCCCAGAGGATAAAGTGAATATTTGAGTATCTGGGCAAAAGTAAGGATTTTCACACCGGCCATGTTCACGTCTCGTATCCGGTGCTCCTCGGGAACATAAGTTGAGGCCAACAGCCCCACCGGCAGATCACCGGCCACCTCCTGAACATCGTATCTGGTGAGGTTGGCATTGTAACGGTTCAAGCAATCTGAGTTCTCCATCTCCAGGGCGTAGAGTTGGCGTTGACAATTTTCTAGGATATCCTCCACCGTCGAGAACTGAATGAGTTTCTGGGGATGAGCAGGTGAAAAGCGCAGGTTGCGCTCGCCCTCGACTACGGTTTTGCCAACGCCCAGGGCAATATGGGCAATGCCCTCAGCCGGCCGCATATCCTGAACCGGATAGTAATTGTGCGACTGGGCGACACCCGAAACGGCCGGATACCAGCGTCCCTGATAATCAGCCCCCACCAGTTCCTGGATGATTACCGCCATAGAGTCCTCCCGACCTCCCGATCCAACGCCGCGGGAGAAGGCCTGGGGGCTTTCGAACCAGGTCGAGGCATAGACCATCTTTACCGCTGTCTCGAGTTGCCCGAGCCGTTCATTGAAATCCTCGTGTTTGTTGGTCAGAAAATAGGTGGAATAGAGGCCGGCATAGGGCCTGAACTGGCCGTCTTCAAGCAGGCTTGAGGAACGCACCGACAGCGGAAAGTCAATGTGGAGCAGAAAAGCTTCGAGCTCCTGCCTGAGCCAGGACGGCAGCCGCGCATCGATGAACAGGTCGGCGATATGTTCATCACTCATTTCTGCGCTGAAATATAGATGATTCTGGGTCACGAAGTCATCGAATCCCTGTGCCGAAATGACCGCCGATCTTGGTATGGTGACCCGATGTCGGGCCAGTACCGAAGCGTCAGACTCGGGTTGCTGCAGACAGCCCCACATGAAGGCCAGTCCCCTGGCCTTGCCGCCGATGGGCCCCTCGCCGATTTTGACAAACTCGTTGATCTCGGAATCGTACTTATCCCGGACGAAGCCTGTGATAACTCCCTGCTGTCGAAGCTTTCTGAGCGATCGAATCTTGCTGACAATATTCTTACGCATGGCATCGATCTGATTGATATTACCAATAAAATCACGGTGCAGACTGCGGGCGAGGCGAACTTCCGAACGAGCCATCATCCAGTTTGAGAAGTGATTGCGCAGGGCGTGATACTGCAAACATTCATCGGGAACCTGGCCCAGCTCCCGTTCGAACTCGACGATGTTGGAGGCGCTGCAGATCGGTGAGCCATCGGGCATCCTGAAGACAAAATCTCCAAACCCGAGATAGGTTAGGAAAAAATCATGGAGTTCCCTGTGAATGTCAGGCGACTGTTTGGCGATGAAAACGGCTGGGATTTCCTCGGCACGCCTTTTATTCTCCGTTTCCGAGGAGAGCATCAGCAGCGGCAGATCAGGAACTTGCTCTCTAATCTTAGCAAGAAAGCGCTCCCCGGCACGTCCCTCAACCACGCCTTTTTGCGGAAACCTGGCGTCTGAAATGACGGCAAAGACAAAAGGTTTATAGGTCTCGTAAAGCTGCAGCGCTTCCTCGTAGCTATGGGCCATGAGGATTTTCGGCCGGGCCCTCATTCTCAGCAGCCGATGCCGCTCATTGATGCTTTCATCGAGTACCGCCTGGGTCTGCCTGACCACTTCCCGATAGATAGCCGGCAGAAACAGCGAGCGATAATCCGGAGAGTCCTCGACGTAGATAATGACCCGGACCATAGCCCTGGCGGTGTCGTTGTCGACGTTGGCATGATCTTCGACGTTCTTGATGATGGCCATCAGCAGGTCGTCCTCACAGCACCAGAGAAAGACGTCATCGATCGATTTCCGGTCCAGTCCGGGAGGCAGCGGGAAAAGGCTGCGCAGATTGTGGGTAAGAAGAATCACCGGCAAGTCCGGGTGGGTTTCCTTGATCTGCCGTCCCAGGTTGAAGGCATTCATACCCGCCAGATACGGCATGGTAATGACCAGGTCGTACTTTTTGGCCTTGACGGCGGCCAGCGCCTCCTCTCCAGTTGAAACCCTGGTCACTTTCGGAGCCTTGCTCAGGTTGAGGCCATGATACTCATGAATCAGCCTGGTGGTAATGCTGCCGTCCTCCTCCATGATATAGGCGTCATAAAGACTCGAAACCAGAAGGATTTCCTGAACCTTAAAAGGCATCAGTTCATGGAAGACCTTGAAGTGCGGGTCGAAGGATGTCGGAAACATTGTAGGATTTACGACCATTGAATACCACCCTTCGAGGCGCTAAAACCGTCCTCGCAGTTATGGTGATGCAGTCCAGCATTTATACTCATATAGCGGATCTGCCTTCACCTTACTCTAAAGCCGCTGGGCGAAAAAATAAATCTCCAATTCAAACAGGCGACCGTTTTCTTACTGCCCCCCCAGTACTATGTAGATAAATGGCTGCCACCCTGCCACCAGCAGGAACAGCAGCGTCAAAATGATATTCAGCAGAGCGGCCCGACGGATGAATTGATCGACCAGCCCGTCAGCATCATTCAGCCAGGTTACCATGCTGGCCATAGCCGCGCCTAGCCCCGAGATTACGGCGCCGTGCAGAAAAAGGTAGAGCGGCAAGCCGATTATGACGTAGGGATACTGCAGCAGATCAAAAGGACAGCGGTGGTGGGGCAGCGCATAGACATAAGGACTGACCAACACGGTTATGACCACCAGAGACAGCAGGTAAAACACGACCCAGCCGGCTGTCAGCAGCCAGCCGACGAGAACAAGTGGGGTCCTGGACACACTTTTAACTCGCAGCTGAAAAACTGAACCGGCCAGGAGCAGGACGGTGGATACTGCCAGCAGGGATAGAATTGTGGTGCTGGAGGAATAATCAAAGAGACTGTAGCCTCCGGTTACCTCACCGCCAAAAATAATTCCACAGCAGCTGGTGATTATTTCCGGTTCCAGGTTCACCAGGTAGAGCACAACCAGCAAGGCATCGCTAGCCAGCAAAGGCAGCAGCACGAGCAATCCGAAGGACTTAAGCCTGGTAAACGGAAAGTATTCGGAGCCGATGTCGAGTTTATGCAGGATGATCCACAGGGTACCAAGAAAAATTGTTGTCAGTTTAAAGCCGAGGGCCGGCAATCCATAATAGTTTGCACTGAGCGCCCCGGCTGCGCACATGGCCCCGGTGAGCACGGTGGCAAAATAATCGGCTGCATAGATGAAGATAAAGGCGGAGATTATCTGGACCACAAGTCCGAACTCCACCAGGGTGGCCGCCAGCCAGATCTGCTCCTCGAGTCTGATCTGCCGCTCGGAATCCGAACCGATGTCCCAATACCGAAGTACCTGCAGTGCGGTGACTGCCCCGACGATCCCAAAGATGATTGTCACCGCCGAACAGGTAAGCAGGGCGATGGACCAGGATTCCAGGATCATTGTGGTTCAGAAGGCCGCCGCCAGCGCGCCGTCCCTTAGATAGAGGCAGCGGTCAACCACCGGGCTCTCTGAGACGAGCGGGTCGTGGGAGGCAATGACAATCGTTTTACCGAGCTTCTTGAGGTCCGACATAATCGATAAAAAATCCTCACTCAACCTGGTGTCGAGATGGGCTGTCGGTTCATCGGCAATAATTATCGAAGGATCATTGATCAGCGCTCTGGCCACCGCCGCACGCTGGAGTTCGCCCCCGGAGATTTCAGCGGCAGGGAAATCACTGCGGTGATCTATCTCCAGCTTTTCCAACAGTTCCATAGCCCGTTTCTTTTGCTGGGCCGGTCTAACCCCGAGCGGCAATAACGGCAGGGTCACATTCTCCAGTACGCTGAGTTCGGGGATGAGTTGGAAGCGTTGAAATATAAAACCGATATGCTCCCTCCGGTAGAGGGTCAGAAATCTATCCGGTAATCGGGCCAGTTTTTTTCCACCCACCACGGCGCTGCCAATGGTCGGTCCTATGATACCTCCGAGGATGGAAAGCAGGGTAGATTTGCCTGAGCCGGAGGGACCGTGGATACAGATCGTCTCGTTGGCATCAATGGTCAAGTCGATACCGCGCAGGGCATGGACCTGGTTAGACCCCCCACGGTTGTAATACTTTTCCACTGCCTTGAGCTCTATCTTCATCTCAGATCACCGAATCGGGACGAATCGCTGCACTGTGCCAGGCCGGTATCACGGTGGCAGCCAGATAGGGCAGGACGCTCAGTGAAAAAATGATCAGCAGATCACCGATGCTAAACACCGGGATCAGGGAGACCGGCGGCTTTAGTACCGACCAGCCCAGCAGCACCGGACGGAAGAGTACTCCATCGAAAAACAGCAGATGCATCCAGGCACCCAGATAGCCTAGGCCAAGCGCTGATGCCGAGATAATGATAGACTCCCAGAATCTGAGGGTAATAACATCCTCGGTCTGCCAGCCCACTACTTTTAAAATGGCCACCTCCCGCTGCTGGGCGGGCGTCAGACCGGTCGCCTTGTCCCAGGCAAAGATCGCGAAAGCGGCCATGGCCCCAAACAGACAGGCCAGCCCAAAGCCGGAGCGCCAGCCGAAGGCAACCCGATAGGTCTTGGCGATTCGTTCTCTGGTGACAACCCTGACACCCTGCAACCGCTCCCCGATCTTGTCGGCAATATTGTCGATTTCAAGAGGGTTGGCCACATCGACCAGCAGATCAGTTATCTCAGCCGGTGCCAGACCGAAAAGATCCCGGGCGGCTTGAAGATCCATAATGATCAGGTCATCGGTGACCATCGATGTGTCTGCCCCAAATGCTCCAGCCGTGATGAAGGATTTCAGAGTCAAGTCCGGTCGAAACAGAGAAAAGGTGCGTCGGGAGCCAAGTTCGAGACTTTGCCGGACACCACGACCGATAACCGCATTCTCGGCAACCGTGTCAAGCTGCATCTCCGGCAGATAATCAATTCCCAGGCCAGGCAGTGGTGATTTTTCCGACAACTTCGGATGGCCGATGACGGTATAATTTGCCCCGTTGTTCTCATCGAAATAGTACCCCCACACTCTGGGCCGCACCGAACGTATACCGAAAATATTCTCAAGCTTGTCAACCGCATCCTCGGTGAGGTTAACCTGGCGGCCGGCAGACATCTTTTGGACAGTGATATCGGGTACGGTCTCGAGCAGTCGGCCCGCCGCTTGTTTCAGGCTGGTGGTGGTCAGAGAAAATGAAGCGACCATGAAGATGACCAGGGCGAATATGAAAACTACTACGACATTTCTAGCGACTCGTCTTTTAAAACCGCTCAAGGCATAATCGGCGATATTGAGTTGCCTGTCTATATATCTGAGAGCCATCTACTTCTCCGGAATCCAGAACGAACCGGTGGGAAAATGCTCGATACTGCCGGGATGATCCATGAAAGGTGAGAGTCGGTCGGAAACGGCGAGATGCCTCACATAACGGGCATCGGTGGCGATACAGAAATCACTCAACCCCAAAATTTCAATTGACCGGACTATCCGGCGCTCGGCCTCACTCGAGGCCGCCAACCGCTGGTTCGCTGCCCCAATCAGGCCGAGTTGAGCACTTATACAGACAGCCAGAAATAGAAGAAATCGCAGAGATAGCCGCATCTCAGTTGGCCTGCGTCGCCTTCTTTTTCTTCATTTTCATCATATGCTTCTTTTTCATCTCCATTATCTGAGAAGATGTTATCTGAGCGAAACTGAGGATGGCGGTTCCATGATGATCTGATTTGAAATTTTCCGCCTCTTTCCGGGTGCTAAAAGGAATGAGCTCATCTCCCATCGGCCCCAGCACATCGCTGCCGACCACATAAAGCGCCGATCTGCCGTCGATGTAGTCGAGGGTATAGTAGTTACGCACCCAGATTTCCGCCGTGGACAAATCGGTGCCACCACCATAGCGATCGCTGTTAAAATAGTAAGCCATCATATCCTTGACCCCGTCAAAGACAAGCGGTTTATTATTACCATCAACAATCTGGGCAAGCCAGTGCTCGTAGTTGGCCACGAACATTCCGCACACCGGGCACTTCTCTCCCGGTCCAACCGGATGCAGTGGTTCGCTTGCTCCTGTCGAAGCTACTGCCAGCAACATCAGCACAGCCACCGCGGTTCCTCTCGCTGCTCCCATTTATTCCTCCCCTCTAGTTATTAAGGCAAGTAGGGGCCGAGCAACTCTTGAAGTTCGGCCTCACCAACTCCTCCCAAAATAGCAGTAATGATTTTCTGATCAGGACTGATGAAAATCGTCTGGGGGACCAAACTCACCTGATAATCCTCCGCCATCTTCCCATCCTTATCCAGCGCCACCGGAAAACCAATGTCGAGGTCGTCGATAAACCTTCTGACCCGCTCCTCGGTCTCATTGGCGGTTGCCACGTAAAGCACCTTCAGACCACGGTTCTGGTAGGTGTCGAAATAACTGTTAATAAGCGGCGAATCGGCCCGGCAGTATTTGCATTCTGTGTCCCAAAATCTCAGAATTACCGGGGATCCACGCCACGCTCGAGAGGAGATGGTCTGTCCCTGCAGATCGATGATGCTAAAGGTGGGAGCCCGGTCCCCAATTTTCAACCGACCGGTTTTTTCGTCACTGCACCCGATTACCAGCAGTACAGTAAGAAAAAACAGTGCAACCGTCGAAAAGAGAATCCAATCCGCTCTTATCCTGTTGAAGGCAGCCATTTAGAAGATATGTTGTGTATTTAGGTCCCCACCTGTTTCAAGTCAGGAAACTAACTCCATATCCTGTCTTTTACAAGCAGCATCTGTAGACAGTCCTGCATCCTGCTAGCTCTTAACCACCTGATTTAGCCCGGGGAAAAGGACGATAATTGTTGTACTTACCGACGCTGAATGCTACAATGTGCTATAGGTAGTTTCCCGTTTTAGATTTTACAGTGGTCAAGGTTTATCATGGAAAAAAACGAATTTACCACCATCAGGAAGAAGCTGGCCAAAACCCAGAAGGAACTCTCCGAACTACTCGGAACTTCTCTCAAAGCGGTAAGCAGCTATGAGCAGGGATGGCGCAACATCCCCGTTCATGTGGAACGTCAGCTCCTCTTTCTGCTGGCCCAGAAAAACAACACTGGCAAACATGTCTGTTGGGATATTCGTGAGTGTTCCGAAGAAGTTAAGCAATCCTGCCCGGCCTGGGAATTCAATGCCGGTCACCTCTGCTGGTTCATCAATGGCACCATCTGCAACAACGATGTTAAAAAAAACTGGGAAGAAAAAATCGCCGTCTGCAGAAAGTGCCCCGTTTTCAAGGCCCAGATGAACTTTTAGCCCAGATCTCCGGGGTAATTAACATTGCGCCAACTGTCGACGAGATAGTCCGGAATCCCTGGTTGATACACCAATTCAGTGCTGCCCAGTTCACTTATTTTTCTACTCCCCGACGCTATCAAGTCCTCAACGAGAGGACTGCAGCGATAATCGTACCAGGCCAGCAGCGGCTCACTTCTGCCGGTAACCGGATTTCTCGGTAGCACCGCCCGGTACCGATCTTTTCTCTGGGCCAATAGCCAGGCTATGGACTGCTCGGTTATGTAAGGCATGTCACAGGCGAGAACGAGCCAGGAGGTAAAAGGGCGCTGCTTGACCAGGGCTCCGACACCGGCCAGAGGTCCCTGCAACCCAGGCAGATCATCGATCCGCTCGATCTCTTCCAGTGCTGCTGGCAGTTCACCACGGCCGGAGATAAACAGATCGTCAACAAATGGAGTTATCGTTGCCAAGGCTCGTTCCAGCCAGCTTTTACCTCGCTCATCTCTGATCAGGTGCTTCGGCCGCCCCATACGGGAGCTTCTGCCTCCGATCAGGACTGCCCCGGCCAGTGGAGTCGTGGTTCGACAACGCCCAAGCCAAAGCTTGATCTGCTCAGCGCAGTATTGCAGATCGGCTTCAGTTCGGCAGAGAAAGGTGCTATCCGGCCTCAGATTTCGAGTTGATGTTTCTGAGGAGGAGAACAGCAGGTGGTTTGAAGTCGTTGCCAAACCTGAGTTTATCAGCACCATATCGGCATCGGCCAAGAAGCTGATCAGGCTTCGTCCCGAAACAGAGGGCACTGTCGTTCCGGCCCGAGATACGACGACTCCAGCTGCCTCTAACAAGCTTATGAGTTTTTGGCAGAGTTCTCTCTGTCGGCTATTTTCGCTCGGGAAAACCGCCAGCGCCGGGAGATGATTTGGAAGACTGACCATGGCTCCAGCTCTCTTAACAGAAAACACTGCCTGACCACAGCGGCAGCACCCCCCGCTGCCGTCCAAGCTCGAAGAACATGTCCACCGCCCTCCTCCCTTCCTCGCCAAGATCAAGTGAAAAATCATTGACATAGAGTTCGATGTGCTGATCTATCACCTGATCATCGGTTTCTTGGGCATGGTGCTTTATGTAGGGGTAGCAAGCGTTGGGATTTGAACGGGCCCATTGCAGGCTGGCTTCGATTCTTCTGCCGGCTTCCTCTCTCAGCAACGGCCCCAGTTCCCTGTTGACGGCGATACAGCCCAGCGGCAGCGGGGCATCAAAAGAATCCTCCCACCACTGGCCCAGGTCCTGAAGACAGACGAGGCCTGACTGACGATAGGTAAAACGGCTCTCATGGATGATAACACCGGCATCCACCTTTCCCGAGGCTACCGCATCGATGATCTGCTCGAAACGCATCTCCACCAGATCGTTGCTTTCCGGGGAGAACATTCTAAACAGCAAAGCGGCGGTCGTATACCTGCCGGGTATCGCAATTCTTTTGTTTTTCAGTGCCGCCGTTGAGAGCTCTTCTCTGCTGATGAGCAGCGGGCCGCAGCCCCGTCCCAGGGCACTGCCGGAATTGAGAATACAATAGGAGTCAAGCAGATGAGCGACGGCATGAAATGACAATTTGGTGACCTCGAGCCTGGATTCAAAGGCCCACAGATTCAGGGTCTCCACATCCTCCAGATGGGGCCGATTAAAAAAAGGCTGCTGTTGATTTCTCGCCTCCTCAACCAGTCTGCAGAAGATGAATGTATCGTTGGGGCAGGGTGAAAAACCAAGAGAGAGCGGTTTCGCTGCAGTCATAAAATATTCCCAAATCTATTGATTATCAGCGCTGCAGCCTGAGCCGCTCTGGCGGCCGCTTCAGCAATCGGCCAGTCGTCTCCCGGCCGATCCTCCACCAGGTTGGAGATAGCTCGAACTTCCAGCAACGGTATTTCGAAAAGCTGGCATACCCGGGCCACAGCCGCCCCTTCCATATTTTCACAGATTGCCTGGTAGCGGGCGGCAAAGAAATCGCCCCGAACTTTCCTGCCGCTGGCTCCGTTGACCGTCACAAAGGTACCCACCGCCGGACTGAGTCTGCCAGCGTTCAGGGCCGAGCGGGCTTCATGGAGCAGGTCGGGGTCAAGCTCGAAGACGGACGGCGCCGGAAAAGCGTGCTGTTCAAACGGTTCAATCGTATCTTCATAGCAGATGCCGAAATCACCGAGAACTTCGCGTCGGGCCAAACAGAGATCAAGCAGATCAAGCTGCTTATCTACAGTCGAAAAATAAGCCCCGCCGATGCCGAAATTGACAACGGTTCTGAGCTTCGTATGGTGTCTCTCTAGATAACGGCTCAGGGTGATCCCTGACTCCATCGGGCCGACGCCCGAAACCAGCAGTTCTGGTCGCTCGTCAGCGGTGTGAGAGAACCGCTTGAAGGCATCCATTTCCATTTGAGTTGCAGCGACCACCAGATGCATGGTATGAAATCCGTCCTTTGCTTGATGTTTCTATAAGTGTAACCTGTCAGCTCTTTTTATTTTGTAATGAACCAGACCTCACTATGCAAGATGATTTAAAACTCGGGGCCTATCATTATCATCTGCCCGAGAAAAATATTGCCCAGTTTCCCTCCGAAAAACGGGATCATTCGCGACTACTGGTACTCAACAGAGCAACCGGCCTGATCGAGCATTTTCTTTTTCACCAGATCAGCGGCTTATTCAATCCAGGCGATTTGCTGGTGCTAAACGACACCAAAGTATTCCCGGCCCGCCTCCACGGCAGAAAAGAAAGTGGCGGAAAAGCGGAAGTGTTTCTTTTGGGCTACCCCGCACCTGGGGTATCTGAGCAGTCCAAATCAGATAAGCTGCGCTTTCGCTGTGAGGCATTAATCAAAGCCTCGCGTCCACCCAGGAAGCAATCGGTGATTATTTTCAATGCCCACAGTTTCTGTCAGATGATCGAGGAATGTGGGAGAGGCCGATGGTTGATTGAACTGGTGCTTGATGCAGATACAGACCTCGACTCCCTGCTCGACGGCCAGGGAGAGGTGCCGCTTCCCCCCTACATAAAACGAGAGGAAGGCTGTTGGAATAGTGACAGACAACGATACCAGACCGTCTATGCAAACCAGCCGGGAGCCGTTGCAGCGCCAACTGCCGGCCTCCATTTTACCAACGATCTCATTGAAAAGCTGAAAGGCAACGGCGTCGGGACGGCCCCCATCACCCTGCACGTAGGCTACGGTACCTTTGCACCGGTACAGCAGCAGATCATATCAAAGCATCGTATCCACAGAGAATATATCGAAATATCAGAATCAACCGCGGAGTTGGTAAACCGAACCAAAACCAATGGCGGAAAAATCTGGGCAGTCGGCACAACCACGGTCAGAGCACTGGAATCCAGCATCGATCAGAATCACCGGCTGATTCCGGTGCAGGACTGGTGCGAACTTTACATAACTCCCGGGTTCAAATTTCGAGTGATCGACAATTTGATCACCAACTTCCATCTGCCCGAGTCTTCGCTGCTCTTTCTCGTTTCGGCGCTGTGCGGCAGAGAGACACTACTGACTTGTTACCGTGAGGCGATTGAAGACGATTATCGCTTCTACAGCTATGGAGATGCAATGGCCATTATAAGTTAATTCGGTCTATCAAAGACAGACCGAATTAACTCAGCCAATAAAGCGTAGTATTGCTGGACAGGGTTATTTCCCGGAGGCTGCTGCAGGGCAACCGGAGCAGCCGGCTCCGGCCTGTCCTGTCTGGCAGGGAGGTGCTGCAGGTTTGCTTTCTTCTTTGTTGCCCGAGCCATTGCCGGCGGTTGAGTAACCATCGGCGTACCAGCCGCCGCCCTTCAACTGAAATGAAGACATTGACATCAACTTTGTGACAGGTCCCTGACATTCAGGACAACTGGCCAAAGGCGGATCGGCGATTTTCTGCTGAACTTCGATTACGCTCTGACACTCTGTACATTCATATTCATAAACCGGCATCGTACTTCTCCAAACTTTTCACCACAAATTGTTACATCCGTCTCAAAGAACAGATTTCTAATTGGTTTTTTCGTGGGCTACGATAATTCGTGTTACCGCATCTGTCAATATTCACCATCCAGTAACAACAAAAGATTTTCCCATCATTTGTGAAACCCTACAAATTGACACCTTCTACATTGTGGCATAGTTTTCAGTAAACTCATCTCTGTGTACCGCCCAGAGGATCAGCGTATATTTTTGAGTCATATGACATTATGAGTACTCACTACCGCCGTCAGAAATCTGCTCCGCCTGCGGAAGATCAGGAAACTCCCGCCGCCCACTCGGATCTCAAGAAACGATTGGAATCCCTGGAAAAGGAGAATCAGCAGCTAAGGGGCCGACTGGCTGGAATGGTCAACGAACAGACCAGAGAAGCAAACCAGGCCCTGAGGTTGGCCGAGTATATAATCGACCACAGCCCAGCCATTCTTTTCCGGCGGCTGGCAGCCGAAAAACTTGATGATAGAAAGATGGTCTATGTGTCGCCGAACATATCACGTTTCGGCTACAAGGCTGAAGACCTGCTGAGCAACAAAATGATGTTCCGCGACATACTTTATCAAGAAGATGCCAAGCGAATTCAAAAAGAGATCAAGGAGTCCGTCGAGGAGGAACGCAGGGACTACAGCCAATACTATCGCATCATAACCAGCAGCGGAGAACTGCGCTGGGTTGAGGACCGCACCTCGGTTGTTGAGGATGACCAGGGTGTCCGCTACCACCAGGGTATCGTCATTGATATCCACGAAAGAAAAGAGGCCGAAGAGAAATTACGAAAAAGCGAGGAGAAATATCGCCAGATTGTTGAGACTACCTGCGAGGGATTTGTGTTGCTGGACACTGCGATGCAGGTGCTCGACCTCAACACTGCTTTTGCCAGGATGATGGGCCAACCTATGGCTGAACTCATCGGCAGCAAACCGTTTGAGTCCTTTGAGAATATCGATTCACTATTGACCAAGGCCCACTCAGGGAATTCAGAGACTGGTGATTTTCATGAGTTAGAAGGGCGGCTTGAGTCCGCCGACGGATCGTTTATTCCGGTGCTGATCCATGCCAACAGTCTGCGTGGGGACCAGGGAGATTCTCTGGGTCTCATGGCCTTTGTCACCGACATTTCCGAACACAAGAAAGCACTGATGCTGGCAGGAGAAGTACAGAAAAGTCTGCTGCCTGGGGTGCCGCCGGTGGTAAGCGGTTTTGATATCTGCGGCCGGAATATTGCCTGCGACGAGGTTGGCGGCGATTATTACGACTATCTGAGCAACGGCTCCCCCAAGAATTTCGCGGTGGTCGTCGGTGATATCAGCGGACATGGAGTCGATTCCGCCCTGCTGATGTCAAGCGCCCGGGCGTTTCTTCGAATGCGGGCTTCACAGCCCGGCAATGGTACTGAAATCATTTCATCTCTGAACCGGCACCTCTGTGCCGACGTGGATCAAAGCGGCCACTTCATGACCATGTTCTATCTGTACTTTAACCAGGACCGAGACCGGCTTGAATGGATCAGAGCGGGGCATGACCCGGCCCTGTGTTATGATCCTGAGGACGATCGATTCGAGGAACTTGGCGGTGCGGGTCTGGCTTTGGGCGTCGACGCCGATTACCCGTTTACCGGACAGTACCGAACTGAAATGAAGAGCGGCCAGGTCTTCCTGATTTACACTGACGGCTTATGGGAAGCGTGTAACGCCAGCAACGAACCCTACGGAAAGGAGCGGCTCAAGAATTGTATACGCCAGCACAACCACCTGAGCGCGGCTGAAATCGTAGAGAAAATCCTTGAAGACCAGGAACGGTTCAGAAACGGCAGCAGAAACGAGGATGATATTACTCTGGTCGTTGTCAAGTCTCTCTGACAAGATTGATCTTTACCATTCCCCCCTGCCTGGGCCTCTCAATCAGCCTGAACGAGAGGCTCCGAGACCTTTTCTTCTCTAATCAACAAGGCTCTCACATCCTCCATAATCAGGTAGAGGCAGGGCATCAGAACCAGGGTGATCACCGTGGCAAAGGCAATGCCGAAACCTAGGGAAATGGCCATGGGAATCATGAAGCGGGCCTGCCGCGAGGTCTCGAAGATCATCGGTGCCAGTCCACAGAAGGTGGTTAAGGTGGTGAGTACCACCGGCCGAAACCTGCGCACCCCAGCCGCGGTGATAGAAGGTGCCGGCGACATTCCCTTGATCCGCTGTTTGTTGGCAAAGTCGATAAGTACCAGTGAATCGTTGATGACGATGCCGGACAGGGCCACGATACCCATCATGCTCATCAGGCTTAGATTGTAGCCCATGATCAGATGGCCGAAGACCGCTCCAATAATGCCGAACGGAATTGCCGCCATAACGATGATGGGCTGGAGGTAGGAACGGAAGGGAATGGCGAGCAGGAAGTAGATCACCCCGAGGGCAAAGACAAAATTTTTCATGAGGTCGCCGACACTTTCTTTACGCGACGCCTGCCGACCTTTGTAACCATAGGATAGGCCAGGATACTGCCTGGCCAGTTGGGGCAGTGCATCTGCGTTGAGGCCGGCCATGATGGTCGGGGTGGCGCCAATTGGATCGACGTTGGCGGTAACCATGGCTGTACGTTTGGAATCCCTTCTCTTTATATTGGTATAGCCCCTGCCTTTATCGATGGTGGCAATGTCACTTAAAGGTACAAAGGTTTTCCCGGGCGTTGCCACCATGAAGTTTTCAATATCATATTCACTCAGGCGCTGCTGCTCCGGCAGCCGTACCCTTACGCTCACCTCATTGCTGCCCCGCTGCTGACGCAGGGCAATGGTTCCCTGAAAGGCCGAGCGTACCTGTCGGCCCACCTCGGTGGCGGTCAACCCAAGGCTTTCTCCCCGCTCGTTGACAACAAAGTCATACTGGGTTTTGCCGGCGGCATAGCCACTGTCCACATCTTTTACACCCGAGTAGAATTCCAGTTGCTCGGCCAGCTTCAGACTGGCCTGATCAAGCACCGAAATATCCCGATGACTCAATTCAATCGACAGGCCGGCACCACTTCCCGGCCCCCCCCTATCCGACTCGTAGCGAAGCGACTGCAGCCCGACAAGAGGTCCCACTTCACCACGCCACATCTTGGTCACGTCGCGGGTACTGTACTGCCGGATGCCTGGCGGGGTAAGATAGGCGTTTATCTGCACCGTGTTGTCCGAGATCGACGATGAGATGCCCTCCAGTAACTGGTCACCGCCGTTGTTCTCTGCTACCGTTTCGATACCCTCGACCAGCCGGTCCCGCACCCTTACCATATCTGAGACGTGGCTGCCTATTGGCAATACGGCCGTAACAACGGCACGGTCAGATTCAACTCTGGGCATCAGGATCATGGCGATTCTGCCGCTGAAGACATAACCGCCGGTGATTATCAGGATACCTATCAGAAAGGCGACCGTCAGGTATCGGTACCTTAAGAACCAGGCCAGTGATGGTTCATAAATCCGGCTTACATACCAGTGCAGCACCCCGCTGAAGAACCGCTGCCAGATGGTAACCATACGGACCAAAATATTGCCGTTAGTCTCTTTCGAGTGAGCCAGGTGAGCCGGCAGGATAAGCAGCGATTCAAGCCAGGAAATCAGAAACACGGTAATAACCACTAACGGGATGACCCGCCAGACCTTGCCCATGACCCCCGGGACGAAATAGAGCGGCAGAAATGCAGCGACGTTGGTGAGAATGGAAAAACCGATCGGCATCGCCACATCTTTTGCCCCACGGATGGCTGCTTCCACCCTGCCGTGGCCCCGCTGCCTGTATTCATAGATGTTTTCACCGGCAATGATGGCGTCATCGACGACGATACCCAGCGAGATGATGAAGGCAAACATCGAAATCATATTGATGGAGACATCGAAAAACGGCAGAAACAAGAGGCCCCCAAGAAAAGAAATGGGAATCCCCATGGTGACCCAGAAAGCCAGCTTCAACTCCAGAAAAGATCCCAGAACAAGAAGCACCAGAACAAGACCGATAAAGGCATTTTTGAGCAGCAGTTCCAAACGCTGTTTGTATATTTTCGAGCTATCGCTGCTGAAACTATAGCTGACCGCCGGCGGCAGGCTCGGTTCGATTTCAGCCATCGCCGCCCGCGCAGCCTTCGACACGCCGATGGGCGTCTCCTGGCCAACCCGGTATATCCTCAGCAATATAGAACGCTGTTTGTTGTAAGTGTTCAACCGGTTGCTGTCTTCAAACCCCTCTTTGACGACGCCGATGTCTTCGAGATATATGGTCGAACCGTCACTGTTGAGGATCACCGGTATCCTGCTGAATTCGTCGGCCCAACTTTTGCGGTTCATCACCCTCAGAAGAATTTCGCCGCCTTCGGTTTCAATTTTGCCCCCGGCAACGTCGATCGATTTCTCACGCAAGATACGCGCCACCTGCTCAAGCGTAAGGTTGTACCGACGAAGGGTTTCCATCGAAATCTCCACCGCGAGTTCATAATCGCGGACCCCGCTCAGCTCGACCTGGGTGATCCCTTTATGCAGCAGAAGCTGGTCTCTTACCTGCTCGGCAACCCGCCGTAATTCCCGCTCCGAAACATCGCCGTAGACATTTAATCTCAAAACCTGACGTTTACGGGAATCCAGGCTGACCCTGGGATCTTCTGCATCGGCCGGAAAGGTGTCAATCCTATCGATGGCCTGTTCGACATCGGAGAGAACCTCCTGATCGGTAGCGTCCTCCATCAACTCAGCCCGCAGTGATCCACGCCCTTCAGAAGCAGTGGCGGTTATCTCATCTATACCCTCGATACCCTGAACAGCCTGTTCCAGAGCCAGAACCACACTTTGCTCAACTTCCTCGGGTGAAGCGCCCGGGTAGGCGACAGTGACGGAGATACGGTCGAGCTCGAACTCGGGAAACACCTCCTGCTTGATGGTGGTCGAAACCAGAAAACCGCCCAGAAGCAGGACGATCATCAAGAGATTGGGGGTGACCCGGTTGTGCACCATCCACTGGATGACTCCTTTACTGTCGGGCATGGTCGTTGGTCTCCTTCTGCCCGTCACGATTGTTTTGATAGGCATCGGCCGCATCGATTGCCGGGGCAGATCCGGAAGCGCCTTTCTTGGATTTTGCTCCCTTCATTCCGGGACCGCCTTTCTGGCCCTCGGGGCGCACTTTCATGCCCGCCACCGGGGTGGCGATATTGGAGATAATTAGCTTTTCTCCTGGCACTACTTCATCCTTGAGCAGGACGGCCGAGGGTCCCTTGAAGACCGGCTCGACACTGCGAATCTCCAGGGTCGAATCGCTGCTCAGCAGCCAGATGGTGTTGTTGTCGCGCAGGTTGGCCCGGTTTAATGGGTAGACATCCTCGAGTGTTTTACCGTCTATTTCAACCCGCACATAGGCGCCTATGAACAATATGGGTTGACCCTGGTTTTCAGGTTGCAGGCAGAGTGGATCCTTGACTGCGACGATCACCTTCGCCATCCGGCCGCCTTCCTCGAGATCGGCAGCCAACCGGATCACCCTGCCGCTTCGGAAATCGTCTGACCCGCCTGAAGTTTTGGTAAAGATGCGCACGGTGGAACCCTGGTCAGGATTTTTTTTGTCGGGAAATTTTATCCAGTCCAGTTTGTCTACCGGCACCGCAACCTGTACCCAGAAAGAGTCTGTACCGATCAGATGGGCAACCGGAGTTGATTCTGATACACGGGAGCCCAATTCGACAGATTTAGAGCGGATCACCGAGTCAAACGGTGCTTTGAGAGTCGTTCGCTCGAGTTCCAGGTCCGCTTCGTCCAACTTCGATCGGTTTGACTTCAAGGCAGCCTCTTTCTGCCTGAGCTGCGGACTTCTCAGCATCAGTGCTTTCTCCTCATCCAAAGCATCCTCACCGAGCAGCTCAAATTCTTTCCTGGCAACCCGCTGGTTACCCATCTCCATGAGCAAGTCTGCCTCGGCTCTGGCCACTTCACTCTCCAGCTGACTGACTTTGAACTGATAGTTCGCCGGATCAATTTTCAAGACGATTTCTCCCTCGGCCAGCACCCCTCCAGGTACCACCTCCTCACTCAGGTAGACAACGTCACCCCCGACCCGGGATTTCAGGTCTACTTCGCGAGCCGGGACCACACTGCCCATACCGCGGACAATCGTCTGCTCTGAACTGAAACTTATTGTTTCGACCTGCACCAGGGTTTCAAAAACCGGTTTCTGGCGCGGCACCGCTTTGGGTGAGGTCTTCATGAAGTGCATGGCGACAAAAACTCCGCCGGCCAGGATAACCAGCGGGACAATGACGGAAAAGAATACTATGCGCAAGCGGCCTTTTCGGACTGGACGCTCTGTTTCAGGGCTATTTGAGTTCATCTCTCGACTTTAATTCTCCTGGTTGGAAATACCATAGGTAACTTCACCGGCGGCAAGTTCCATTTCCGGCAGGTCAATTCGGCCGCCCAGCGAACGGTACAGTCCGATTCGATAATCGATTAACTGCTGCCGGGCTCGCAGCAGTTCGGTCTGCAGCCCCTGAAAGGAGAGCAGGGCGGTGAGCACGCGTTGATAATCCTGGGCTCCCTGCCGGTAACGGTCGCCAACCCGTTCCACCGTCACCTGGGCCAAATCGAGTCTGATTTTCAGATTCTCTATCAATTGTTTCTGTTCCTGCTCCAGGATCAGGGCGGTCTCCACTTCGCCAATGGCTTCGAGCACTATCTGACCATATTGGTGAAAGCTCTCACTGGCACGGGCCTGGGTCCTCTCCACCTCAGCCTGGCGAAAACCACCGTCGAAAATCGGGCCAACCAGATTGGCGGCCAGGCTGCTGATCCAATTGTTGAAGATATCACTGGCCTGCCCCCCTCCGGTGGAGACATCCGCAGACAGACTCAGGGTGGGGAATTTATTCGCCACTGCTTCGGCAACCCGCTGGTCCGAGGCCAACAGAGAGAGGTAAGCACTGCGTATATCAGGCCTCCTGGCAAGCAGATCGCCCGGCAGCCCAGTCTGGGGCAGCGGCGGCAATTCGACAAGATCTTCTGGAACGGGCAGACTCGAGTTACCCGGCATCATACCGAGCAAAATCGACAACCTTTGTTCGAGGTTGTAGAGGCGGACCTTGAGGATTATCAATTCACCGTTGTTTCTTTCGATCAACTGTTTCTGCTGCATGACGTCAGCAACACCAACTTGTCCGGCCTTAAACTGGGCGGTGATGATTTCAAGGATTTTCTCGTTGAGCAGACGCTGCTCGATTACCAGTTCCTGCTCCTTTCTTATTTCAGCAATCTGATACCAGATGCTGCCAATTTCAGAGGTAATAGTTATGGCAACCGTCTGCAGGTCTGCCTCGCGGGCCTCTGTGTCGAGTAGTGCAGCTTCGGTGCGGGACCTCAACCTGCGCCAGAGGTCTACTTCATAGGAAGCGGCAAGCCCGAGAGTAAGGTTAGTTGTAGAGTCTGTCTCCTCCCTGGTGGTCCACGTCTCTCTGGCCAGCCCTCGTCCGTCAAGCTCAGGATAGAGAGCTGCTCCCGACTTTCTGGCCACGGCCTCTGCCTGCACCAAACGGTCATGGGCCGCCAGCAAGTTGAGATTGCCGGTCAGGGCCGTATCGATGGCACGGGTCAGACCCATATCGTTGAAGGTGAGCCACCAGTCAGGCTGCAGTATCGCCTGCCCCTGCCCGGAAAACTGATCCGGCAGCTGCAGCGGTTCAGGAGCTCTCTTGGTCACCTGTACACAAGATGAGAGCAGGCAGACAAGCGCGATGATATTTATCTGGATCAGTCGCCGAGCCATTGATCTTTTTCTGTCATTTGTTTTCCTGAGAGGGCCTGTAAGGTCTTGGTCAAATCCTGTCAGCGGAGCTTGCACATTTCGAGCCGGTCTCTATTGTGTGCCAATAACATATTAAAACCGATTGATATTTTTTTCACCCTACGTGTTTTGAACATGATAGTTCATGCTCAGGTGACGGGTAAATTTTATCCATGATACCAGAATGCTGCGTGTTTCTTACCCAGCCGACGAGTCCACCGTAAAAAAGAGTTAACCGATAGCCGGCGCCCGAGGCTGCTTGTTGTTCATTAGAGTTTCTGGTATAGATCACCAGCTGAAGTACTCACCTAACCACCTACATATCGTTATGAGATCACCCATATACCGGTGTCGCTCCTATTGGAGAATATTTTTCATCTTCCTGGCCGTCCTGGTGGCAGACACTGAGGGCTGGGCGGAGAGTCCGGAACTACTGGCTGAAAGGCTGCAGGAGACCTACGCCGCCGTCGACAGCATAAGCTTCTCGTTTTCCCAGACCACCAGCGGCCCCATGACCGGCCGGCCCAAGTCAGGCAAAGGAAACGGTCTCTATGCGAGAACTGCTGAAAAACCGCTGATGCGCTGGAACTACCTGACACCTGATCCCCAGGTGGTAATCAGCGACGGTAGAACGATATCGATGTATTTCGAAAAACTCAATCAGATGATCATCTCCGAGGTTGACGAAGCCCAGACCGATATCCTTTTTTCCTTTTTTGCAGCCTCGGAGCCGTTGGACAAACATTTTACCATTTTGCCCCCTCACCTGGAAACCGATATATCCTCCGACCAATCTTCAGAAGAATTGCCCCAGATGCAGGCCTTGCGGCTGGAACCTCTGGATAAAAATTCGCAGATTCAGAACATTCACCTATGGATCAGTGACGACTCGATCATAAGGAGAATAGACCTGCTCGATCATTTCGACACCAAAACCACCATCAATTTGTCGAGTATCAACATTAATCCGCTTGATCTATCCGACCGGCAGGATCTTGATGACAGGTTTACCTTCATCCCGCCTGAGGGAACCGAGATAATCAGACAATGAGGACATGGCATAAACCCATCTCACCAACTCTTATCACCCCAGAATCATAGGATTTCAGATGGAACACGATAGTGACAGTTTTGCAGCACTTTTCAGCCAGAGTGAAGAAAAAACCCTGAGGAAACTATCCCCGGGCCAGAAAATAAAGGCAACAGTGGTAGGGATAGACAAAGAAACCGTTTTTCTCGATGTTGGTACCAAGAGTGAAGGGATCGTCGAGGCGTCTGAATTCATTGATGAAAACGGTGAATTATCGATTTCTCCCGGGGACCAGGTAGAAGTCTACTGCCTCAAATCGGGAGCCGGCGGGCAGATCTTCACCGCCAAGCTCGGGTCAGGGGCCAGCAGTGCCCACCTCGAAGAAGCCTATCACAACTCCGTTCCGGTTCAAGGTTTTGTCAAGGCTGAGATCAAGGGCGGTTTCGAAATCACTCTCTCGGGCAATGTCAGGGGTTTCTGCCCCTTTTCCCAGATGGGCCTGCGACGTGTGGAAAACGCCGCTGAAACCTACCTCGAGACCCACATGAGTTTTCTGATAACCAAATTCGAGGCGGGAGGCAGAAATATAGTCCTTTCAGCCAGACTGCTGCAGGAGGAAGAGCGACAGCTGAAAAAGGAAGAACTGCAGGAAGTCCTGGAGGAGGGACAAAGCATCGAAGGTTCAATCTCGGCCATCAGGCCCTTCGGCCTGTTCGTGGATATCGGTGGGATCGATGGACTGGTACCAATTTCCGAGGTTGGCTGGAGCCGGGTGGAGAACCTCGAAGATACCTATTCTGTCGGCCAGCAGGTCCAGACTGTCGTCAAAGGACTTGATTGGGAAAATGACCGGATCAGCCTGTCCATCAAGGAAACACTGGAAGATCCCTGGGAGGCAGCGGTAAAAAATCTCTCAGAAGGTAAAGCCTATGTCGGTAACGTTGCCAGGCTCGCCCAGTTCGGCGCCTTTGTCACCCTGGCTCCCGGCGTAGACGGCCTCGTTCACATTTCCAAACTCGGCGGAGGAAGAAGGATTAACCATCCCAAAGAGGTGCTCGAGGCCGGGCAGAACCTTGAGGTGATCATCGAAGCCATCGATCCCGCAAACAAGCGGATCAGCCTCATCCCCTCCGACTACGTCTCGCTCGAAGATGAGGAGGAAAAGGAGCGCCGGGAATACAAAGACTACCGATCAAACCGGACGGGCTCGAAAAAAGAAGCAGCAAAGGATTCGATGGGCAGTTTTGGGGCTCTGTTGAAATCCAAGCTGGAAGAAAAGAAGTAGGTACGTTCCTCAGTCAAGGGACTGACGGAGCATTTCAAAAAGGACCACTGCCGCGGCCACAGAGCTGTTCAGGCTATCAATGTCGCCGGCCATCGGTATAGAAACAAGCAGATCGCAATGGCGCTTGACCAACGGTCGCAAGCCGCTTCCTTCATTGCCGACCACCAGGCAGGCAGGTACATTGAAATCGGTCTGATAGATCGATCTGGCCTGTTCATCTTTGACCGCCCCGAATATCCAGCCCCCCGCCTCTTTCACTTTCTTCAAGGCCTCCGCCAGATTGGTCACCTGGCTGATATGCACCTTGGCAATCGCTCCCGCCGACGCCTTGGCGGCGGTGCCCGCCAGAGGTGCTGAACGGTCACGGGTCAGAATCAGGTGGGTAACCCCGGCCGCATGAGCCGAGCGGATGATCGCTCCGAGATTGTGGGGATCCTGGATTGAGTCGCAGGCCATCAGGCGAGGATTTGCTCCCTGTTGAGCCGCTTGCTGAAAGTGCTCCAGCAGGTCTTCGAAGGGCAGCAGCGGCACCGGCGCACACTTTGCAACAATGCCCTGATGGTTCAGCGGCTCGGGACTTTCGGTGATCCTGATTCGGTCAACGAACAGGCACTTGATCTTATGGCTTCGGGCTGAGTCGATAATCTCCTGCAGCCCCCTGCTCTGTTTTTCTTTCTGGACACACAGCTCGACCACCCTTTCCGGCTGGGTATGAAGAACCTCAAGGGTGGGATGGACACCCCAGATAAGATCGTCACTGTAGCGGATCCTGTGCTCCCGACTCGTTGGACTATTTTTACTGCGTCCCATAGATCAGAGAGACTTCCGGTTGGACTGCCCGTTCAAGCCTCTTCTGCCTTCGGCGCGGGCCGCGTAGATGATGGAGCAGATCATGGTCACCGCCTCGGCAAGCCGATCGTTAACAACCAGGTAGCGATATTTTGAACTCTGCATCATCTCCTCGACACTGTTGGCCAGGCGGGTGGCAATGGATTGCTCATCCTCGGTGCCTCGCTGGCGCAGTCGGGCCTCCAGCTCGGTTGCATTGGGTGGGGCAATGAAGATGTCGACATATTCCAGCTGAGTGTTCTGCCTTATTATCTCGGCACCCTGTACATCGATGTCGAGGATCACATCGAAGCCATCGCGCAGCTTCTCTTCGATCGGGGCGGCCGCAGTTCCATAATAGTTTTCATGCACCCTGGCCCACTCCAGGAAAGCGTCATCATCGATCATCTGCTCGAATTTATGATGGCTCACGAAATAGTAGTCTCGTCCCTCCAGCTCCCCGCTGCGGGACGCTCTGGTGGTGTGAGAAACGGAAAATTCAAGACGCTCAACCTGACCAATAACCTGTTTCAGAATGGAAGTTTTTCCCGTTCCCGAAGGAGCTGAGACGATGATGAGGTTACCGCTCACGTGTGCTATTTCTCCTCCTCTTTGATGACTTCACGGTGTTCTGCAAGATGGTACTCTTCCTGCAGTGCCGCCAGCCGCTGGCCAATGGTGTCAGGCTGCACAGAGGACAGAATCACATGATTCGAATCGGTGATGATAATCGATCTGGTTCGCCTCCCCTCGGTCACATCTATGAGGCGTTGGGAATTTTTGGCCAGATCTTTGAGCTTTCTGGCCGGTGCCGAGCCGGTATTGATCACGGCCACCACCCGCTCCACCATAACGGTGTTGCCATAGCCTATATTGAGTAACTGCATTTTAGCCCTGAGGTCTGAATTCGATATCGTTTGCTACTCGATATTCTGCACCTGCTCACGCATCTTTTCAAGCTCGCTTTTCAAGGATACAGTTTTATGAGCATTCTCGGCATCATTGATTTTTGAACCAATGGTATTTACCTCGCGCAGAAACTCCTGGATCAGAAAGTCGAGTTTACGTCCCACCGGTGCAGAACTGTCGAGCAGATCACCCAGTTGGTCTATATGGCTGCGCAGCCTGACCATTTCCTCGGTGACGTCTGATTTATCGACCAGGATGGCCACTTCCTGAGCCAGTCTGGCCGGATCCAGATCAATTGTGTCCAGCAGTTTTTCGAGCCGATCCCGCAGGACGCTTTCACGGTCAGCTATTATGGTGGGAATGGATTGCTCAATGGAGTCAAGCACCTCAGTAAATACCTTAAGGCGCTCACCAAGGTCGGCAGCCAGGGCCTCTCCTTCACGAGCACGCATGTCATGGCACTGGCCGAAGGCATCGTCAATAGCCGATTCCAGCAGTGGCCATATTTCTGCCAAATCCTCAGGCTGCTGCTCTCTGGTCACTACATCAGGCAGATTGATCAACAGGGAAAGCTCAGTCTGACTTTTAAGGTTCAATTCACTGGCCAGTTCATCCAACCTATCCCTGTAAGTCCTGGCCAGATTTACATCTATGCCGATTTTGACCAGGTCGGAGAAGTCCCCTGAAACGGAAACTATCAGATCGACCCGCCCCCTCTGATGGAAGTTACTGATTTTCTTCCTGATCAGATCTTCCAGGGCAGCATAGTTTCGTGGCAATTTAATCTTGGCATCCAAAAACCGGTTGTTGACGCTCTTGACCTCGGCGGTCCAAATTCGCCCCTGGTTCTCGACCTCGGCCCGTCCATAACCGGTCATGCTTTTTAATGCCATCCTGTTGCTCCCTTCTTTATTACGGCCTGGCCGACGCTAGACCCACAACTAAAAAAGGACGATGTCCGGGCTACAGCCCGGCATCGTCCTCAGATCATCGAAGCTGTGCCTTATTGGGCAGCCATTGCAGCATCGAGTTCCTTGACAAGCTGATCGGTGATGTCCACCGCTTCACTGTAAAAGATGACGCCGCCCTTGGAGTCGAGAAGCAGGGTGTAGCCATTCTTTTTACCAAAACCCTCCACCACACCTTCAAGTGCCTTGAGGATGGGCGCCAGTTCTTTGTCCTGGAGGGTTTTCAGTTCAAACCGGGCATCATCTGATTTTTCCTGCAGTTCGCGTCGCTTTTTCTGAAATTCCCTGACCTTCACCTGTTTGGTTTCTTCACTCCAGGCCGAGCTCTTTTTTTCGATTTCACTCTGCATGTCTACCAGTTCCTGCTCTTCAGCCTTGAACTTGGACTGCAGATCCTGCATCTTCTGATCAAATACTTCCTTGGCAGCCTTGCCCGAAACCGAATTCACCAGAATTTTCTGAACATTCATGACACCGATTTTCATATCGGCGGCCTTCGCGGATTCCAAAGAGACCAGCGAAACGCATAGACACAACGAGACAAATCCAACAATTAACACTTTTTTAAACATGATAGCTCCAGGCAAATAACAAGCGGGCCCCGAGGGCCCGCTGTAAATTCAACTATGATTGGTTTAAAGATGCTTATTCGACGATGACGAAGTCAGCCCGACGATTCTGTGCCCAGGAGAGTTCATCATGACCATGCATGAGCAGCCGTTCTTCACCAAAACTGATGGTGCTCAGTCTGGAATCACTGATACCCAGGTTAACCAGATATTTCTTGGCGCCCAAAGCGCGACGCTCGCCCAGAGCCATATTGTATTCACTGGTACCGCGGGGGTCGCAGTTACCTTCGATACGGATGTTGGTGTCGGCCTCGCTGCTCAGAAAATCGGCGTTAGCTTCGATTCTGGATACTTGGTCCTTTCTAATATCGGATGAATCGAAATCGAAGTAGACGGGCAGCATACCTTCGGATGTCCGGCCTTCTGAAATGCCTATCGGTTTTGACTCCAGCGATTCTTCCTTGCCCATGGCACCTTTGTCGGTAGACGGTTTCATCTCTTCATCGCTGACCTTATCCTTGGCACAGCCTGAGATGAAAACAAGGCTTAGGATCATTAACACCTGCAAGAGAACCTGGATTCTGTTCAACATAATTACAACCTCCTGTTATCAAAAAGAAATGGTGGCAACAAATTGTGCCCATGACAGCTCTGTTTCAGTCAACAGAAACGACAAGAATCGTACTGTTCTTAACTGCTCAAATATAGAAAAATTCACCCCAAATACAAGAACTATTTTGCCTCCGGGGCAATAAAACAACGGCCAACTGACCATTTTCCGGGCTGCCCTGAGATACAGAATATGATCCGCCTTTTTGTCAGACAGAGGCTGCCGGGAATTTAAACCTCCTCGGCAATGAGACTAACAGATCCCGCCCAGCCAACAACTCTCCATTCTCCCCTCTCGATGGAAAAACATAAAAAAAACACTGTACTTTATCCTAGTGATATTTACTATTTCGGTATAAAGTGAGCGGCGAAAAACAGCGCCATGCATGATGTTGCCGGCTATTCCACCTACCACAGGCAGCATAATTCAGCAGAGTGGGCAGTATCGCATGGCTTAGAAGGTTCTTAGAAATAGTTGAGCCGATCAGTCTGACACGGCTTAACCAGGAGAGTTATATGGCCAAAATACATGTCAACCCAAACCGTGCCACCGATAAAGCGGTTCGAGCAATTGACAGAAAGCGGGAACAGGAACGCAGGAAAATGTTCATGCTGGCCAGAGATCATGCTGAACCGCTGTCGACCAAACTCTGTCAGCGACTGCTTGATAGAAACATTATCGAAACCACTTCGGTGGAGTCGATCCGTACGGCCTTGGAAACTCAGTTCAAATCCCTGCATATGCTTGAGGATTTCGATCTGCAGATGAAACTTGCCCCGGTGCGCACCCTGGTGCAGGATGCCAATATCGTCACCCTCTACCTCACTCAGTATATCATTGAAGATCTTATCGAACATCCCGACATCCAGGACGTCTTCGGCGAGGATATCGATATTTACCGGGCCATCGATTCGATAACCAAAGTACTCAGGCCGAGGTGATCCAACCCGCTGTGCTTCCCTCTCTGGTCTATTGCGACGAGGCAGGGAACATCCACGATTTTCCCGACCTGGGCATGGCCGGCATGGCCCACGGCCGTTTTCTCAAGCCAGGTCCTGGGGATCTCATCGAACTTCCCCAGGGCAGTGATTTTTTCACCCTGCCAAATCGTCTGCCGGTGGGCATCAATCCGGTCAGCGGCGAACCCCTTCTTCTGGAAGAAGACCCACGCTATCCCGGACGAAAAATCTACGGGGTCGCAGCCTTTATGGCTCCGGCTCACACCTCGACCCTGACGGCGGCCTACCAGACCGAAGAGAATGCGCCGTTATTGCCCCTGTTTGCCTACACTGCGGTGGGCTGGTATGACGGTAAATTCTGGGCCGCGGGCTTTCGCAGCGATGCGGACTGCCGGCAGGATTTCACTCAGTTCGACCAGCACAGAATCGATCGAAGCACCAATCAAAGACTGCAGCGTCACCGGGACAATCGTCTAATCCAGCATCTCGGCACCTGTTGTCTTACCTACCGGTGTCCGGCCGCACGAAATTATTTCCTCGGTCGCTGGGAGGCGCCGCTTCCCACCTCACCCACCTGCAACGCCCGCTGCCTCGGCTGCATTTCTCTGCAGCCCTCAGAATGCTGCCCCTCAACCCAGGAACGCCTGCAGTTCACTCCTTCGGTCAAGGAGATCGTTGAAGTGGGCGTCGCCCACCTTAACAGTGCCGAGAGTCCTGTGGTGAGCTTCGGCCAGGGCTGCGAGGGAGAGCCGCTGCTCCAGGCCGAGCTGCTGGAAAACTCCATCAGAGAGATGCGAAAATGGACCGACAGGGGTACGATCAATTGTAACACCAATGCGAGCCTTCCCACTGCGATAGAGCGGCTGCGTGAGGCAGGGCTCGATTCGATCCGGGTAAGTATCAATTCAGCTCGCGAAACCTTTTACCACAACTATTATCGGCCACGAAATTATAGCTTTTCTGATGTCAAAGAGTCGATCAAGGCTATGAAACGGGGCGGCGGCTTTGTCTCTTTGAACTACTTTATCCTGCCTGGCTTCACCGACTCGATGGAGGAGACTTCCGCGTTTCTGGAACTCATCGAAGAAACCGGCCCAGATTTTATCCAACTTCGCAACCTCAATATCGATCCGGAATGGTACCTCAGAGAGATTGGTTCGACAACCGCCCTGCCGTCCTACACCATTCGGAATTGGCTGGAAATGATCAAACAGAGGTTTCCTGCGCTGCGTTTCGGTTATTACAACCCCTGCCTGAACCCTTGAGGCATCAAGACATATTTATCGAGAACCACTACTGAACTCCGAAGAATAAAATTAACTATTGCTTATGTTCGATCATGGGCGATAATGCAAGTTCTCATTTAAGGTCATCTCTACCGTATTTTACCTTTGCGGCAATCTCCAAAGCTCCTTTGATATTTAGATCGTCAATCTCCGTCTCTTCATTGATGGTAGTGAAATCTGGCACATCTATCTTGAGAAGATTGACCATTCGTTGAAAAATTTCACAGCGCCTATTATCGCCAATAAGAAAAACCGGCTGACCCAATGTGTCAAATAGTTGCTGATATTCTTTGAACGCCACCAAATCTTCAGCGATGATTGCACTTTCAATAAAAAGTTTTCGTTGCCCGGGAGTAGTATCCAGCAATACCTCCATAAATCGGGGCATCAATAGAGCTCTCAAAAAACCAGATTCCCGGACGATAGATGCTGCAGCGGCGATAGATTCCTGTAATAAATCTTCGGATGCACTCAAAGAATCGGTCTGAATAGACTTTCCAATGGATGTGCTACTTTTTAAAGCCTCATAAATCTGACCACTAAGCGTTGTTATGCTACCGGCAATACGCTCTTTTTTATCTATATAGCTATATTTGGTATAAAGATTTTTGTGAATTTCCCTCGATACTAAGCAGCTTTTCAAAGGTTTAATTTGGTTGGTTCATGTCAAACTATTGTCAAATGCGTAATTGCGAAGGTATTTAAGCGCTGTTGATTCAGTCTTCCAGCCTCCTCTGAGCATAATTCTTGCGAGCGATTCTCCTTGGCTAATCATGTCCAACGCCGCCCCACCGGAAAAGAGTGCCCACTCAAATCCGGTATATCCTGCCAAAATCCAAATGCCTGATCCTGAAGAAGCCAACGAGATTGAAATGTGTCCTAACGAAAAGGCGGACTGTTAAGAAATTCTCAAAGAGCATATCTTACGGGAACTTATCGACATCGTTAATTTTGATGTGCGGGAATTATTCGACGAGTACGGCAAACTCAAGCCACTTGTTGCTCAATCAGATCATGTGCTTAAAGCGATTGATGATGTTCAGGTTCGGTTTTGCTGCTCTGGGGGAAAAGACGATGATGGTCTACCGATCATTAAAGTTTCTTAAAAGGTCAAGGCGTTACACCTGCTCGGTAAACATGTGAGGGCGTTCAAAAATTAGAGCCGGCTACGGCAGTCAGACACGTCAAGATAGATTCCCCGAAGGATGGTAAACTTTTTTTCTGTGGCCGAAATCGAACATGTTTTTTAGTATTTAAAATACTGATATAATTTGTTTTATTAGTATTTTTTTTGTTTTAAG
>NODE-87-length-31670-cov-5.61854_pt1 | contig 31670 bp, 32 predicted proteins | sample MGYA00139097_ERZ477577 | MGnify/ENA metagenome assembly ERZ477577
AGACTCAGCTTCGCGATGGCTCTGTAAAATTGTTAGGAAATAATTAGGATCTTTAATCTGCGTTAACTCGCCTTCACGTGGAAATAGCTTATCTTGCAAACGTGATAACCAAAAGCGTAATGCCGCAGCTCTCAATACTAAATTCCAATTATCGACTTCGCTATCCGTTAAAGTGCGTTGCTTAGAATAAGCAGCCATTAAAGCTTGATAACGCTTAGGTTCAATCAAACCACTTTCATCCACACACCAGTCATTGACCGCAACCGCTAAGTCATAAAGCAAATATTCATCACAGGCATAATAAAAATCAATAATACCTTTTAGCTCATCACCATCAAATAAGGCATTATCTCTAAACAGATCAGAATGAGTTACACCTGCAGGTAAGTCGAGTTGAGCATAGCCTTCTTGAAATGCTAGCTCCTCTTTTAAAAGTTCAGCTGAATCCGCATCTAATAAAGGTAAAACAGTATTAGCGATAGTTTGGCGCCACTCAGGGCCTCGCTCTGTTGTTCGGTGTGCCACAAACTGCTGACCACAAATATGCATTCGCCCTAATATGTCACCAATCGCCTGACATTGCTCGATAGTAGCAATTGAATCGACACCACGACCTGATAATCGCATAACGAGTGCTGCTGGCTTACCGCAAAGTGTTTTTAAATACTGCCCCGTTTTATCTGCCGCTGGATGAGCTGATGGAATACCTTGCTGATAAAAAAAGGTCATTACATCAAGAAAGTAACCTAACTCGCTAAATTCATGTTGCTCAAACAAAGTGAGTACGTACTCGCCTTGTTCAGTGGTAACAAAGTAATTAGTGTTTTCGATGCCATCACTAATGCCTTGAAATGACACTAATTCACCGACGCTATAATCACCCAAAAACGTGATTAAATCCTCACGCCCTACTTCTGTATAAACTGACATCTAAACTGCTCTAATAAATTAAACGGTTACCACTTCAATAAAATCCAATTTGGTACCGCATCTGATTGCAATTCAAATTGTTTTGATTCTAATGAACCATCACCATCAGTATCAATGAAATAGTATGGCTTACCGACTGCAGGTGTTACTTTGATCATGTAAAGCTCACCATTGTGTCGATACTCTTCAATAGTGCGATCTTCTTTTTGAATAATATTAACTTCAGGCTCAATACTTTCGCCGTCTTGAAGTCGTTCTGGTAATTTAGGTGGTTTTACTACGTCAGCTTCAGCAAACACATTAGCTGACACGATCAGCGCTGCTGCGCATACAATACTCATAAAAGTGATTTTGTTAGACATGAATCAAACTCCGTATAATTAAGACAAAGATAGCATTTCCATCGTCAGGATTAAAGCAATCTCTATTTCAATCACACAATTTTAAAGTGACTAATTATGAAACAAACTGCCCCCTTAATTCTTGTTGATGGGTCTTCGTACCTATACCGCGCTTTCCACGCCATGTTTAAAGCGGATTTGCGCAATAAAGCAGGCGAGCCAACAGGCGCAGTCAGAGGGGTAACAGCGATGTTGCGTCGCTTAGAGAAAGATTATCCACAGAGTAATATTGCCGTTGTTTTTGATGCGAAAGGCAAAACCTTTCGTGATGATATTTATCCTGAATATAAAGCGCAACGTCCTCCCATGCCAGATGATCTGCGCTCACAAATTCAACCAGTACATGACATCGTTCGCGCAATGGGTTTTCCTTTATTAATGATTGAAGGTGTTGAAGCTGATGATGTTATTGGCACACTGGCCCAGCAAGCAACAGAAAAAGGTATCGATGTCATCGTTAGTACTGGTGATAAGGATATGGCTCAACTGGTTAATCAGCATGTCACCTTGGTCAACACCATGACCGAAACAGTGATGGATATTGAGGGTGTCAAAGAAAAGTTTGGCCTGCCACCTGAGTTGATCATCGACTTTTTAGCATTAATGGGCGACAAAGTAGATAACATCCCTGGGGTGCCCGGTGTTGGCGAAAAAACAGCGCTAGCCCTACTGCAAAACTTAGGCAGTATTGATGATATTTATCAAGATTTAGAAGCCGTGCGAAGCCTCGAGTTTCGAGGTGCTAAAAAAATGCCCGAAAAACTGGCAGAAAATAAAGAGTTTGCCGAATTAAGTTATTTGCTTGCCACCATCAAATGTGATGTTGAACTTGACGTTAGTATTGAACAGCTAGTGAATGAAACTCCTGATCGCGATACCTTATTCGACTTGTTCAGTCACTATGAATTTCGTAACTGGTTAGCGGAATTAAAAACCCCACCTAATTCAGCATCAACTCCAATAGCTGAAGTTTATCGGCCACCAGCAGTTTTAGAACAAAATTACCACGTCATATTATCTGAGTCAGATTTACATTTGTGGTTAGAAAAGCTAAATAACTCTGAATTATTTTCTTTTGATACTGAAACGACCAGTTTAAATTATCTCGACGCACGTATTGTCGGCTTCTCATTTGCTGTGGAAGCAGGCGAGGCAGCCTACCTCCCACTTTGTCATGATTATCTTGGCGCACCTGAACAATTAGATTTTGATACCGTTTTAAATCTCTTCAAGCCACTACTTGAAGACCCTAAACACTTAAAAGTAGGTCAAAACCTAAAATATGATCGTCATATCCTGCTCAATCACGGTATTGACTTACAGGGTATTGCTCATGACACCATGCTGGAATCTTATGTATTAGACAGCACAGCAACGCGTCACGATATGGATTCTCTAGCCGATAAATATTTAGGCCGTTCAACCATTCATTTCGAAGATATTGCAGGTAAGGGCAAAAATCAGCTGACATTCAATCAAATAGATCTTGAGCAAGCTGGACCTTATGCTGCTGAAGATGCTGATATAACTTTACAACTTCATCAAACATTATGGCCAAAAGTACAAGCCATCCCATCATTGGAAAAGGTCTATAAAGAACTTGAAATCAAGCTATTACCTGTTTTAAACACCTTGGAACGTAATGGCGTAAACATTGATATTTTCATGCTGCAACAGCAAAGTGATGAGTTGGGTCATTCACTAGCACAACTTGAAAAGCAATCTTGGGATATTGCTGGCGAAGAGTTTAACCTCGGCTCACCTAAACAACTCGGCACTATTTTGTATGAAAAGCTTGAATTACCAATATTAAAGAAAACCCCAAAAGGACAACCATCAACAGCAGAATCAGTCTTACAAGACCTTGCTGATGAAGGCTATGAATTACCGCAGGTTATCATGCAATATCGTAGTTTAAGTAAGTTAAAATCAACCTATACCGATAAACTTCCTGAACAAGTAAACAAACGTACTGGACGAGTTCACACCTCATATCATCAGGCAGTAACCGCAACAGGTCGTCTTTCTTCATCAGATCCTAACTTACAAAATATTCCTATTCGCAGTGAAGAAGGTCGGCGTATCCGTGAAGCATTTATTGCACCTGATGGATGCACCTTATTGGCTGCCGATTACTCTCAGATTGAATTACGCATCATGGCACATTTATCTCACGATGAAGGCTTATTGAAAGCATTTTCTGCTGGTGAGGATGTACACCGTCATACCGCATCGGAAATCTTTAACGTTTCACTTGATGATGTCACATCTGATCAACGCCGAAGCGCTAAAGCCATCAACTTCGGCTTAATTTACGGTATGTCAGCACATGGCCTATCGAAACAGCTTGGAATAGAGCGTCATCAAGCCGCTGATTATATGACTACTTATTTCGAGCGCTACCCAGGCGTTAAACGTTATATGGACGACACCCGCGAACAAGCCAAACAAGATGGTTATGTCGAAACATTATTTGGCCGACGTTTATTTCTTCCAGAAATTAATTCAAGCAATGGTATGCGTCGTCAGTATGCTGAACGTACGGCCATTAACGCACCAATGCAAGGTACAGCAGCAGATATCATCAAACGAGCTATGATTGATATTCAAAGCTGGTTAGAAACCGAACAATCGCCCATTCGCATGATCATGCAGGTACATGATGAGTTGGTATTTGAAATTCCTAATGAATTACTCGATGATGCCAAACTGAAAATCGAAGCTCTAATGTCTCAAGCTGCTCAACTCGACGTGCCCCTAGAAGTAGGCATTGATACCGGTAGCAACTGGGAGCAGGCGCATTAGTCTAAGAGCTAACATAAGTTTTATGGGGTAAGACTATGGCTCTCTGCGACAACTTGGTTACGCCCCTGCGCTTTTGCATTGTAAAGAGCGATATCCGCCTCTTCAATAAGCGATTTGGCCATTTGCTCTAACTCACCCATATTAATAACTGGCGTAATTGTCGCTACGCCAGCACTAATCGTGATGTACTCAGAAACAGCTGAGAATTTATGCGTGAGTTCTAGCCCCTCTATTGTACTTCGAAGGGTCTCCGCGACTAATAAAGCACCTTCTGTAGTCGTTTCAGGGAGGATAATACCAAACTCTTCGCCACCATACCGAGCAACAACATCACCAGGACGCTGCGATAACTTAGCCATGGTACGTGCGACGACTTTCAAGCAATCATCACCAGATTGGTGGCCATAATTGTCATTATAGGGTTTAAAAAAATCAATATCGCATATGATAAGTGATAGTGGCGTTTTCAAACGAATTGCTCTTTTAATTTCTTTTGTCAAAGTCTCATCAAAAAATCGGCGATTTGCAATACCAGTCAAACCATCTCTAACAGCCATCATACGTAATTCACGGTTAGCTTTTTTTAACTTTTGCCGCATCTCAGCAATACGTTCCATAGCGTGGAGTTTGGCATTTAATACCACAGCATCGACAGGTTTGATTAAATAATCATCACCGCCAGCTTCAATCGCTCGCACAATATCTTTTGCATCACTAACAGCTGAGAGGAAGATAATAGGCCTCCACTCATCTTCTCGATCACAAATTTTCTTGATTTCAATTGCAGACTGAATGCCATCCATTACAGGCATAATCATATCCATCAGAACCAGGTCAGGCTGAACATCTTTAAAGAGCTCAACGGCTTGTTGGCCATCTTGAGCAATTACGATTTCATGACCAGCATCTTCAATATAAGCTTTAACTAGAATTTGATTCGTTCTAGAGTCTTCAGCAAGTAATACTTTCATCTAAACCCGTTTCCATCAATGTGACCAGCATAATACTCTTAATTCACTTGCTATGAGTAGCAAAGTAACCAAACACTTATGAGTAAATTATCAAACTTCATTTCTTCTTTGCTCTAGGATGAGCAGAATCGTAAACTTTGGCTAAATGCTGGAAATCAACATGCGTATAAATTTGGGTCGTTGAAATGTCAGAATGGCCCAGTAATTCCTGAACAGCTCTTAGATCTCCGCTCGCTTCTAACATGTGAGAAGCAAAGGCATGGCGTAAACGATGTGGGTGCACTTTATCTGAAATAGCATTCTTTTTACCCCAATGTTCTAAACGTTTTTGAATTGCTCGCTCACCCAATCGGCGACCTTGTTGACTTATAAATAGTGCCGTTTGTTCATAAAATCCCTGTTCATCACGTTGTGTTAACCACTGTCTTAAGGCTTTAATGGCTTGAGAACCAATAGGTATTACACGGCCTTTATTACCTTTACCCGTCGTGACATAGACTAATTGATCACCAAAATCGATATCACGAACAGCTAAACTAGCTAACTCCGCTAAACGCAGGCCAGAAGAATATAACAACTCCATGATGGCACGATCTCGACAGGCAAGAAAAGTATCAGGTGCTGTGCTATCCAATAATGCTGACATCTGATCAACATCGAGCGTTGAGGGTAATCGTTTTTCAGTTTTAGGCGCCTGCACTGCTTGGGCTGGATTATTGTCTGCCAAACCTTCACGAATCAGGTATCGGTAAAGGCTTCGAATTGCAGATAATGCCCGCTGAATGGTACGGCCAGATAAGCCTTGCTTATGCATCTGAACAATATATTGGCGGATATGACTACTTTTTATAGTCGACCATAACGCTAAATCATTGCTCGTTAAGAAAGTTAAAAATTGTGTCAAATCGCGCTGATAATTACTTACCGTATGCTTTGACATCCTTTTTTCTTGCTCTAAATAAAGCAAGAAATCATCACAGCTTTGCTGCTGATTACTTGCCATAGTCATGGTAAGGACGAAGCACTCGCATAGCAACTTCACCTAAAAAGCTAAGAAAATCAGTACCCATATCAGCATGAAAACGATCTTCATCATAGCTAGCGATGGCTAATAGGCCTGCACAAGGTTCATGGCCTAATGGAATACATGCAACTGATTGAACTTTTTCTGATCGCTCTGCAAACAATAATTCTTTTTGCGCTTTTGATAGTCGCCCACAAACTGGCTGCTGCTTCGATAAGATTTTATCGAAAACACGTAAGTCCTTTGCATCTGCATGCAGAGCAATTATATTTTGATCTGTTTCAGGCAAATTAGGCTGAACATCGCCGGCATAAAACCATCTTAGTGCAACTTCATCAGCTTTAAATTCATGTTTAAGCTCGGTGATCAATAATGGCAATAACAACTCTAATGTCGTCGCATCCATTAGTTTTAGGCATAACTGGTGAACCCGTCCCTGAAGCCTAGTATTTTCATGCCCATTATCAATTAAAGATTCTAATTGGCTATGTATCTGCTGATTCTTTCCATGTAAACGTTGATTCTGGCGCTGAATTAATGAAATAGTACCTTCTGGAGAATCATTAAGATTTAGTGCTTCAAGCGCATCAGGGTGAGAAATAAAAAAGTCATTATTTTTAATTAAATACTCTTTTACTTGCTCAGCAGTTAGTGATTGTTGATTGTCGCCCACGCAATTTCCCCATCAAAGACATGTGTTGCTGGTCCCGTCATCCATACCGACTCGTTATTAACCCCAGCCCAAACTATATTTAACTTTCCACCGGGAAGAGACACTGTCACATCCCGATCCAATAAACCTTGTTGAATACCAACAACTACGGCAGCACAGGCACCTGTTCCACACGCAAGTGTTTCACCAGCCCCACGCTCATACACCCTTAGATTGATATTCGCCCTATCCACAATTTGCATAAACCCTGCATTCACACGCTCTGGAAACTGCTTGTGAGACTCAATCATTGGCCCGAGTGTATCAACATCCGATAAAGAGCTATCCTCAACCAGCATCACCGCATGCGGGTTACCCATAGAAACAGCGCCAATACTAACAGTCATATCATTATCGAGAGTAAGCTCATAGCTTATCGCCCGCTCATCACAAACAAATGGAAGCTGGCTAGGCTCAAATTGTGGCATACCCATATCGACTCGAACATTATCATGATCTTGCAGAGTCGGATAAACAATTCCCGACTGCGTCTCTACAGCAATAGTCTTTTTATCAGTCAGTTTCTTGTCATGAACAAAGCGGGCAAAACAACGTACACCGTTACCACACTGTGCGACCTCTGATCCATCAGCATTAAAAATTCGATAGCGAAAATCAACATCTTGCTGAGTTGGCTTTTCAACTATTAATAATTGATCGCAACCGATTCCAAAACGACGATCCGCTAAGAACTGAATTTGACTCAAATTCAAATCAATCTGTTGGTTTATCGCATCAATAACGACAAAATCATTGCCAAGACCATGCATTTTACTAAATTTCAACATGACGATTTACTCAGGCAACACATGCTCACCCGCATAGAGTGATTCAATTGTTTCACGCTCACGTATTAAATGAACGGCATCACCATCCACCATAATTTCTGCGGTACGAGGGCGAGAATTGTAATTTGAACTCATAGTGAAACCATAAGCTCCCGCACTTCGAATAGCTAATAAATCACCTTCTTCAATTGCTAATGCTCGATCTTTTCCTAGAAAGTCACCCGTTTCACAAATAGGTCCAACAATATCGTAATTTTGTTCATCAACTGAACTGTTCTGGTTCACAAGCTGAATCTGCTGCCACGATTGATATAAGGCAGGACGCAGTAGATCATTCATCGCCGCATCCACAATCGCAAAATTACGATCTTCAGTTGGTTTTAAAAATTCAACTTTAGTGACTAAAATTCCCGCATTACCGGCGATCGCACGCCCAGGCTCCATCAAGACTTCTAAATCGCGATCTTTTAATAAGCCTTTTAATGCATCAGCATATTCAGCTGGACTTGGCGGTGTTTCATCTTGATAGGTAATACCTAAGCCCCCACCGATATCAAGGTGCGATAAATTAATTCCTTGCGCCGCTAAAACATCAACGAGCGCAAGTACCTTTTTTAGTGCGTCCACAAAAGGAGACACAGTGGTTAACTGTGAACCGATATGACAATCAATCCCGACAACACTCAAATTCGCCATTGCGTTAGCTTGTTGGTAAACCCTTTCAGCTTGCTCAATCGCAATTCCAAATTTGTTTTCTTTTAAACCAGTAGAAATATATGGGTGAGTTTGCGCATCGACATCAGGGTTCACCCGAATCGAAATAGGTGCTAGCACACCTAAACGACCTGCTACATCATTAATTCGTGATAATTCGGGAATAGATTCAACGTTAAAACAACGTACTCCTTGTTCAATTGCATACTGAATTTCCGCAACTGTTTTACCCACACCAGAAAAAACGGTTCGATCAGCTCGGCCTCCTGCAGCCAAAACACGGGCCAACTCACCCGCTGATACGATATCAAATCCTGAGCCAAGTCGAGCTAGCACATTGAGTACAGCGAGGTTAGAGTTCGCTTTAACCGCATAACAAACTAAATGTGCTATTCCTTCAAAAGCGGAATCAAATGCTTGCCAGTGTTTTTCTAAAGTAGCCCGAGAATAAATATAACTTGGCGTACCAAATTGTTCTGCAATTGACGCTACAGCGACTTGTTCGGCAACTAATTGGCCGTCTTTATAATCAAAATGATCCATTCTTTTTACTACTCTACCCAGCTGGTTGTTGGTTGGTTATCAGGTAAGTATAAATCACCTTTTTGTCCACATGCGACTAATAGCGATAGTAGGACAAAAATAAGGCTAAGCCTTTTCCAATTCTTTAATTTTTGCATCATTAACCTTTCTCAACTTACTCGTTACATTCAGTATATACGCGAAGCCTATCACTCGTCTCAAATTACAAACTAGAATTTATCTGATAACTTCCATAATATAGGCACTTAATTATAACGATCCTAACAAAATCTTCTTAAGGTTGTAGTGGCAGATATGGAAGCACCAATTAGACTAAGCGGTTTATCAAGACGCTTCATCAATGATGGCTTATTAACTGAAGAAGCGGCAATTAATGCCCAAGAAAAAGCCAAAGAAACCAAACAAAGTTTGGTTCATTATCTTGTCAGTAATAATATTCTAGCTAGTAATGTCATAGCATCGTCAGCTTCAGAAGAGTTCGGTCTCCCGCTGTTTGATCTTGAAACAATGAATTTCGAACTTGCCGCTACCGATTTAGTTAAAGAAGAGTTAATTAACCAGCATAATGCCTTACCTCTTTATAAACATGGCAACCGTCTCTACGTCGCCGTCTCTGATCCAACCAACTTACAAGCTCTTGATGCATTTCAATTTAACACTCGCTTAGCCTCCCACCCAGTTTTAGTTGATGATCAGCAACTTACAAAAACCATCAGTGATGTTTTAGAAAAACAAAATGAAGCCTTAGATGACTTTAATGATGATGATTTTGAGGAACTAGACCTAGGGCCTGATGAGAGTGGAGAATCTAACAGCATTGATGACACTAAGGGCGCAGATGAAACCCCGATTGTTCGTTTTATTCAAGGTATTCTAACTAGCGCAATTAAAGCAGGTGCATCAGATATTCACTTTGAACCTTATGAAAAAGTCTACCGTGTTCGTACCCGTGTAGATGGCATGTTACATGAAGTTAAAACAGCGCCAATATCGACTGCAGGTAGAATTTCTGCTCGCTTGAAAGTACTTTCTCGCCTCAATATTGCTGAGCGACGTGTACCTCAAGATGGTCGTATGCGTCTCAAACTATCAAAAACTAAAACAATTGATTTTCGTGTTAATACTTGCCCGACTTTATTTGGTGAAAAGATTGTACTTCGTATTTTAGATCCAACTAGTGCACAGCTTGGAATCGATGCATTAGGTTATGAAGAAGATCAAAAAGCTATCTTTATGGAAACGATGCATCAGCCTTATGGCATGATTTTAGTTACTGGTCCAACGGGTAGTGGTAAAACAGTATCTTTGTACACAGCTTTAAATATTCTAAATACGGATGGCCGTAATATTTCAACCGCTGAAGATCCTGCTGAAATTAGTCTTGCAGGCATCAACCAAGTTAATGTAAACCCTACGGTAGGCTTAACTTTTTCCGCGGCACTAAAAGCTTTTTTACGACAAGATCCCGACATTATCATGGTTGGTGAGATCCGTGACTTAGAAACGGCTGAAATAGCGATCAAGGCAGCCCAAACAGGTCATATGGTATTTTCAACACTCCATACTAATGATGCACCTCAGACTTTAACTCGTTTAGCTAACATGGGTGTTCCCGCATTCAATATTGCATCAGCAGTATCGCTAATTATTGCTCAACGTCTTGGCCGTCGCCTCTGTAACAACTGTAAAACACAAGAGGATATTCCTGTTGATGTACTGTTAGAGGAAGGATTCACTCAAGCACAAATTGCTGAAGGTGTAACAATATTCAAAGCTGTTGGCTGTGAAAGCTGTACATTAGGCTATAAAGGTCGAGTCGGTATCTATCAAGTGATGCCGATTACTGAGGCTATGGGACGAATAATAATGGATGGCGGTAACTCGATGGAGTTAGCAGATCAATCCAAACGTGAAGGCGTAGCTGATTTAAGAGAGTCTGGACTAAAAAAAGTAGCGGCAGGGCTTACTAGCCTTGAAGAGCTCAACCGCGTAATTAAGGAGTAAATAGATGGCCGAAGCAGTAAAGAAAGTTAAACTGGACCCTATTTTTGTCTGGCAAGGTAAAGATAAAAAGGGAAGTCGTGCCAAAGGTGAAATTTCTGCAAATAACGTTAATACTGCAAAAGCCTTACTCCGTCGCCAAGGCATCACGCCAATAAAAATAAAGAAAAAACCTAAAGATCTATTTGCCCCTAGAAAACCACCGATAAAGCCTGCTGATATTGCTGTGTTTAGTCGAATGCTAGCGACAATGATGTCTTCTGGCGTTCCGCTAATGCAGTCAATGCAAATCATTGGTGAAGGCCATGAAAATGCCAGCATGCAAGATATGATTTTATCTATAAAAGCAGATGTAGAATCAGGTACTAGTCTGGCTGAGTCTCTAGGTAAGTTTCCACTTCACTTCGATGATCTATTCGTGAACCTAGTTAATGCTGGTGAACAATCAGGTACTTTAGAACAACTCCTACATGAAATTGCGGTTTATAAGGAAAAGACAGAAGCGCTTAAAGCAAAGATAAAAAAGGCCTTAGTCTATCCAATCTCTATTCTCGTTGTTGCTTTTATTGTTACCGCAATATTGATGATTTTTGTAATCCCACAATTTCAATCATTATTTGAAGGTTTTGGTGCTGAATTACCCGCATTGACTCAAATGGTTATTAACCTTTCCATCTTTTTCCAAGAATACTGGTGGCTTATATTTGGTTCAATTATTGGCGCAGTCTATGCGATCATGGAAGCGAAACGACGTTCACGTAAAGTACAGCACTTTTTTGATCGCCTGCTACTAAAAGTACCTGTTATAGGTGTAGTTATGGAAAAAGGTGCTATTGCACGATTTGCACGCACGTTTGCAACAATGTTTAAAGCAGGTGTTCCATTGGTTGAATCGATGGTCTCTGTTGCAGGCGCTACGGGTAATATTGTTTTCAGCGAAGGTACCCTTGAGATGCGCGATGAAGTATCAACAGGTACTCAATTAAATGTTGCAATGAGAAATAGTGAACTATTTCCAAATATGGTCATTCAAATGGTTGCAATTGGTGAAGAATCAGGTTCACTGGATACCATGCTTGCCAAAGTAGCAGATTTCTTCGAGCAAGAAGTTGATGACGCAGTTGATAATATGACGGCCCTCATGGAACCCATGATCATGGTTATACTAGGTGGCTTAATCGGTACACTGGTTATTGCTATGTACTTACCTATTTTCAAACTCGGTGCAGTGGTGTAGCCATGCTACAAGTAATACAATCATCACCCGAGTTATTTATCACTCTTACAGTAGTTTTAGGTCTATTGGTCGGTAGCTTCTTAAATGTCGTCATCTACAGACTCCCTGTAATGATGGAACGAGAGTGGAAAGCACAATGCGATGAGCTTACAGGCAATGAACCCGCCGACTCATCGCTTTCAACATTTACTCTAAGCAAACCTCGCTCTCGGTGCCCTCATTGCGACCACCCTATCGGTGCTCTAGAGAATATTCCTGTAATAAGCTATTTAGTACTAGGAGGAAAATGCAAACAATGTAAAGCCTCTATATCAATGCGCTACCCAATTATAGAAGCATTTACAGGCCTACTATCTGGCATAGTTGCTTGGCAGTTTGGTTTTGACTGGGCCTGCTTAGGTGCATTATTACTCACATGGTCTCTTATCGCATTGACCTTTATTGACGTTGATCATCAACTGCTGCCAGATAGTATTACTTTGCCATTAGTATGGTTTGGCATTAGTTTTAACCTTTTTGCCACCTACACTGATTTACAATCTAGCGTAATAGGTGCAATGGCGGGTTACTTATCTCTGTGGCTTGTATTCCATGGCTTTAAACTAGTAACGGGTAAGGAAGGTATGGGATATGGAGACTTTAAGCTGCTGGCGGCATTAGGAGCGTGGTTAGGCTGGTCTTTATTACCCTCGATCATTCTTCTCTCATCTTTAGTCGGAGCCATTGTCGGAATTTCTTTGATTCTCTTCAGCCGTCATCAGCGTAATACCCCTATTCCTTTCGGACCTTATCTAGCCGCCGCGGGTTGGTTAGCATTAGTTTGGGGCAATGATATTAACAATGCCTATTTAACTTGGGTTTTAAATAGTTAATAGCACTGATGATAAAAATTGGTCTAACAGGTGGAATTGCAGCTGGTAAATCCACTGTATGTGAATTATTTTCGCAATTAGATATCCCCATTATTGATGCTGATATCATTGCTCGACAATTGGTCGAACCCGGACAGATCGCACTTTCTGAAATCATTGCAACATTCGGCATAGAAATTTTAAATAAAGAGGGTAGTCTTGATAGAGCTAAATTACGCCAACTTATATTTTCAGACCCTAGCGCCAAGCAACAATTAGAACAAATTTTACATCCTAAAATTCGTAGTGAATTAAAAAGACAAAGTGATCGCGTCAAAGCTGACTACTGTATTTTAGCTATTCCCCTGCTTATCGAAACTCACTGGCAGAATAGCGTGGATCGTATCTTAGTGGTGGATATTGACCAGCAAGCACAAATTGAGCGCCTCTGTTCTCGCGATCAAATAGCAATCTCTGAAGCAGAAAAAATAATCAAATCACAGTCTAGCCCTGATCAGCGACTTTCCTATGCAGACGATGTCATTGAAAATAATTTATCCGCTGATTTTTTAAAGGAACAAGTCTTAAGCTTAGATTCAAAATATCGTTTAATGGCAAACAAACAGTCTACAACTTGCCAGAGCCTTAATAGTCAGCGACAATACTAACTTTATTGCTACTAATGCCGATTCAAACCAACCGTGTCTGAGACTATAACTTACGAACAACCGCTTAATGAGCGTATAAGGACCTTTCTACGACTTGAATTTTTGTTTAAGAACTTAGATGCGGCCTTAGAAGGTGAAAGCGAACTCGATCACCGTGATGTCATTCAAGCGCTATCTTCTATTTTATTAGTTTTTGACCGTAGTGATTTAAAACAAGAAATCATTAAAGAACTCGAACGTCTCATTAGCAACCTATCTGCTTTAGAAAATACCCCAGGTGTTGATAAAAAAGCATTAGAAGATTTGTTAGGTCAGTTAGACCAAATTGTAGACTCTATTCAAGCCAATAAATCAGCCATTGGTCAAGCCTTACGGGACAGCGATTTTCTTTACAGCATTAGACAACGTTCAAGTATCCCGGGTGGCACCTGTGATTTTGACTTACCAGCCTATCATTACTGGTTACTTCACAGCTCCCTTGAAAGTCGCAAGTTGCAATTAACAGAGTGGGCAAGTGAGTTTGAAGGAATCAGACAAGCAGTGACGATCACCCTTGAGCTGATAAGAGGTAGTACAGGCTTTATGAATAAAACAGCTGCACTCGGCTTTTATCAACACAGCTTAAATAATAATCAATCCACTCAACTTATTAGAATAAGAATTCCTCGAGAAGCTAGCTATTACCCTGAAATTAGTGGTGGCAAGCACCGGTTCACCGTTAGGTTTATGGCCTTTGATATCACTCAGCGGTCCCAGCAATCGAATGAAGATATTGAGTTTTCATTAAGCTGCTGTGCAATGTAAAAAGTTTGGATGATATAAATGGTAAGAGTAGTTCAATGTCCCCAATGTAGTGCTGATGTAGCATGGCAAGAAGAACAAAAATGGCGCCCCTTTTGTAGTGAGCGCTGCAAGCTGATTGACTTAGGTGAATGGGCTTCTGAAGGGCACAAGATTGCTGGCGAATCAATTGAAACTGATATTGATATCGATGCGTTTAATCCTTCAGACTACCACTAAAACCCCAGCTTAAAAACTTAAGCATCACCAGCAGTCAAAATACCTTGCTGGTGAGAAAAATCTAACATTCTATCCAATGGTATCAACGCCTTCTGACGTGTTGCTTCATCAACTTCAATTGTATTAGTTTCGTCACGTAGTGCCTCATATAAATTTACTAGTGTATTCATTGCCATCCAAGGACAATGAGCACAGCTTTTACAGCTTGCACTTTTACCACCTGTCGGTGCAGGGATTAATCGCTTGTCAGGCACAACTTGGCTCATTTTATAGAACAGACCATGATCTGTCGCGATGATAAGTGTATCTGCACTCGATTTTTTACCTGCAGCAATAATTTGCTTCGTTGACCCCACAAAATCGGCTTTAGCAATAACTGATTCGGGTGATTCTGGGTGAACTAAGACTTCAGCTTTAGGATATTTTTCCATCAGCGCCTCTAGCTCATAAAGCTTAAACTCATCATGAACAACACAATTTCCCTGCCACATGATCATTTCAGCACCTGTTTTATTCTGAATATACTGACCTAAGTGCTTATCAGGGCCCCAAACAATCTTTTTACCCTCTGCCATCAAATGCTCAACTATTTGAATCGCATTGCTTGATGTTACAATCCAATCAGCCCGGGCTTTAACTTCAACACTAGTATTGGCATAAACCACCACTTCATGATCGGGGTATTGATCACAAAATTGACTGAACTCTTCAATCGGACAACCAAGGTCTAATGAACATTCAGCATCAAGTGTAGGCATGATCACTGTTTTTTCAGGACTTAAGATCTTTGATGTTTCCCCCATGAAACGCACACCACAGACTACCAGCGTATTTGCACTATGCTGAGCGCCAAAGTTCGCCATATCTAAAGAATCCGAGACATAACCACCAGTAGATTCAGCTAGCGCCTGCAATTCATCATCGACATAATAATGAGCAATCAAAACTGCATTTTTTTCAATCAATAAGGCTTTTATTTTCTCAATATAGTCAGATTTATCGGCTTCACTTAACCAAGGACTAGGCGTTACATTATCGATAAGACTATCAATATTCGCTTGTAACTTATGAGGAATTGTTTCAGCTAAGCTCATGTTTATTTACTCTTAAATTTTAGTGCTTCAATGATTTCTACATTGGCTGTGGGGAAGTCACTGTCATCCAACTCTTGAATATCACACCAACGTAAGGTTTGCCCTTCTTTGCCATAAGCCTGTCCCGAGTAATCCGTTACTTGCCAGACATCTAACAGTACTGATTTATCGCCGTAGTCATGGCCAATGGTTAGGAATTGTTCGGCTGAGTGAATCGTCAGACCCACTTCTTCCTCAATTTCGCGTTGTAAGGCATGTTCGATATGCTCATCGTCCTCAACCTTACCACCGGGAAACTCCCATAAGTTGCCTTGATGTTGATGAGCTTGACGTAAGGCAATGAGAACTTGTTGATGCTGATTAATAATTACTGCTACAGCAACGTGAACCTGCTTTAACATTGAACTAATCGACTAATACATATAATGCGCCACAATAAGGGCAATTTACCTGCCCTTTTGTAGCTACATCAAGATAGACCCGAGGATGAGCATCCCAATGCGTCATATTTGGCATAGGACAGCTCAAAGGCAGATCTGCTTGATGAACTTCGTAGCGCTTTTCTGTGCATGCTTCTACGACTGTACTATCATTCATAACTTACCTCTTTAGCTGCCTATAGCAGTCTCAAAAAATCAATTATTCTGCTGACGATTCCGCAATAACGGCTGCTTTACGCAATCGAATATTAAGTTCTTTTAATTGCGAATCACTTACTGCACTTGGTGCGTTAGTTAATGGGCAACTAGCAGATTGTGTTTTAGGGAAAGCCATCACGTCGCGAATAGAAGCTGAACCAGTCATCAACATCGCAAGACGATCTAAACCAAATGCTAAACCACCATGAGGAGGACAACCAAACTTCAACGCTTCTAATAGGAAGCCAAATTTATCATCTGCTTCTTCTTGAGAAATACCCAATAATTCAAACACTTTACTTTGAACATCCGCTTTATGGATACGCATTGAACCACCACCTAACTCTGTACCATTCAATACCATATCGTAAGCCCGAGACAAGCATTTACCCGGATCTGTATCTAACAGTTCAAGGTCTGATTCACGAGGAGCAGTGAACGGATGGTGTAACGCAGTCCAACGATCAGACTTTTCATCCCACTCAAACATTGGGAAAGCAACAACCCATAAAGGCTGCCAGCCATGTTTAACCATATCTAAATCATGCCCAACTTTAACGCGTAGAGCCCCTAAAGCTTCGTTCACGATATTAGCGCTATCAGCACCAAAGAATACTAAGTCTCCAGTTTCGACACCTGTTCTTGACATAATCGCTTCAACAACATCATCAGGGATGAATTTTAAGATTGGCGACTGCAAACCTTCGCGACCAGCAGAAAGGTCATTAACCTTAATATAGGCTAAGCCTTTCGCACCATAGATGCTTACATACTTAGTGTAGTCATCAATCTGCTTACGACTTAAGCTCGCGCCACCAGGAACACGTAATGCTGCTACACGGCCTTTCTCATCGTTAGCTGGACCAGAGAACACTTTAAAATCAACTTCTTTCATTAAGTCGCTAATTTCTACTAACTCTAGATCAATACGTAAATCAGGTTTATCACTACCATAACGTGCCATAGCTTCTGCATACGTCATGCGAGGGAATGGATTAGGTAATGGTTGCTCCAACACATTCGCAAATAATTTACGAATCATATCTTCCATCATAGCCATCAAATCTTCTTCTTCAACAAATGATGTTTCGATATCAAGTTGAGTAAACTCAGGCTGACGATCAGCACGTAAATCTTCATCACGGAAACAACGTACAACTTGATAGTAACGATCCATGCCAGACACCATCAACAATTGCTTAAACAGCTGTGGAGATTGTGGCAAGGCAAAGAAGTCACCAGCATGAGTACGACTCGGAACTAAATAGTCACGCGCACCTTCTGGTGTTGCTTTCGTTAAGATAGGTGTTTCAATATCCAAGAAACCGTTTAAATCTAAAAACTGACGTAATTGGCTAGTAATCTTCGAGCGGAAACGTAATTTATTCAACATTTCAGGACGACGCAAATCAATATAACGGTGACGTAAACGTACATCTTCACTTACTTCAGCTTGATCTGTTAATGGGAAAGGAGGAGTTTCAGAACTATTTAAAATAGTAACGCGCTTAGCAACAATTTCAATTTTACCGCTGCTTAAATCTGCATTATCACTACCATCAGGACGTAATCGTACTAGACCTTCAATTTGAAGAACATATTCACTACGTACACTTTCAGCAATAGCAAAGCTTTCAGCATCTTCTGGGTTACATACAATCTGAACTAAACCTTCACGATCACGTAGATCAATAAAAATCACACCACCATGATCACGGCGTCGGTGCATCCAACCCGCAACAGTAACAGTTTGTCCGTCTAATGTTTCGTTCACATCGCCGCAATAATGGCTACGCATAGTTCTTCCCAATTTTTCTAAAAATATAAATCATGTTGCAACAATACACTTCAGTTGCAACGCTAAATGTTTTTACTCATTTTTCAGCTGAGTGTTCTAATTCATCTTTTTTCCAGGCAGGTACAACCACTCCCATGGAAATAATCATTTTTAACCCGTCTTCAACAGACATATCTAATTCAACTACATCTTTTTCAGGCACTAATAATACAAAGCCTGATGTTGGGTTTGGTGTCGTCGGAATAAACACACTCACGACTTGTTCCCCTGTTTTAGCTTGCACTTCACCTAAATCATCCGATGTTTTTAATGCAAAACTCCACACACCCTTACGAGGATATTCAATCAATAAAACTTTTCTAAATGACTGGCCATTCGTAGCCAGCATAGCTTCCATTACTTGTTTAATCCCCGCATATAAATTTCTTACCACAGGAATTCTAGCGAGTAATGATTCCCATGCAGCAACTATACGCCGGCCCAGTAAATTAGCCACAATCATGCCAGTCGCAAGTACTAATACAATCGACAGCACAACGCCTATCCCAGGAATGTGCATGCCTAATAAACTATCAGGACGATATGCTTCCGGAAGTAATAATAATGAGCGATCTAAAAAATCGACTATCGCTCTTACGACTAAGAACGTAATGCCTAAAGGCATCCAAACTAATAATCCAGCAATCAGGTATTTGCGCATTTAGTTTTCGCTCTTCATTTGGACAATGTTCACAGGTCAGCACTTATATTTATAGCGACTTAACCACAAAAAGTTATTTTGCTGAAGAATCCTTACCACTATCAGCAATATTACGTTTATTTCCACTTTTGAAATCTGTTTCGTACCAACCATCACCTTTTAAACGAAACCCTGCAGCAGAAACTAATTTTCTTAGTGAGGCTTCATCACAAGCTGGACAGTGCACTAAAGCCTCATCACTCATTTTTTGTAATGCTTCAAACTCGTGTTCACAAGCATCACATCGATATTCATATAATGGCATTAACTCAATTCTCTCCGTGTTTTATCGCTGCAACTTCTAGCGGCTGCATCCGATATCGATATATATAACCTGATGATTATACCGAAAAACTACACACTCGGCTTTTGACTTTTCCTTGCCATGCAATAATCAGCTAAACTCAAAGATATGAATGATCACCATGACTGGAAAGCAATTCGCAGCTTACTGCCCTATTTATGGGAGTTTAAAGGGCGGGTTGTATTTGCATTAACACTGCTCACCTTTGCCAAGTTTGCCAATGTAGGAGTTCCTCTTGCGCTAAAACAAGCGGTTGATGCGCTTGATCCTGCACAACAAGACGTTATTTATTTACCTATCGCTATGCTTATTGCATACGGAATGCTCCGTCTCGCAAGCAGCCTATTCAGTGAACTTCGAGATGCTTTATTTGCCAAAGTTATCTACCGAACAGTTCGACGTATTGCGGGCAATATATTTCAACACCTACACAGTCTATCGCTTCGCTTTCATCTTCAACGTCAAACAGGAGGCATTTCTCGAGATATCGAACGTGGCTCACGAGGGATCAGTTTCTTATTAAATTTCATGATATTTAATATTCTGCCCACACTAGTAGAAATCATTCTTGTCACCGTTATTTTATTAACACAATACGACAGCATCTTCGCAATAATCACTACCAGTACTATTCTGTTATATATCATCTACACACTTGCAGTTACCGAATGGCGCATGCGCTTTCGACGCACAATGAATGAAATGGATTCGAAAGCGAATAACCAAGCCATAGATAGCTTACTGAATTATGAAACTGTTAAATATTTTAATAATGAAGCCTACGAACTACAACGATATGACCAGACTTTATCATCGTGGGAAACCTCAGCGATAAAAAACCAAACATCGCTATCACTACTCAATATTGGACAAGGCACTATTATTTCGGTTGGCCTAACTTTATTAATGATATTGGCAGGTCAAGGTGTTGTTGATGGCTCACTCTCCTTGGGTGACTTGGTTTTAGTTAACGCTTTTTTACTGCAACTTTATTTACCATTAGGGTTTTTAGGGTTTGTATATCGAGAAATACGCCATTCGCTAGCCGATATGGAACGTATGTTTCAACTGCTAGAACAGAGTGAAGAAACAACTGATAAACCCAATGCCCAACCCATTGCTATCAAGGGAGGCTCTATTATATTTGATCATGTTTTCTTCCACTATGATTCTCAGCGACCTATCCTTCATGACATATCCATCACTTTGGACGCAGGTAAGAAACTAGCGATTGTAGGTGCCAGTGGTTCCGGAAAATCAACATTAGCACGTCTACTGTTTAGATTTTATGATATCCAAACAGGCAGTATCAGTATTGATGGCATTGATATTCGAGATATACAACAACACAGTCTTCGCCAAGCGATTGGTGTGGTTCCACAAGATACCGTGCTATTTAACAATACTATTTATCATAATATTCTCTATGGAAACCCACTTGCGAGTAAAGAAGCCGTCATCGCTGCAGCCAAACAAGCCCATATCCATGATTTTATTGCAAGCTTGCCCGACGGTTATAAAACGCTAGTGGGTGAACGTGGCTTGAAATTATCAGGTGGTGAAAAGCAGCGTGTAGCTATCGCCCGCACATTACTAAAAAAACCAAAAATATTAATATTTGATGAAGCGACATCTGCGCTTGATAGTCACTCTGAACAAGCCATCAATACGCAACTTGAAGCTATCAGTACAAATAAAACCACACTAGTTATTGCTCACCGTTTATCAACCGTTACAGATGCTGATAATATTATTGTTTTGAATCAAGGCCGAATAATTGAACAGGGAACTCATCAACAATTATTAGCTCAAAGTAAACATTACGCTGCAATGTGGGCGTTACAACAAACCGAAGGTATCACCAACAATGAATAAGTTACTTATTACACTACTCTTAACTCTATCTTCATTTGCAGTTTCCGCAGACTGGCAAATCGAAAGCTTTGATCACCAAGCATCGAATACAGTCCAATCGTCGGCAATGGTTAGAAATGAAGAAGGTTTTGAGCTTGCTATCTTTAAATCAAACGAAGGTGTTGTATGGATGGACTTTAGCCTTTCGGATAATAGTTTTGATGAGTTAGCGCAAAATGAATTACCCATATTTCAAATCGACGATCAGAAACCTGTGCAAATGATTCGAGGCTTTGTTGCCACCATCGTTCCACCCGATGAAGGTATTAATGCCATTGTAGTCAGTGACTCTGAAACAATCTCCACCGATAAAGATTTCAGTATGGATCATATCGTCGCAGAACGTTTGCCTGAACGTGTTATTTGCCCTATCTACCAAGGTGCTTCACGCCCGCATCTTGGGACTCTCGAAGCATTATCGAGTGGCAACAAAATCACTTTTGACTTTGTCTTGGACAATGGTCAAAAAGCTCAAACTTCATTTTCATTGAATGGAGCAAAACAGGCTTTAGATATAGCGTTGAATTGAGCGATATAACACATATCTCTATGATCTTTTGGACTTTTGCTGTCATTACAGGGTAAGATACTGCCGCAATTACGGTTGAAACATCCGTTATTTAGTGTGCAAAACATGCACCACACATCTGTTCAGGTTCCGTTCAGCTATCCTATGAGAAGCTACAACTGTACTAGGGCATATGACTTAAAAACTGAGAGGAAATATTAATGAATTACGCTAAATCACTTATCGGTGCTGCACTAAGCGCATCAGTTCTTTTATCTTCTGCTGTTATGGCTGAAAATCATGTTGTTACAGCTGCAGTAACAGCTTTTAAACCAATGGTAATTAAAATTGCACCAGGTGATACTGTATCTTGGGAAAACATGAACGGTCACATCACTAACACTACATTTATCGATAACAGTGGTGAGCACCATTACATCCCTGAAGGCGCTGAAGGCTGGACTTCAGCAATGGGTGAAAATTTCCAAACGCCGCCATTGACTGTAGAAGGCATCTACCTTTACAAATGTGACCCTCATTGGGGTGCAGGTATGGGCGGTGTAATCATTGTAGGTACACCAACAAACCTAGATGACATTGAAGCTAAAAAACCAAAAGGCGCTCTAAAACGTCTAGTTAAGAAAGCAAAGAAAGCATTGAAATAATCATTCCCCGATAATTTCAATCTAAAAAGCCCGCTTTTTAAGTGGGCTTTTTTGATCCTATCACTCTCTTTATGTGGTAAAATCCCCCCGTTTTTTGTACTTAAAAGCTCTCTTGAGTCTTTAAACTGACAAATTGATAATTTTTAATCTTTATTTGCTGGGGGATCCCATCTAATGTCAAACACTGTTGATAACAGTAAGCGACGATTTCTGACCACCGCCGCTAGTGTAGTTGTTGGTGGAGCAGGTGCTGCTGCCGTTGCTGTTCCATTTGTTGCATCCATGTTGCCAAGTGCCAAAGCGAAAGCTGCTGGTGCTCCAATTGAAGTGGATATCAGTAAACTTGAACCGGGCCAACGTATCACGCCTGAATGGAGAGGTAAGCCGGTTTGGATTTTACGTAGAACACCTGAAACAATTGCAGATCTTGCAAGTTTAGATGATCAACTCCGCGATCCAAATAGTGAAAATACAGATCAACAGCCAGATTATTGCCAAAATGGTACTCGCTCTATTCGTGATGAAGTAATCGTATTAGTAGGTATCTGTACGCATTTAGGCTGCTCTCCAACATTCCGTCCAGAATTAGCTCCTGAAGATTTAGGACCGGATTGGAAAGGTGGCTTTTTCTGCCCTTGTCATGGCTCAAAGTTTGACTTAGCTGGTCGAGTTTACAAAGGTGTTCCCGCACCGACAAACCTAGTTGTTCCACCATATCACTTCTTAGGCGATAACCGTATTGTTATCGGTGAAGACGCAAAAGGAGCTGCATAATGTTTACTAGTTTAATGGGTTGGGTTGATGCTCGTTTCCCTGCAACAAAAATGTGGGAAGATCATCTTTCTAAATATTACGCGCCAAAAAACTTTAACTTTTGGTACTTCTTTGGCTCTCTAGCCATGCTCGTTTTAGCACTTCAAATTGTGACGGGGATTTTCCTCACAATGAATTACAAACCAGATGCAGAGTTAGCCTTTGCTTCTGTTGAATACATCATGCGTGATGTTGAATGGGGCTGGCTAATTCGTTATTTACATTCAACTGGGGCATCTGCATTTTTCATCGTAGTTTATCTACACATGTTCCGTGGTCTAATCTATGGCTCATACAAACAACCACGTGAATTAGTATGGCTGTTTGGCATGTTCATTTACATGGCATTAATGGCAGAAGCGTTCCTTGGTTATTTATTGCCATGGGGGCAAATGTCATTCTGGGGTGCGCAAGTAATCATCTCCCTATTTGGTGCTTTGCCTGTAATTGGTGAAGATTTAGCCCTTTGGATACGTGGTGATTTCGTTGTTGCTGACGCAACTCTAAACCGCTTCTTTGCTTTCCACGTTATTGCAGTACCATTAGTGATTCTTGGACTTGTTGTAGCACATATCATCGCGCTACATGAAGTAGGTTCAAATAACCCTGATGGTGTTGAAATCAAGAAGAAAAAGGATAGCAATGGTATTCCATTAGATGGTATTCCATTCCACCCATACTATTCTGTAAAAGATATTGTCGGCGTGGTTGTGTTCTTATTTATCTTCGCACTTATCTTATTCTATATGCCTGAATTAGATGGCTGGTTCTTGGAAAAAGACAACTTTGTTCCAGCAGATCCATTGAAAACACCAGTACATATTGTTCCGCTATGGTACTTCACTCCGTTCTATGCAATCTTACGGGCTGTTCCTGATAAATTAATGGGCGTTATGGCTATGGGTGGTGCTCAAGCAGCATTATTCTTATTACCATGGCTAGATCGTAGCCCTGTGAAATCAATTCGCTACCGTGGACCATACTTCCGCATAGCGTTGACCTTATTTATTATTAGCTTCCTTGCTCTTGGTTACTTGGGTACTCAACCGGCTACTAGCTTATATACCAATATGGCTCGTGTATTCTCAGTAATTTATTTTGCATTCTTTATCTTAATGCCGTTCTACACTAAATTTGATAAAGACAAAGCAGTGCCAGAAAGGGTGACAATGAAATGAAAACATTAATCTTCGCTTTATTTTTTGGATTCCTGTCCACAACTTCAGGCATCGCGATCGCAGCCTCAGCAGGAGTTCACCTTGAACCTGTTGAAATTGATTTGTCTGATAAAGCTTCTTTACAACGTGGTGCACAAACATTTGTGAACTACTGTTTGAGCTGTCATGAAGCAGCTTATATGCGTTATAACCGCATGGGGCAAGATCTTGGATTAACTGATACTCAGGTAAAAGAAAACTTGATGTTTGCCTCTGAAAAAGTGGGTGACACAATGACCGTTGCCATGCAAGCCGAAGATGCCAAGAAATGGTTTGGTGTAACCCCTCCAGATTTATCTGTTATCTCTCGAGCTCGCGGCACTGCATGGTTAAATAGCTATTTGCGTTCATTCTACTTGGATGATGCTAAAGCTATGGGAACAAACAATACCGTATTTAAAGATGTTGGTATGCCACATGTTTTATGGGAGCAACAAGGCTATTTAGACCATGATGAAGAGTCCGGTCATCTTTCGGAAGCAACTGAAGGTGATTTAAGTAGCTATGACTACGATCTTATGGTTGCAGACTTAGTTAACTTCTTAGCATATATTGGCGAACCCTCAAAAATACAACGTCTAGAATTAGCTAAATGGGTATTACTATATCTATTCATTCTATTCTTAGTTGTATATCCGATGAAGAAGGCTTTCTGGAGAGATATTCACTAAAATAGGCTAAAAAATTAGTCTACACAAGAAAGGGGGCCTTAGCTCCCTTTCTTCGTTATACGATAACAAGTATTTAGCTGGTTATTGAGAAGGTAGCATGGGAGAAGTTGGCAATGGTAAATAGTAATCGACGGTCAATGATAACGGTGTATTCAGATCCTGAGTGCCCTTTGTGTCACCGAACTCGGATCGTCATACATGAAAAAAATATCGATGCAAATATAGAAAATGTTCTCGATGGTCAGCTTCCTGAAGAAATAGCTTCGGCAAGCCCTTATGGTACAACACCAATATTGCTAGAGCGAGACATCTCACTTTTTGATTCAAATATCATCAATGCCTACTTTGATGAGCGCTTTCTCCAGCCACCATTAATGCCTTCTGATCCTGCAGCGAGAGCCAATGCTAGGTTAATGCTACATCGAATAGATAAAGACTGGTACTCTCACTGGAATGCTTTACTAGGTCTAGAAAAAGGTAAAATGAGCAAAGCGCGTAAAACAATAGAAGAGGACTTAACAGTTCTAGCACCACTCTTTACGCAATCTGAATTCTTCATGAGTAATGAATTCTCACTGCTTGACTGTAGCTTAGCACCTCTTTTATGGCGCTTACCTTTACTTAAAATCAAGTTACCCGCCAAAGCAAGTGCAGTTGAAGACTATGCCCAGCGTATTTTTGCTAGAGATAGCTTCCAAGCAAGTCTTAGTGATCAAGAACGCATGATGCGTTAATTTGGAACAGAATAAAATATGACCTCTCAAAAACCTTACTTAATCAGAGCTATATTCGAGTGGCTTGTTGATAATGGCCAAACACCTTATTTGCTAGTAGATGCAACAATAGATGGAGCTCAGGTTCCACTGGAGTTCGTCAATGAAGGTAAAATCGTACTGAATGTTGACCCTAGTGCTGTCCGTAACTACCATGCAGATAATGAGTGGATCAGCTTTTCTGCTCGTTTTTCAGGTAAACCTATGGAACTGTTTATTCCTATTGATGCAGTACGGTCAATTTATGGTAAAGAGAGCAATCAAGGAATGTTTTTCCCTGAAGATGAACTTTCGCCAGAGCCACCCACAAAACCTAAAGCACCAACACCAGCAGATAGAGCAGCTAAACGTCCAGGATTGACAGTAGTAAAATAAGTTATAGCTGATACTTATCCATACGATAACGCATAGCCATTCGTGTCAAACCTAACTCTCTAGCAGCTTGAGATACATTTCCTGCCGTGCGGCTTAATGCTTGCTCTATTAGGTATTTCTCAACTTCATCTAGTGTCATACTTTCAAAGTGATTCATTGATTGGATTTCTGACTTTACAGAAGTCCTCACTTGTAGCAGTAAATCACTAGCAGTAATTATTTCATTAGTACAGAGCATCACAGCTCGCTCAAGCACATGTTGCAGCTCACGGATATTACCTGGCCAAGAGTAATTATTCATGGCCTCGAGTGCCTTATAATCTAATTTAGGCACTGCTAAGGCATATCTGCGAGCCAGAGTTTCAATAAAATGGCTTGCCAATAAAGCTATATCACCCTCCCTAGCACGAAGCGGCGGTAATGTAATTTCTAAAATATTAAGTCGGAAGTACAAATCTGAACGAAATTCACCACTCTCTACCATTGTTGTAAGGTCACGATTTGTAGCAGCAATAAAGTGCGCTTTGACAGCAAGCTCTTTTGTAGCACCTACTCTTCGAACAACTCGTCGCTCGAGTACATTCAAAAGCTTTACTTGAAGGTCTAGCGGTAACTCTCCAATCTCATCTAAAAATAGTGTGCCATCCTCGGCAACTTCTATTAGACCAGCTTTTGCTTGATGTGCATTTGTAAAGGCTCCTCGTTCATAACCAAATAGCTCTGCCTCCATTAAATCACGTGGTAAGGAAGCACAGTCAACATGCACAAATGGTTTATCGGTCCAACTGCCAGAGTCATGATAGTACCTGGCAGCGACATCTTTACCTGTGCCAGTTTCTCCCCTGATAAGGATGACGGGATGAATATCTGATGAATTATCGACAAGCTTTGCAATTTTATCTAACTGCATTCTTGTTTTACATAAAAGATCACTCTGACCGAGCATTTGCATCTTGTTTACAATTTGTTTTTCTCTTGCATGAGAAAAATCTAGCTGTTGCTGTACACGGCTAGACTCAAGTACCTTTGTTAAAATCAGACTGAGTTCATTTAGATCGACAGGCTTTTTTAGGTAGTCATTGGCACCTAGCTTCATTGCGGTGATAGCGTCATCTAATTCACCATAAGCAGTCATCATAATAATAGGCAATGATTTTGAAACACCTAGCTCTTCATCTCTCAGTGTCTCCAAAAATCCTAAGCCACTCCCATCTGGTAACCGTACATCTAACAATAATGCATCAGGCTCATCATTTTCATTGAAATAGGCCCTTGCCATAGAAAGAGTATCGCAGACCACCACCTCAAAACCATCTCTAGATAATTTAGTTGCTACCGATTTAGCAAATAGAGCTTCATCTTCAACGAGTACTATTTTTTGCATATAATTCAACCAGTTACTTTGATAGAGATAACAACAGTGGTGCCAGATCTATTCGTTGGAAAGTACTCAATGGTGCCGTCATGTTGTTTAATTATTTTAATCGCAAAAGGAATTCCTAACCCACAACTAAGTCGCTTAGTTTCACCTTCAATAACTTGTTCTGACACAGGATCGAAAGTCATTCCTCTGCCTTGATCCTCAATAACTAAATTAACTGTATCCCCCAGCTCATGATAAGCAAGCGTAATTATATCGCCTGATTGAGAAGCTTCCAGTGCATTTTGTACTAGATTAAAAATTGCTTGTTCAAAAAGGTTAATATCTACTGATACTAATGAAGTAGCTGTATCCCATCCTTTCCGCGTAATACTTATATTTTTATCGACCAATTGCAGCTCAACTAAACTCAAGGCATTGTCAGCGATTTCTGTTAATACTATTGGACTGATATGTGGTTCAACTGGATGCAGGTAACTCAATAGTGATGTCACCCATCGCTCCAATCGATCTACGGCGACAATGATATCTTTGAGTGTATCTCTTGTCTCAGGTGGGAGATCATCGTCACAAGCAACTTGGGCTGCGGCCCGTATGCCAGCTAAAGGGTTACGGATATTATGTGCAACTAAAGGAACTAGTTCACCCAGTGCTGCTTGCTTTTTTGATTCAACAAGGTTATCCCGGTTAATAATTAAGTCATCGGCCATTTTATTAATAGCTTCTGCAAGCAACACTAATTCGCCTACACCGCTAACTATCACAGAGTGCTCCAACGACCCTTTGCTTATCAATTTGGCTCCACTAATGAGCTCTGACAGTGGATGAACCACATTTTTCTTTATATAGCGTCTAGCAATGAGTAAAAGAGCGACAGACAAAAGAACAGGAATTGAGGTAATCCATATCAACCTTGTTGTCCAGCGTGCTTTAGAATCTATAATGGATGCTTGTTTTTGTACCATGATCTGGCTCAAATCAGAAAAAGCACTTTCTAGTGTTTCCAGCGTGTGTTTCTCAAATGCTTTGTCTAATTTTCGTCTCTGCTCACTATCTAAACTTTTTTGATCGAATATTTTTATCGTTTCCTGATAAAAAGCGTTATATGAGTTAATGATTTTGTCGATTGAATTTCGTTCGTCTGTATCAACCGCTATCATCTCTAACTGCTGGAAATAATTATGAACTGAATCAGTATAGGATTGATACTCTTCAACTGCATCGTAGTCTTGTAAAAAAGAGGCATCAAACACCTCTTTCAACTGTCGGTAAACATCGCCACGCATATTCTGCATAGCTGTATTCATTGCACTAATTCTTAGGGACTCTTCCGAGCTTTTTTGCCATGATAGTGACCATGTAATTCCGACAGATGCAGTAATAAGAACGAGTAGAATAAAACTTAACTCATGCAATAAAAGCGATGTCTGAAGTGAATTAATTGGCTTAATCATTGATGATATCGTATAGACAAAAAAACGGGCTTCGACGCCCGTTTTTTTATTAGTAATTTACCTGAGACTACGATGCTTCGAAACTGTCAAATGTAAGTGACTCATCGATTAATACAGCACCGCCTTCTTCCCATGAGTCACCATCAGGTACGATGGTACGGACTTGGTAAATCTCTCCTGGAATCTCAGAAGACATTGTAAATATATAATATTTACTGGCGTACAAAGGAAATTCAGATTTCTTAGGATCATTGATATATGGTTGAACGGTATATTGAACACCCTTAATTGTTTTACCATTATAGTCGATATCAACTTCTTTTTTGTTTGCCCCTTTAGCAAGCGCCCATTTCACTTTTTTCTGTAGGTAGTGCCAGCGGTTATTATTGTTACCTTTATTAAATAGTTTACCCATTTCCCTTACATCAAACTCTAAAAAGAATACAGCAACAGTATTGCCTTGCTGATTTTCACGGTCTTGGTATGGACGATTATACGGCCCTGAGAAAAAATCTACATGGGTATCTTTTCGGCCTGTATTTCGTAAATTACTTAAAACTAAATCAACGGTATCTTCTCGTTCACCGTCAACAAAATGTTCTTTCTTATATTTATAATGCAACGTACCTGCTTCTTGGATATTTCTTAAATGTGCTTTATCAAATATTTCATTATTGATTTCAGAAAAGCCTGCTTGAGCAAATACATTTGCTGACAAAATCAACATACAAGCTGAAACACAAATACTCTTAATACTTAACGCCATTTTTTACCTCATTCGTTAAAAAGTGAGTAAACAAGCTCACTTCTTAGTGTTATTCTTAAACTTTATAAATTAAGCCTTTTAAGACTACATTATGACAACTATCTTAGCTAAAAAGATTCCATTCATCGTCGTTTTTATTTACTTACTTCTGCCAGCCTGCTCTACTAATTCACCCAACCGTATCTATCAAAAAGCAAGCAATTATAACTACAGTGATACTTTAATGAACCTAGATATTGCTATTTCTGAACATAACTATCGAATCATCCATCGAAGTAATATTGGTCAGGCTGTACGTGATCGGGGTGAACCTGCTTACCCTTTATCTACGGTGATCAGCTTTTGCAATATCACTTATGCCAAAGAAATGATGCAAATTAACGCCGATCTAATCAATGATATGCCATGCATTGTAACTGTGCGGGAAGAGGAAGAAGGCGTCATCGTGGGAACAAAATTAATGACTATTGACTCTAGCAATCCCGAACAAAATGAATTTGCCAGCAAAATTAATAAGAACCTACTAGCAATTATAGAGGCTACCGTTGAGTAGCCTCTATAAACCGATATTATTTAGCTAGTCGTTCTGGCTTTTCTTCTCCTAAAGCACCGTCTGAACGAGCTTTTAAATATGCATAGATAGCACTTATATGCGCACGAACACTTGGCTCATCACTCCATGTTGGCATTTCAAAGCCTTTTGCATGTTCTTCTGCGATTTGCGACAAGAATGCTAGACGGCGTTCAGGATCATCCAAATTCACTTTAGCAAAATATTTTTTCAGTACTTTCTTACGGAATCGAAATTCACTCATATCCGTCACTGCTTCAACTAAGTTTGCTCCTCGCTCTGTACCCTTTGCATCTTTACCATGGCAAACAAAACAAGTGGTATTGAATACACGCCAGCCATCATATGTTTTATCATCTACCTTGCCATTTTCTATTGTGTAAACAGTACGTTTCTTTTTAACTACTTGCTTAACATCAGCTAATGAGGGCATATTGTATTGGGCAACAATTGCCGCGACGTCATCTTTACGCTTATCTAAAATTTTATTTAACAGTGCTTGCCACGCCTTATCTTGGTGACGAACCCCCATCCCAAAGCTGAAAATATAGTCGGAACCAATTTCATTTAACGGCACAACCGTCATTGGTACATCTGATACACTTGCGTAATAACCAGCAATTGGCCCCCACGCAAATGCCACATCAATTTGCCCTGATGCTAAGGCTTCAGAAATAATGCGGCCTGAATTAACTTTGGCATCCCCCGTCATCATTTGAAAGTATTCTATTTGGTCTGCTAGACCATGTTTAAGTAGTGTGTTTGTTGCTATAGCACGATCAAACAAACCTACTTTTAATTTTTTACCTTCTTTGCTTACTTTAGCAATATCACTTATCTCGTTCAATTCATAACCTTCGCCTTTTCGATAGACCATGGCATCAATTGAACTAAAGTATGCTGTTGTAGGTGAATACATCCCGCGCTCAGCAGGTATACTCATTGCTACATCACATAAAAACTTACCTGTTTCAGGATCAACTTTTTTAATGGTATTTCTACCAAATCCAATCCGTTGTGGAAACCAATAGTATTCGACAGGAATCCCTAACTCTTCACCGATAATAGCTGCAATCTTATTATCGAACCCCTCTAACTTGTCATTTGAGTACGGTAAGTTATGCGCGTCTGCACATACTTTTACAGCTGTTTGTCCTGCTAAAGGTTTAAACTCTGCCGCACTCACTACACTACTACTGAATAATAAAGCTATCGTTATCTGAAAAAGTACACGTATTGGTGTCATACCAAATCCTTTGTCTGCCTAAAAAATGTAACCTAACCTGATCTAAGACTATAGCCATAAAAAAAGCCCGACACAAGT
>NODE-88-length-31645-cov-7.86325_pt1 | contig 31645 bp, 28 predicted proteins | sample MGYA00139097_ERZ477577 | MGnify/ENA metagenome assembly ERZ477577
ATCACCACTAGTGATTGAAACCACCACAATTGTATTTGGCTTACTATTAGGTTGGGCTGACTGGTACGGAAAACAGCAAAGAACAGAACACCAATTAAACTGGAAGGATGTGCTTATAGTCGGAATAGCTCAAGCAATTGCCTTAATACCTGGAACATCACGCTCAGGTATAACTATGACTGCAGGCTTGATTTTAGGGTTAAATCGCCAAGCTGCTGCGCATTTTTCTTTTTTATTGTCGATTCCTGTCATCTTACTTGCAGGAGGATTAAAGACAATTGAGCTCATTCAATCCAACCTGAATACGGACTGGATTGCCATTTTATCAGGTGCTACACTATCTGCTATTAGTGCTTATATCTGTATTCACCTCTTCTTAAAGTTGCTAGAAAGAATAGGAATGTGGCCTTTTGTTATCTATCGGATGTTATTAGGTGTTATACTTGTTTGGTTATTTATCTAGTATATGCAGTTGACAGCCTTTATCTGAGTGCGTAAAATTTCCCCTCTTTATTTGGACCGCCTGCGTAAATTTATCAGGAGCAACCCGCGGAATGAAAACAACTACAGTAAGTGCAAAACCAGCAGAAGTTCGTCGTGACTGGTTCGTCGTCGATGCAAACGGCAAGACATTAGGCCGTATGGCTACAGAAATCGCGCGTCGTTTGCGTGGTAAACATAAAACTATTTACACACCTCACGTTGACACTGGTGATTACATCGTTGTTATCAACGCTGAAAAATTACGTGTAACTGGTAATAAATTAAAAGACAAGATGTATTATCACCACACAGGTTACATTGGTGGTATCAAATCTATCTCTCTAGAAAAGCAACTTGATAAAGCACCAGATCGCGTTATCAAATCAGCTGTAAAAGGCATGTTGCCAAAGAATTCATTGGGCCGCACAATGTTCAGCAAACTAAAAGTATATGCTGGCGAAGAGCACCCTCACACAGCACAACAACCTAAAGCGTTGGAGATTTAATCATGGCGGATACATATTACGCTACAGGTCGTCGCAAAAGCTCTACAGCTCGTGTTTTCATGAAGCTAGGCAGTGGTAACCTAACAATTAACACACGTTCAATCGAAGATTACTTCGGTCGTGAAACTTCACGTATGGTTGTTCGTCAACCATTAGAACTTGTTGAAATGCTAGATAAAGTTGACCTAAACATCACTGTTCGTGGTGGTGGTAACAACGGTCAAGCTGGTGCAATTCGTCACGGTATCAGCCGCGCATTAGTTGAATTCGATAGCGAATTAAAAACTGAACTACGTAAAGCAGGCTTCATCACTCGTGATGCTCGTGCTGTTGAACGTAAGAAAATCGGTTTACACAAAGCGCGTAAACGTCCACAATTCTCAAAACGTTAATCGTTTTTATAGAATTTCAGGTATGGCCTCTTATGGCCATACTTGCCAAAAAGGCTATCCAATATTGGATGGCCTTTTTTGTTTGTATCCTATGATATTATTGGCTTGTTATTAGTTCAACATCCATTACCGATTGACGAGTTTAATTTGAAACTACTCTATACGACCCTATTCACCTTAAGTATTCCTTTACTTATTCTCCGCCTATTTTGGCGTGGCTTCAGAGCTCCCGCATATTGGCAAAGATGGCCTGAACGTTTTGGTTCTAGCCCAAAGTTAGATTCATCCAAGCCTGTTATTTGGATCCACGCTGTTTCTGTAGGAGAAGTTGAAGCATGTCGCCCCGTAGCAATTGCACTACGCCAACAATATCCCAATCATCAGCTTTTAATTACCACAATGACACCCACTGGAAGTTCTCGCGTCAAAGCTGTGTTTTCAGATAAGGTCGCTCACTGCTACTTACCCTACGATATCCCTTTCGCTATTAAACGTTTTCTAAATAATACACAGCCTACATTTGGCATTATTATGGAAACAGAAATCTGGCCAAATTTATTATCTATAAGTCATCAGCGTAATATTCCTTTATTTTTAGCTAATGCCAGAATGTCAGAACGGTCTGCAAAGGGCTACGCACGATTTGCTCATTTCATAAAAGATACACTGCAAAATCTTTCTGTTATCGCAGCTCAAAGTGCTGATGATAAACGTCGCTTTCAGTCTCTAGGTGCCGATAGTAAGAGTGTTCATGCTATTGGCAACCTAAAGTATGAAATTAATCTTGCAGCAAGCCTCTCTGAACAGGCAAGTTCAATGCGGGCAATTTGGGGTATTAATCGTCCGGTCTTAATTGCAGCAAGTACGCATGAAGGGGAAGAAGAAATGGTGCTTAATGCTTCTCGCCAGATCAGGTCAAAACACCCTGAACTCTTACTTATCATCGTTCCTAGACATCCAGAACGCTTTGACCGAGTTGCAGCTCTTGCACATAAATCAGGTTTCACAACATTACGCCGTAGTGAAATGAAGCCATGTCCTTCTGATATACAAGTCTTACTCGTTGATACTATGGGTGAGTTACCCTTGTTCTATGCAGCAAGTGATGTTGCCTTTGTCGGCGGCAGTCTTGTTCCACATGGCGGCCACAATGTATTAGAACCAGCGGCATTAGGTCGTGCCGTTTTAACAGGTCCCCACTTTTTCAACTTTAATGAAATTACCCAACAATTTCTTGCTGCAGAAGCAGCATTAAAAGTGAATGACACTCGAGCCTTAGCTGATATAACAATAGACTTATTAAATAACCCGCAAAAACGAGCAGATATGGGTGAAGAAGGCCTTAAATTAATAAGCAAAAGCCAAGGTGCAAGTGACCGATTAGTAAACCTTATTAAGTATCATCTTAGCCATAATGGATAATGATAAATACTGGATGGAGTATGCGCTCACACTCGCCAAACAAGCAGAAGCTCATGGTGAAGTACCTGTGGGCGCTGTCATAGTACAAAATGGTAAAATGATAGGTGAAGGTTATAATCGACCTATTGCAAACCATGATCCAACTGCCCATGCTGAAATTCAGGCTCTACGTCAAGCATGCCAGAAGCAGCAAAACTACCGTCTGCCAGGAACCACACTCTATGTAACTTTAGAGCCCTGTCTTATGTGTGCTGGGGCAATTCTTCATGCCCGTGTAGAACGAGTCGTATTCGCGACTAAAGAACCTAAGATGGGCGGAACAGGAAGTTGTTTTGATGTATTTAATACCCAGCAACTCACTCACCATGTTCAATGTGAACATGGCCTTCTCGCACAAAAAAGTAGCGAATTACTAATTAGCTTCTTTAGCAAAAAGCGTTAACTATAAATAACGGGCTAATAGACCTTTTTCAGGAACTGTACCTGAAAAAGGGATTTTAACCTTATGACCGCTACCCGGTGCATGCTCAACAGCAGAACCTTCTTTATCTAATAACTGCTCTAGTGTGAACTCAATATTTCCCTCAGGAAGAATAAGCTCTAACTTATCTCCACGAGAAAATTTATTCTTAACATCAATATCTAAGCATTGATTATTAGTATCATAGCCAATAATTTCTCCTACATATTGCTGACGATCACTACTTGAATAACCCTCAATATAGTTTTGTTGCTCTTGAGTTGCATGACGTTGATAGAAACCATCGGTGTAACCACGGTTAGCAAGATTATCTAATTTACCCAATAACGTGGGATCAAATTTATTTCCAGCTAAGGCATCCTCGATTGCTTTACGGTAAAGTTGTGCTGTGCGTGCTACATAATAAATAGACTTAGTTCGACCTTCAATTTTTAAAGAGTCGATACCAATTTTTGTTAATCGCTCAATATGCTGAATAGCCCGTAAATCTTTTGAGTTCATAATGTAAGTGCCATGCTCATCTTCAAAAATAGGCATCAACTCACCAGGACGGTTACTCTCTTCTATTAGGTAAACATCATCAGCCAGAGGATGGCGCTCTTGACTACCACAGTCTGAAAACGCATTTTGATTTTCCATTGCATCAAATGCCTTAAACTCTATCTTTTCTGGAGAGTCATCATTGCCATCACTTGCATGAGTTTTATAGTCCCAACGGCAAGAGTTAGTACATGAACCTTGATTTGGGTCGCGATGATTAAAATATCCTGATAATAAACAACGTCCCGAATAAGCTATACACAATGCGCCATGAACAAATACTTCAATTTCCATATCAGGGCATAACTGACGAATTTCCTCAATCTCATCTAATGAAAGCTCTCTAGATAAAATAACTCTACTCACACCAACTGACTGCCAAAATTTAACCGCTTGCCAATTGACGGTATTTGCTTGAACCGAAAGATGAATAGGCATTTCAGGCCAGCGTTCGCGTACCATCATTATTAAGCCTGGATCAGCCATAATGATCGCATCCGGCTTCATCGCAATCACAGGCTCCATATCTGCCATATAGGTTTTAATTTTTGCATTGTGTGGCATTAAGTTACTAGCAACAAAAAACTGCTTTCCTAAAGCATGCGCTTCTTCGATTCCCTGTGCCAATACAGGTAGTTTATGGAAGTCATTATTACGTACTCGTAAACTGTATCGAGGTTGGCCTGCATACACAGCATCTGCACCATACGCATACGCATAACGCATATGCTGAAGACTTCCGGCTGGTAAGAGTAACTCTGGCGAATTCATAAACAACTATATCCATGCAAAAATGATGGTAATTATAATCTATTTAGTGAAAACCAACTAAAAACAATACTAATTCTAATAAGTACTATTTAGGTTCGTGCAAAATAATTGATATCGAGCGATAATCAGGTAATTGTTTGGAGTCACTTATTTGAAACTAATTAGTCTATTACTCATACCGATCTTCTTGTTGATTGCTTGCGAAGAGGCAAAACCTCACTTAGAGCAAATCCGTGAGCGTGGAGAGTTACGTGTATTAACACGCTATGGGCCCACGAGCTACTATGTCAAAGGCGATAATTTAGCGGGATTTGAATATGAACTCGCCCAGCGCTTTGCAGAACATCTAAATGTAAAATTAGAAATGATCGTGCCAGATAATTTAACTAATATGCTGGATCTCATTGAGCAAGGAAAAGCCGATATCGCTGCAGCAGGCCTTACGGTTACAACTGCACGTAAAGATATCATCCGCTTTGGCCCTGTTTATCAAGAAGTCACACAGCAATTGGTCTATCGCCAAGGTACAAAGAAGCCAAAAAACCTAACGAAGCTTTCTGATGGCCAATTAGAAGTTATAGCCAATAGCAGTCATGTTGAAAACCTTAAGTCTTACCAGGAAGAAATACCTGACCTTGAATGGACAGAAAATAGAGAGCTAGAAAGTAGCGGCCTACTTGAGCTTGTCCAATTAGAAATGATTGATTACACCATTGCTGATTCCAATGAAATTGCTGCTAACCGCCAATTATTTCCTGAACTCCGCGTTGCTTTTAATGTTTCTGATCCTCAGCCACTAGCTTGGGCAATGCCACTGTCTGAAGATGGTTCACTTTACGCTCAAGTCAGTCTATTTTTTGAAAAAATGGAAGAGTCAGGCGATTTGGATCGCCTAATAGAAAAGTATTACGGTCATATACACCGCTTCGACTATTTAGATACGCGAACTATTCACCGACGCATTCAAACCCGTTTACCTCAATATCAGACGCTCTTCGAACAAGCAGCAGAGCAATATGGTTATGATTGGCGTTTATTAGCTGCTATCTCTTATCAAGAATCACACTGGGATAATGAGGCCGTTTCGAGTACTGGAGTAAAAGGCTTGATGATGCTGACCTTACCTACTGCTAAGCAAGTAGGTATTGATGATCGAAAAGATCCTAAACAAAGTATCCCCGGAGGTGCAAAGTACCTCTCATCAATACAATCTCGATTACCCGATCAAATTGAATCTCAACAAGATAGACTATGGCTTGCTCTCGCTTCTTATAATATTGGCTTAGGTCATGTAGAAGATGCCCGAGTACTCACACAGCGAAATGGCGGCAATCCTAACTTATGGTCGGATGTAAAACAAAACCTACCATTATTGGGTAAAAAGAAATGGTATAAACAAACACGCCATGGTTACGCTCGTGGAGGAGAGCCAGTTCGTTATGTCGAAAATATTCGACGTTATTACGATATTTTGTTACAAACAACTGTGTCAGGAGCAGGAGAAGAGCAAAATTCTTCTGAACAAGCTATTAAGACACCAGAAACGCCCGCCGCATTATAGAGGATGAATAATGGCAAGTGATGATATAACTCAACAATTAGAAGAGTGGAAGCAGAAATACTACCAATCAATTACTGATTTTGAGAATCAACAACGTTATGATGCCCTACTACAAAAAAGCTTAGGTCGACTTGCTTTAGCGGCTCATGGCCTTGATCCCTTACTTGATCGCCAATTAAAATCCTTAAGAACAGTACTAAAAGGCAAAGATAACCAATCTGAAATTGAACGTATTTTAGAAAAAATGGAACGTGCAATCGGCCAAATGGAAAGCAATCATGCTAAAGATGAATCGCTATCTTCAGGTCAAATTTTAGCAAACCTACTCACATCATTAAAACTCCCCAGAACATTTAACTCCGAAGCTAAAAAACTATCAAAAAACCTCGAATCGGCGACTGGTAGTGATGTCAGTACTTTAACTTCAGACTTACTTGTTTTGCTTGATAAATGCATCAACAACAGCACGGATAAAAAGTCAAAAGGCTTTTTCAAACTATTTGGTTCAGCTAAGTCGGATGATGTCGAAACAGAATTACATATTGAAGATGAACGAGAACAAATAAAATCTGACACTGATAGAGAGACTGTTACAGAAAGCAATGAGACTCCTACTCATATAGTGCTCATGGAACTGTTGGAGCGTTTATCTCTACCTACTGAGTTAAGCAAAAAAGCAACAAAGATTCGCCACAGAATTGAAACCGGCATTGCTGCTGAACAACTTCCCGAAATTATTCATGAAATCGCTGATATCATCAGTACACTTGGCTCTCAAGCAGTCACTGAAAAACAAGAATACAAAGAGTTTCTAAAAACACTCACTTCTCGCCTCAGTGAGTTAGATCAACATATACGTCAAACAGGCGATGAAGGTAGCAAAGCATTTGAAGAACGAAGTGCTATTAGCGAGGCGGTAGAAGCTGAAGTCTCAGGTTTACGAAGTCATGTAGAAGAAGCCAGTGACTTAGAGCAATTAAAATCATCTGTAAGCGAACGTCTTGACGTGTTAAATCAGCATTTCGATAAATATCAAAAATCTGATCAAGAGCAGTTTACTCAATCACAAAAACAAATCAAAGCTCTCAACGTGCGCATTAAGGCAATGGAGCAAGAAAGTCAGGAGTTACGTGAGTCTGCCGAGAAATCGCGCGAATTAGCGCTTAAGGATGCTCTAACCGGCATTTGGAACCGTCAGGCAATGAATGAAGATCTTGAAAAAGAATATACTCGTTGGCAACGTTATCAAAAACCTCTCAGTCTGGTAGTTTGGGATATCGATTTTTTTAAACGTGTCAATGATACTTACGGTCATGCTGCCGGAGATAAAGTATTAAAAACCATCGCACGTATATTTATGCAGGCTACTCGCGATGCAGATTTTATTGCACGATTTGGTGGTGAAGAATTTGTTGGTATATTTCCAGAAACACGCCTAGAAGATGCCCTGACTCTAGCGAATAAAATTCGAGATAAAATTGCCACATCTAAATTTCATTATGAAAATAGTCCTGTGCCCATCACCGCATCTGCTGGCTTAGCGACATTCCGACCTAATGATACAATTGACGATGTATTTAAACGTGCCGATGCAGCATTGTATCGTTCTAAAGAAGCTGGGCGGAACCGTTGTACAGCTGAAGATTAAACATGATACTCCATGTAGTTTCGACTACATGGAGTATCACCCGACAACTAATAAAGATTACTTCGTTTGTTTCTGGATTAAAAAGTCTACGGTTTTCAACATATCATCCATACTACCCGCTAAAGGTGCATCAGTACGAAACTGCCCATCAACAATCATTGAAGGAACACCAGTAATACCTGATTTTTGACTTAATGCTAGTGCTTTTTTAACTTTTGCTTTTACCGTCATTGAATTCATCATTTTTTCAAATGCAGCGCGATCAATACCCTGCTCAGCAACAAAATCCAATAACTGTTCTTCCGTTAGTAAACGACGCTTATCAACATGAATCGCTTTAAACAATAATGGATGTAATTTTTCTAAATCGCCCGTTGCTTCGGCGGTATAAAACACTTTAGCTAACTGTAACCAACTATCTCTAAAAATAGCTGGCACATGCTTAAATGTAACATTTTCAGGTAATGTTTCTTTCCATTGTTGAACTAAAGGATCCAGTTTAAAACAGTGTGGGCAGCTATATGAAAAAAGTTCGATGACTTCTATTTTACTATCATCACTGGTTGCAAGTCGGGTTGGTGTCGCCTTGTAATGCACACCATCAATATAGGCATCTAGCATTGCCATTGATGTTAACGGGACCACTGCTGCGGCCAGGAACAATGCTGCTTTTACTACTTTATTCATTCTGTATATCCTTTTAATTTCTAACTCTATTCACTAATACTTACAGTGTGCCGTATGAATGAAGGCCAGACAAAAACATATTAACGCCTATAAAGGCAAACAATGTCACAAATAAGCCTATTATTGCCCACCAAGCCATCGGCTTACCATTCCAGCCCTTTGTCATTCTCATATGCAGCCATGCAGCATAGTTTAACCACACGATTAATGCCCACGTTTCTTTAGGATCCCATGACCAATAGCCACCCCATGCTTCAGCAGCCCAAAGAGCACCTAACACTGTTGCAACAGTGAAAAAAGCAAAGCCTAGAGCAATAGCTTTGTACATTAAGTCATCCATGATGGATAAATCAGGTAACGACGTTGCCAATAAGCCTTTAGGGTTAATTTCTTGTCGCCATGACTTAAATAAATAAGCCACACCAATCATCGCAGCCATTGCAAAAGCACCATAACCTACGAAGTTCGCAGGCACATGGATCTTCATCCAATAGCTTTGTAATGCAGGTACTAAGGGTTGAATCTCATGCGCCTGCTTTTCAAAGGTGTACCAAAGCTGAAAAGCAACAGAGGCACTAATGACTAATAAAACAAAGCCACCTAAGCTACGTGTTTGATAACGACGCTCATAGAATAAATAAAGTAATGCAGTTATTACTGCAAATAAAATAAAGACTTCGTATAAATTACTTACAGGAATATGTCCTACATCTGGACTAATTAAATACGATTCGCGCCAGCGAACCATCAAGCCTACAACCCCCATAGTTGTTGCAGACCATGTTAATACTGTTCCAACTTTTTCAGTGAATGGGGAGCGGAGTAACAGACCGCTGAAATAAGCGAATGTAGCCATTACAAATAAGGCACTCATCCACATAAATGCAGATTGGCTCGCTAATATAAAACTTAAAAAGAAGTTTGTCTTGCCTATCCCGAGATCATCGCCATACAGCTGTATCGCAAAGAAACTTAGTGCTGAAACAATGATTATATGTCGTCGAAAACCTGGCCAATTTTGTCCTAAAAAGGCCAAACAAGCCGCCGTAAAAACGGTAATCGACAATTCATAACTATCAAGCACATCAAAATAACGCACAATCAATAAAGCTGCAGCAATAAATATTAAACCACGCCAAAGCCACTGTTCTATAGGTCGGCTAGGCTCGTTATTCAGTATCCCAATATTATTTGTCATTATTTATTCTCTATTTTCTACACAGCTAAGAACACTATTACTTGCTAGAGTTCCCAGAGGCCAGCTTCAAATGCTGAGTAATTTTCTCAAAATATTGATCAAATTCACGAGGATTACGATTACTCATACCTGCAAGCAATAGGTTTACTCTACCGTTTATTTCATTAACCCTAATCCACAATCGACGTTGAGGTAAATAAAATAAAACAAACACGCCTACAATTAGTAATGCGCAGCCCAGATATACAATTGGTTTACCTGGGGAGCGTGCGATCTGTAATCCACTCGCCTCTACATGATCATAATCTGTTAATTCTAAATAAACTGGTGAGCCATACCGAGATAAGCTACCAATCGCATCCACGGCATCTTGCAAAAATACTAATTGTGCATCAGCTTCTTGCTCTGTCGATGGCACATCAGAAGCTTGCATAAAATACAGGCGCGCTAACATTTCACGCAGCATACTTAGATAAGCGGGACCTAATGTTTCTTTTTCAGTTTCAGGGATATTTGTTTCGATGAAGTCACTGACTTCAACAAACCCACCGCGCATAAACATTTTTACAAGCGAGTTTAGCGTTTGTTTTAGACTCTGCTCTAGCGTTTCATCTCTCTTCCCATCTAATGATTCTAATGTTTCAAGCATCATCGTTTGTGCTACTTGCTCAATTTTCTCGCTATCATGCAATGTAGATAAGAATCGCTGAAACCCCACCAACTCACCGTCAGCATCTAAAGGTAAGTATAAATAGCCAAATTCTTCAGCAGGGCTATTTCGCACGCCACTTAAATAGAAGTCACGGCCATTTCGAGGAACGGGAAGCATATAGTTCAAATATTCTTTCGCTTCACCTGTGTTACTACGAATTTTGAAACCAAAGCTGGGGCCAAAGTTTCTCAGACGTTCTGGGTCGTCGTCTGTAGGATCAGGGTTAATATTGAATGGACGAAATGCAGTCATTTCTAATTGAACCGTCTCATCTCCCCAGTGCATTTTACGACTATCAAAGACTCTAGTATCAAACGAAACCGTTTCATTACCGGCTTGTTTATCTAAAGGCCACGCCTCTAAATTTAGCCCCGTACCGCCATCACTGAAGCTTGCTTGATAAATCGCATAGCCCTTGTATAGCAGAGGATGATTCACCGCAATCATTTGTTCTAATGGTTTTTCAAGATCGTCATCATAAACAACTAAGTCCGACTCAAACGATTTGGGTTGCCCCGTAGCATAGTGCTCGATACGAAAATCTTTAACTTCAACTCTAAAAGGTAGCTCCTGCAAGAGATAGCCATCTTTCATAGCGAGAAAAGCCACTTGAGCCGAACGCCCTTCAGGGATATTTATACTGCCACGAAATGCTTGATATCCAACAGCTAGGCGACTTTCGTTTGGTATCTCACTAGTAGGAATATCACGTGTTTCAATAGATATTTTTCCTTGCCATTCGGCAAATTTTAAAAATAAGTTACTATCTAATAAGCCACCTAAACAAATAATGATAATTGCTAGGTGAGTAAAAATGTAGCCAAGTCGATTCATTCCGCCACGCATGGCTGAAATCAAGACTGCACCACCGTCTTTCGGCGTTTGTTTTACTCGGAAACCTTGCGCGTCTAGTGTTGCTTCAACATAAGCAACACTATCTTTTAAATTATTCTCCGTATCCCATTGTTGGCTATGGTGCATTGCACGCAAAGACTTTTCTTGTACTTGAGTGCGTAAGTTGAACATGTCTTTCAACATACTAGGTGTATTACGAATCACACATACCGATGTAGAAAGTACTAATAAACATAAAATAGCCAAAAACCATAAAGCACTGTAGACATCATACAATCCTGCAGCCTCGAACACTTCAAACCAGAAAGGACCGAATTTAATAACGTAATCGGTATAAGGTTGATTCTGCTGTAACACCGTACCAATGATTGATGCGACGGCTAAAGCAAGTAATAGCGTGATGGCGAGATCCATCGACCCTAAAAAAAGGAAAAGACGCTGACTAAGCGAATGACGAGGTGAATTGCTTTTTTCGGACATTAACTAGTAACCACGTTTATTTTGCAGAGAACTTATCTGTACTCATAAAAAAAGCCGCATGGTCAATCACCATACGGCTTTTAATTATCTATGGATTAATGTAATCCAGCGACATATGCTGATACCGCTTTAATTTCTTCAGCAGTCATCTTGCCAGCAATATCGCGCATCATACTATTAACATCATTGCTACGAGTTCCCGCAGCGAATGCATTTAACTGAGCTTCAACGTATGCAGCATGTTGTCCTGCAAGTGCAGGCCATTTTGCAGCGGGTACGCCAGCACCAGTAGGACCATGGCAGGCCATACATGCGGGTAAGCCAGACTCTTTATTGCCTGCACGGAAAATTTGTTTTCCAGCTTCAACCAACTCTTCTGAAACAGCACCTGGAGTTGTTGTTTGACTCGCGTAATACGCCGCTAAATCAGCCATATCTTGCTCACTTAAAGCAGCAACCATTGGAGCCATCACAGCATTATTACGAACACCGCTTTTGAATTCTTTTAATTGTTTAACTAAATAAGCTTCGCCTTGCCCTGCTAATTTTGGAAACATATTTGTCGGACTATTACCATCCATACCATGACATGCAGCACATACAGCCGCTTTACCTTTTCCTGCAGAAGCATCACCTTCCGCCATTGCTGATGTTGCAGTTACCATGGAGAAACACATCATCGTTGCCATAAACAATTTTTTCATCATTCTTCCTAATTATTCCTAATAATGAACATTCACTAAACAAAACTGTGAATATGCTACTCTTATTCATGTATTTTTGCACCATGAGTCAATCACAATGTCACAAATTTATCGCCAAGCTCACTACACCATTAGCGCAACACAATTGTCTGAACTTCCTTCTGATGCGGGGATTGAAGTTGCATTTGCTGGTCGTTCTAATGCTGGCAAGTCAAGCGCAATTAACACCATTACAGATCAAAAATCATTAGCGCGCATCAGTAAAACTCCTGGCCGAACACAAATGATCAACTTCTTTGCGCTGGATGACGAGCGTGCTTTAGTCGATTTACCTGGTTATGGTTATGCCAAAGTACCAGAGCAAATGAAAATCCGCTGGCAGCAAACATTAGGGAAATACCTTGAAACACGAAAATCTTTGCGCGGCTTAATGTTGATGATGGATATTCGCCACCCCTTAAAAGAGTTCGATCTGCAAATGGTTTCATGGGCGAATAATGCAAAATTAGATGTACATATTTTATTAACGAAGTCTGATAAATTAAAAAATGGCGCAGCAATGGCGACCTTGCATAAAGTCAACTCAGAGCTCGAGAAACGTGAACTAACAGCTACCGTGCAATTATTTTCATCCTTGAAAAGAACGGGTAAAGAAACCGCCATCGCTAAACTTGATGAATGGTTTTTAGCAGATTTGGAAACTAATCAAGAATAAATTCAAGTGAGACGCTGTTATGACATCTAGTTCGATACAAAATCGCCGTCAATTTCTAAAAACAGCAGCGCTAAGCGGCGTAATCGCGGGCTCATATAGCTTGCCTGTCATTGCTGGCATTGATAAATTTGAATTAACAGACAGCTTGCCAGACTCAATGAAAACTCCTGGCCAAGACTTCACTAATTACGGCCAACCTTCTCTACACGAACAACGTGTTATACGCTGGATTTCCGCCAACCCAGCAGCTCCAGGTAATGGCGTTTCATGGACTCCTCTCCATGATTTACAAGGTACAATTACACCTAATGGCCTACATTACGAACGTCACCATAATGGCGTGCCTGAAATAGACCCTCAAACACATACTCTTCTCATTGATGGGCTCGTCGAACACCCTCTAAGCTTTAATATCGCCAACCTGCTTCGCTACCCGATGAAGTCACGTACCTGTTTTATAGAGTGTGGTGGCAATAGCAACAGTGGGTGGCGCAGTAATCCCATTCAATCACAAGCCGGTTACGCTCACGGCTTAGTGTCCAATGCAGAATGGACAGGTATCCCCTTAAAATTATTACTTAATGAAGCTGGCATCAAACCTTCAGCGAAATGGGCTATTGCTGAAGGCGCTGACGGCGCCTCGTTAAATGTCAGTATTCCGATAGAAAAATTACTCGATGATGCTTTGTTGGCTCTTTATCAAAATGGCGAACGTTTAAGACCTGAGAATGGCTACCCTATACGATTGGTTTTACCGGGCTGGGAAGGAATTTTAAATGTAAAATGGTTACGCCAGCTACGCTTAAGCGAACACCCAGCCATGACTCGTGATGAGACTTCACAATACACCGATTTATTACCTGATGGGAAAGCACGTCAATTTAGCTTTATCAACGACGCAAAATCACTGATCACCTCCCCCTCACTCGGTATGCAGCTACCTGATAATCCAGGAATATACCAAATATCTGGGCTAGCTTGGTCAGGCCGAGGAAAAATAAGTCGCGTTGAAATTTCAGCCGATGGTGGTGAAACATGGGTAGATGCCGAATTAGAAGGTCCAATTTTGGATAAAGCCTTTACTCGCTTTCACTTAGCGTGGCAGTGGCAGGGCCAATACGCCATATTACAAAGTCGTGCTACAGATGAAACAGGTTATGTTCAGCCTACTCGGGATGTATTACTAGCTAATCGTGGCAAGCATGGCTTTTTTCACTATAACGCTATCGTCAGCTGGGAAATAACAGAAGAAGGAGATATTAACCATGTCTATGGCTTTTAAACTTTTTCTACTTTTATTTATACTTTCACACAATGCCTATGCCGAAGCCTTATATCAGCACTTAGGTAACAAGGCTCAAGCACTCAGTCAGCAGCTTCAATACAATCTAACAATCAGTCCTGATGGCCAAGGGTTACCCATTGGAAAAGGTAATGCAACACAAGGGGCAAAACTGTTTAAACAACAGTGTTCTTCTTGTCATGGCCCAGCAGGAATTGGAGCAAGTGCCGAACCACTGGTTGGAGAGGTTGGCTCACTCCGTTCTAATTATCCAGAAAAAACAGTCAATAGCTATTGGCCTTATGCAACTACCTTATTCGATTATATTCGCCGCGCAATGCCTATTGATGCGCCCTTTTCTTTAACCGCAGATGAAGTCTATGCATTGTCTGCCTATATATTAAATCAAGATGATATAATCGCGAATGACGTAGAGCTCAACGAAGAGACACTACCGAAGGTAATAATGCCTAACATTGACGGCTTTATTAGCTTCTATCCAGATCCGAACTAATTATTTAACATTAAATAAGGCATTTTCACTATGAGCCCTCGCTACGCATGCACAGTCAATCCTAATGTTGACTTATATGACACGCCAGAACTAGGCATGGATAAAAAATCATTAAAACACGATTTCAAGAGCTACTACGGTAACCACCTTGCACAAGACAAAGGTTGTGCATCTGGTCATTATTTATACACATCAATAGCCCTTACCTTGCGTGACCGTTTGTTTGAACGAATGAAACAAACAAAACACACTTATTCTGAAAGTAAGTGCAAACAAGCCTATTACCTGTCAATGGAATTCCTAATGGGACGTGCAATGGGTAATGCTGCACTCAACTTAGGTCTAGAAGAAACAGCAATAAAAGCGATGCATGACCTTGGTTTAGATTTCGAAGAATTAACTGAACTAGAACATGATGCAGGTTTAGGTAATGGTGGTCTTGGACGTCTTGCAGCCTGCTTTATTGATAGTTGTGCGACACTGCAATTACCTGTAACTGGTTATGGGATTCGTTATGAATACGGTATGTTCCAACAAAGTATTGATAATGGTAATCAAGTTGAAATGCCTGATCATTGGTTGCGTGATGGCAACCCTTGGGAATTAGAGCGTCCAGAATTCACACAACGCATCAAATTTGGCGGCCACACTGAATATCACAAAGATCGTGATGGTAAAACTCGCGTGCATTGGGTTAATACTAATGATGTATTAGCAATCCCATACGATATGCCAATTCCAGGCTACCAAAATGGTACGGTCAATAAACTTCGTTTGTGGAAATCTGAAGTGACAGATGAGTTTAATTTAGAAGACTTCAATGCCGGTTCTTATACTGATGCGGTTGCAAGCAAAAACGAAGCTGAGAATATCAGCATGGTGTTATATCCAAATGACACAAGCGAAAATGGTAAAGAGCTACGTTTACGCCAACAGTATTTCCTAGCATCTGCCAGCCTACAAGACATCCTTGATTACTGGGTGACAACACATAGCGAAAATTTCGACAACTTTGCTGAGAAAAACTGTTTCCAATTAAATGACACTCACCCAACTGTTGCTGTTGCTGAACTGATGCGTTTGCTGATGGATGAACATGGCCTTGAATGGGATGCAGCATGGAAAATCACTTCTGAAACGATGGCTTATACTAACCATACATTATTACCTGAAGCGCTAGAGCGCTGGTCAGTAAATATGTTTGGACGTTTACTACCTCGTGTTTTAGAAATTATTTATGAAATCAATGCCCGCTTCTTAAGTGAAGTAGCACGTCGCTGGCCGGGAGATAAAGATCGATTAAGACGCATGTCGATCATTGAAGAAGGCCATGAGCAAAACGTGCGTATGGCTCACTTAGCTATCGTTGGTAGCTTCTCAGTCAATGGTGTAGCTGCATTGCACTCTGAATTATTGAAAAAAGGTTTATTTAATGATTTCTATCAACTATGGCCTAATAAATTCAACAATAAAACAAATGGTGTAACACAACGTCGTTGGATGGCTTGGTGTAACCCTGAACTTAAACAGCTTCTTTCAGAAACAATTGGCGATGAATGGATTACAAATTTAAGTCAGCTTGAAAAATTAGCGCCTTATGCTGATGACTCTAACTTTAAGCAAAAATGGCATACCGCTAAAAAGGCAAATAAGCAGCGCTTAGCCGATCTCGTGATGAAAAACTGTGGTGTAAAATTTAATACTGATGCCTTATTTGATATTCAAGTAAAACGTATTCATGAATATAAACGTCAATTATTAAATGTATTACACGTTATTCATCTCTATGACCGCATCAAACGTGGTGATACTGAAGGACTAGTAAAACGTTGTGTTCTCTTTGGTGGTAAAGCTGCACCTGGTTATGCAATGGCTAAAGACATCATAAAACTAATCAATAATGTTGGTGATGTAATTAACTCAGATCCACAAGTAGGTGACTTATTAAAAGTAGTCTTCCTTCCAAACTACCAAGTATCAGCAATGGAAGTAATTTGTCCTGCTGCCGACTTATCTGAACAGGTATCGACTGCTGGTAAAGAAGCTTCTGGCACAGGTAATATGAAGTTCATGATGAACGGTGCGATTACAATTGGTACCTTAGATGGTGCAAACATTGAAATACGCGAAGAAGTGGGTGATGATAACTTCTTCTTATTCGGTTTAAATGAAGAAGAAGTAGAGCAACAACGTTTAAATTACAACCCAAGAGCTATCATCTCTCAAGATGAAGATCTAAAACGTGTTGTTAATTTACTAGAAAGCGGTCACTTTAACCAAAATGAACCAAACCGTTTTGGCAATATCATTAATGCTTTCACAAGCCATAATGATCCTTGGATGACCGTAGCTGACTTCCGAAGCTACATTGATGCTCAACATCAAGCTGGTTTAGCTTATCAAGATGAACAGCGCTGGATTTCAATGAGTATTCTTAACTCTGCTTACAGTGGTAAATTCTCCACTGACCGCACAATGGAAGAATACAATAATGAGATTTGGAAACTAGAAAAAATCAATCCAACAGCCAGCTAATAAAAAAGGGCTAGTGAATTATCACTAGCCCTTTTTCTAGGTCAGGACATTAGAAGCTAGCTATATACTAAAATAGCCCACTAATTTCTCCATCATCACTAATATCAATACGTTCGCTTGCAGGTTGTTTAGGTAAGCCTGGCATAGTCATAATATCACCACATAACACGACTAAGAACTCCGCTCCTTGAGATAATCTCACATCACGAATAGCAAGTGTATGCTGCTCAGGTGCGCCACGTAGGCTCGGGTCACTGCTGAAGGAGTATGGGGTTTTCGCCATGCATACAGGTACATTCGCATGCGTTTTGCTAAACAAAGCAATCTTAGCCATTACCTTCTTATCTGCAGTAATTTCACCAGCACGATAAATCTTATCAGCTACCGCCGAAATCTTGTCCCACAAAGGTAAATCATCGTCATAAAGAAACTGACAGGTTTTATCATTTTTATCTAAGGTTGATGCAACAAGCTCTGCTAACTCTTCAGCACCCTTACCGCCTTCCGCCCAGTGATTAGCAATCACCGCTTTAGCCCCATAAGACTCAACAGTTTTTTTAACTAACTCTAATTCTGCATCTGTATCTTGCACAAAATGGTTAATAGCCACGATACAGTTCAAGCCAAACTGATCCTGCATATTTTCAAGATGACGTTTTAAATTGTCCATTCCATATTCTAGGGCAGTTAGGTTTTCTGTCGATAAGTCACTAACCTCAATACCACCATGGTATTTCAAGGCTCTAACTGTAGCGACAATAACTGCTATATCAGGCTTAATGCCAGCTTTACGGCATTTAATATCAATAAATTTTTCTGCACCAAGATCAGCACCAAAACCCGCTTCAGTGACCACATAATCGCTTAGTTTCAATGCCATTTTAGTAGCAATAACAGTATTACAACCATGAGCAATATTGGCAAAAGGCCCACCATGAACAAAAGCGGGGTTATTTTCTAAGGTTTGCACAAGGTTTGGTTTAAGCGCTTCTTTTAATAATGCAGCCATTGCGCCGTCAGCTTTTAAATCTTTCGCCGTACGCGGTGTACCATCACCTGAGTAACCAATCAGGATATTACCAAGACGCTCTTTGAGCTCACTCAACGAATTTGATAAACATAGAATAGCCATCACTTCAGAAGCGACGACAATATCAAAGCCATCTTCACGCGGAAAACCATTGCCAGGGCCGCCGAGACCTACATTAACTTTTCTCAGTGCTCGATCATTCATATCAAGCACCCGTCCCCACGTGATTTTGCGAATATCAAGGTTCAAGCTATTGCCATGATGAATATGATTATCAATCATGGCTGACAGTAAATTATGTGCAGCACTAATCGCGTGTAAGTCACCCGTAAAGTGGAGATTAATATCTTCCATAGGCACTACTTGAGCATAACCACCACCTGCAGCTCCGCCTTTCATACCAAAACATGGGCCCATAGAAGGTTCACGCACACACACCATCGATTGTTTACCGATTCGGTTTAATGCATCACTAAGACCAATTGTGGTTGTGGTTTTTCCTTCACCGGCTGGCGTCGGACTCACTGCTGTTACTAGAATTAATTTGCCATTAGGCTTGTCATCTAATTCATTCATCACATCCAATGACACTTTCGCTTTATAGTGCCCATAAGGATCGAGTTGAGATGGTTTCAGCCCTAAACGCTGCTCAGCAAGCGCTACGACGGGTTCCATTTGAGCCTGCTGTGCAATTTCTATATCTGACATAGCTTTTAGTTATCCAAGCGATTTATTAACAGGTAATTATACGCAAATTAGTAGATAAATGAGAGCGAGTTACTCACCCCAGCGAGGTTGAAGCTGATGTTCAATATTTGCTTGGTCTAAGATTCTAGCTACCACAAAATCAACAATTTCTGACAATTCTGTAGGTCTAAAATAGAAACCTGGATTGGGCGGCAATATGCATACACCAAGACGAGCTAACTTAAGCATATTTTCAAGATGAATGGCTGAGAAAGGCGCTTCTCGCGGCACTAGAATCAGTTTTCGACTTTCTTTCATCATCACGTCTGCTGCACGATTTATGAGATTATCGCTACTACCAACAGCAATAGATGATAATGTGCCCATCGTACAAGGACAGACAATCATAGTACCGACTTTATGAGATCCACTTGCTAATGGTGAGCTCCATTGTTGTTCACCATAAACCTTTAATAGCTCAGGAGCACAGTTAAACTTATCGACTAAATATTTTTGTGCATCGCTAGAGCGAGCAGGCATTTTCCAATCTAACTCATCAGAAAAGACAATGCGTGCCGCAGCAGAAATCATTAAATGTACGGTGATGTTTTGAGCAAACAATACTTCTAATAAACGTTCGCTATAAGGTGCGCCAGATGCACCCGTTAATGCGATGGCAATTTGTTTATTATCAATCATTGTTGCTCTAATACCTCTATTAAACGCTGATGAATGCCTTCAAAGCCACCGTTACTCATAATCAAGACCTCATCACCAGATTTTGCTTCGCTACACACTAATTTAATAATGTCATCGATACTAGTTTCTACCGTTGCTTTATCACCTAGCTGTTCTGCCACGCTATCTAATGATAGTGTTAGCGATGCACCTTCAAACAAAATAACGCGGTCGGCTTCTTGTAATGAATCAGCTAATGTTTGTTGATGAGTTCCCATTCTCATGGTGTTTGAACGTGGCTCTAATATCGCGATTAATTTACGTTCACCAATATTTTTCTTTAAACCATGAATCGTTGTCGAAATTGCAGTGGGATGATGAGCAAAGTCATCATAAACTCGAATACCATTAACTTCACCACGCAATTCCATTCTGCGCTTAATGCCTTTAAAACGACTTAAAGCCTCACAAGCATGTTCAATCGTCACGCCAACATGACGAGCAGCAGCAATGGCTGCTAATGCATTACTGACATTATGCATGCCTAACATCGCCCAATTGACAGAGCCTGCAACTTCACCCGCCCAAACAACGTCAAATTGACTCCCATCACTGCAGATAGATTGAGCTTGTAATTGACCTTCGTTCAAACCCACAGTCTGCTGAGGCGTCCACGCGCCCATACGTATAACTTTCTCAATAGCCTCATCATGTGATGGTGTAATTAAAAGCCCTTCAGAAGGGACAGTCCTCACCACATGGTGAAATTGTTTTTGAATAGCAGCAAGATCGTCAAAAATATCAGCATGATCAAATTCTAGATTATTAATCACTAAGGTACGCGGATGATAATGAACAAATTTTGAGCGTTTATCAAAAAATGCCGTGTCATATTCATCGGCCTCAATCACAAAGAAAGGTGTTTCACCCAAGCGTGCCGTTTCGCCAAAATTACCTGGTACACCACCAATTAAAAATCCAGGCGACATACCTGCATCTTCAAGGATCCAAGCCAATAAGCTACTAGTTGATGTTTTACCATGAGTGCCTGAAACGGCTAAGACCCATTTATCTTGAAGCACATAATCAGCAAGCCATTGTGGGCCTGAGGTATAAGGTAAACCTTTATTTAAGACATATTCTACGGCAGGATTTCCGCGAGACATGGCATTACCCATCACCACTAAGTCAGGAGCGGGGTTTAAATGCTCTGACAAATAGCCTTGCTGAAGTTCAATTCCTGCAGCAGCGAGCTGATCGCTCATAGGAGGATACACATTAGCATCGGAACCCGATACCGTCATGCCTAACTCACGCGCTAAAAGTGCAACACCCCCCATAAATGTGCCACAAATACCTAAAATATGAATATGCATTTAAGCAACTCCAGACATGGTTAAGCCTAAGACTAATAGAGAAAGAGCGGTATAAATAATGGTAATCATCATAGCTGTAAACACTTTAATATCAAGAGCGTAACGGAAAATATGTGATGTCACCATCAAACTCCAGAACATAATGATTACCATGAAGAGCATAGCATAACTGTTCGCTTGCTCTGTTTCAGGAGTTTGACTGAACCAAGCAATAATTGGAAAACCAACGATACCAAGACAACAGCCCGCTCCAGCCATTGCTGAAAGAGTCTGTTGAACTCGTACTTGTAACCCGCGTGCTCGCAGTAATAAAGCAATTGAAGCAACCATAAATAACGTGTCTGCTAGGCTACTAAAAATACTCATCGGCAAACTCATATCGATGCTACTTGTAGCAATACCAATAGCAAGGTACGCGAATAGAGTAAGCTTTAATAAGCTAGTTGAAGCAGGTATTGATTCAGGGCCAACCTTCATCAAACACAAGTCGATATAACGTTGAATAATAGTCATCGCATCATAATACCGTGCTATCCGTTATCTACAAAGTATCATCCAATAAAAAACCCGATAATCAGATTTAATTATCGGGTTTTATTGATTAAAGAACTTAGCGAAGCTTAATCATCAAGTACTAAGCCCCACGGCGCTTTACCAACTTCAATTTCTTTAATTGATTTATTAAGTGCAGTATCAACGACGGATACGGTATTACTCACACCATTAGCCGTATAAATTCGAGAGCCATCACGACTAATTTCTTCGCCCCAGACTCGCTTACCCACATCAATAGTGGATTTAATCGCTAATGTTTCTGCATCCATCACAACCACTTTAGCTGCACGTCCCGTTGTCATATAAAGAGTTTTGTTATCTGGGCTCAGTTTAATAGCCATTGGTTTTGACTTAGGCACATCCACAACAACTTTTTTAATAATCTTATGGCTAGCCATGTCGATAATAGCGATTTCATTACCAATTTCACTACTCACATAAGCAAGTGTGCCTGTGCTATTAAAAGCAAGGCCACGAGGGCGAGCCGCCACTAAAATATTAGCCACCACTTTATGTGCTTCAACATCAATTACATGGACCATATTAGTTGATTCACTAGTAACTAAAACTACATCACCTTTTGGAGAAGCCGCTACACCTTCAGGCTCTAACCCAACTCGTATTTCTTCAATGATTTCACCTGTTTTTGGATTCATCACTGTTGCCTTAGCATCATCTTCATTTGATAAATAAAGATTACCATTTGGATGTACATCAAACGTTTCAGGATCATCTCCTGCAGGTAGTTTTCCCAGCACTTTTAATGTTTTGACATCCACGATTGCAATCGCATTTTCTTCACTAATCGCAACATATAATGTTTCCTGATCAGGAGACAAGCCGATACCACGTGGACGGTCACCAATTTCCAGTGTCGTTTCAAGCTCATTAGTTCGTGAGTCAATCACACTGACTGTATTACTTTTCTCATTTGTCACGAATAATCGATAAGTAGGATCAGCCCACGCCGAAGTGCTCATTAACACCAGAGATGAAAGTACTAATTGTTTTAATTTCATTTTAATATTCCTTATTTACAACTTTTTAAGCCAAGACTATCTAAGCCACCTTTCACTCCACGTAAAGGTGCTTCAGCAACAATTTTATTATTTTCAATAAGTAAAACTAATTGACGTAATTGGCCAGTATTTCTAAAGGTAGCGCCTGCTCCTTTCTGACCATCAAACGCAATATCATTACGTAAGTAGTTAAGCATTGCGCTTGCATCATCTGATTGAAGACGAGCAACTGTATCAGATAATAATTTAACTGCAGCCCAACCAGACCATGCATCATCATCCATAATCACACCATGTGCTTTTTTAAAGCGGCTATTCAATTGGCTCGCAGCAAACTTCTTAAAGCTTTCATGCCAACCTTGAACATGTGCTTTAGAATCTGGATTTTTAGCTAACCATTGCGCTAAGGCATCTTGTTTCATTTTATTACTGGGTGAAATATTCAATAAATTAGCAACGCAGGCAGATCGTAGAACATCACTATCAGAAACTAAATTAAAAACAGGAATGTGGGCAAACTCAGGCTTATTGGCAATCGCTAATACCTGCTGTTCATCACCCGCTACTAAAATAGCTGTAATCTCATCTTGTGTTTTTGCTAATTCAGCCGCTGTCTCGGCATGTAAACTATATACCTGACCGAGAAACTCTCCCTGAATATTTGCCTCAGTCAAGCCTTGCTGTACACCTTGCCAAACACTACCCTCTGTTGGCCCAATATAATGCAGCTTAACTTCGATAATATTTGCTGAAGCAATCTGGCTAAATGCAGCGAGTAACACTATTAAGCCTGCTCTTATAACACGCATTATTTTCTCCGTATAAATTAATGACTCTACAATACAATGTTTTTCCTAATTGATAATCAGGAAATTCCTTGTTACTTAGAGGAATCATTTAGAGCAAAGTTCACGCCACTTATAATTTTTATGTGATTACAATAACTTACTAAAATTACAACTCATAAGCTCACTACTAACAACCATTACTGCTTCTATTCAGCCACCACGTATCTAAAAATTTTACTCAAGAAACATTGCCAACTACCGATATAGTGAATGAGTCAATATTATGTGGATATTATGAAAAATAAAGCACAAGAACTTGAAGTTAGAAACATTATGGAAGGCTTAGAAGAGTTTGCCAATTTTATGAGCTTTCGCTCAAATACGACTGGCCTACGAGTCCTGAGTGTAGAAACTGTCGAGCAAGATATAGAAAATAAACAAATGCACAATAAAGCGACTGTTTCTGATATCAGGCAGCGTGCCGATAGAACTCATTCGAGTACGCAGCAAACACTGAATAAATCATTGGTATTTTCAGACCAACAACAGGTGCACTAAGACCAAAGAAACAGCCCATAAAAAAGCCCGATTTTATCGGGCTTTTTTATATATATCATTAATGAAAACTAAACTTGACTTCCATCTTCATTAATTTCTGTACCTTCAGGCTTCTCAGGTGGCATAAGATCAGCTTTACTCACACCCATGGCTAATACTGCATTACTCGCTATATAAATAGAAGAGTATGTACCGACGACGATACCTAGTAATAGAGCAATAGAAAAGGCATGTATCACTTCACCACCGAATACAAATAGAGAAATAACTACCAATAAAGTCGTTACAGAGGTCATCAATGTTCGGCTTAACGTATCATTCAAAGCACGGTTAACAATCTCTTCAGGATCTGTTTTACGTGATCGTAAAAAAGTTTCGCGTACCCGATCAAATACTACAATCGTATCGTTAAGTGAATAACCTATCACCGCGAGTATGGCTGCAAGCACCGTTAAGTCAAACTCAAGCTGTAACACCGAGAAAAAACCTAAAGTCAATACAACATCATGAACCAATGCTACAACCGAGCCAATCGCAAAGCGATATTCAAACCGTAGCGAAACATAAATCAAGATACCAATCAAAGCATACAACATGGCCAGACCACCCTGCTCCGTTAGCTCTTCACCCACTTGAGGTCCTACAAACTCAACTCTACGTACATCAATCGGTGTTGAATGTACGGCTTGTAAACTCGAAACAACTTCATTACTTAGCTCAGCCATATTTTTAGCTTCAAGCACTGGTAGTCGAATCAAAACTTCATGAACAGATCCAAAGTTCTGCACAATCGCATCACCAAATCCAGACTTCTCGAGTGTTGAACGAATATTATCTAATTCTGCAGACTCTTTATAAGCCACCTCAATCATCGTACCGCCAGTAAAGTCGATACCAAAATTAAGCCCTTGCACTACCAGTGAAGTAATTGCTGTGACAAATAAGATTAAAGAGAAAAGCGCAGCAATTTTGCGTTTACCCATAAAATTAAATTCAATTTGTTTATTCATAATTTGCATGTCGGTCCCCTTAAATTGACAAGCGAGGACGTGTTTGCTGTCCATAAATCAAGTTGACTATCGAACGCGTACCCATAATAGCTGTAAACATTGACGTTAAAATACCAAGTGATAATGTCACAGCAAAGCCTTTAATCGAGCCTGTACCAAACCCAAATAATACAATTGCAGCAATCAATGTTGTGACATTTGCATCGGCAATGGTTGAGAACGCTTTTCCATAACCAGCACTAATACTCGCTTGAGGACTATTACCAATTCGAAGTTCTTCTCGAATACGCTCAAAAATCAGTACATTAGCATCTACTGCCATACCTACTGTCAGTACGATACCCGCAATACCCGGTAAGGTTAGTGTTGCTTGTAACATTGAGAGTAAAGCAACAATGAGCACTAAATTCGCCGCGAGAGCAATATTGGCAACCAAACCAAATACGCGATACCAAACCACCATAAACACAAGAACGAAAGCAAAACCAATCATCACGGATTGGAAGCCCTTATCGATATTTTCTTGACCAAGGCTTGGGCCAACGGTTCTTTCTTCAACAATTTCGATAGGAGCTGCTAAAGCACCCGCTCGTAATAAAAGAGCTAAGTCACGTGCTTCTCTAGTTGAATCTAAACCAGTAATTTGAAACTTCTTACTTAATTGATCGCGAATAGTCGCGACATTAATTACTTCAGGCAATAAACGACGTACTTTAACCATTTCGCCATTCACTTCTCGAGTTTCAGACTTAGACTCAATAAATACCACAGCCATTGGGTTACCAATATTATCGCGAGTGACATTACTAAATGCACGAGCACCTTTACCATCAAGTGTAATTGATACCGCTGCTGAACCATTTTGATCTAGAGTAGATGCAGCATTGATAATGTGTTCACCCGTGAGCATCACGCGCTTATCCAATAAGAAAGGTCGACCATCGCGGTGATAATAAAGTTTTGAATTCGCAGGAGTACGACCATTTAGAGCATCTTGAACATCATGTTCAACGTCCACTAAACGAAACTCTAATGTCGCTGTTGCACCTAATATTTTCTTCGCTTGAGCCGTATCTTGCACACCCGGTAATTGCACAACAATGCGGTTATCGCCTTGTTGCTGAACCGTTGGCTCTGCTACACCTAATTCGTTAATACGGTTACGCAAAGTAATAATGTTTTGCTGTAATGCAGTTGAACGTATTTCACGTAATGCCACTTCTGTTAAATGAAGCGCTAACGATGGCGAAGCAGCGCCTTCAACTACATTAATATCTAATTGATCGTATTCACGATCCATTATTGCTTCAGCCTGATCGCGATGCTCGTCACTTCTAAATGCAACCGTTAATGTATCAGCGTTAACCTCAATTTTTTTATAACGAATTTTTTCATCACGCAATAAGGTCCGAGACTCACTGGCATAACTATCTAAGGCTTGTTTAATCGCTGCATCCATATCTACTTCCATCAAGAAGTGAACACCTCCACGAAGATCCAATCCAAGATTCATTGGCTCAGCACCTATTGCAGCAAGCCAACTTGGCGTCGTTGCAGCCAAATTCAATGCAACAATATAATCGCCCTTGATAGCATTACTGATTACTTCTTTAGCAGCTAACTGTTTAGCTGCATCAGAAAAACGAACCATTAAACGTTCATCGGTTAATTCAGCACGTTTATATTCAATAGAAGCTGTTTTTAGTGCATCTTCAACTTTCGCCATTAACTCTAAATCAACGGGTGCATTACGCTCTGCTGATACCTGAACAGCAGGATCATCACCAAATAAGTTCGGGAGTGCAAATAAGCCGCCAATCACTATGACAGCTACTATCAGTAAGTTTTTCCACAAGGGATAATGATTCATCTTCGGTATCCTAGTCGCTCTAACATCGCTATAAGCAAAGCACTTATAGCTGTTTCAATGTACCTTTTGGTAACACTGAACTAATTGATTCACGACGAACTTTAACTTCAAGATTATCAGCTAATTGAACACTAATCGCGTTATCACCAATTTTTGTAATTTTGCCCATCAAACCGCCATCAGTTACTACTTCATCGCCTTTAGCTAAAGCAGATTGCATTTCGCGGTGCTCTTTCGCACGTTTAGATTGCGGACGAATCAACATAAAATAAAACAATACTAATAATAAAATTGGGAAAGCAAAATCCATTAGACCTGGAGTTGCAGCAGCTTCGCCAGCAGCGTGTGCTGGTGAAATTAAAAAATCCATCATGATTCAGTACTCTAATAATTAAAATAAAAAAGAAGGCGATTATGCCACAGGCATGACCATCCTTGGTAATAATGGGCTATTTACTTAGCTCGTAGCGCATAAAATTCGCTGCTGAATTCAGTTAATGTACCCGTAGTAATGGCATTACGTAAACCTGCCATCAATGTCTGATAATAATGTAAATTATGTATCGTATTTAGGCGAGGACCTAGCATCTCACCTGTTCGATCTAAATGATTTAAATAAGAGCGACTATAGTTTTTACAGGTATAACAATCACAAAGCGGATCAAGTGGACCTGTATCTAGTTTATATCTACTATTTCTTATTTTGACCACACCATGGTGAGTAAATAAATGTCCATTACGCGCATTACGTGTTGGCATCACGCAATCGAACATATCAATACCACGCTTAACACCTTCCACTAAATCTTCAGGTCGACCAACACCCATCAAATAATGAGGTTTATCTTTAGGTAATCGCGGTGCCAAGAAATCTAAAATACGAATCATATCTTCTTTCGGCTCACCCACTGACAATCCTCCAATAGCATAGCCATCAAAGCCGATATCAGTCAGACCTTTCAAAGACACTTCTCGAAGTTGTTCATGCATGCCGCCTTGAACAATACCAAATAAAGCAGAGGGGTTAGCGCCATGAGCATCTTTACTGCGCTGCGCCCAACGAAGAGATAATTGCATTGATTTTTCTGCTGTACGCTCATCTGCCGGATAAGGTGTACATTCATCAAAAATCATCACAATATCACTGCCCAAATCACGTTGAACAGCCATCGACTCTTCAGGCCCCATAAAAACTTTGCTGCCATTTATCGGTGATTTGAAATGAACGCCTTCTTCGGTAATCTTGCGTAAGTCTCCTAAGCTAAATACTTGGAAACCGCCCGAGTCCGTCAAGATAGGACCTTGCCATTTCATAAAGTCATGCAAGTCACCGTGTGCTTTGATAACTTCAGTGCCTGGTCGAAGCATCAGATGGAAAGTATTTCCCAATACTATTTCAGCGCCCGTATCAATGACCTCTTCTGGAGTCAGTGATTTTACAGAACCATAGGTACCAACAGGCATGAAAGCAGGAGTTTCTATTGTGCCGCGGTCAAAGGTTAATCGCCCACGTCGGGCTTCACCATCTTGCGCTAAAAGATCAAATTCCATCGGGTATTCCTGAAAAAATGTTGGCACAGGATACCATCCTGTAGCTATGTATATATAGTCAAACCCGACTATTTCAAGTGATACACAGCAAAAATAAATAACATCAGGTAGGATCTCACTAATTGTTTTTAAAGGAAGCGCTATTTAATGTCTGATTCTAAAATCATTATTGCTTTGGATTACCCATCATCTGAAGCTGCTTTAGATCTAGCTAAACAACTTGATCCACAACGCTGTAGACTTAAAATTGGTAAAGAACTCTTTACGCGTTCAGGACCACAAGTAGTTGAAACGCTAGTCGGCCAAGGCTTTGATATTTTCTTAGACTTAAAATATCACGATATTCCAAATACTGTTGCAAAAGCCTGTGCAGCTGCAGCTGATCTTGGAGTTTGGATGATGAATGTACATGCCTTAGGTGGTGCAGACATGATGGCTGCAGCCAAAGAATCTTTAGGTAATCAGTCTGATCGTCCATTATTAATTGCTGTAACGCTATTGACTAGTATGGATCAAACAACCTTCGACCAAATTGGCTTACAAGGCTCGATCACTGATACCGTATTACGTCTGGCTAAATTAACAGATGATAGCGGATTAGATGGCGTAGTTTGTTCTGCTCAAGAAGCTAGCCAACTAAGGGCGCAACGAGGTGAAAATTTCCAACTTATTACTCCAGGCATTCGTCCTGCGGATAGTATTCAAGGTGATCAGCATCGAACTATGACTCCTGCAGAAGCATTGCAAGCTGGCAGCAGCTATTTAGTAATCGGTCGCCCTATAACAGGCGCAGAAAACCCTATGGCTGCACTGGAAGCAATTGAAAACAGTATTCTATGAGGATATAAATATAAGATAAAAAAAAGCCGTAGTCAGAATCACCACGGCTTTATTAATGAGTAGAAGTGTTTACTGAACTTAAACTTTAAACTTAGCTGCAGCATCTTGTAATTGAGCAGAAAGCGCAGCCATTGTTTCAACAGCGGCGGAACTTTCTTTTGCACCATCAGCAGTATGCTCAGCAATTTCACTAATATTAACAATACCTCGATTAATATCTTCTGCGACTTGTGATTGCTCATTAGCTGCGCTTGAAATTGCAGCACTCATTTCGTCCATCGTAGTAATCATTCCAGTGATAGTGTCTAATGCTTGACTCGCACTTGCCGATTTTTCAACACTCATTTTAGCGCTTTCACGACCTTCATTCATCACTTTTACAGCAGCAGTTGCACCACTTTGTAATCGTCCCACCATTTCTTCAATTTCATGAGTAGATGACTGAGTTCGTGCAGCTAAAGTACGCACTTCATCGGCAACCACAGCAAACCCACGACCATGTTCACCCGCACGTGCAGCTTCAATCGCCGCATTTAATGCCAGTAAATTAGTTTGCTCGGTAATGCCACGAATAACATCAACAATAGCACCGATATTACCTATATCAGTTTCTAAATCACTTAATGTATTTGCAGCTTTTTCTACCTCACCAGCAAGAGAGTTAATTGCTGTCATAGCTTCAGTTACGACCTGCTTACCTGCTTGGGCTTCGGTATCAGCATTACGCGCTGCATCAGCTGTATTAGCAGCTGTCCGAGCTACTTCTTGCACAGAAACAGCCATTTCATTCATGGCAGTTGCAACCTGACTTGTTTCTGATTGTTGTCGCAATACACCATCAACGGTTTGCTTGCTAATCGCTGACATATTTTTTGTTGCCGCTTCTAGCTGAGTCACACCGCCTACGAGCGTGTGCACTAAATTAGCTACATTTTTACGTGCGCTGTTTAACTCAAAAGCCATCCAACTAAAATCACTTTTACCAGCAATTGCAACGCCTTTAGTGAGGTCACCTTTTTTAATGTTCTGGATTGCTCCCACTAATGTATTCGCTCTATCTTCACCAAACTTACCAATTAAGTGCGCCATAAAAACCATAATGAAGCTGCCAATCACAACAAAAACTGCAGTAACTTTTAATTGGTCTGCTGGTTCATAGTCATTTGTCTCTAGATACCAATATAATCCTGCCAATAATATCTGGCCGAATATACCCAGTGCGGCGACAATGTACATCCGCTTTCTTAATGAGTAATTCTCTAACTTAAACATTCTTAACCTCCACTCTCTAGCATTTTTTTATTTATTCTTTAAATATTATGCAAATACACTCACACCGAGCTCACTATCATCTAAACTCGACAGCACTTCATCTTGCTCCTGCTCATGATCACCCCCATCTGTTTGAAGGGATTTATCATGATTATTAGGCGATGCCTCACCCGCTCCATCTTCTTCCGCTTGCTGACCAGATGCTTGATCCGATACATCAGCATTAGCTAAATTCATGCCATTCTCTTGAAAACTTTCTTTTAACCGAGGTAATGCTTGTTCCAAAGCATCGCGTGTAGCGGCATTTTGAGCTACAAATGTCACATTAGCCTGGTCATTATTCATGTGCAGTTTAACTTCTACGGGACCTAATTTTGCAGGGTTTAATCTCAACTCCGCTTGTTGAACACCCTCTCTGGCCATCCATACTACTCTACTGCTTAGCACTTTTCCCCAAGCTTCTGATTGTACAGAAGGTTGCATTGAAAATACTGATTGTCCTACAGATGTCGTTTGCGACGCAAGTGGCGTTAGCGGTGACGATGAACTGGTTGAAGCTGCTGACATAGAAGTAAGCGTTGAGCTAAATGTTGATGCTAGGGGATTTTTAGTTTCTGCTACTAGGTTGCCCTCTGCTTTAGATGCGGCAAATAGCTTAGCCATTTTTTGACGCTCATTTACAGGAACTTCAACGTGTTTTTGTCCCATTGGTGACAATTCTTTTGTAAAGTCCGCACCAGCGCCCTCTTTACTCGACCCTAATTGTTTGCCTTTCTTATTAAGAATTGCGTGCAAAATATCTGAACGCAGAGCAGGTTTTAACTCTGAGGCAGAGTCATTTGAGCTTGATTCATCATTACTTAATGTCGTTGAGGCTGTTGAATTGTTAGCGTTTGACTGGGTAATGGCAATGGAAGCCTCTTTA
>NODE-89-length-31574-cov-8.21695_pt1 | contig 31574 bp, 22 predicted proteins | sample MGYA00139097_ERZ477577 | MGnify/ENA metagenome assembly ERZ477577
AATAAATAAAAATAAAAAGTAGTGCGATTTCACCCCATGAAATTACGTAAATTTTGAATATTTTTATGGTGAGCAAAATAAATAATACAAAACGTTTTGCTTCCTAAAAAAATCTTATGAAAACCTACATTACTATTATAACTCTTGCCATAGGGACCATCTCTTTTGCTCAGCAATCTAATGAATCAATGGATATCGGAGGCGTGAACAGAACGTACGTCCAATACCTGCCAACTGGTTTTAACCCTAGTACAGAATCGCTTCCGGTAGTTTTTTGCTTACATGGTCTTGGTGATGTTTCTACTAATATGGCCAATATCGGTTTTAACAACATGGCTGATACTGCGCGCTTTATAGCCATTTACCCACAAGGCATTGCCAATTCATTCGGGCAAACATCATGGGCTAATGGTACGTCTTTCTTATCCTCTACGGCAGATGATATCACATTCTTCAATTTAATGATTAATGATCTTATTTTAAATAAAAATGCAGATCCAACTCGCATTTACTCTTCTGGTTTTTCTATGGGTGGTATTATGTCGCATAAATTAGCTTGTGTCCTGAATGATAGAATTGCAGCCATTGGAACAATGTCGGGAACAATGTCAACTGATGACTTTACGAATTGTGTTCCTTCTTACGCAACACCGGTTATGCATGTTCACGGAACAGCAGACGGGACAGTGCCCTACGCTGGATCTCCTTTACCCTCTCTTGAGCTGGTAGAACCTACAATTGATTTTTGGAGAAATGTTCATGGATGCGCTTCGACCGCGGACTCAACCCAATTACCAAACATAGCCTCAGATGGCTATACTGTTGACCGATTCATTTATCAAGGATGTTCACCACAAGGCTCCGTAGAATTATGGAGAGTAAATGGAGCCGATCATGAGTATTTCTATCGACCCGTTAATGATTTTACGGAAGCACTTGAAATCTGGCATTTCTTGAGAAAATGGTCACATTCGAATCCAGCAACAGCTGATATTTCGTCGCTATCAAAAAATGAATTGAACATCTACCCAAATCCTTCAAACGGAACTTTCACAATTGTTTCTCCTGAAATGGGTAAGGCAAGTTTGATTTCTTTGACAGGCAAAATTATTGGAAGTATTCAACTTCAAATTGGAGAAACCGAGTGTAATTTCGAAGGGGTTAGTCCTGGAGTTTACCTAATCCAACAAGAAAAAGGGCAAGGCTTATCTCAACGAATAATTATCCAATAACGCGTCGAAGGTTTCTTTTGAAGATCGTTCAACCCCTTGATCAGTTAGAGACAATAAATCTTGTATTTTTAGCATTTCGGGATACTGAATAGCTTCTATTAGATGCAGTTGGGCAGATTGACCTATGATTTGAATTTCGTCAAATGACCTGTCATTATTAATACGGTAATAAACCTTATTATTAGAAAGCTTTCTGTATTGCGGAAAGTCAATATCTTTGTTTGACATAATACGAATTTATAGAATGTTTGCCAATAAAACACATGCCGAAGCCCACGAACTTCTGAAAGGAGGTAAGATTGATGAAGCTATTAATTCATACACAAAAGCGCTTGAAATAAATCCTAATCATTGTGATATATTAAGTGATCGCGGGGTTGCGTTTATTCATGGTAATGATAAAAAAAGCTGCTTTGACGATCTTAACAGAGCAATTGAACTACAACCAAATTATTCATATCGATATGCGTGTAGAGCTTTTGCAAAAAACCACTTTGGTGACATTAATGGAGCCGTAGAAGATTATCAGAAAGCTGTCGAACTAGACCCCGCAGATGCTGTAGCGCAAAACAACCTAGGTATACTCCTTGAACAAAAAGGGTATCAGACTGAAGCCAATGAACGATTTGAACGGGCTGACAAACTTTCAAAGCAAGAGGACGGATTACTTGAAGTGCTTGATGATATTGAATCAAATGAGAAAGAAAATCCGACTAATAAAAAAATAGATTCACCTGCAACTGGTATGGAAGATAGTGAATCAATGAAATCATCTGCCAGCGTGGAATTCAAAAAAGTGTTTACTTCAAAAAAACAATTCAGAGAATTCATTGGGTTTATTCGTAACGGATTTAAACTAAAATGACAAAAAAAGAAAAAGCAGCCTATATCATCCAAGAATTGGAAAGACTTTATCCAGAAACACCAATTCCACTAGATCATTCAGATCCCTACACCTTATTAATTGCCGTATTACTGTCTGCACAATGTACAGACAAACGTGTAAACACAATTACTCCTCAGCTATTCAAATTGGCCAATAATCCTTTTGATATGATAAAGCTTACTGTGGAGGAAATCAAAGAGATTATTCGTCCATGTGGATTGTCACCTCGAAAATCACAAGCTATCTATACCCTTTCAGAAATACTCATCAACAAGCACGGTGGTGAGGTCCCTCAGAGTTTCGAAATGTTAGAAGAACTACCTGGTGTTGGGCACAAAACTGCATCTGTCGTAATGGCTCAAGCCTTTGGAGTTCCTGCCTTCCCCGTTGACACTCATATACACCGCTTATTAACACGATGGGGAATGACCAACGGAAAAAACGTCGAAATCACTGAAAAAGATGCAAAAAAAGCATTCCCTAAAGAATTGTGGAACAAATTACATTTACAAATTATTTTCTATGGTCGTGAGTACTCTCCCGCTCGCTCTCCAAAAGCTGAAATTGATTATATAACACAAAAAATAGGCACGATTAAGGGAAAAAAAGAATTAGTTTAATCTTCTTGAAGCTATTATTTATGAGTTACATTTTTATATGACAAATCATTGATCCCGACAGACATGTTTCGAATACTATTTTTAGTCGAAAAATCGTCTTTTAAAACTTTAGTAAGTATAGATTAAAACTTTATTCTCTTTAGACGGAACATCAAATCAAACCGTTCATAAAACTTCTCTGGTAAACTAATCAAAGATTGATTAAATTCGACAGACCAAATTACAGACATGATTTTAAGAAAATTAGCAATACCCTCAATACTGGCACTCGGGATTTTATATTCTTGTGGGACTTCAGATAATACTCAGAACTCAACAGAAATCGTCGATAGAAAAGTCCCTAATGCAAACCAAGTTGATCGCTTCGCAGATGTTCAAGTACTGCGCTACGACATTGAAGACTTTGACAAATTAAGTCTTGATCAGAAAAAACTTGTGTACTACATGTCACAAGCCGGATTAGCTGGACGTGATATCATCTACGATCAAAACGGAGCGTACAACCTTGAAATCAGACATTGTCTGGAATCAATCGTTGAAAATTATCCAGGCGATAAAGAAAGTGATGATTGGTATAGATTCTTAACCTACGCGAAGCAAGTTTGGTTTGCCAATGGAATTCACCATCATTATGGTATGGATAAAATGATGCCTGAATTCTCTCAAGAATATTTCAATACAATTTTAAAAGAGTCAGGGTCCACCATTGGAAAAGATGCACAAAATGCCATTTTTGATGCCAATTCAGACATGAAACGTAAGGTGAAAGACCCAGATGTTGATATGATTGAAGCTTCGGCAAATAATTTTTATGGTCCGGGAGTCACTCAGGAAGCTGTTGAAGCCTTTTATGCTGAGAGAATTGACAAAAATGAATCACATCCGATTGAACATGGACTGAATTCAACCATGATTTTAAAGGATGGTAAGCTATACGAAGATGTTTGGAAATCAGGCGGACGTTATGGGAAAGCTATTGATAAAATTACTTATTGGCTTAAGAAAGCCGTCGATGTAGCTGAAAATGATGAGCAAAGAGCGGCACTAAAAAAGTTGATCGAATATTACAATACTGGAGATTTAAAGGTATGGGATGAATACAATATTCTTTGGGCAAAATCTACAGAAGGAGATATTGACTGGATCAATGGATTTATCGAAGTCTATGGTGATGCAATCGGTAAACGTGCCACTTATGAGAGTATCGTTCAAATAACAGATTTCGAAGCGTCACGCCAAATGAAGGTTGTTACAGATAACGCACAGTGGTTTGAAGATAATTCACCACTTATCGAATCTCATAAGAAGAAAAATGTAAAAGGTGTAAGTTATAAAGTTGTTCAAGTTGCAAGTGAATCTGGAGATGCTGCACCTTCGACACCAATAGGTGTCAATCTACCCAACAACAATTGGATCCGTCAGGAACACGGTTCCAAATCAGTTAGCCTCGGAAATATTATTGCCGCGTACGACAAAGCTTCAGGACCTGGTACGATTGAGGAATTTGCTCACGATCAAGAAGAAATCGACAGAGCAAAAGAACATGCTTATTTAGCTGGGAAATTACATACTGCATTACATGAAGTAGTTGGTCATGCTTCTGGACAAATAAACCCAGGAGTTGGGCAGCCATCTGAGACATTAAAAAATTATGCAAGTACTCTTGAAGAAGCCCGCGCTGATCTAGTTGGCTTATACTATATAATGGACCCAAAACTGATTGAATTAGGTCTAATTACAACCCTAGAAGTTGGAAAAGCTGAATATGATGGATACATCCGAAATGGAATGATGACACAACTACAACGCCTGGAAATCGGTAAGAAAGTTGAAGAAGAGCATATGCAAAACCGTCAATTAGTTGCCGCTTGGGTTATTGAAAAGGGAGCGAAAGATAATGTTATTGAAAAAGTAGAACGTGATGGTAAGACATTCTATAATATTAATGACTATGATCAACTAAGAACTCTTTTCGGTGATTTATTGCGTGAAATCCAACGTATTAAGTCTGAAGGAGATTATGAAGCGGGAAAAAAATTGGTAGAGAGTTATGGCGTTAATGTAGACCTTGCTATTCACAAAGAAGTTCTAGCTAGAGTTGAACCATTAGACCTTGCTCCATATAGTGGTTTTGTTTATCCAATTTTCGTTCCTAAGAAAGGTGAAAATGGAGAAATAATAGACATTACAATTGAAAATAAACAGTCATACGTAGAACAAATGTTGTATTACGGAAAGACTTATGGCATATTGGATTAATTGATCCGTTTATCCAATAGAATTGGGGATTTGAAATTATCAAATCCCCAATTCTATATATACAAAGACCCTTATACATGAAAACTAAACAAGAAATTGTAGAGAATTGGCTTCCACGCTATACCGGCGAAAAATTGGAAAATTTTGGAGAGTACATTCTTTTGTGCAACTTCCACAATTACGTAGAGACTTTTGCTAAGAATCATAATGTCCCTGTAATAGGAAAAGACAAACCGATGCAATGTGCAACTGCTGAAGGAATCACTATTATCAATTTTGGAATGGGAAGTGCATCTGCCGCTACCTGCATGGATTTACTTTCTTCAATCCATCCAAAAGCCGTTTTATTCCTAGGTAAATGTGGTGGATTAAAAAAGAAGAATGAAGTTGGAGATTTAATATTACCTATAGCTGCAATTCGAGGTGAAGGAACCAGTAATGATTACTTTCCTCCAGAAGTACCTGCACTGCCAGCCTTTGCATTACAAAAAGCCATCTCCACAACGATCCGAGATTTTGAATTGGATTATTGGACCGGAACATGTTATACGACAAATAGAAGGGTTTGGGAACATGATGACGAGTTCAAGGCATACTTGACAAAAATAAGAGCAATGGCAATTGATATGGAAACAGCCACCATATTTACTGTTGGTTTTGCTAACGAAATCCCCACAGGGGCTCTGTTACTCGTTTCTGATCAGCCAATGGTATCAGAAGGTGTTAAAACTAGTGCAAGCGATAGCAGCGTCACAGCAAACTTTGTGGATCACCATTTAAAAATTGGAGTTAAGTCGCTAAAACAACTTAGCAATAATGGTAATACAGTAAAACATCTACGCTTTGGCTAAGAGGCAAACTAATGGCATCGTGAGTAAAAGATCACTTTATTTACTTGGAGCCATAACATTACTTGTATTCCCCCTCCCTACTTTCTTCGGGTTATATTATTTTGAAGAAATTGGTATATGGGAGATTCTACAATTGGAAAATTTAACGGCCTATAAATTAGGTCTCGGGCTAGAAGTTGGTGCCTTGTATGCTGCCGTAGCTCTTGCCTTCATGAATGCTAGTGTGTTCAGTAACATGCCAACGCGTATTGAGCACATCGTGAAAAGTATGCGCCTCAATTTTCTGGACTGCGTCTTCTTATCTATTTGCGCCGGAGTCGGAGAAGAACTTCTTTTTCGATCTGGCGTCCAATTCTATCTGGGCCCGTTAATAACCGCCATAATATTCGTTGCGATCCATGGCTATCTTAATCCTTTTAATTGGAAGATGTCTTTATATGGGCTTATCGTCCTGCCATTTATACTCTTGATTAGCTATGGTCTGGAAGAATTTGGATTGTGGTTTTGCATAGGCGCACATTTTATGTATGACCTAGTTTTGTTCTTGGTAATGACTGAAAAGGATTAGTTTTGAATTATCTGTAATCGAGTTGTTTGTTGTATTAACAAACAATGAGGTACAACAGTCGTCCCATCTACTTCCAATACTTCGAAATAGCGCAGTCCACATAAGGATTCAGGAAGTTGCAGAAGTATCCCTGCGTTAGACAAACGTAATTCCCTAAGCTTTCTTAATTGCCCTATTTCATTTGGAATCTCCTCGAGAAAATTACGATTCAACTGAATGAATTGAAGGTTCTCACAATCTCCAATTTCTTTAGGCAAGCTAGTTAATCTATTGAATTTTAACTGCAGTACAACTAGCTCCTTCATTCTTCCAATGGAATTAGGAATTTGAACTAGCTCATTCTGATTTAATACTAATTGTTCGAGATTTTCTAATTCTCCAATTGCATCAGGCAAACTATCGATATCATTATATTGTGCCGAAAGGATTTTAAGATTTTTCAATTTTCCAATCGACTCTGGCAACGATTTTAGATTATTTCTTCCTATATATAGTTTTTCAAGATTAACTAATTCGCCAATCCGCTCCGGAATACTATCTAACTGATTGCCATAAAGGCGAAGCACTTTCACCTCTTTATTAAAAAACACTTCTTCTGGTATTTCCTTAAGTCCCTTTCTTTGTAAATTAACCACTGTTCCATCCGACCAATGACCAATATCCTTCAACCCGCATCCGGCAAGCAAGAAGACCAAAGAAAAGAAAATTAATATCCGGCTCAGCATTACATAAAGTTAACGCTATCCCTCGATATTTATAACTTACAAAAAAAAAATGCGTTTTTTATCCCTACCCATTAAACTTTTAACCACTTTCTCTGTCAAAGACATGAACTTAAAATTTAGAAAAATGAAACTATTAAAATCACTCGGATTAATCGGACTATCCCTAATGAGTTTTACTCTGGTTGTCGCACAAGAGAAGAAGGCAGAAAGAACACCCGAAGAAAAGGCCGAGAAAATGACAATCAAAATTAGTGAAGAGCTTGGACTTGATGCTAATAAGACGAAAGAACTAAAAGTTTTGAATGAGAATTTCGTTAGAGACATGCAACGAATTAAATCAGATCCTACTCTTGAAAAGAAGGCTTATAACCGTGAAGCAAAAGCACTAAAGGATGATAGGAAAGTAAATCTGAAAAAGTTACTTTCTGAAAAAGAGTATGCTGAATATGAATCATTAGAAGCTAAAAAAATTGCTCGTCATACTGAGAAGAAGAAAATGAATTCAACCCCTCCTTCTGATAGAGCTGCAAACCGAACAAAAAAAATGACCGAACATTTGAGTCTCACTCCTGATCAAATAAAAAAAATAACCCCTTTGAATGAAAGTGCTGAAATGAAAATTGAAGCAATTAAGAAAGATGACGCTTTATCTGAAGAAAAAAAGAAAGAACTTATTAAAGTGAACCGTAAAGAACAGATCAAAGCACTGAAGTCTATTTTGACAGAAGAACAATTAATTAAACTTAAAGAAGCAAAAAAAAGCCATCATCGAAAAGGTGAATAATAATCAAATTTAGAGTAGAAAAAGTCCACTAATGTGGGCTTTTTCTATTGAATAATGTTTGCAAAAACAGATTTGAATTTATCGACCTTGGGCCGCACAATAGATTGACAATAAGGATTTTCAGGATTGTTCTCCAGATAGTTTAGATGATAATCTTCCGCTGGATAAAATTTTTCAAAAGGAACTATTTCCGTTACAATAGGTTGACCCCATACTTTCTCTTGACTTAAACGTTCCTTAAACTTTGTAGCACTCTCTTTTTGCTTCTCAGAATGATAAAAAATCACTGATCTATATTGAGGCCCAATGTCATTACCCTGACGATTGTATTGCGTTGGATCATGTACAAACCAAAATATTTCTAACAACTTATCAAAAGATACTTGCTCTTCATCGAATTCCACATGAGCAACTTCTGCGTGTTGAGTTTCACCTGAACAAACAGCTTTATAATTCGCTGAAGCTTCATCCCCTCCAGAATACCCAGGCAAAACTAATTGCACCCCTTTCACATCCTTAAAACACGCCTCGATGCACCAAAAGCACCCAGCGCCAAACGTCGCTTGACTAATCATAATTACAAATTAAACAAGAAATAAAAGAAATCAATCCTTTTTGAAATTTAAGGATGCTGAATTAATACAATATCGCAAACCAGTCGGTTTCGGACCATCTGCAAAAACATGGCCCAAATGAGCATCGCAGCGCGAACAAACCACCTCTGTCCGAACCATGCCAAGTGAACGGTCTACTATACTCGAAACGTTAGCCTCCATAGCTGGCTTATAGAAACTTGGCCAACCCGTTCCTGATTTAAACTTAGTCTCGCTTTCAAAAAGAAGATTATCACAGCAGATACAATAGTACCCTCCTTTCTCCTTGTTATCCCAATACGCTCCACTGAATGCTCGCTCTGTACCTTTTTCTCGAGTTACATAAAACTGATCCTCGGTTAATAAACTCCTCCATTCACTCTCCGATTTGACAATCTTCAAAGAATCATCAATTTGAACAAGTTGTTCATTACTTTTATTCATATTCTCCGAAAGCTCAGTGCTACAGCTCAATATCAATATTCCAAACCCTAGGATAAAACCAATCAATCTCATATTATTTCGCATTTATAAGGATTAGACGTAATTAGAATTACTTTTGTACGGTGAACCTTAATTATTCTCGAAATTTTTGGATGATGTGCTGGGCGTTGCTCTGCTTCATGATCAGTTTTAACCTAATAATTCCTGAACTCAATTTATTCATCACGCATCTAGATGGAGAAGGGTACAAAGGGTTGATTTTTATTCTTTTCTCAATTTCTGCAGCTATTTCACGTCCCTTTTCAGGCAAACTATCCGATACCATAGGAAGGAAAAAAGTAATGTATATCGGGATTATTATTGGTGTCTTTTCAGGTCTTCTATATCCACTCTCGACAACGGTAGCAGGCTTTCTAATCCTCCGTCTTTCACATGGTTTTAGCGCTGGTTTTTTACCCACTGGAGCAACAGCACTTGTGACGGACGTAATACCCGAAAAAAGCCGAGGGGTCGCGATGGGAATTTGGGGAACATTCATCTCAGTTGGTTTTGGAGTAGGCAACTTTTTTGCTCATGGTATAAAAGCTGCCCTTGGGCTGAACGGTCTGTTCATGATTGCGGCAGCATTTTGCGTTTTTGCAGGCATACTAATTGCTGGAATTACAGAAACATTGCCAAATCCAAAAAAGTTTAAGTGGTCTTTACTAAGGATTTCTTGGAATGATATCTTTGAACCGAGTGTACGACCCGCAGCTTTAATTATGGGATGTTCAACTATTTCGACCGGTTTAATTTTTGTTACAACTTCAGACATCAGTACTTTCCATGGAATCGAAAATAAAGGTTGGTTCTTTCTCTTTTATATGAGTTCAACTATTTTGATTCGACTGTTCGCTAGCAGCTTATCAGACAAAATTGGCCGGCGCCAAACACTCATGATTGGACTATCATTTCTTATAATAAGTATGGTTCTAATTGCAACGTCAGCGGAATGGATTCAATATACGCTAGGCGCGATTGTTTTTGGAATTTCCACTGGAATTTCGAGCCCTACAGTATTCGCGTGGATTGCCGATTTATCACCCGTTGATCGGCGTGGGGTTGGAGCAGGCACCTTATTCATTATGTTGGAATTTGGAATAATCATTGGTGGTCTAATCACATTATTCATGTATGACAGCACTTTAAAAACTATTCAAAGCATGTTCATCATCGGAGCCTTTTTCGCTTTGGTTGCCTTTCTTTATCTTCTTTGGCATATCAGAACAAAAGAATCAAAAACTTAATTCATCTTCTACCTGTAAATATCTTCTTAAATACTTAACCGCTATATAAATAGGTATTGTATCAAACAGTGCGAAGAAGAATTTAAACAAATAACTACTCAAAATAAAAGAGAACAAAGCAGTCGAAATTGCAGCTCCTTCAGGGATCGGTAATGCATGTGCATAATAATGGGTAATTAATATTACGGCAACAGAATCAATTAGTTGACTTGTGATTGTAGAGACATTGTTTCTTAACCAGAGCATCTTCCCCTTCGTTTTTCGCTTTAAAAAATGAAAAACTTGTACATCAACAAATTGAGCAACAACATAGGCAATCATTGAGGCAAATGTCGCACCGAAAGTCAACGTCCTTATTTCGTAAAATGCATATCCATGGGGTACGTTTACCATTCCTTCACTGACCTCCAATGGTAATCGTCCATCCGGACCTAAATTTCCTGGTGACTCCAGCCATCCCCCAAACCACATAACTAATAACACCCATAGATTGAGCATTAGTCCAGACCATACAACCATATTAGCTCTTTTCCTACCATAGATCTCGGATATAATATCAGTGCACAAAAATGTAATTGGATAAGGTAAAACGCCGACCGCGATAATGAAACGAATATCACTTGCTGCTGATATACCTAAATAAGACGAAAGATCAATAAAACGGGACACCCCTAAAATGTTTAACATCGTAAGCGAGCCAAGAAATAAGCCAGCAAGTAACAAAAAGACCCATTCGCGTCGTCTTTGAATAAATTGATCTGTCAGTTCGTTGGATGTAAACAACTTAAGTTTTCTTGATTCTTGTCAAAGAAACGAAAAATTCGAATGCCCTAATAATTCACCAAAATATTCTTATCTTCGATTTCAAACACTATTGATTTGCCGAGAGTTAACGAAGATCATCTAAAGAAACTATACTACCCTATTGGGGAAGTTGCCAAAATGTTCGATGTTAACGCATCACTAATTCGTTTCTGGGAAAAAGAATTCCCGATGGTAAAGCCTAAGAAGAATAAAAAAGGCAATAGACTCTTCACGCCAAAGGAAATCATGAAAATCGATCGAATTTACACTTTAGTAAAGGAGAATGGATATACGCTGGAGGGAGCAAAAAAAGCAATGCGCAATGTTCCCATTGGAAATGATATAGTCACAATAGAGTCACCAGATTATTCAGAAGTTGTTAGTCGGTTAGAATCAATCAAATCCAGATTGAACAATTTAAAATCTTAGTTCAAGTTTATTTGTTTATTCTCAAAATGCAAGAAGGCTTCTAAAAATACTTCTGATGCAATTTCGTGATCATGAGTGCACTCTCCTATTTTTGGTAGTAAACAGCACATGATTTTACCCGCTCGATTTTTCTTATCATTCTGAAGCATTTCAATCATTGCTTGAATATCTTCATTCGAAAACTTTGGAAGTGGATAATTTTTTAAAATATGTTGCTCTATCTCCTCATAAGACTGCTGAGACAACCCCGCTTTTTTCATAGATATAAATGCCTCCATCATCATCCCAATTGCGACAGCATGGCCATGAGATATTGATAATGAATACATAAAGTGTCCCTCAATAACATGCCCAATGGTATGTCCAAAATTCAATATTTTTCGATACCCATTTTCTAAAGGATCTCTAGTGACTATATTATTCTTTATCTCAATTCCACGTATTAACAATTCATCGGTCAATATGGATGTCTCATTCATATGTTGGCATACATCACGATATAAATCTGCATCGGCAATAAGACCATGCTTCAACATCTCTGCATAACCACTTATCAGTTCATCTTCTGGTAAAGTCGCTAAAAATGATGGATCAATATATAATGCAACAGGATTGGAGAATAATCCAATCTGATTCTTAAATTCACCTAGATTTATACCTGTCTTTCCTCCAATAGAAGCATCCACCATTGACAACAATGAAGTTGGTATATTAATGAAATCACATCCACGTTTGTAACATGAAGCAATGAATCCACCCATATCAGTTATTACCCCCCCCCCAAGGTTGATTATGAGATCAAATCTAGTTACACCATAATCAGTTAATGCCTCCCATACACTATTTACCAAAGAAATTTGCTTGCTTTCTTCCCCTGCAGGTAACATAATAACTTCAGCTTCAGAGAGCGCATCAAAATTTGTTATTAAATAACTTAAACAATATTCTCTGGTATTCTCATCAACTATGATTACCTTATTGCTGTTGGCATAGTTATTAGTCAGTAATTCATCAAAAGAAGACTCAAGTAAACTTCCTACCTCCAACGAATATCCATTTGTATCAATAAGGTGCATGGTTCTATTTTATCGGATTTGACAGTAAAAATACAGAATTGTCCTTCATCTCAGATAAAAAGAAGAGCAAGATCATATTCTTATTCTGAAAAGCGATTAATTTTGTCAACATGATTTCATTCGATAATACTGAAATTGCCTTTAAAGGTAAATCCATTAAGGATTTGAAAAGAGCGCGTTGGCTGTTCAAAATGGTAGCTAGTACGCGAATGGTGAAATTTGGAAAATGGGCTACCAATATAGCATTGAGTATACGCCTTCCAATAAATGGACTCATAAAAAAAACCATCTTCAGACAATTCTGCGGTGGAATTTCCATCCAGGATTCACTTCAGACCTCAAACGATCTTGCGAAAGGTAAAGTGAAAACTATCCTTGATTATAGCATTGAAGGAAAGACTTCCGAGGAAGACTTTGATAAAACAGTCGAAGAAATAATAGGTACTATACGTGAAGCAAAGAAAAATGAAAAAATTCCTTTTGCCGTATTCAAGATTACTGGAATCTGTTTGTTTGAGACACTTCAAAAGGCAAATAAATCTCTCAATGGATTAAGCACTGAAGATCTAAAACAATATGAAAAACTCATAGAGCGCGTGGATCGAATTTGTAATGAAGCTTTTAATAGTAGTATACCCCTTTTTATCGATGCTGAAGAATCATGGATTCAGAATACTATTGATAGAATAGTCTTAGAGATGAGCAGAAAATACAACACTCAGCAAGCTATTGTATACAATACGGTGCAGCTTTATCGTCACGATCGATTAGACTTCATGAAAAATGAAATCGAAATCGCTAGAGAGGAACAATGGTATTTAGGGTTAAAGATTGTTCGGGGTGCATACATGGAAAAAGAACGTGAACGTGCTAAAGAACTCGGATACCCTTCTCCTATTCAACCAGACAAAGAAACGTGTGACAAAGAATTTAATGCGGCTTTAAGGTTATCTGTAGAGAACATTGATGTGCTTTCCATTTGCGCTGGATCCCATAATGAAGAAAGTGCTCTTTATCTTACTCAACTAATGAAAGAAAAGAATCTTGCCTCTGACGATTCACGCATTTTCTTCGCACAACTATTAGGTATGAGTGACCACATCTCTTTCAATCTAGCTGACAAAGGATTCCAAGTAGCGAAATATGTCCCATACGGACCGATTAAAGAGGTCTTGCCATATCTCATTCGACGCGCAGAAGAAAACACTGCCGTAGCAGGACAAACTAGTCGAGAACTTTCACTAATCATGAAAGAAATAAAACGTAGAAACAAAAAGTAGTTTATCGAATCACACTATTGAGTCCGTTGAATAGAGACTTGTTGTCCTTCAATAAATCTCTGTATCAATAATCCAAGTATAAATTCCTTTCTGAACAATATCGTTCATTTAAGTGCTATCCTAGATAACACTTGAGTCAACATATTTCCAAATAATTCGCAGTAGTTAATGTCCCACCTCAGATCGTCACGTACCACTCCCATCTTTAGATTTTCTTAAGTACTCGGGGCCAACACCAACAGATTAAATACCCTAGAAATAATTTTCTCGTTGTATAGGTAAAAGTTGTAATTGTTATGCTTTCATCATTAGCATAATCGTCACTTATTGTATTCTTCACAGGTTTCCAGTTACATTCCGACGCTAAATAACTTTCCATTTCCCCAAAATCAATCACTTTATTATCAAAAAAAAAAGGGAGAGCTATTGCCCTCCCTTTTTTTTTAATAAACCTATTACTTAAGTACATTCACATGTCCAGTAACTAAAACTCTCTCATCAGTTGCAGATGTCTTGAATTCGATTCTCCAAGTATAAGTCCCTTGAGGTACTATACCTCCGTTATACGTACCATCCCAACCAACTGAAGCATCATGTGACTCCCAAATGGTCTCTCCCCATCTATTGAAGATCAACAATGTAAAGTCATATGGATCAAAGCCAGAAGTAAATACTGGTTTAAAGAACTCATTATAACTATCACCATCTGGCGTAAACGTGTTTGGTACATAGAATAATAATTCTTCTTCTACATTAATGGTCAACCATGCCGTATCTGTGCACAACCCTAGTTCGGTGAAGGCAATCAACTCAACAACGAATGCTGTCGTTTCTTCATCTGGGAAAGTATGTGATGGATTCTCTTCACTAGAACCTAATGTCTCATCTCCGAAATCCCATAAGTAAGTTGATGCTCCAATCGAATTATTTGTAAAGTCTACCAAAGGATTCATTGTCGAGATTTGTGTTGATGACGCAGTAAAAGCAGCTAAAGGCATTTCTTCTACAGTAATGAGGTCAGTGTAAGTCAACGAATTTGAACAACCATTAATTGTTGTCGTAGTTAAAGAAACATCATACAACCCGCCACTTTCAAAAGTATAAGCTACCGAATTACACCCTGTCAATGTCTCTCCATTGATCTCCCAAATGCAATCAACCAATGCACTTGACCCGACAGACATATTCGTAAAATTAACAGTAAATGGTGCACATCCGGCTGTAGTGTCAGCAATGAAATCAGTAACTGGTAACGCTTCAACGGTAATTGTTACATCATCAGTAGAGAGACAACCTAGGTTGTCTGCCGTTACTGTATAGGTGGCCGTCTGTGTAGGTGAGAATGGCTGCCCATCCAAAGGTGGGTTTGAAGGATTCCAACTAACAGGAACGCCCCATGGATTACCCGCCGTCAATGTAATAGTCTCTCCTTCACAAATTAAATCATCCGGGCCAGCATCAATTGGTGCTGGAACAGCTAAGATGACAATTAGTTGTTCCACTAAGGTAACGTTTCCACAATCATCTGTCACACTATACGTTCGGGTAATCTCTTCTAGATTACATTCGTTTCCATCTGAAACATCACTCACCCAAGCAACTGTTGGGTTTGCTGTACAATTATCTGCTTCATCCAATACGACAGTTACATCTGGTAATGGAACATCCATTGAACCAGGTACCGAGATTGGAATTGGATTACTTGCCGTTGGTGGCACATCATCATTTATTGAGAAAGTGTACGTCCAATCAGATGCATTTCCTGCACAATCTGTATACGTGAAGGTGTAAATCTTATCCCCCACACATACCGGATCTGCATTCTCTGTCATCACCGGAACAATAGCATTACCACACACATCAACTACTGCTGGTGGTGTCGGTACAAAAATGTCTGCAACACATTCCAATGCTCCAAATCCATTGGCTGGAACAACAGGTGATGAAATAACATCCAATGTAAATGTATACGTCCAATCCGCTGTATTTCCTGCACAGTCTGTATACGTGAAAGTGTACACCTTATTGCCTTCACAAACAGGATCTGCATTCTCAGACATAACTGGAACCATTGCATTTCCACAAGCATCTGTAACTACAGGTGCCGTTGGAATGTATACATCCGCCAAACATTCTACAGTCTCAGATCCATTTACGGGAACTCCAAATGCAGGAATATCAATCGTATAAGTATATATCCAATCTGCTGTGTTTCCTGCACAATCTGTATAGGTAAACACCCAATCCATATTGCCTTCACAAGGAATACTCGATGGTGTAACCATCGAAGGTACTATATCATTTCCACACATATCAGTCATTGCTGGAGGCACTGGTTGCACCTGTGCGTCTGCCAAACAATTTACAGTATTCGCTGCATCTGCAGGTAGCGTGAATGTTGGCATGTCCACTATATAAGTATACAACCAATCTACTGTGTTTCCTGCACAATCTGTGTAAGTAAAGGTCCAAACCATACCTCCAGTACACCCTACCGCCGAAGGCGCCGTGACTACTGGTACAATTACATTTCCACAAACGTCCGTTATCACACCCGCATCTGCAGGCTGAACCATCCCATCTGCTGGACAGTTAACCGTACTTGATCCATTTGGTGTTGCAATAGCAAACGTTGGCATATCTACTGTATACGTGTGGATCCAATCTACACTGTTTCCTGCACAATCTGTATAAGTAAAGGTCCAAATCATGTCTCCTTCACAAGCAACCGCTGCCGGTGCTGTTACTACTGGTGCGATAACATTTCCACAAAGATCTGTTACCACTCCTGCATCTGCTGGTTGAACCATTCCATCTGCTGGACAGTCAACCGTTGATGCTCCACTTGGTGTTGCAATAGCAAACGTTGGCATATCTACTGTGTAAGTGTACAACCAATCTACACTGTTACCTGCACAGTCGGTATAGGTAAAAGTCCAAATCATATCTCCTTCACAAGCAACTGCTGCTGGTGCTGTGATAACCGGAGTTAAGGTATTTCCACAAATATCTGTAATTACACCTGGACCTGCAGGTTGTACGTTTGCATCTGCCGGGCAGTCTACCGTACTTGATCCAGCTACTGGAATTACAGGGTTGGTAATTGGCTCAATTATTATAAACTGGCTAACAAATATAAAGTTGCCACAATCATCCGTTACTCGGTATCTTCTTATAATTGTATCTGGACACACGCCACCGCCCGGTGTATCATCCTCAAAGATAACCACTGGAGTTGCTCCATTGTCTGCTTCATCGGTGACTACATTGGTATTCGGTAGAGGTACCAATGCTGCGCATTCTACATTAATATCTGCTGGGTTTGATGCCGTTGGTAAAATTGCATCTCCAACTGTAAATATTTGCGTTAGAAGAATCTGATTTCCACAATCATCCGTGACGCTATAGGTACGCGTAATAATCTCTGGACAGTTTCCTCCATCTGACACATCACTTACCCAGGCAACCGTTGGATTGGCTGTACAATTATCTGCTTCACCAGTTACATCATTGATATTCCAAGCTGGTGGTGTTCCCGTTTGAGGTGCAAGGGCGTTTGCTGTTGGGTCAATATTATCATTAATCGAGAAAGTATACGTCCAAACAGAAGCATTTCCTGCACAATCAGTATAAGTGAAGGTGTAAACTTTATCACCCACACATACTGGATCTGCATTCTCTGTCATCACGGGTACTATTGGGTTTCCACACGCATCAACTACTGCAGGTGGAGTTGGAATATATGTATCACCAATACACACCACTGTTTCAGTTCCATTTGCTGCGGCAATAACAGGTGCAGTTGTTAAAGTAATCGTATAGGTATAAGTATAAATTGCGCTAATCCCAGCACAATCTGTATAGGTATAAGTATACACTTTACTCCCATTACACGCTGGATCTGCATTCTCCGTGATTACAGGTGTAAGCGCATTCCCACATTGATCTGTAACTACTGGTGCTACTGGCTGTATCGCTGCTGCCAAACATTCAACTGTAGATGATCCATTCGAGGGAACAACAGGTCCTGTTGTCATCATAACTGTAATTGTCTGATCCACATCGACGTAATTACCACAATCATCTGTTACTCGGTAAGTTCTTGTAATCACTTCTGGACATGTTCCAGCAGACACCTCATTAAACAAGGTAACAACAGGAGCTGCCGTGAAGTCATCCAATTCATCTGTAACGACTGCCGGGTTAGCAGCAGGCACATTGGCTGAACATGTAACATTTATTGGCGCTGGATTACTTGCTGTTGGTGGTTGATCTACAATAACCGTCATCTGATCTGTTGCTGTACATCCATTAAAATCGACCGTAACTTCATAGGTAGTTGTTACTGCTGGTGCCACAACACCTTGTCCGTTAACTCCACCGCCAAGATTTATAGTTCCAGATCCTCCTCCGTTAGTCCATGAAAAAGCTGCTCCATCATCTGTACTTACAGGACTCGCTCCAATAGTAACACCTGGTGATCCAGCACATAATATTTGATCAGGCCCTGCGTCTGCATTTGTACCCGGAGGAACGACAATCGTAACTTGATCCTGACACCAATCCGTTCCATTTGTGTATACCACAGTATAAGTAGTTGTACTAGTAGGGTTCTCAGATTGCCCTTGCGTGTCTGGAGCCCCTGCAACTTGAGACCAATCATACCAGTAAGCAGAACAGTTTACAGAAGAAATTGAGACATTATCTATACCCCAGTTGTCACAGCATGTCCCTGAAGAAGCTAATTGAATCCATTGAAATTGGGTATTCGGACCTATTGCACCGGGAGGTATGTTAAAACAATAATTATTCCAAGTGGTCAGTGTAGGGTCATATCCACCAAGCGGGTCCCAATAATCTATCACCGTCCAATTTACGCCATCCGTAGAGTATTGAAAAGTTACCCCTTCATTCGAAAGGTCAGGTCCTTCACAAGGAGAAGCTCCCCCTTGAGTGGAATATGCCATATCAAAACAAACAGTACCTCCACAACTAACGTCCAATTGAGCAGTTGTCAAGTTTGGAGTACCTGTTGATGTTGAGGCCCAATAGTAAGGAGTCCCGTCCAAACTTGCTCCGCAAGGGGTGCCTACAGAAGCACCACCCGTTGAAACCCATCCAGGCCCTACAGTTCCACCATTAAAGTTATTATCCATTACCAATTCATAAGAAGCTTCTCCCGTTGCAAACAAATCAACCAATGCTCCATTACAATCAACGGACAAAACATTAACATCAATGGCTACTGAGCATGGCACAATTACTTGCGCGTTGGCAGAACTCCAGCCTAGTAGTGTAAAAACAAAAAGCTGTATAGTAATAAGAAATTTCATATAAGTAGAGTAATTAGTCATAGTATTAGCAAATTCTATTGAGCAGATGTTACGACGAGTGATCCGAGTTTAAAGCCAGTCAGGTATCTCGCATCAGGAATTGTATAATTTGTGTCATTAAACCCGTAAAACATTTTAAGTGCATGATCAACTCCCCTCACACAATCTCCCTCTACTACCTCTCCACCAGATAAATTAAGTCCATATGAATATTCATTTACTTTGTCGCAAGTAACACACCCTTCCTCATAATACAATTCTGCATGCCAATTAGTAGCAAGGTCATTTGTGGTTAAGTTCGTTACTCTAAAAAGTATCATATCCTGATCATACCCAGAGTTGTAATCACAATGAATAAACTTATACTCAATTTTAATTTTCTGACTATCAGTGAAGTACAACGTCCAGTCAGTTGAACTGGGATTATCAAAAATAATAGTTTGAGTAGAATGTTGAACTTGTGAAAATGCCGTCCCAATGGACAACAAAATTATTATTGTATTTAGTAATTTAAACATTGTAGTAGCTTCGTTTGTAGTCTAAAATAACAAGTTCGTCGATAAATAGCCAAACTTGTGGTCAATAATAAAACACAAAAATAGTGATAAGGTTGCCTTAAAAAAAAGTTTTTTTTGCACAAAAAGAAATCATTGTGTTAACAAAAATGTGAACCCTGGGATTTGCTTATTTAATACTTAATAAAAGTACTCTTGAAATCACTAAAGAGATTCAATGTGTTGAAAATCATCTTCTCACATTGACAAGTCACACCTAATTCAAAACCTAAATAGCAACTAATTGAGCATTTAGATTCAAAATGATCAAAATTAACTTTATCAATACCTATTCTTGGTTATCAAACCAACAATAATTGGCTAGATAGGTAAACAAAAGCATCGGCAATTGCCGACGCTTTTATGATAAAATAAAATAGGCTATTATCTCAGAATATTCACATGACCAGTAACCATAATCCTTTCATCGTTATCAGTTGTTTTAAACTCAATTTTCCAAGTAAAAGTTCCATCCTGAACTTCGTGAACTCCAGAATACGTACCATCCCATCCAACGTTCACATCATGCGACTCCCAAACAATTTCTCCCCATCTATTAAAGATCAACATAGTGTAATCAAATGGATCATAACCAGAGGTAAAGACCGGCTTAAACGTCTCGTTATAATCATCATCATCTGGGGTAAATGTATTTGGCACATAAAAGATTAATTCTTCATTCACTGAGACTGTACGATACGCCGTATCTGGGCATCCAAAGAACGGTGAATAAGCAATTAACTCTATAACGTAGGTTGCGCTTCCATCATCTGGAAAAGTATGTGTGGGCTCGAATAAAGTTGAAGTAGACGACTCGTCTCCGAAATTCCACAAATACGATGACGCCCCCGTTGATGTATTGTCAAAATGAACTTCAGTATTGAAAGTCGAAACCTCCGAAGAAGATGGACTGAAAGAAGCTACTGGATAATCTTCAACGTGTATGTAATCTGTGTAAGTCTGTGAATTTGTACAGCCATTAGCCGATGTTGTTGTTAATGTTGCATCATACAAACCACCATTATTGAATGTTGTAGTTACACTGTCACAACCTGTCAAAACAGTCCCATTGCTAAAGGTCCAAATACAATCTACTAGATTTCCACCAGTTGTATTAACAAATGTTGCCGTCAAAGGTGCACATCCTGAAGCTGGCTCAGTAAAGGTTACAATAGGCAAAGGCTCAACTGTCACCGTCACATCATCAGTATTCTGACAACCATTTGCATCAGTACCGATAACAGTATACGTATTAGTCCCTAATGGAGTAAATGGTGTTCCATCAGTTATTCCAACTCCCCAATCATACGATTGCGCTCCTGAACCAGTCAATACTGCTTGATCTCCATCACAAACCACAAAATCACCACCTGCAAATACTACCGGAAGATCATTGACTACAATCGTTACTGTTCCCGACTGTGCTTGAGAACAACCCGTTGCGCTAGCATCTTGCACACTAATTAATTCAAAGACATAAGTTCCAGCAGGAACTGGCCCAGTCAAAGTAGCTGTATTACCAGTGGAAACAATTGTTTGATTAGCACTACCATTCAAAGTATAAGTAAATGTATATGGTGCTGTTCCATTCGCTCCAGTAAACGTAACTGTTGGAGCTGGATCTCCAAAACAAATTACTGCATCTCCCGAAATGGTAGCAGTTGGTGATGGGTTAACAATAACCGTAGCCACATCAACCTGCGCTTGAGAGCAAGCCGTTGAACTAGCATCTTGTACACTTTCTAAATTGTAATCAAAGGTACCGGGAACATTCGTTGGAACTGTTACTGTAGCAGTATTCCCAACAGAAACAACTGTCAAGCTAGCTCCACCATTAATGTTGTACGTAAAAGTATAAGGCGCCGTTCCATTAGCTCCAGTAAATGTAATCGTTGGCTCCACATCTCCCTCACATACAGTAATTGTCCCAGAAATCGTAGCTGTTGGAAGCGGATTAATTGTAACCGTAGCAGTTCCAACTTGAGCTTGCATACAAGCAGTTGAACTTGCATCTTGAACACTCACTAAGTCATAATCAAAAGTCCCTGCAACACCGGTCGGAGCGGTAATTGTAGCCGTATTACCAACAGAAACAACAGTTTGACTTACCCCACTATTTATGGTATAAGTAAAGGTATAAGGTGCAGTTCCATTCGCTCCAGTAAACGTAATCGTCGGAGCTGGTGCACCAACACATAATTCAACAGTACCAGCAATTAATGCTGTAGGTAAAGGATTCACCACTACTGTTGCAATTCCCACCTGTGATTGTGAACATGATGTTGAACTAGCATCCTCAACGCTCTCAAGATTAAAGTCAAATGTTCCAGCGGATCCAGTTGGAACCGTTACTGTAGCATCATTCCCAGTCGAAACAACCGTTAAACTTGCTCCTCCATTGATATTGTATGTAAACGTATAAGGTGCTGTTCCATTTGCGCCTGTAAAGGTAATAGTTGGCGCTGCATCACCTACACAAACATTAATTGAACCTGCAATCGTTGCAGTAGGTAATGGGTTTACAGTTACTGTTGCTGTTCCAAGTTGCACTTGAGAGCACGTTGTTGCGCTCGCATCTTCAACGCTAACTATGTTATAATCAAAAGTACCTGCCACACCAGTCGGCGCGCTCACTGTAGCATCATTCCCTGTTGAAACAACCGTTTGACTAGCTCCACCATTAATGTTATATGTAAAAGTGTAAGGTGCCGTTCCATTAGCCCCGGTAAATGTAATCGTCGGAGTTGGGTCACCCAAACAAACAGCCACAGTACCTGCAACAGATGCTGTAGGCAAAGGGTTAACAGTAACTACAGCCGTACCAACTTGCTGTTGAGAACAAGCTGTCATACTCGCGTCCATTACACTTACAAGATTATAATCAAATTGGCCAACCGTCAACGTTGGAGCAGTAACCGTCGCTGTGTTCCCTGTGGAAACAATTGTTTGATTACCTCCACCATTGATATTATAAGTAAATGTATATGGTGCTGTTCCATTTGCTCCAGTAAATGTAATCGTTGGAGCAACATCATTCTGACAAACTTCAATCGTACCTGATACTGTTGCCGTCGGAAGTGGATTAACAGTAACATCTACATCATCAGCAGACACACAACCATTTCCATCTGTACCAGTCGCAGTATATGTCACGGTTCCCACTGCTTGCTGGAACGGGAAAGGCGTACCATTCGACACTCCTGCAACATCCCAAGCAATCGTAGGGGCTCCAGTCGCATTTAATGTAATAGGATCCCCAAAACAAACTACTTGATCAAACCCAGCATCTATTAGCGGAAGTGGATTAACAACCAAAGTAACATTCGAAACACTGTCACATCCTGTACCCAAAATAAACGTCTCGCTATAAAGCCCAGCAACGGTCTCGTTATTTCCGTGAATAACGGCAATATCTCCCTGACAAATTGTAACCGTTGTATTATAATTAATTACAGAGTTCTCAACAACCGTAAATACACTTGAAGTTGCAGAACAACCAAATGCATTTGTAACAGTCACATCAATTGGGTTATCAGCAATAGTAACATTTGTTGTTGGCGTAACATCACCTGTTGACCACAAATAAGTATTATATGCAACTGTAGTTGACAATGTAGCGAATGTTCCAGCACAATAATCGGTTGCACCATTAATAACGGGAATAGGATTAGGGTTAACATTCACCGTTGCGGTTCCTGGTTGTATTTGCGAACAAGCTGTTGAACTTGCGTCCTCCACACTTAGAAGATTATAGTTAAATGTTCCAGTTGGAGTGGATGGTACAGTAATCGTTGCAATATTTCCTATTGAAACGATTGTTTGACTTGGCCCTCCATTAATATTATAAGTAAAGGTATAAGGTGCTGTCCCATTAGCCCCTGTAAAAGTGATCGTCGGTACGGGATCTCCCTCGCATACATCAACTGATCCTGCAATTGTTGCTGTTGGAAGAGGGTTTACAACAATGGTTACATTTTGTACGGCACCTTGTGAACAAGCGGTAGAACTCGCATCTTGCACACTCACCAAGTCGTACACAAATGTACCAGCTGTTCCTGTTGGAGCAGTCACAGTAGCAGTATTACCTGTAGAGACCACTGTTAGGTTCCCTCCATTATTAATTGTGTATGTAAAGGTATATGGCGCAGTTCCATTAGCTCCAGTAAATGTAACTGTTGGCGCTGCATCGTTGACGCAGACATCTATTGATCCTGAAATCACTGCAGTTGGTGATGGATTTACAGTTACAGTAATTGTTCCAGGTTGCGCCTGAGAACACCCTGTAGCGCTCGCATCCTGAACACTAACTAAGTTATAGTCAAACGTCCCTGCTGTACCGGTTGGCGCATTAATAGTAGCTGTATTACCTGTCGAAACAATTGTTTGATTAGGACCGCCATTAATATTATAAGTGAACGTATAAGGTGCCGTTCCATTCGCACCTGTGAAAGTTACCACAGCTGCTCCACCAATACAAACATCAATTGTACCTATTATTGTTGCCGTAGGTAATGGGTTCACGATGACTGTAGCAGTTCCAACTTGCGCTTGAGCACAATTCGTTGCACTTGCATCCTGAACGCCAGTAAGATTATAATCAAAAGTTCCTGGAGTACCCGTAGGTACAGAAACAGTTGCAGTGTTACCTGTAGAAACAATTGTTTGATTGCCACCACCATTTATATTATAGGTAAATGTATAAGGTGCCGTTCCATTCGCTCCAGTAAAAGTGATCGTTGGCGAAGGATCTCCTTCACAAACATCAATCGATCCTGCAATAGTACCTGTAGGTAAAGGGTTAACAATTACGGTTGCTGTACCAACTTGATTTTGTAAACATGCAGTTGAACTTGCATCTAAAACATCTACCAAATTGTAATCAAAGGTTCCAGACGTACCAGTCGGAGCTGTAACCGTAGCTGTATTACCAGTTGAAACAATCGTTAAGTTCCCCCCTCCATTAATATTGTAAGTAAAAGTATAAGGTGCTGTTCCATTCGCTCCAGTAAAAGTGATCGTTGGTGCAGGATCTCCTTCACAAACGGTCGTCGTACCAGAAATAGTAGCAGTAGGCAATGGATTCACATTAACCGTAATTTGATCAGAACCTGCACAACCCGCAGCATCAACTCCGTCCACAGTGTAAACTGTAGTTATAGAAGGACTAACAGTTTGAATTGCTCCAGCAGCACTAATCGGTGCCAGCCAGTTATAAGTTACTCCACCAGTTGCCGTTAATGTCGCTGATTCACCGTCACAAATTGTTAAATCTATCCCTGCATCAATAGGCGCATTAGGAATAATTGTTACTGTAGTAGCGTCTGTATTCTGACAACCATTAGCATCTGTTCCTGTCACAGTATATGTAATATCTATAACTGGAGTACTATTAACAGTTGCTCCAATCGTTGTATTCAGATACGTGCCAGGTGACCATGAATAAGTGTCAGCTCCAGTTGCCGTAAGTGCAACTGTTCCTCCTGTACAAACAGAATAATCAGGAACATCTACTGCGGGCAAAGCATTTACCGTAACCGTCTGAGTTGAAACTGCAGGACATGGTCCAGGTGTTGTGTATTCAATAGTATAAGTTGTTCCGCCTTGACCACCAGTAATAGATCCACTAGCAGCATTCACACTTGATCCATCTAACAGATCAGGACTAAAAACAAACGTACCACCTGCAGTTCCTGTAATAGTCGCTGCCGGAGAAGGTGATCCTTCACAAAAGTCAGTTGTTGTAAAACTCGCATCTTGCAGTGGATTAACTGTCACAGTAGCATTTCCTATATTCGAACACCCTGTTGCCGTAATGGTTCCAGTTACATCATAAGTTGTAGTTGTTCCAGGACCAGTAAACGGAGTATTATCTACTACTCCACCTGTCCAAACATAGGTATCTGCTCCCGTTCCACTCAAGGTTACTGTCTCCCCTGCACATATGGTCACATCATTCCCATCAACTATAGGAAGCGGGTTAATTGTAATATCAAAAGTTGCCTGATCACCACAAGTTGGATCTGGCGTTGTGTATGTAATAGTATATGGACCACCTACAGTTGAGGCCGATAGATTAATCACCCCTGTTACTGGATTGATTGAAACTCCTGCAGGAGCGGAAAAGGTTCCACCCGCAACACCTGTAATTGTTGGGGAAGGATTCGCTGCATCCTGACAATAAGCACTTGAAGGATATGTAAATGCTGGATCTTCCGTCCCAACAAAAACTCCACTAATTGTCGCATTACACCCTGTCCCATCCTCTATATCAAAAGAATAACTATCACCATCTTGCAGGCCTGATATATTAAAAGATCCACCATTAGGAGCTGTAGTACTACCGAAAGTAGCTGTTCCCGGAATCGATATATTCGTTGCTGTAAAGTTGGAGCCATCACTGGCAGGTTGTCCACCACTAACGTCCACTACAACTGTACCAGCCTGACAATCTTCAACAACATTCGTCGTAATATCTTCCAAAAAGGTAACCTCATAAATCGGTCCCATATCGAAACACAAGTCAAAACCTACAGTACCAACAGCATAAACACCATCAACCATACTGTACATCGACAATGGAACGAACCATAAAGTAGAACCATCCCCAACGTTATTTAATATCGACCAAGCACCGTTAAAACTAGACGCAATTCCAGCAAAACAAGGGTCTGCTAATATATTATCCGGCGGGCCTAATGTTGGAGGGCAAGTGTAATACGCTAACCAAATTCCTGGATCATAGGTAGGCTCAGGATTAGTAATTGGATCCCATCCATTAGGTTCATATGAAATATCTAAAACACCCAATGAAGTAATATCCAATTGATCTCCAAAACACAAATCATAACTTAAAGGTCCTGCAGAATTAGTACTCCCAACCGTACTCTGATCAAATGTTCCGATATCCGCAGAACACTGACATTCAACAGGGTTATCATGCTCAAAACCTCCCTGAGTAGTTAAAGTACATGCTGGATCAGCCGTAAACCATGCTGTTACATAACATCCTGTTGTTCCATCAGAAGGTAAATTAGGAATAGAGTAAAAGAATGGTGAAGCCACAGGGCAAGCAACAACTTGTTGATTTCCGTTACAATCTTCTATTATAAGGTTACCTGTTGTTGGTGCATTCGTAAAGTTAATTTCACCTGAAAGATCAAAGGTATTCGTTATTGGATTACAAGCTGTAACTGCAACATCCAAATAGTTCATGAAACACCCTGGAGTACAATCAACGGGGTTTGTATACGGGATTGTAGCTGTACATCCCGAATCATCTGTAAAATACACGGTAACATCACAGGGAGCACCATCTGCAGGTATTCCCGTTATACTATAATTAACCGGGGAACTAAAACCACCATTTATATTAAAAACATCCTGGTTACCATTACAATCTTCCACGATCATCTGACCTGTTGTGGGGTGATCAGTAAAAGCGACCGTTCCACTAAGATCAAAGGTATTCGTAGCGGGGTTACATGCCCCAACACTGACTGTGAAATTATCTATGCTACAAGGTACTAAAATGGTACAATCCGTAGAGCCCGTGCCAGATGTTTGGGTTAAATCAATCTGTGTAGGGGTGTCCTCGTAATTCGTTATTAACATGACATAAACTTCTCCTGCAACAGCTGACGTAATCGACGGATATTCTACTGTAGAGCTCAAAAAACTACAATCAATGGGTGCACCTAAAGATCCGCAATTCCCCTGTGCTGTAGCTAAATCAGGGAATGGACCCCAGATTGCAAAATCGACATCGTTACCATTGCCATCTAGCTCCATATCGATATTACCGTTTGTATCTATCTCGAAGTAATACCATGCTGGAGAAGGCTGAGTAGTTAAACATCCATAATTATTTCCTGATTCACTTGTAGTACCAACAGCCGCAGGAAAACTAGCTCCTACCGTTGTACAAATTGGCTGCATGCTTGCGCAATCAGCACCCTGTGCATGCGACAAAATGGTACTTGTTAGTGTCAATAACACTAGTAAAATTCTTTTCATTCCTCTAATATTGTGATAAGTGAGATTCCCACATTTTCTAGATAACCTACAATTATTGTTCTTTAGATCCTTTGGACAAAACCGCTTCCTTTGGCTTAGGAGCCAATGGCACTGCTACTCTCAAACTAGTAACTGGCTTTTTCTTCAATTCGCTCGCGTAAATCACTTCCCTTACTTCCTTTTTCACTTTAGGATTAATTTTTTGCTCGCTCTTTTCAACGGCAACTTGAGAATAGGAAATCAGCGTAAATGCTAGACAACTTATGGTTAGAACAGTTTTCATGATCGTAAGTTAATAGTATTAGTTCGGTTTAATAACGCTAAGATAACACATTGGTTGCCAAATCCCCAATGAAAAACTGATAATGACAATAGGAATTATTAACAAATCTCGCCAAAAACATAACTGTTTTTCACAAGCACATCATTAAACCCAATAAAAAAAGGCTTTCCGAAGAAAACCTTTACTGAACTAAATCCGTTTAGCAAGAAACTTATTACTAAACTCAATTCCCTAATGCTCTTCCCACTTCTATAAGTTCAAACTCTTCTTGTTCTATCATAAAAACTCGAGAATTCTCATACCCATCAAATTCAGAAATTTGATTCATTTGAATATCATTCATCAATAAAAATGGCTGCTCATTTCCAAGAAAAAAACTAGAACAGAAATAAGTAGTTACATCATATGCTTGAACAGCAACTTTGGTCATGTCTGTCTTATATTTTGCCCTGTACAATTTATTCATAGAGATCATTTGATCTGAATAGTAATCAATATGATTTGGTGCTGCAAAATGAAAATTATACTTGTTCTTATAAGCATCATTCAATTCTGCAAAATTCACCCAGTCACGCGTGCCATAAACGAAAATATCATCTTTGTACGACCGGAAGGCAGAACGATTTAAATTATTCATAAACTTGACAGCAGTTGATCTATGCGCTGTAGGCACCACAAAACGATTGTTCTTACCTCGCTTAATATAAGTATTGAAGCCTTCGACGGTGGTTTCAATCAAATTAGGTCGAGTACCAGTCACTTCAGTTTCTTTAAACGTTTTTCGAAATGCTTCATACAAAGGCAAACTCGCCTCATCCAATGGCTTGATCAATAAAATATTATCATTCGGATAAGTCTGCAACATAAATTTCGCCATTCCTTTCATTAAAGAAATATTTGAAGGTAGCGCAGCATAAACCAAACGGTTTCCTTCAAGCAAACTTGGATCTGACGAAACGGGACAAACCATCCGAACTTTGTTGGCCCTACAATACCTAGCCACCACACCCATATCAACCTCCAATAAAGGACCAATTACTAGGTCCATCCTACCAAATTCCTCTTTGGACAGAATAGATTTCACAGTATTTGTGTCATTTTTAGTATCATAAACATGCACGTTAGCCTTAAACCCTTTACTTTCTAGGCTATCCAAGGCCATAGAAACACCCATATAGAATTGCGTAGACACATCAGAAACCGCTTCAGAAAAACCTTCACCATACTCCAAATGAAGGGGTAATAACACCGCAACATTATACTCCTCTTTAACATCAAAAATCAATGGTTCCTCACTGTCCGGGTCGTACTCATCAACGACAGAACGAATCTCAACTTTTTCGATTCGCTCATTCTTCACAGGAATCAACAATACCTGACCCTCTTTAACACTTGTCGACTTCAGATTATTCATATCCATCAACTCTGTTATTGACACCATAAAACGCTTAGAAATGCTGTACATGGTTTCATGCGCCATAACAACATGCCGAATAGTGCTATCACTAAAAGACATTACAACCTCTTCAGTCACACCATTTGTCTCAACAGTATCAATTACAAAAGGATTCGGAGTAACCTCTTCAGGTTCATTAATCACAACAGGAAGCTCTTCAGAAACTTCTCCAGGAACTTTAATCACCTGTCCTTTTTTTAATCCTTCAGACAATTCTGGATTTAGAGCGATCAATTCATCAACCGTCGTATTAAACTTCCGAGACAAGCCATATAAAGTTTCCTTATTCTTCACTTTATAATTAGAAGTCACAACCTCAGCAACCACATCACCTCCTATAAACGGAACTAAAACTATCGCTCCCTTTTTCAATCCATCAAAACCAGGGTTCGCATCAACAATTTCTTGGTGAGAAACATCGTACAAGCGCTGCATACCCCAAAGAGTATTACCCTCCTCTACTTTGTGTTCATAGTATTTCTTTCCATTAATTTCTACAACATTTGCCACTCCTGGCTGAGCAGCAGCAGAAAATGAAACACAAGTAATAAAAAGGATTAATAGTTTATACATATTCCAAAATTAAGCAATTTGATTTTACAATCGCCATGCCAACGTAGTTACTCCCACTCAATGGTTGCTGGTGGCTTCGAACTAATATCGTATGTCACACGATTTATTCCTTTTACCTGATTAATAATCCTGTTAGACACCTTTGCTAAAAAATCATACGGCAGATGACACCAATCCGCTGTCATGCCATCCGTTGAAGTTACAGCTCTCAGAGCAACAGCATTCTCATATGTCCGTTCATCGCCCATCACCCCAACTGATTGAATTGGTAAGAAAATAGCTCCAGCTTGCCACACATCATCATATAAACCACCCTCCTTAAGCGAAGAAATAAAAATATGATCCACATCTTGAAGTATTGCTACTTTTTCAGGAGTTACATCACCTAAGATACGAATACCCAACCCAGGACCAGGAAAAGGATGTCTTCCTAAAATATTTTCATCAATCTCTAAAGATCGACCAATTCGTCTCACTTCATCTTTAAATAACAGTTTGAGAGGCTCTACGACTTGTAGTTTCATATAATCTGGCAATCCACCAACATTGTGGTGTGATTTGATAGTTTGACTAGGCCCACCAGAAACAGACACTGACTCAATCACATCCGGGTATATCGTTCCTTGTCCAAGCCATTTAGCCCCATCTACCAATTTAGATTCTTCATCAAAAACGTCAACAAACACCTTTCCGATTGCCTTCCGCTTTGCTTCCGGGTCAGTAAGTCCCTTTAGTTCACTATAAAATTTATCACTCGCATTAACGCCTTTGACATTTAACCCCATTCCTTTATAGGATTCAAGGACAGACTCAAATTCGTTTTTTCTAAGTAATCCATTATCAACAAAAATACAATGTAAATTCACTCCAATAGCCTTATGCAAAAGCACCGCAGCCACTGAAGAATCAACGCCTCCAGACAAACCTAAAATCACTTTATCAGAACCTAATTTCTTTTTAAGAGAGTTAACTGTCTCATCTACGAATGAATCAGGTGTCCAGTCTTGAGAACACCCACAAACATCCACTAAAAAATTCTTCAATAGGATTGAGCCTTCTAAAGAATGATACACTTCCGGGTGAAACTGAATCCCATAAGTTTGCTCACCTTTTATCTGATACCCTGCATACTCAACATCACTAGTACTCGCTATAACACTAAAATCATCAGGGACTACCTTAATAGTATCCCCGTGAGACATCCACACTTGTGAGCCTTGAGACATTCCTTTTGTAAGAACATTATCTCCGTCGACAAATGACAAGTTTGCTCGCCCATATTCGCGAATTGATGAAGGCAGTACTTCACCCCCAAAGTTATGCGCCATGAACTGCGCTCCAAAACAGACTCCCAACAAAGGTATTTTCCCTTTAATTTCAGACAAATCCGGTTTTGGAGAAGCCGCATCTCTAACAGAAAACGGACTTCCCGAAAGAATAACCCCCTTCAAATCTTCAGATAATTCCGGGCACTTATTCCATGGATGAATTTCACAATAAATATTGAGTTCCCGTACCCTTCTAG
>NODE-90-length-31199-cov-5.58682_pt1 | contig 31199 bp, 30 predicted proteins | sample MGYA00139097_ERZ477577 | MGnify/ENA metagenome assembly ERZ477577
AGAAAAATGAAAAAACCTAAAGTACTTTTAATAGGGTGGGATGCTGCAGATTGGCAAATTATTGATCCTTTGTTGGCTGAAGGTAAGCTTCCTGCTCTCTCTAAATTGATAGAAGGAGGAGTTCGTGGTAATCTTAGCACAATGAATCCGCCATACTCTCCAATGCTGTGGACTTCTGTTGCTACTGGAAAAACACCTGACAAACACGGCGTTCTAGGGTTTATTGAATTAGACACAGAGAAACAATTGGTTCGTCCAGTGACTGTGACACAAAGAAAAGTGAAAGCATTATGGAATATCTTTCATAACCAAGGAATGAAATCGAATCTTGTGGGTTGGTGGCCATCACATCCTGCCGAACCCATTAATGGAACGATAGTATCAGATTTGTTTCCGAAACCTATTGCTAAAATAACTGAAGATTGGCCGATAGCACCGAGAAGTATCCATCCAAAATCACTGGAAAAAACTCTTCAAGAATTTCGTGTACACCCAAATGAAATTACGGGTAATCATATACTCCCATTTATTCCAAAGGCAGAGAAAATTGAAGAGGAGGATAAAAAAGCTTTACAAATTTTCGCAAAGATCATGGCACATAATTCATCTCTGCATTCGGCATCTACATGGATGATGGAGAATACAGAATGGGATTTTATGGCAATCTATTACGACATGATTGATCATTATTGTCATGCGTTCATGAAATATCATCCTCCAAAGTTGTCCGGTGTGAAACAGGATCAGTTTGAGATTTATAAAGATGTGGTAAAGAGCGCATATGTTTTTCAGGATATGATGCTGGAGCGTACTATGCAACTAGTAGATAAAGATACAATGGTTATTGTGATGTCAGATCATGGTTATGTTTCTGATAACAATAGAATGCTAGTTCCTCCAGATGTACATGCAGCACCTGCCTTAGAACATCGTGAATTTGGGATGTTCGTTATGAATGGGCCAGGGGTAAAGAAAAAGGAAACTATTTATGGAACATCTTTATTGGATATAACTCCTACGATCCTTAATTATTTTGATCTACCTGTAGGGAAAGATATGGATGGCAGAGTAATGTCAGACGCATTTACAGAGTTGCCTGCCATAAAAGTGATAGATTCCTGGGAGAATCAACCAGGAGAATTTGCTATGCACGATAAAACTATGGCAGGAGATGCTTTGAGTGAGCAAGCCGCTATGGAGCAACTGATCGAGTTGGGGTATGTTGATCGCCCTGACAGCAATATTGAGAAAGCCATTTATGAGACCAAATGCGACTTGCGATTTAACCTTGCACGTGTTTATATGGGGAAGCAAGAGTTTGCGGCCTGTGAAGAGATCTTATTAGAATTAATAAAGGAGGATGTTAAAATTGCCTCGTACTTAGTTGATTTGGTTCAAGTTTCGCTCATTCAGAAGAAATTTGTTGAGGCTCGTAAATACTTAGAGCAATTAAGAGAATTAGATCCAAAATCAATAGGAAAGACGAAGTTGGCAGAAGCCAAAATTTTGTTTGGAGAAGGAAGGGTCCCAAAAGGGAAAAAAATTCTTGAGGAATTGAGTAAACGTCCAAGTATGGCCGGTACTTCTCATTACGAACTGGGAAAATTGTATATGCGCTTACATGAGTATTCTAAAGCACAAGAACACTTGAAGAAGGCGGTTGAAATCAGACCTAGTCATGCTAAATATAGAAATGCACTCGCGATAGCTTATTTGCGATTAGATCAACCAGAAGAGGCGTTGGATCATGCGTTGACGAGTATAGAGTTGGTGCGTTACTTTCCAGATGCACATTATACAATAGGAGAGGCATTAGAGAAACTTGGAGACTTGGAGAGTGCGAAACAAGCTTATGCAACTGCGGACAAATTGCGCCCTAAAATGACGCGTGCAAAATTGGCAAAAGAAAATGTCTCTATAAAACAAGGTAGAATAAAAGGGGAAGCTGTCGATGTGTCTGAATTCCCAGAGATTACCATTGTTTCAGGTTTGCCTAGATCAGGAACATCAATGATGATGCAAATGCTCAATGTAGGAGGTTTGACACCACTTACGGATGGTGTTAGACAAGATGATGTAGACAATCCTAAAGGGTATTTTGAATTTGAGAAGACGAAATCATTGCACAAAAACAATGATTGGATAGGGGAAGCAGAGGGGAAAGTATTGAAAGTAGTCGCTCAGCTATTAAAGCATCTTCCAGTGAACTATCGGTACAAAGTTGTGTTTATGACACGTGATTTAGATGAGGTATTGGCTTCACAACGAGTGATGTTGAAGAATAAAAAGGCGACACCTAAGGAAGGGGTTAAGAAAACCTTCGAGGCAGAGCTTAAGAAGTTGGATATATGGTGTGACAAAGAGCCTGGAGTAGAGGTGCTTAAGGTGGGCTACAAAGATGTTATCGAAAATGCCCAAGAAGAAGCTGAACGCATCCAGAAATTCTTAGGCAAAGAACTTGATATCGAAAAAATGGTAAATCAGGTTGAAGCTGATCTATACCGTAATCGAGTGCTTAAGTTTTAGAGGGTCTAGAACTTAATACCAACACTTAGACTGTACATATTCCAATGACCTGGATTGAAATAATAGGATCCCGACGTTCCTGGAGGACGCAATTCTCCTAAACCTTGAACGCGCATGTATTCAAACCCCACTCCAAGCTTTTTATATCGGAATTTAACTTCTGGATTAATTGCTAAACCTGCCGTCATTTCTCCCCAATCCATATCAATGTCCATATTGAAACCGGTTGTGAAATTTGCTTCCATACCGATGTCGTCCGTGAATTTGAAAACGTTGGTCATACCGACATTTACTGGAGCCAGTAGTTTAGGGCCAGCCAACAAACCATAGGCGAAATCATCGAAATCGTTAACATAAATTCCTAAACGCAACCAAGAAACTTGAATACCTGGTCTCCATTTATTGCGCTGTCCAAAATACCATTTGCTCCCAAGTTTGAATGAAATTCCAGCGTTTAAGTCAGATGATTCGTAGTATTCGTCAGATTGAGTAACATCATTCCAAATATGATTCGTTCGGGTGTTGTTTCCTGCCCCAAAAAGTAACTCCACGAAGAAGCCATTTTTCATTATTGGGTCTTTTGCGTAGGGATTATCGACATCAATTTCAACAGGTTCTTCTTTGTCTTCAGTAGCTATTTCTTCCTTTTTTTCCTCAAAGTTGTCCCAAGTCCCATCGTTGTATATAACTTCTTTTACATCTTTAATAGCAATATTTCGGATTGGTCCATCTTGTTGTTCCCAAGATCGATATTTTATCATCGTTGTGGTAATTTCAACAACTTTTGCATCAATCTTACTACCGTCTTTTTTCATTATTACATCTTGTGCAAAAGCAGAGAATGAAAAACAAATAAATAGAAGGGCTAAGTATCTCATAGTGTTAGTTTTCTATATCAATAACTTGATTTCTTTGTAAAAATTGCAAGTGTATTATGTTTTTTGAATTTACTACTTGAAATTGTGCACCAAATGTACGAATAAGATTGGTTCAAGAATTTTACTTCAGAAATAATACTTGCGTGCTTAAATTTGATCACCTACCATTCGTTTTCCGAATAGTATTTCGTCCAAACTGATCGTGTATTTTCTTTAATTAGATTGATTTCTTCATTGGTCAGTCTGCCTTTCCATGTGGAGATGTTTTTAGCAGCATCCCTTTGATGTAATCCCTTTTGTTTTGCCGTTGTTGAAGATGTAATCGCATGTTTTACTTTTTCCGTGAGTTCTAAATTGAGGTAGGTGAAAATGCGTTGAAATTCTTCCAAAGGGCGAAGAGAAATGTCTTCATGACGAACAAATAGCCACGACTCTCCATATTTTTCTCGAAATTGTGCTACAGTCCCATAAATAGCCTTCCATAAAGCAATTCCTTGATGGATAACATCAGGTTGTGATTTAACGTATGCTTCAATTTCATCTTTGAATTCAGATAAATATACCTTCATGAGGTTCTTTTGAGCAAAGAAATTATTGAATTCAAATTCCCACCCTTTTACTTTGAGGCTCGCAACAAATGCTGCCGGATGTCTTACAGTAACGATGATATCGCAGTCAAGTTTAGTGTAGAGCCACTCAGAAGACATAATTGCAATAGGGTCCTTGAACAACGTTCGTTGCCCCAATCTCCTTCTAAGATTACCCAAATCTCTCAAGTAGAAATAGAAATCATAGAAAGACCCAACATTAAACAATCGCTTAAAGGCTAAACCTGATGGGAAGCCATAAAACGATTGCATATAATCATATACTTTGTCTTGATGTGATTGACTGCAATACTCTGAGATAAATTCAAACCAATGATCAAAAGGTTGATTATATCGTTTGATACTTAGATTAAAAGGCTCATGAATGTAACCAACTTCAGATGATTCTGCAATCATTTTCCCAATCCATGTAGAGCCAGATCGATGCGACCCTGTAACGAGAATTGGTTTTTTTTTAGACATCTTTTGTTTCGTGGAAACTAAATATAACTTTTTATTTTAAATCGTCGTGTGTCTTCTTTGATGATGAAATGAGGTGGTTGATTTCAATCATTTCATTATCAGTAAGTTTACGCCATTTTCCTACGGGGATGTCGAGCGATATATTCATGATCCTAACTCGTTTGAGTTTCGTAACACGATATTCTAGGTGTTCACACATTCTACGAATTTGTCTATTTAGCCCTTGAGTAAGGATTATTTTAAATTCATGTGTATCTGTCTGTTCAACATAGCACTTTCTAGTTACGGTATCTAGAATTGGTACCCCAGTTGCCATTTTACGAATAAATGATTTCGTGATTGCTTTATTTACTCGAACAATGTATTCTTTTTCATGATTATTCCTAGCTCGTAAGATCTTGTTAACGATGTCTCCGTCATTTGTTAGGAAAATCAAGCCTTCACTAGGTTTATCTAACCTTCCTATGGGGAAAATTCGAGTAGGGTAGTTGATGAAGTCAATAATATTGTCTTTTTCTACACGAGTATCTGTTGTACAAACAATCCCAACAGGTTTATTAAAAGCTAGGTAGATAGGTTTGTCTTCATGAGCGGAAATTAGCTTACCATCAACATGTACTTCATCACTAGGTGCGATTTTAGTTCCCATTTCTGGCACCACACCATTTATTGTTACGCGTTTTTGTTCTATGAGTTTATCCGCTGCTCTGCGCGAACAATAGCCGGCTTCGCTCAGATATTTATTGATTCGTGTGAGTTGAGGAGTATCCATATTATTTTATTCTTTACAAAAGCGTTCGGTAGCCTATCATTGTACCTATTCTTACGACAAAAATAGTGGCTTATTTTTAATGATTTTCAATTAAGAAAACCTTTTGTGTTTGAAACGCAGTGAACACCTCCTGCATCCATGGCTGCAACACACCGGTTACAATGGTCGCAAGAAGAGTGCTCAATTTGACCTGATTCTATTTTATTCATGAAATCAGCGTCCTGGATGGTCGCTCTTCCAATCTGAAATAGCGGGAAACCATTCTCAAGTACTCTCATCATATCACTTTTGGATTCAACTCCTCCAATGTAGATTACAGGAATCTTGACGGCATTTTGAATCTTCATTGCTCCATCTAAATGAAAAAGATGTACATAGCGATGTTCAGGAACCATGTATCTCCCAAACAATTTGAGGCCAATTCTATTCAATAGGCTAGCTTGATTGGCAGCCATTTCTTTAACAGGTAGATTACCTCGCAACATCAGAAAAGGAACCTTTGCGGTGAATCCACTACTTGGAATGAGAGCACTAGCTCCAGCTTTTTCAAACGCTTTGGCAATTTCAATCGCATCAGATAGTTGTATTCCTTCGGGCATTCCATCCATCTGATTCATTTTTACCAAAATTGGAAATGAATTTCCTAGCGCTTTACGAACTTCCTCAATTACCTGAACGGGAAAACGTAGTCTATTCTCTAGTGATCCACCGTATTCATCCGTCCGTTGATTGGTCCAAGGAGACAGAAATTGACTTAACAAATAACCGTGACCTGCGTGCAATTCAATTGCATCAAATCCGGCTTCTTGAGCTTCTAAAGCGGCACGAACAAAATCTTGGGTTGTTTCTTTAATTTCTAATTTGGTCATTGCTCTACACTTTGAAAGCATAAACATGCACCATTTTGGTGAGGCACCCGTGGGTTGTTGCTTCACAACACTTTTATTGGTAAAAAAACCACAATGACCTAATTGGATAGAGGCTTTTGCACCTTCTGAATGTACTGCACTTGTCAATCGTTTTAAATCAGGGATGATTTCCTTTCGCATCCACAATTCATGACCAAATACACGACCTTTATAGCTCACAGAACAATATGCCACCGTCGTCATAGAAATTCCACCAGCAGCCACCGCACGATGGTGTTCGATTAAATTATCTGTTACTTGACCATCTTGGCACATCCCTTCAAAACAACCCGCTCTAATAGAACGATTTTTAAGTTCTAGTCCAGCGAGTTTATAATTCGAGAATATTTGATTCATGAAACCAAATTAATTAAAATAGTGATTGTTGTTTACTTTCAAGGTTGAGTAAATATTTCTTTCTCCACAATTTCCCGCTATAACCTGTTGGGCCGTCATTACTTCCGATTACCCGATGGTAGGGAACAACAATTGAGATCTTATTTTGACCATTGACTTTGCTACCGTACGAATGGCATTAATGCCACCAATAGCTTTGTATTGGTCTAAATATGAACGTGTAGAACCAATCGGAATCGTCAAGAGCGTACTCCATACTTTGCGTTGAAATGGAGTGTTTATTATATCGAGTGGTACAGTAAAGTTGCTTTTAATTCGATTAAAATATTGATCTAATTCAACTTCTAATTGAAGAATAAATGGATTACTAGAATTCTCAATAAATTTATAATCCTTAAAGGCGGTTATCAGTTCTATTGTTTTTTTAGGATCGTGTACTCAAGTATGCAGATTCCTTTTTTAAGTTGCACCAAGGGGGATTATACAAATAGGGGATTCAATGATTTCCGTTTCAATATTCAACGGTTATTGAATTAAAATTTTCGCCCAAGTAATTTCATTGTCAACTTCTATTTCAAGGTAATAAACTCCGCTCTCAGAATTCATTTTTAGCTCAACAAATCGTTCATTGGTGCTGTTCACTTCTTTCATTAAGTGGCCAGAGATGCTCCAGACTTTTATTGAGACCTTAGCAAAATCAGACTTTAAATCAATGGTTATATCACCTCGAGAAGGGTTAGGGTAGATCTCAATTTTATTAAACAATATTTCGTTTATTCCAATTGTGCTAATTGTAATACAATCAGAAGTGTCCGAACAACCATTTGCCTGAACCTCAACTGCGTAGGAGCCATTGTTAATCGCAATGAATTCTTGATTGTTGGCCATTGGGATCATACTAAAATCACTACAATCTAACCACTGATAAAGGGCATTGTTAGTCATCGCAATAATGGTTGTATCATCTTGTAGTACTGCATTAGCAATTACAGAGTTGATCGTGAGGTCGATGGTAATAGTTGAATCACAACCTGCTGAGTTGGTCAATAATTGCGAATAAATACCAGAATTAATAAATGTATCACCATTCAAATTGAGGCTATCACATTTGGTAATAGTTATCTGGGATTGAGACGATTGAATAACTTGCAAATTCAATGAAACAGTGCTGTCACATCCATATACATTTTGATAAACATGATTGTATTGGCCAGTTGTTGTGTAGATTACCCCATTCCAATCAATTGAATCACATTCAGTTAACTGTATATTAACAGAAGAAGCTGCGTGACTACCGTCAGAAATTGTATTGAAAACTTCATTCGTAATAATAGGAGGATTGTAATCAAAAAAGATACTAGAGCCATTGTGAATCTCTGTTCCGTTTGCTAACCCCGGAAGAGGGTTGATTTCAAAAATTACAAATCCTTGACTTGCAGGTTGACTGACAGAACTATCTGGTAGATGAATGTCATCAAAAACAAATTTCAATATTTCATTATTGAGAATCTCAGTGTGCATTGCATGACTTCTACCAACAACATGCATAGAGCTCAAATCAAGGCTAGGATCCAAAGTATCTAATACAAATATGTTTATTGCATCAGAATTTCCTGTGTTCTGGAATCTAACTGTATAGGTAAGGGTTTCATTTGTATCCACATAATGCGGCGTACAATCACCTATTGGGTAAACTTTTTTATCGTTAGGATCGTAACCATTGACAATAGGGAATTTATACCTACGTCTGTTATTGGTCGTATCTAAATCATTAAGTATTGGCTGAATGATGAGGTCTATTATTATTGAGTCTCCAATTTGCATAAATGCTGGTACAGTAACATCGATGAGTGAACTAGTATGGATGGAGTCATAAATTAAATTAGTGAAATTCCAAAACAATGTATCGCCACTAGTGTTATCTGGAGAAGGGGATGCACCATTATAAATTAGGTTCGAATCTAGAATAAGTTGAATGTTTCCAGATGCTGGAATACACGTTTTATTGAAAGCATCAACAAATATGGGGACATCAAATCCCGGTCTGAATTGAGTTGTAACTATGTTTGCCATGAGGTCGTGACTAGTACCACTAGTGGGACCTGGATGATAAATTGCTCCTTGAACGGAGAAATTCAAAGAGTCTGTGACTTGTGCTGTATAAACTCCTGGATTAGAAAAGTCGAGCAATGAGTCCAGTGTATTGATTGGGCTGGTCCATTGATAAGTATATGGAGGGGTTCCAGATATGGCAATGATCTCGGTCGTTCCGGGAGAAGTACAATTCAATCCTGTAATTGGGTTGAACGCAATATTTAACCACGCTGAATCAACACTGTTTCCTAGGCGAACTATTCCTTTATGAGCTGACCAGTCTGTATTACTCAAAACGATACCTCCGGCGATAACATTGCCATTTTGAAAGTCCATGGCATAAGTATTATAATTCGTATTTGACCAAGTGGAATCGATTTCACCGTTTTGCATTAATCTTGTCATTCCATCTGCTGGTGTTCCATTATAACTGTTGAAATATCCACCAACAATTAATTTCCCATCAGGTTGGTATAAAAAATCAGCAATAGTATAGTCGAAACCTGTTCCAATATGAAAGCTAGTATCATATTCACCATTGTTTTTTAACATGGCTATGTTATTAGATGCAATGGTATCTACAAAACCAAAGTCACCCCCTATTACGATATTATCATTTGGTAATACTAAAACTTTGTCGATCTCCGCATAAGAAAAACCGTTACTCGTAATCCCGTAACCAGTGGAGAAGGTAGTATCAACAGACCCATTTGTATTAAGGCGGACTAGACTACGACAAACAACACCATCAAAACTATGAAAGTACCCCCCAACCATTATCTTGCCACTTGATTGAATGTCGATAGTATTAACTCTACCATTGATAACGGCGTTTGCGGCGTTGAATGTTGTGTCAAGCGTACCGTTTGCGTTTAGTCTAAAAATGTCGGATCTCGTTTGCCCACTACTCACAGATGCAACGGATCCATTACCGCTAATTAATATTTTTTGATCGTCCTGCACAAGAATTGAAACTGGTCTAAAAAAAGAGTAACTCAAATCAGCGAAAAAATTACTTATTGGAGCACCATGCTGGTCCAAACAGACCAATGAATTGTAAGGGACACCGTTATACTCAACGAAATCTCCACCAATTATTGAATTCCCATTGGATAGATGGACAATAGATAGGGGACCATCATCATAGCTGTTATCCATGTCAAAACCCGTCCCAACGTCAAAGGAGTTATCGATATACCCATTAGGCAACAATTTTACTATTCCTCTTGAGCTGAGATTGTTGTATTTATCAAAAGTTCCAATTGCAATTATTGAATTATCATGAAGAACAACCAGATCGGAACAGCGTTCAGCTGTCGTTGTGTTAAGGATGTGATCTCTCGCTCCTCCACCAAAATGTTCAACATTAATTGACATGGTCGGCTCGTCCATGTAATAGAATGGACTTTGCGCATTGTAGAAGCCTAATGGACCCATACTCCAACTTAGGGCAGCGTTACTTGCAATTAGTAACTCACCGGAAGGATGAAATGCGATGTTGTATATTCCACCATTATTTGATTGACCGATACCAAGGGAGTCACCATCAACATCCATTTTCGCAAGTCTAGGTGAGGCAAAGCCAGGTGTAAGAACGCCTTCTCCAACATAATGAACACTGTCCGAAACGACAAGTATTTCCATCACGTAGATATGTGTTAATGGACTTCCTAGTAGTGATGGTAAACAAGAGCTATAAGAGTTATCAAGATTCCCATTAAAATCAAATCGACTGATTCGAGCATTGGTGTCAGTGATGGTCGGAGCCCAATAATCGTTATATACAATGTCAAATTGACCACCTACAAGAATGTGGTTTCCTTGTTGCACGACGCGGGTATAATAAGGGTCGTTAGCTCTACTGGTGTGAAATGACTGGTCCAATGTTCCATTGGAGTTCAGTTTGGCCAAACAGTAATAATTCGAGGAGTTGACCTCGTCGAAGTAGCCACAAATTACAATTTGTCCATTTGGAAGAATGGTCATATCTGTGAGCTGGCTGGAGGCTGCAGATGAGTTCCATTTAATACCCACTCCAGGATCAAAAGTGGGGTCTATAGAGCCATCAGCGTTCAACCTGGCTATACAATTCCTCAAGTTCCCATTGACATATTCGAACTTCCCAACGACTACTAATTTTTCGTCAGTTTGTCTGTATACTTTAGCAATATGGGGATTTACCAAGTTTCCCATGTATGCTCCGGTTCCTGAAAGAAAAGAAAAGTCTCGAGACCCGTCATTGTTGAGTCTTACAATACCACCTACAGAATCGCCATCATATACTTCAAAATCACCAACGACGATAATTTGTCCGTTCGGCAATAATATCATGTCATTAACTATTCCATCAATATTTAAACTTGGGTGGAAGGTGGTATCGCGCTCTTTATTTGGTAGAATGCGACACAGATTTTGAATATTTCCTTCTGTATCAATAAAATTTCCTCCAAGAATTATTCTTTCGTCCGATTGAATTTGAATTTTTCGAATGTCTCCTGACAAGAATCTATGATATTGACGAAAATTGAATTTGTTATCTTCAATTCCATCTTGAGCAAAAAGAGTATTTGCACATATAAATGATAATAGGGCGATAATTATGGAACGAAATAACATTTAGTAAACTTAATGGCAGATAAATATACGCACTAAAACAATAGAAATCAACCTTGGACAACAATTGGGTACTGGAAATCGAATGACTATTTTCTAATAAAGTGGAGTTCCATTTGAATCCGTAGTGAGTACTTCACTCATATAATCGAAGAATGGCCTCATTTTCTTGAAAGTATCATTGGCTACATCCACAAAATCACTCTTTAGTACATCTTCATCACTGAAGTTTTTTCCAAAAATAAACTGTTTGTAACGCAGCAAGTCAATTGCCGGATGCTCTTTGTCAAACCCTTTTGGCGCAGATTTTAGTTGTTCACCATCTAATTGCCCAAAAGTATCTACAAATTCCTTCCCTGTTATGATTGAACGCATCTCAGAATCGTCCGATGCAATTTCTTCACGAATACGTAAAAGATCTTCTTTGTTTGGAGCCCAGAATCCTCCGCCAATGAAAGAGTTGCCTCCTGGTTGTATGTGGAAGTAATATCCACCTCTCAGTTGTTTAGTTGCTCGACGGAACCCTCCTCCCCAATGTGTTTTGTAAGGAGATTTATCTTTTGAAAAACGTACATCACGATAAATTCGATATAAACTCTTTTTACCTGTTGGAGTTTCAATCGTATCGTGTTCAGCCATTTTGGCTAAAAGTTCATTGGCAAAAGCTATCGTATTCTCATGTTGAGCTTGATAAAATGCTTTGTTTTCGTTGAACCAGTCTCTGTTATTATTGTTTTGTAGCTTTTTTAGAAAAGCAAAATTATCCTTCGAAATTGGCATGAAAAAATTATTTACTCAAAAGCGTAAAGCCGTGTCTTACGCCATCGAAATGATTATAGATCAGTATACGTGAAAAATCTTTCGAGTGAACTTCACGCATACGGATGCGTGGCAATATATCTGTATTTCCACTCAATAAATGAGCGCTCAGCCAAACAGCAAATGAGGTGCACGTACGATAATCTCCAATTAAATTTTTAAAGGATAGAGTATTAGAATTGGGTAGCACATTATTCGAAATGTGATCATACCAGAAATTATGTCTGTTATCCCCATTGTAGCCAATCATAAGCGTGTCAATGTCTTCTGGAATTAACTTGTTTCTATCAAGTAAGTGTTGTAGACATGTGTCTAGATCTTCTGTCGATGGGTACGTGATCTGTTCAACGTCAACAATTTGTGCATAACCATTCTTAGCTTCATTTTCTACGACAAAAATGCTCGCACCTTCTCCGCAAACTGTGCCTGAAGTTTTTGATTCAAGAAGGTCTACATCCTTTACTATTTCATCTTTGTATTTATCAGCAAGTGAATCAATATTATAATTGTAGTCTGAAATTTCCTCAATTCCGCCGAGCATCATTTTTTTTACTGCGCCTTCTTCGAATAGGAGTAATGCATCAAGTAACGCATCTTCAAAGGCAAGTCCACCGTTTGTATATGTTACGTTGTAACCACGGTTAGATCCCATTAATGCTAGTTGACCAGCCATTGCATTCGGAGTGCTCTGAACAAAGTTGGTTGGAGTTAATACTCCTTCATCATATTCAACAATTTGATTAAGAAATTTAATACAGTCTTCAAGACCGCCATTGGCAGTTCCTATTACTATTGCGTCTAAATCAGGATGTGCTTTAACTAGTGGTAATCCTGCTCCAACTCCCATTCTTACGGCTTTACCCATTCTACGCAACAGTCCTTTAGGAATCAATTCCATGTAGTCAGGCTCGATAACGTTGTATATTTTACCTTCATGGTCGACTTTTGATCCTGTTAGAAATTCGTCAGTATACGTTTTTTGTGGTGATATGGCTTTTAAATCTGTTATGTACATGGTCAGGCTTTAGAAAAGATGAGAGATGTACAATTACCTCCAAATCCAAATGAATTGGACATGACGTGATTGACGTCTTTTGGAGTTACCTGAGCTATTGGTTGAATATTGAATTCTCGTATAGGGTTCTTGCAATTCAGGCTAGGGTATAGTTCATTGTTTTGCAATGAAAAAATACTAAATATTGCTTCTATAGACCCTGAAGCGGCTAGCGTATGTCCAGTATATGATTTTGTTGAATTAAAAGGAGGAACTTTTTCAAATACTTCATTGAAAGCGTATTGTTCTGTAATATCATTATTCGGAGTACCCGTTCCATGGGCGTTAATGTAATCTACTGAAGATGGTTTCAATGCACAAGACTCAAGTGCACGATGCATTGCTAGTCGAGGGCCAAATGCTTCATCAGATGTTGCCGATGGATGAAAAGCATCATTAGCATTACCATATCCTAGTACCTCTGCTAGTTTCACTTTATCACGACAGCTATTTTCGCCTTCCAAAATAAGGTATCCAGCTCCTTCGCCAAGGGTGAGTCCATCACGATTGATGTCGAAAGGTTTGCATGGATTGTCTGATAAGATCATTAATGCATTGAAGCCGTTCACTGTATATTTAGCTAATGAATCTGCCCCTCCCACGATTACTCTTTTTAATCGTCCTGATTTAATTAATCTTGCACCGAGCATAATGGCATTAGCGGAAGATGAACAGGCGGTGTTTATTGTAGTGCTAAAGCCGCGAATTCCATGTCTTTTAACGATTTGTAAAGTATGCTCACCTCCACCATATGAGCGAACATACTCAGAAGGTTTCCCTTTCATATTTGCATCTGCATACAGCTCATCAGTATTAGACATTCCTCCTACCGTACTTGATGAAATAAAACCTGTATCAAATGAATGGAGTTCTTCTTCAGTTAATTGTGCATTAGCAATTGCTTCTTCCACGGCAATATATGCTAGAAGTGTAGTTCGGCTGAGTCCTTCTTCATTAGTTAAGTTTGAACGTAACTTTAAGGCATCATTGCTAAGATCAACTTCGCCGAAATTAAGACTTTCCGTATATTTCGAACTGAAATGGCGAGCTTTACCAATACCTGTTTTCGCGTTTTTGAGCTGGAACAAATTGGACTCAATATTATTACCTAAGGCAGAAATTACTCCCATGCCCGTTACAAAAACTTTTTCCACAATAGTGAATTATTTCTTATTCGCTAGAATGTAATCTACGATTGTATTGACGTCAATTAAAATTTGACGACCTTCAGTTGGATTGTTGATTTTTATTCCATATTCACGATCAAGCAACACGATCATTTCAACAGAATCAATTGAATCCAACCCTAAGTCTGGACCAAATAGCGGTTCATCATTCTTAATGTCTTCTGGTTTAATATCCAAAAGGTTCAAATACTCAACGATATGCTTTTTTAATTCAAGTGTAAGTTCTTCTCTGCTTTGACTCATTTCAAATGTAATTTTGAATTTTTAGTTTAATGTATATCAATATCTGACACGCTAAAATAAATAATATTAAGAACAAAAGGGTAGGAGTGAGTAAATACCAATCACCACCTTTTAAAAACAATGTATAATAACCTTCCAAGCACCAGTGCATTGGCGATATACTACCAATCGCCTGCAAGTAGGATGGCATAACGAAAGAGGGGACCCAAATTCCGCCAATTGCTGCAAAAATAATCACAGTTATCGCTCCAAATCCATTGGCTTGTTCTTGAGTATTTGCATACGTCCCCACTAGCATCGCAAAACTTATAGCGGATAATGCTGAAAGAAAAGATACGACGAATAGCGCCAAAATATTAGAAGGTAAGACCAAGGAAGGGAGACCTAAGAAAGGAAAAACGAGTTTTCCTAAAGCGAAAATTATTGCGAGTTGAGTAATTGCAACAAAAACATAAACGAACGTCTTACTAATTAAGACCAGTGAGAAACTTGCCGGAATTGTTTGAAGACGAACAAAACTACCACTTAATCTTTCTTTAACAATGTTTCCTCCTAATGAAATCACCATGAAAAACATTGCAAAAATCGACCATGCAGGTACATTGTGTTGTGTTGAGTTTGGAATCACCTCTCTTGAAGAGCTATTTGCCGAGACCTGATCGATTTTAATTTGGTTGTTCATGAATTGATTCTTCATCCCTTTAGGGATTTCATCGTAACCCATTTGAGCGTATAATTTTTCAATCATTAAACTATTCTCAAGGATGCTCAAATGTGAATAGAGAGTACTTAAGACAGAAAATCGAAAGCTTTCTTGGAGTACTGGATCGTAAAACATGATTAATGGAAGAGTCTCAGAATAGTTGACAAGATTATTGGTGTCTGCCATTTCGAATTCACTCAACATATTAATGCTAATATTTGTTGCTTTCGAATTTAAATTTTGCGAGAAATCTACAGGTATTTTAATTGCAATAAGTTCGCTGCCATTCAGTAAGGTTTTCTGAATCTCAGCTTCGGAAAGCTCATTGCGTTTTTTAATAGTGAAAGTTCCCGTGCTTTCTAAGTGAGATATCAGGGTATCACCAAGGTCACCAGTGTCCTTGTTAACAATAATAATTTCCAAACTATTTTCATTAACTAGTTTAAAAGTGCTATCCTGAACTAGGGTAATAATAAAGACGAGTAAAACTGGCATGAGGTACATGAGTAGTAATCCAACCTTATCATTGATTAGTAGGAGAAATTCTTTTTTTATACTTGCCCGTAATTTCCTCATTAGTCGCGATATTCAATTCCGGTTAGACTTAAAAAGAGGGCTTCTAGACTACTTTCATTATATTCCTTAAGAAGGTGCTGCAGAGAGTCATCGGCAATTAGTTTTCCTTGATCGAGTAATACAATTCGATTACAAAACTCTTGTCCCTCATTCATATGATGAGAAGTGTAAATAATGGTTGTTCCAGTCCTATTTAGTTCTTCTAAATAGGTCATGATAGCATTTTTACTTTGGACATCAACTCCTACCGTTGGTTCATCAAGGAACAAAATTGCAGGATCATTGATGATTCCAATTGCTAGGTTAACTCTACGTTTCATGCCACCTGAGAATTTCCCAACCTTTTTATGGGTAACATGCGAAAGACCAAGTACGCTAAGGAGACTTTTTATTTTTTGTTTTAATTCAGTTTTAGTGATATCATACAGTGCTCCGAAGTACATCAAGTTTTGATACGGCGTTAATTCCGGATAGAAGGAAAAATCTTGTGGGACATATCCTATTTTATAGAGCATAGAGCGCAATTCAATACTTGATTCTCCGTCATTGAATATAACTTCCCCTTCAGATTGTTTTATGATACCGCATATTATTGAGATCAAGGTGGTCTTTCCGGCGCCATTTGGACCGAAGATTCCTAGTTTATCACCTCGTTTTATTGATAATGATACACCATTGAGACTATATTCCGTTGCGCCTGAATATTGCTTCGAAATTTTTTGTACCTCAATGACAGTGCCCATTTCAGCGGAGCTTGATTTTAGACAATTCTTGAAAAGCTTTTTTCTCTACTGCAGAAATTTCATTCATAATATCTGCGCAGTCATCAAAGTCCTTTTGAGAGGTAATTCGACCTTTGTAAATTCCAGCCATTTGCAATGCGCTGTCTCTCCACAAGTCACCAGCTTTAGTCATTTGTTCAGATATGCCCAGCAGTTTATCATTCCCTAAGTGTTCGCTTGCTTGTTCAAGAAAAGCAGCATAAAGAAAACGGAATCCTCCACCTCCAGTTCCAATTTCTTCCTGCATTCGAACTATTTGACCTAAGAATAAGCCTCCTTGCCGTTCTCCATATTGCTCTCTCCATTTCCGCACCTTGGAAGCAGTGTGATTAATGCCTCGTACTCCCGCAATTTTTGTTGGGATTCGCAACATATCACGTACATTTCTATTTATCCCTTTTATGATTCCGTTACGTATCATTTCTTCGGTAACCTCCGCGGATTGGATAGGATAGTAAATGTGGCCCTTAGGTGCCAGTGCTCCTTTTGCGAAACGGACCTTCTCCATATCTTCTTCGGATAGTCTCGTTGTTGTTTCCATAACAGGGTCACTTACTAAGTAATCTCCTCCATCACGACCGAAAACAATTAAATTATGAGCATTGAAATGAAAACGGTACTCTTTAGGGAAGTATGAAAGATTGAATACTCCAACTTGACAGCCTACAGGAATCCCTTCTTCTACTTTTTTATCTAAAAAGCTCTTAGCAACATCTTTGGATTTGAATTTTTTGCGTTCGACCTTAACATCTAACACTTTACAAGTTCGCTTAAATATTGCACCGGGCATGGAGCGAAACGAAATTGCCGGCCCGCCATTCACTTTGAGGAAAGGAATGTGAATGTAAAATAGGCCTGAACCAATACCAAAAGCGAGTGGTTCAGTTAAAAAGTCAAGTCCTTGTTGTTGTAAAAGATTGACAGTTACGCCGTTTTCACAATGGGCCGTTTGTATATGTTTAAAATCGCTCACTTAAAAATTGAAATTCTTAAAATCGTCTAATGTTACCTCAAATATATCTGCATATATCTGTAGTTTTTTATCACTTAATTTATTGAAAACGGAAGGCTTCATGTGTCTTTTAATCTGCCATTTCCTGTAACCTGTATACCCTGCCAGTACTGGTAGGTCCATTAACTTTAATTCAAGATAATATAATACTGGACTAGCTTCTCCCTTTAAAACTAGTTGTTTGGCTTCTTCTGTGCGACGATTGATTTCTTCCCAGGCTTTTTCATTTGCAACTGTTTTGGTTTCCCATCCAGTGCTTAATCCTGTCTCGTATTTACCATCTTTATTCTTGACATAACAAACTTCCCTCGTAAAATTTTCGAGTTTACTTTTGTCTTGAGGAAGTTCTTCTTTTTTCATGACTAGCAAACGGTCAACATGCTGAAAACATAAGAAAATCTTGCGCTTTCTGGAACCGCTAATAAGATTTTATCCCCTTTCTTGAGTTTATTCTCTTTTAGTAATTCATCAATCATTAGATAAACTGAGCCTGCGCCAATATTCCCTACGCGATCAAGGTTCGTAAACCATTTCTCTTTTGGAATGATGAGACCGTTTTTTTTCAATTCAGCTGCGATTTTGTCTTCAAAAAAGTAACTGGACATATGAGGAATGAAATAAGCGATGTCTTCAGCTGTTAAATTTCTGCTAGAAAGTGAGTTTACTAGTTTTTTGAATCCGAGTTGTACAATGTTCTCACCAAGAATTTTCACATCTTGTTTAACACTGTATATGGATTTTTCATTGATTTCTTCCTGAGTATAATCCATAAAGCTTTTTAATGCTCCATTCTCATCTTTATCAGATGCCATATACATACAAGTGTCAGCTTCATTTGCGAATGAAACAACATCAATCCAATCAATTCTTAGAGATGGACCGATTTGATTCTTTTCTGTTTGCAATAAAAAAGCACCACCTCCGTCGGATAGCATCCATCGTAAAAAATCTTTTTCAAAAGCTAAATTTGGATTGCCTTCTAATTGAGATAATTTGTCAATCTCAATCTCGAAATGATCTGAATGCAATGCTCTAGATAAACGCTCCGAACCTGAGCATACAGCTGTTTTAGATGGGTCTAGTTTGAGAGACATGAATGCATATTTTAATGCATGCATTCCTGAACAGCAATTGCCAGCAGGAGAGACAACTTCAATATTACCAGTCTCAGGTAACCAGCCATGTACCATTACTGAATGTGATGGCATCATCTGATCTGGAATAGAAGTCCCACAACTTAGAATGTCAATCTGCGCAAGTTTATCTGGGTCATTATCCATTAATTCACGAATCGCAAGTGATGCAATCTCAGCATTGGTATGGGTCCCTTGACCTTCTTTGTCGAGAGCATAATAACGTTGCTTTATCCCATTGTTTCGAAGTACAATTCGTCTAGATTTTGAAGCACGATCTCCAATCATACCTAAGTGTGCTTCCATCTCATCGTTGGAGACGGGTTCATTAGGTAAAAAACTTGCAGACCTTGTGATATAAACTTCAGACATCAATCATTCAAAATTTGTGGGGACAAAATTAATTTTTTTTATGTTGTTTTACTACAAAAACAGCATAAGATTAATCTATTCGGAGGGCTTCATACCTAGATATGAATAATGCTTCTTTTTTTGTGCGATACTTTTTCGAGTAAAAATCCTAATAAAAACTGTGTCAATTGCAAGTAGAATAGGAGCAACACCGAACAGAGCTGTATTCAAATAAATTCTAAAAAATCCAATCCAGAATTTCCTACTCTTTCCTTTAGCTTCTTTTTTCTTAATTAGGTTTGCCCACAAGAAAAAGATTTTTTTTGCTTTACTTTCTATAAAAAGTATGTTGGTATTTACTCGCAATCCGCCATTATGGATTATTTGAGACTGCAGTTTAATGAAATCGTCATTCACTAGGGCGTTTTGTACTAAAGTTCCAAATGTTGAACATCCCTCAATGTCTTTAACAGAAATTCCAGGAATAGGGAAGATGCCCCACTTTCTAGTTTTCTTTCCTGTCATCATCCAGTGAGCAATACTAACGGCACTTAAATGGTTTGGAGCTCTATCAACTAAGGCGATATTTCCAACCATTTTTCCACCGGCTGCTCCAATGTGGCTAACTACGCTTGATTGTGCATTGAGCCACATGTTTCTTGCGCCGATAACTGTTATTACCGGTGTATTTTTAACACGTTGAAGGAAGTAATGATTCTTCAATAATGCCGTAGTCGGCATTGACGGAGAAAGGAACCAAGGCTGATATCCAAGGATGATTAGATCGTACTTTTCTTCTTTGAATTTGATTGGTTCTATTTCTATTGCTTCTTCCAGTACGGTTTCTGGCATTCCACCATAGAAGTTGTTCGTTTGCCACGGAAAAGCAAAAGGATTTTTAGGGAGTACTTTTATTCGTTCCAATTTAACTCCATCTATTGGAGCTGTAAAATTGTCAAGTATCTCATCCAGTTGTCCCGACTGAGAGTAATTAATACAGAGAATTTTCTTCATTTGATAGCTTGGGACTATTTTAATCGTTCAACTGATAAGTGAGCCGATTGTTTAGCATATTCCTTAATAACTTTTCTAAGCGTTGGATCCATACTTTTATACGTTCGAACAATATGATCAATATCTTCACTAATATTTGATGCATATTTTAAAATTTTAGGAACGTTTTCCTGAATTGCGAATCGCAAAAAGCGATACTCACCGTTTTTTGGTTCTTTCTCAATAGCTTTTTCAAGTAAAATCCGACCTTCTTTGAAAAGATTAACTTTTTCTTTTGGTGTTCGCATGAATTGAGACTGCTTCATCGTTAAAGCACCAATATAAGCATCCTTACTATTGGATGGTCTCATTTTGCTCAGTCCGGTGATCTTTCCTTCTATTTTCTCCTTTGAATTAGACTCAAAAGCTTTATAAAAACCGAGTTTATCGATTAGAGTTGGACTGGTAAAACCAAATGCTATTAATAAAATGGATAATGACTTTATCATCATAGTCTTTCAATTTCAATACAAACTTACAATCATTTTGCCAAGTTTGTTCATTTTAACAATATCTAGCTTATGACACGAATTACAAGATAAAAAATTGTAGTCTACTGCTTGCCTAATTTCTTTTTTTTGTTTCAAATATTCACTTAAACTAGGATATAACCTACACTCCAAACAATTCTTATAATTTTACAGTTAATTCATCAAGTTAAAGTCAATGTTATCCAATATAAAAGGGTGTGTTCTAATGCCAACGTATAATAACGCTGGGACACTGAAAAGGGTCTTGGAGCGTGTACTGGATGTTATTGGTGACAATACAGTAATAGTTGTTAATGATGGTTGTACAGATGAGACCGGTGAAATATTGGTTGAATTTAGTGATCGAATTGTTCTTTTGACTAATGATCAAAATCAAGGCAAGGGATATTCGTTGCGAAGAGGATTGAGGAAGGCCATAGAATTAGGATTCGATCATGTACTGACTATTGATTCAGATGGACAGCATTTTCCAGAAGACATTCCAATTCTGGTGGATAAGTCAATAAAACACCCAGATTCGGTTATCATGGGGTCGAGGAATATGGATCAGGAAAGTGTACCTGGTAAAAGTTCGTTTGGTAATAAATTCTCAAATTTTTGGTTCAAGTTGGAAACATGGATTTCTTTACCAGACACACAGACTGGATATCGGATTTACCCACTCAAGCCCATGCGTAGGATGAAGTTTTTTACGCGAAAATTCGAGTTTGAAATTGAAGTCATCGTTCGCCTAGCATGGAAAAAGGTGAAGTTTTATCCTGTTCCCATTAGAGTAAAATACGATATGGATGAGCGTGTATCTCATTTTCGACCTGCACGTGACTTCTTTAGGATTAGTGTTCTAAATTCCGTTCTGGTTCTTGGAGCTTTATTATACTATTATCCACGTAAGTTTTTTTCAATGGATACGCTTCGATTGATTAAAGCAGAAACGATAAAACCGCAAGAGTCCAACATGCGGAAAGCAGTTTCATTGGGTTTTGGTTGTTTTATGGGCATTGTCCCAATTTGGGGGTTTCAATTGCTAATTGGAATACCGCTAGCGGTATTTTTTCGTTTAAATAAAGTATTGTTTATTGCAGCGGCGAATATTTCAATCCCCCCAATGATTCCGTTGATTATTTATGCGAGTTTACTGATGGGGCAACAATTTGTTGATGGTGCCATTGATCATTCGGCAATTTTCTCATTTACGTTAGATGATATTGGACACAACCTATATCAGTATGCAGTAGGTGCTGTTTTATTGGCTATTTCAGCATTCGTTGGAATGTTTACCCTAAGTTTTATTCTTCTTAAAATTTTCAGAAAGGAGCCTGGCACTATACAGGAAAATAACTAGCATTCATTTTTAGATAAATCATGGAGTCATTTTTAATCATGGCTGTAGCTTTTAACTCTTCGTCTTCTCCTGCTGTAATTTTAAGAACAACTTCCACCTCTTGGTCTTTATCAGGGTTTAGAATTGCGAGAAACTTACAATTCCCCATTTTTTTTAGATGAACCTTTTTTCCAACAGATTCTGTCATTAATTCTTTCACAATTTCTATTTGAGCCACACCTGGGGTAACTGGATTACCAGGAAAGTGTCCAGTGAAAATACTATGTTCAGCATTAAGTCGTATAGTGAAAGTATGCGTTCCATCCTCCTTATTCGAATCGAGGATTGTATAAAAATTATTTTTAAACAACATTAGAATTTGGTGAAATTAGTTTCGGAAATTTGGCGATTAATGGTAACCGAGGAAAATGAATAAACTATCTTATCAGTATCTGATTCCATTAGAACCATTTTATTTAAAGTAAGGTCTTCTTTATTGAAATACATTTCTACTCTCGTTATGTACTTCGACATTCGCCCATTTTTGGGTTTTAAGTTTAGTTTGTATGACTTTTCATTTTCGTAATAGCCTACATAAAACTCCTTTTCATTTAGGAATTCACCACTAAATAGTTGCATCATTAGGGATTGAACCTTTTTTATTATTTGGTTGGAGGCAACATTTCGCACTTCTTTACCATTTTCATATAATCGAACTTTAGATCCATTTATCAAGACGATTTGCTTCTTTGGAGTGAAATGTTCCCAACGTATTTTGTTGGCTTGTTTATATTTCAATTCACCCGTCGCTTTCTTCGAGTCATTGTACATACTGGAGTGAATGATTTCTTGAAAATTTGCAGAAATGGAGGTCGTTTTTTGGGCTTTTATGTTGATCCTATTTTTAACAAATGCTGAATTCTCGACCTTGGTATATGATTGAGAATATCCGACAGTTGAGAACATTACTAATGATATGAGTAATAATTTATGCATCAATTATTGTGTTTATTTCTGACGATGAAGCAAATATAATACCATTCGTTTTTGCCTTAGAAATGAATGAGTCCAAAGCAGCAGCTGTTACCTCAAGGTTATCATGAAGAAGAACAATATTTCCGGGTTTGATTTTGGTAAGTAGACGTTGTTCTAATTTTAGTGGATCAGTAAAAACTGAGTCATAGCTTCGAAGAGTCCATCCAACGCATTTTAATTTACGTTCACGCAGTACAACGGCGTATTTCGGGTTCGTATAGCCAATTGGTGGGCGAAAGTACTGTACTTCAGAATCTGTAACAGTTCTGATCGATTGCTGGGTTTTGTCAATTTCTTCACGCAATTTAGCTTTAGAAAACATTGACATGAAATTATTATGCGTGTGTGAATGGTTTCCTAATAGGTGTCCTTCGTTCTTTATACGTTTCGTTAGTTCAGGGTGCTGCTCAACCTTTTCTCCTATCAGAAAAAAAACTGCTTTTATATTGTGTTTTGCTAAAATGTCCAAAATCTTTGGTGTATTATCTGGATCAGGGCCATCATCAAATGTGAGCAGGCATTTATTGTCCTTTAACCGAGTAGTTGACTTCAGGAAATAATTGAATTGCATGAAGAGCACACCTAGACTTAAGGCAGTAATAAAGATGATTGAAACAAGAACAAGTAAAGGGATAAAGAGCCAAGTTTCACGCAGGAATAAACAAATCAGCGTTAATGAAAGAGCAAAGCCTAGTGTGTTTATCCGATGCTTCATTGTTTCTCAATGAGAGTAAGTCCGAGTGTTCCAGGACACATGTTATTTACAACTAAAGCGAAGCTTTTTAACTCTGTTTTAAGGTAGTCATGAGCAATGTGCATAGCGAAAGCTGGAGCGCTATAATGCATCCCTGAATACAAGAGATAATTCAACTTTTTAGTATCTGTTTTAAAAGGAATCGAATCGGAGTGAAGGATAATGTCAAGGTCATTTCTAGTAATTTCATGAGCTCTTAAAAAAACATCAATTTCATCACCAATATTCTTCGTGTTAAAATTAGTTCGTACTCCTCGGACTCCAATACCTGTGTCATTTGGATTAGGGGAGAGAACAAAGAATGAAGCCCCAGAAGTCAATGGGAATTCTGATGGTATGAGAGATGGTTGAACGGTTTGAAGAAAGTCAATTCTTTCATCAGCAGCACCTACAAGTACATTGTCTTTACCTTCATTTACACACATTAACGCATCAAGGAGAGCAACCTCAAAAGATAAATTATTCTGAGTGTGTGTCATGTTATACGCATGATTTTTTAACCCCAAAGAAATTTGTCCTCCAATCGTGTTGTGTGTTGATTGAATAAATGCTGTTGGGGAAAGGAAATCACTTGTAGAAGTGTGAAAAGTATTTAGAAATTTCTCTGTATCCTTCAGGCAGCCTAGTGCAGTCCCTACAGAAATAGCATCAAATGCTCCAGAGACATTGTTCTGACATTCTATGGAGGCAGTTAATCCCATACGTAACACAGGACTAAGTCTTCTGAGGGAAGCAGGAGGGATGTAATCTTTGTAATTCGGAGATACTACCTCGCTTTCGTTCTCAAGTTCTTTTAAGTCTTGATAAATATTAGGATTCTGAAAGGAATCTTGATGAGAAATAGATGCTATGGAGTGAATATAATACATACTTAAACGGCACTAATAATGATTGTAGAATTATTTCCACCAAATCCAAAAGAGTTGGATAGCACATGGCGAATCTCTTTATCTTCTTCAAATTTCAGCTGTGGAGTGAGCCCTGTTTCAGTAATTGGCGTTCTGAAATTGAGATTAGGGTATAAGTAACCATTCCGAATGGCAAGAATCGAAAAAACTGCTTCGATTCCTCCCGATGCAGCAAGTGTATGGCCTGTAAAAGCTTTAGTTGAACTGAATGGTGGAATTATTTCATTGAAGACGCCTTGAATTGCCTTAGATTCTGACAGATCATTATTCGGTGTTGCTGTACCATGTGCATTTATATAATCAATATCTTCTGGAGCTAATCCCGCTCGGTCTAATGCTTCCAACATTGAAAGTTTTGCTCCTTGCCCGTCAGGTGATGAAGCTGTTTGGTGAAAAGCGTCTGAAGCATTGCTCCATCCAGAAAGTACAGCAAGTGATTCTTTTTTCGAAAGTTTTCTTGATTTCTCTGATTCAATTACGATAAATCCAGCTCCTTCTCCAAGGTTTAGTCCTTTTCTCGATTCGTCAAAAGGTCTACACCAATCATCATCAAAAATCATCAAGGATTTGAATCCAGAAATCGTAAAAGAACTCATTGCATCCGTACCTCCAACAATTACCCTGTCCAATAATCCATTATTGATCATTCGAGCACCCATCATTATTGCATTAGCCGCTGATGAACAGGCAGTTGAGGTTGTATTCACAAAGTCACTGATGCCTAATTCTTTTGCGATTTGCATTGAGCTAGTGCCACTTGAATGGTGTTTGTAATTCTCAGGATTATGGTCGGTTTGATCGAGATACTTTTTGTATTCAACTTCACTGATATCCATACCGCCTACCGAAGTCCCGGAAATTAGACCAGTTCTAATTTGATCTGAAATTTCATGCCCATGAAAAGCCTGCTTTGCAGCAACCATTCCTAATAGAGCAGTTCTTGATCCATCAGTATTTAATTCAAATCGTTCTTTTAGCTCCTCGTTCGAAAGTGTGATTGCTCCAACTCTATAGTTAGACATAGCCTCAAATCGTCCACGCTCAATGCCTGTTTGACCAATTCGTAAAGACTTGATGCTTTCTTCCGCATTAAAACCGATAGAAGAGATTAAGCCATACCCGGTGATATGAATTTTCATGTGATTTATTTGTTCTTCTCGATGTATGCTGCAAGAGAATCTACAGATTGAAAAATTTCTTTCCCTTCACTTGGGTCACTAATTTTTATATCGTAATTCTGTTCTAGCAAGACAATAAATTCAAGAGCATCGATTGAATCCAATCCAAGTCCATCACCAAATAATGGCGCATCATTTTTGATATCGGATGGTGTTAAATCCTCTAGATTTAATTGCTCTATAATTTGTTCTTTAAGTGTTTCTTTAAGATCACTCATTTTTCTACTGTTTATAATAATTATTTAATTCTTCTATGCTTAATTCTCCTGCTTTATTTTCAACAAGGAAAAGAAAACATTCTTCAATTCCCTTAGCTGAATCGACCCATCCACAAAGACAAGCGTTTGAACCTTTACTAAAGTAAAAGTTAATTTGGTCTATGAAAAATTCAGGATCAAATTTTTCTTGAATGAAAAAAATATTTTCACCATACCATTTATTCCTAATAGAAAGTTCGCCAGTTAATATATTCGGTAATGTGTAAACGAATAAAGAAGGTCCTGGACTTCCTTTTTCCATGTAGCTATTAACATATTTTTGATCAGTATCGTAACTAGAGTGCTTGTTGGCAAACAGCAGGCTTAACTCATCATCAGCTAAATGATCGATGGAAGTAGAGTTGGATATTAATTCGAACCCCAAGAAAGCCATTTTGGCGAGGGCGTCCATTTTGTAAAATTTTGGGTATTCAACACCTAATTTAATGTACAATTCCTTTTTCCAATTATTAGTAGTCTTCTCTATTGATTGTTGTATACCATTCAGGAAAATGCCTTGATCACTTATTTTTGAACACGCTAGAATCTTCATACTTTCTTTTTAATGATGATTGAAGCATTACCACCGCCAAATCCAGAAGCTGTTTTCAATGCTAACTGTACATCAGATTTAGTATTCTCACGAACTACGTTTAACTTACAACTTGTTCCTTGTTCATCGTATCCAGGGCTTTTTAAAAGTATATTATTTTCCATCATCAACATCGTAGATAGAATTTCGATAATTCCAGCTGCTCCAAGCGTATGCCCAAAATAACCTTTTAAACTATTCAAAGGGATGTTATTTAGTCCCAATCGATCAAAAGCAATGCTCTCCATCTCGTCATTATATAATGTGCCCGTCCCATGAGCAGAAATGAAATTCAAATCTTTCAAATTAATGTTAGCACGTTTTGCAGTGCGATTAATGGATCTGAACAGACCTTCTCCGGTACGTGAGGGACCAGAGATATGATTTGCATCGTTAGATGAAGAGCCTCCGAGGTATTCTACATAGAACTTATCAGAATCAGGGGGGACGCTACTTACAATGATAGCTCCAGCAGCTTCTCCAATGGATATTCCCGTTCTATTCTTATCAAAAGGTTTGCTTGGCTGATCACTTAATGCGAATAAGGACTGAAAACCAAACACTATAAAATCAGTTAGTACATCGATACCAATCGAAACAACTGTATCAAATTTCCCTGCTTTTATGTAGTCCGCGGCAGTATTAATCGCAAGCACACCTGAGATACAGGCATTAGAAATTATTAGCGGTGCGTTTTTGGGGCTGAGAACCTCTTGAATTATTTTTCTTGTTGAAGTGAAAGTGTCTTCAGGTAAAGACTCAATATCCGCTTTTGTAGAGCTTATAATGATTAATGTCTTTTCAGATTGAAATAACTGCTGGCCATGTTTGGCCTTGAGCGCGTTGCATGTATTTCTCAGTAATTCAGTATATCTGTTGTCCGAATGCAGGCTCTCAATCTTTCCAAGAGGCCAATCTTCACCGTTGAATCCTGAAGCAGATTGTTTTTGAACTCCAGAGTTTCCTAAAGACATTGATTGAAAATTATCTTCAGGAGTATTGCCTAACGGAGTTACCATGGCACCATATGTCATGTAAATAGTTCTCACAGTTCTTTCCATGCCTGTTTCAATTCCCATTCTGCAAAGAATTGAGGCTTGATCAATTCCAATAATTTGTTTTCAATTCCTAGAAACACTTGCGTTGTAGATCCTACCGCTGACAATTCGCCAGTTTCTTGGTTATACACTTCGTATCTGAAGACAATTTTCGAGGCTTGATGTTGTTCAAGAATTGCTCGAACTTTGACTTTTTGACCGTAATATACTGAAGCTTTATGATTGATGTTTGATTTGACTATAGGTGTGTAATACCCAGCATTATACGCATCCATATATTCAATGCCGTAATCTGCTCCAAATTTTTCTCGAGCGTCCTCAAAAAATTTTAGATAATTCCCATGCCAAACGACCCCCATAGCATCCGTTTCACTAAATCTTACTGGGATTTCAATACTGGACTCTAATGTTTTCATGCTAGAACAATTTTCATTTGACATTCAATCAATTTTTGATCATTAGCGAAAGCACTTCCCTGAATCAAATGAATGTTGTCAAAGGTGTTCAATATCTCAACCTTTGTGGATATAGTAGCCCCATTGTTAGGTAAGTTCTCTACCGTCAATCTAGATACAGCTCCAATAAAACCAAGTTGACCTTCGCCTTCACCTTTTAGACTATTTATATAGCCAAAACCTGCGGCACATGTTTGCGCAATATTCTCAACTAACGCTGATTCAGATAATACTTCATTTTCTAAAAAAATATTTGCATCCACTATTTCAAATGAACTTTCGAAGCCTATTTCATTTGCTGAGATCAAATTATCGATCATGACAAAGGGAGATCTTTGAGGAATAAAGCGCGTTATATTTTCTTTTTCAATCAGCATAATAATTATAAAAATTAAACCACTGTGTCGGGTACTTCCTTACCATTGTTTCAAGGTGTTTCACATACTTTTCTGCGACCTCAATTTCTGATTTTGATTCAGTAATTGGATCTGTAGCAAATAGATCGTAATGAAACTTAGATCCTTTTACAGCATATACAAAAGTAATAGGAACCTTGAATTTATGAGCCATAATAAAAGGGCCAGCAGGAAATTTTGCTTTTCCACCTAAAAAATCAAGCTCAATTGATTTCCCCTGCTCCGAAATACGATCTGCATGAATTGCTATTAATTCATTTCTTCTCAAGGCTTGATGCATTAAGATGAGGTGTGACATGTCATTTTTTATCGGGATAAGATTGTATTTAGGTCCGCCCGTTTTTTGTTGCATATAATCTTTAACCTTTTGCACTTCGGCATCTAACATTATAATGTTTATCGTGCTCGTAATACGCTGATGAATAAGGTTTCCAGCATTTTCCCAATTCCCGACATGCCCTGATATGAGAATGCCTCCTTGCTCGTTTTTGTGCATTTCACGCAAAACTTTTTCATTGTTAAAGGTATGAGTGAAAGAATTTCGTTTACTTGATTGCATAGCAATTCTATCAATAAGTGTCTGACCGAAATTGTAAAAGGTACGGTATGTTAATTTACGAGCTTCTTTTTTTGTATAGTTGAATGCAATGGTATAGAATTGAATAAGGCCGTTACGTTGTTTTTTCGAAAACCAAACGTAGTAAGCCGAGACGATATAACAAAAAAAGTAGGAAAAGTTTAAACCAAGAACACGAATACAAAATATAAAGAACTTATAGCCCCATAAGGAACCCTTTGTTTTTCCATCCCATTTTTCCATGTTGAACTATGCCAATCTGGCAAGTTTCTGCTCTACAAGATCGTAGAAATCATCAAATGAGTCGATAGATTTAAAGTCATCTGCTGTAGGCTTGAAACCCAAGTTTTCTTCAATTACCACGACTAGATCAACATAATCAAGACTGTCTAAGTCGAGTGTTTTCTGCAAGTTGTTTTCTGGCAAAATTGTGTTTTCATCCACCTCAAATTCCTCTGACAAAAACCGTTTAGTTGTTGATATGATCTCTTCTCTATTCATAGCTCGATTCGCAATAAAGCGTTATTTTACAAATTTTTTTATAATTAACGAAGAATTTGTACCGCCGAATCCAAATGAATTGGACAGAAAGCAGTCAATTTTTTGTTCCTTCATTTCCGGAACGATGTTGATTTTAGCTGAATCTTCATCTGGTGTTTCGAAATTGATGTTTGGTGCAACAAAGTCATTTTGCATCATTAGTAAAGAATAAGCCACTTCACTAGCTCCAGCCATCCAACACTCGTGTCCTGTCATGCTTTTAGTCGAACTGACAGGAACATTACCGCCCAATACTGAATATATTGCTTGAGCTTCCATTGAATCACCAACTGGAGTTGAGGTCGCATGCGCATTAACATAATCAATAATATCGGCCTTCACATTTGCTTGCTTCATTGCCATGTTTAGGGATCGATATTGTCCGTCAAAATTTGGATTAGATATGTGCTCGCCATTTGAAGAAAAACCATAACCAATTACTTCACCTAATATTGGAGCGCCACGTTTTAATGCAGATTCTAATGACTCTATAATGATAGTCGCAGCACCCCCCGAAGGTACTAAGCCGTCTCGACTAGCATCAAAAGGTCTAGATGCTTTACTAGGCTGGTCTTCAAGAACGGAAAATGTCCCTAGTCCATCGAAGCTTGCCATAGCATACATATTAATTTCTTGTGCTCCGCCACAAACAACACGCTCTTGTAATCCTTGCTTGATTAAAAGGTATCCCATCCCGATAGAATGAGACCCAGAAGCACAGGCAGCACTCAAAGTGATGTTTATCCCTTTCAGTTTATATATTGTCGATAGACTCATGTTTACCGTACAATTCATGTTTTGGAAAATATCTCCACTACCAATTAGTGTGGTGTCTTTTCGTTCTCGAACTTTGTCAACGGTTTCGATTACTGCTCCCGCAGTACTGTCATTTCCGAAAATAATACCCGTTTCATTATCATTCAAAAAATCAACATCTAGTTTCGCTTGTTCAAGAGCTTCTTTAGTAGACATGTACGCATACATTGCGGGTTGGTGCATGCCAATGCGCTCACGACGAGAAAGGAAAGGCTTAAGATTTGGCTCGTCTACCATTCCAGTGAGACAAGATCGATATCCAAATTCCTTGCGTGGCTCATCGTAAATGATTCCACTTTTTCCGTTTCGAAGAGAATCAAGCACCTCGTCCTTTCCATTGCCAATGCATGAATAAAGACCAACACCCGTTATGACAACTCTTTTCTCCATTTATGCGTATATACCTCCGTTAATATTTATTACTTCCCCTGTGATGTACGCGGCTTTAACTGAAGCTAGAAAACTCACTAAATGAGCTACCTCTTCAACTTGTCCAAAACGATTTGCAGGGACCATTTGTTTCAATTCATCTTCATTCAATTCGCTCGTCATGTCTGAAGCTATGAATCCAGGTGCGACAGCGTTGACTGTGATTTTTCGTTTAGCAATTTCTTGCGATAATGCTTTTGTTGCCGCAATCATGGCACCTTTGGCTGCAGAATAATTTGTC